>RRZU010256314.1_pt1 | contig 37801 bp, 29 predicted proteins | sample 2165561 | NCBI WGS metagenome assembly RRZU01 (sample SAMN10456909, study PRJNA506462) | wastewater metagenome | isolation source: wastewater sludge | place: USA: Moscow, Idaho | reverse complement strand
TGAGTTAAATGGTAAACAGTATGCTTCATAAAATTTCCCCTTTAATAATATTGATAACATACCACAAAACACCACCCCATGAAAGCTATGGCACAGTTAAGCCAAAGATGCTAAAATATACCTTTACAATCCCCAATCTTGACCAACCATAGGATTTTTCTATGTCATATATGGCCGTTTTTTCAGGCAGTGCCAACCTACCACTTGCCCAAACTGTTGCCGATCATCTACATATTCCCCTTAGCAAAGCCGACATTCAGCGTTTTTCTGATGGCGAAATTGCCGTTGAAATCAAAGAAAACGTCCGTGGTAAAGATGTTTTTATCCTACAGCCCACCTGTGCCCCCACCAACGATCACTTGATGGAAGTGGTGCTACTTGCTGACGCATTACGCCGTTCTAGTGCAGGGCGTATCACAGCGGTGATTCCGTATTTTGGTTATGCCCGCCAAGACCGTCGCAGTCGCTCGGCTCGTGTGCCAATTTCGGCTCGTGTGGTGGCGGATATGCTGTCTATTGGCGGTATTGATCGGGTGATGGTGGTGGATTTGCACGCTGACCAAATCCAAGGCTTTTTTGACATTCCTGTGGATAATTTGTACGGTACACCTGTACTTTTAAATGACCTACGCCAAAAAAACTACGAAAACTTAATGGTGGTTTCTCCTGATGTTGGTGGTGTGGTGCGTGCTCGTGCCATGGCAAAATCATTGGGTGGTGTAGAGCTAGCTATCATTGATAAACGTCGTGCCAAAGCCAACGAATCTGAAGTGATGCACATCATTGGCGATGTTAAAGACCGTGATTGCGTGATTGTTGATGATATTGTGGACACCGCAGGCACGCTATGCAAAGCGGCTCAAGCGTTAAAAGACAATGGGGCTCGCCGTGTGGTCGGCTATATTACCCATGCGGTATTGTCGGGTAAAGCGGTGGAAACCATTGCCAATTCTGCCCTTGATGAAATTGTGGTCACTGACACCATTCCTTTGACCGAAAAAGCTAAGGCTTGCCCAAAAATTCGCCAAGTGACCATTGCCCCGATGCTTGCCGAAAGTCTACGTCGCATCAATAACGAAGAGTCAATCAGTGCGATGTTTGATTACGATGTTTTATAAAATATCTTGTGATTGATAAAAACCGCTCAATTTGGGCGGTTTTTATGCTTTGCATAATAGAATAAATCAGATACATAAAATGTCTTTTCTTATCAAATCATTATTGTTATTATGGGAAAAGTGTAAATTTAGGGCGTGTTGAATGTTCACTTTTGTCGGCAAAAATGAGATAAATTGCAAATTTTCAAGAAAATGAATGAAGGCAATACTGGAGTATTGTCAAATTCATTGACACAGAAAATTAAGATTTAGCCATTTTTGGCACAAAAAACAAAACAACATCGCAAGTTTATTAAATTTTAGGGTTTGTGTAGTGAATGTTTAACACGCCCTAGAAGGGGAAAATTCATGGGCATGATGATTGTATTGGTATTATTTGCAGGGCTGATGATTTGGCTTATTAGCATTTATAACGGGTTGGTACGCCTAAAAAACCAAAGCAGTAACGCCTTGTCACAGATTGACGTACAGCTGAAACGCCGTCATGACCTAATCCCCAATTTGGTAGAGACCACCAAAGGTTATTTGGTGCATGAAAAAGCAACCCTGCAAGCGGTGATTGATGCCCGCAACACCGCCCAAAGCCTACAACAAGACCCGCAGACACATCGCCCTGATGATGCAGGGTTTATGAATTTGCTTGCTCAAGCCGAAAACCGCTTATCACAAGCCATTGGGCAGTTTTATGCCGTGGTGGAAAATTATCCAGAACTTAAAGCCGACAGTAGCACCAAAGCCTTATTTGATGAGCTGACCAACACCGAAAACCGCATTGGCTTTGCCCGTCAGCACTATAATGACAGCGTGATGTTTTATAACAACAGCCGTGAGATTTTTCCCAATAATCTTATCAGTGGCTTTTTTGGTTTTACGCCGTTGCAGGGCTTAGAATTTCAAGACCGCTCGGCAATCCAGCAGCCACCCAACATCAGTCTAATTTAAGCTGATGAACCGCCTAACCGACTTTTTTATCGCCCAGCGTTATTATCGCCGTATGAGCCAGTGGTTTTATGGCTTGTTTTTGTTGGCGATTTTGGTGCAGTTTGCCCTGCTTGCTCTGATTGTGGGGCTGATCAGTCGCATGGTAACGGGCGAGTTTGGCGTGGGCGTGTTTTTGTGGCTGATGGCGATTTTTGCCAGTTATTTACTCATTGGTATGCTGATCAGTCGCCAAAGGGTCAAATATGGCGGTATGTCCATTGCCAAGCAGTCCAAGGCGGTCAGGCTGTTTGTGTATCAAGGCGATGATGACGAAGCGGATAAGGTCGTTTTTAGTGATGAGTTTATTCGGGTGGCTAAGCTGTCGCAGTTTCCCGACAGTTACCGCCGTTATTATGAATTTGCCAGCCAAATGGCGATAGCGTCAGGCGTGCCGCTGCCTAGGCTTTATGTGTTGCCCTTTGAAACGGGGGTCAATGGCTTTGTGGCGGGCTTTGATAGTAGTGATATGGTCATGGTACTGACCCAAGGGGCGGTGGAAAAGCTCAGTAATGCCGAGCTGTATGGCGTGATCGGGCATGAGTTTGGGCACATCATTCATGGTGATGCACGGCTAAATCTTAGAATGTATGTCATGCTGACAACGTTGGGCTGGCTGTATGATAGTGTTGATGTGTTTGAAGAGTGGATTTTTGGGCGTTTTGATAAGGATTATCATCGGGTGGTCGAGCGTCCGCAGTCGCCCACAGCGTCCACTGATTTAAGCGGTATTGGCGACAAACAGGCATGGATAGCCTACCTAAAACAAGACCGTCAAGAGCGAGAAAATTTTTATTTGCAAGACCGTCAAGGTGTGTTTGGTTTGCCTTATCAAAACCACAAACGGGATAGTTATTATGATGATGCGCAAGCTCATGCTTTGGCGGTGTACCTTATGATGGCGTTTCCTATGGTGGTGGTTAGGCTGTTTGGTGTGTGGGGTATGCTGTCAGCAGAATGGGTCAAACAGCAGTTTAATCATCAGCGAGAGTTTTTGGCGGATGCCACCAGCGTTCAGTTGACCCGTAGTCCTGCCGTGGTAGAAGCCTTGGAAAGCCTAGCTTATAAATACCCGACACGGTTATATCATCAGGGCTTTAGCACGTGTATGGGGCATTTTTTCTTTGCCGAGCCAAACAGCGATCACGCCCTGCACAGTCACCCCAAATTAAGCGATCGGATAGATGCTGTAGAGCAGGGTGTGCATTTATCCTTTGCTTGTGAGATGACCGCTGACATGGATAAGGATAAATTACGCACCGCCCATGAGCGGATTTTGGCGTATCATTATGACCCCAAGACCGCTGATGCCCCCGAGCCTGAAAGCCTGCCCGAGCCTGCCCCTGACAGCATTGAGTTTTATGCCGTGCCCGAGCGAGTGATTGATGGTCGACTGGTTATAGAAGACTGGCGAGAGACGGACAAAACCCAAACCGCCCTGTATCCCAAGCACGCCACACCCCTGACCCAGATAGAACCCCAGTTATCCGAGCAAGGACATTTGCGTTACAGTCAGTTAAAGGCGGTCAATCTGCCGTGGCACATCACCAAAGGCTTACGAAACATCATCGGTACATTGGCGTTATATGAATGTTTGCAGGCGTGTCAAAGCGACATGGTTTATACTCATAAAGCGGTGGGTTTTGATGAGATTTATGGCTTGCCCCTGATGTCTGTCTTGCCCCACGAATTGCCCGATGAATTATTGACCGTTGTGGCACGCCATGACAGACGGCTAGACGGTTTATTGTCACAAGTGGCACTAAAAAGACTGCTTTGGCATTTTAATAACCCAATCAGTGACAAACAAAAAATCACTTTAAAAAATTACCATACAGGGTTAAGCGAGTTTATCGCCCACGCCCGCCACGATAAAACCGACCATGCTGGCACTGTGTTTAATCACGACATCATGGCGGATAACCATTGGCATGGCACGCTGTCGGATTTGACACGGGCGGTCATTGTTTTGGCACTGTGGCACACCTTACAAAGCCAAAGCGATACATCCCTGCCAGACAGTGGGGACGAATGCGATAAGCTATTGATGTGGTTAAACTTGCCAAGCGGCGAACAGCGGTCGCAGTCGTGCCTGTTTATTTTGCTTGTCTTTGTGGTTAGCGGTCAGGATAACAGCCTTGCTTTGTGGCATTATGATAAGCTGACCCACAGCATTGGCAGGGTGGCACGGCTGCTTGGTTTGGGCAAGTTGCCTGCCGATGAAGCGTTAATCACTTTAATGTATCAGCTAAAAGCACTGACGGGCAGTGATTGGTTATTGATTTTGCCACAGATCAGCGAGCGAGCCGATAGGGTGATCGATACCCTTTATACGGCTTTATTATATGACGGTAAAATTTCGCAAACAGACTATGATGTGTTGTCGCTGTTGGCATTGATGTGGGGCGTGGCTGTTCCTGATGAACTTTTATAAAAAATTTTAAAAATACCCTTGACAGCCCAAAATTATTTGTTATAATGGCACTCTAAATTGTTGCGGGGTGGAGCAGTCTGGAAGCTCGTCGGGCTCATAACCCGAAGGTCGTTGGTTCAAATCCAGCCCCCGCTACCATATTTTTAAATCCTTAGTTTGATTTTCCATAACTTAAACCAAGGTACTTAACAAAATGCTTTTAACTTTGTTAAGTTGTCGGCTAATAAATACCTAAGCCCGCCAGTGTTGTGGGTTTTTTTGTATTTGTTATTCGCTAAATTTTAAATAAAAAGGACAAACACAGACCGTCATGAAACCATCTAGCAAAGTTGCTGAATTGACCCAAATCATCGCCCCTGCGGTGTCAGCGTGTGGGGTAGATTTGTGGGGTATTGAATTTATGCCCCAAGGTCGCAAATCTTTACTGCGTATTTATATTGAAGTATTGCCCGAGCAGCGTGAAAATGGCGAACACATCACCATTGATGATTGTTCTGCGGTCAATCACCAAGTATCGGGCGTGCTAGACGTACATGATCCCATTGCAGGCGAGTATGTGCTGGAAGTGTCGTCCCCTGGGTTTGACCGTCCGCTGTTTAGCCCTGAGCAAGTGGCGTTATTTATCGGGCAAGGCATTAACGTGCGTCTGATCCATGCCATACCTGACGGGGCGACCAAACGCCGTAAAGTGGTTGGTAAATTGACCCATGCCACAGACAAAGACATGACCATTGTGACCGAAGATAAGCTGGAATTTGTGGTTCTTTTTGATAATGTGGATAAAGCCCACTTAATTTATGAAGACTAATTTTTTTAAGAAATTAAGGATATATTATGAGCCGTGAGATTTTGACCGTTGTAGAAACCGTCAGTAACGAAAAAGGGCTAAATCCTGAAGACGTGTTTGTTGCCATTGAGCAAGCGTTGGTATTTTCTACCAAGAAAAAAGTATATACCGAACAGCCTGAAGTCGCCATTCGTGTCAGTATTGACCGTAAAACAGGCGACTATGACACTTACCGTTATTGGACGGTTGTGGCGGACGAAGATCACGAAATGCCCGCTTGTCAGCTTGCCATTAGCGACCTTGACGAAACTCAGTGGGCGATTGGCGACATCAAAGAAGAGCAAATTCCGTCCATTGAATTTGGTCGTATTGCCGCCACTCAAGCCAAGCAAGTGATTATCCAAAAAATCCGTGAAGCTGAGCGTGCGTTGATTGCTGATGCGTTTGAAGCTCGTGTCGGTGAGCTTATCACAGGCGAAGTTAAAAAACAAAGCCGTGACGGTTATATCATTGACCTTGGCGACGGTGCCGAAGGTTATTTGGCAAAAGATCAATCTTTGCCCCGTGAAATGCTACGCCCCAAAAGCCGTGTTACGGCACTGCTGTATCAAGTTAACCGTGACGGACGTGGCTCACAGCTGCTGCTTTCTCGTGCTAATAAAGAAATGCTGATCGCTCTTATGACCAAAGAAGTGCCAGAGATTGCCGAAGGGATCATTGAAGTGCGTGATGTGGCTCGTCTGCCGGGACTGCGTGCCAAGATTTCGGTAAAAACCAACGATCACCGCCTTGACCCTGTGGGGGCGTGTATCGGTATGCGTGGCACGCGTATCCAAGCGGTACAACAAGAGTTAGACGGCGAGCGTATCGATGTGGTGGTATGGAACGAAGACCCTGCTCAGTACATCATCTCTAGCCTTGAGCCTGCGGACGTGTCTAGTATCGTGCTTGATGAAGACGCAAAAACTGCCGACATCATCTTTAGTACCAACGACCAGCTTGCCCGTGCCATTGGCTCACAAGGTCAAAACGTACGTCTGGCGTCTGATTTGACGGGTTATAAGCTAAATATGATGCTTGAGTCTGAATACGAAGAGCGTAAAAAATCACAAACCCAAGGCATTGTGGATTTATTCTATGACCGCTTAGAAGTGGATAAAGATTTGGCAGAAGCCTTGGTAGAAGTGGGCTTTACCAACATTGAAGAAGTGGCGTATGTGCCTGCCGAGACGTTTTATGACATTGACGGCTTGGACGATGATGCCATTGCCATGATTCAAGAGCGTGCCAAAGAAGTGGTGATTGCCGATGAACTGGCTCGCCAACAAAACATCAAACAGCCCAGCGATGAGCTACTTAACCTTGAAGACATGACCCAAGAGTTGGCGTATCGCCTTGCCGAGCGTGATATCATCACTTTGGACGATTTGGCAGAACAAGCCATTTTTGACATTGAAGACATTGACGGCATGGGCAGTGAGCTTGCGGGCAAACTTATCATGAACGCTCGTAAGTCTTGGTTTGAATAGCCATGAAACGTGGCTTTTTGGGCGTATTGTGATGAATACGCCAACCGTTTAACGCCAAACCACTGCGGTGATTTGGCAACCCCCTTTAGGCTAGGTATGCCCTAGCATCCAATTCATTTGCAGTGATTAGGTAGTAATATGGTAGATAAAACAGTTAAAGAACTTGCCGACATTTCCAAAAAAGACCCCCAAGAGTTATTAAAACAGCTGACTGATGCAGGGCTTCCTGCTCGCGGTGAAACCGATGTTGTCAGCGAAAAAGAACAAGAACATTTGGTGGAGTTTTTACAAAAAAGCCATGGCCAAACCGCCAAAAAACGCATCAGTATTAAAGCAAAAACCACCACCACCGCCAAAATTACCGACACTTCAGGTAAAGCCAAAAACATCAACGTGGTAAAATCCAAGAAAAAAGAATTTGTCAAACCTGACGCAGATAAGATTGCCGAAGAGATCGCTCAAGCTCGCCTTGCTGAAGAAGCACGCCTTGCCGAAAAAAGCAAACACGAACAGGCAAAAGCCGAAGAACAAGCCAAAGCCGAAAAAGCTAAGCTAGAAGCCGCCAAACGCCAAGAAGCCACGCTTGCTGCCATGCGTGCCAGCAGTGGCAGTAGCGAAACTAAGGCTGCCCCTGCCACTTCTGTGGTGGTTAAAAAGAAAAAAGACGATGGCTCTGCCCAAGTGGTAAAAGCGGAAGTTAAAAAGGCTACCAAACCCAAAGCAGTTAAAGTAGAGACCGCCCAAGATAAAGAAGCCCGCAAACAGCGTGAAAGCGAAGAGCAAAAACTGCGTGAGCTAGAAGCCGAAAACCGCCGTAAAGCTGCTGAAGAAGCCCAAAAACGCACGCTTGAACAAATGAAGCAAATGGCAAGAAAATACAGCGAAACAGCGGACACCACCACTGCCATTGTGCGTAAAGATGAGCCACTTGCCAAAGGCTTGGTAGGGGCAGCGTTAGAAGAATCTTTTGAAAAAGAACGCCGTGAGATCAAACGTGGTGGCGGTACGACAGCAAACCGTTCTAAAGGGGCTAAGCGTAAAGGACAACAAGAAGAGCGTGAGATCAAAACCAAAGCCCGTGGTCTAAAATCATCACAAGCAGGCAAACATAAGTTTGAAATGCCTGTAGAAAAAATCGTCCATAATGTAGAAGTGGGCGAGTTTATCGTGGTGTCTGACCTTGCCCAAAAAATGGCGGTCAAGGTGCGTGAAGTCATCAAGGCATTGATGAAAATGGGCGAAATGGTGCGTGAGTCTGACAGTATTGACCAAACCACCGCCGCTCTTGTCATCGAAGAGTTTGGACACAACCTAGTTGCGGTCAGTGACACCAAACTAGAAGACGATCTACAAGAATTGGTTGATGAAAAATCAGGCAACGTACAAACTCGTCCGCCAGTTGTTACCATCATGGGACACGTTGATCATGGTAAAACATCACTGCTTGACAAGATTCGCACCAGTAAAGTTGCCACGGGTGAAGCGGGCGGTATTACCCAGCACATCGGGGCGTATCATGTAGCCACCGATCGTGGCGTGATTACTTTCCTTGATACCCCCGGTCACGCTGCCTTTACCGCCATGCGTTCTCGTGGGGCTCAGGCGACTGACATTGTGGTGCTGGTGGTGGCTGCCGATGACGGCATGATGCCACAGACCGAAGAAGCCATTGACCATGCTCGTGCAGCAGGTACGCCAATCATCGTTGCCATGAACAAAATGGACAAAGACACCGCTGATCCAGAACGTGTACTAAATGAACTTTCTATTAAGGAAGTGGTTACCGAGGCATGGGGCGGTGATACGGCCATGGTTAAAGTTTCTGCCAAAACAGGCATGGGTATTGATGAGCTGTTAGAAGCCATCAGCATTCAAGCGGAGATCATGGAGTTGGTTGCCCCTGCCGACGGCCCTGCCCAAGGTGTGGTGATTGAATCACGTCTAGATAAAGGTCGTGGGGCAGTCGCCAGTCTATTGGTTAAAAAGGGCACGCTAAATCAAGGCGATTTGGTGTTGGCAGGCGAGTTTTATGGTAAAGTGCGTGCCATGACCGACGAAAACGGCAACCGCATCAAATCAGCAGGGCCTTCTATCCCTGTAGAGATTTTGGGCTTACCTGATGCTCCTATGGCAGGCAGTGAGTTTTTGGTGGTTTCGGACGAGAAAAAAGCCCGTGAAGTGGCAGATTTTCGTGTGACCCGTGAGCGTGAACGTATTTTGGATCGCCAAAACAAGATGCGTCTGGAAAATATGTTTGAAAACATGGGCAAAGAAGCTGCCACCTTAAATATTATCCTAAAAACAGACGTGCGTGGCTCGCTAGAAGCCCTACTTGGGGCGTTGTCCGAGCTTTCTACCGACGAAGTTAAAGTGCGTGTCATCAGCTCTGGCGTGGGTGCGATCACCGAGTCTGACGTGATTTTGGCAGAGTCTAGTGAGGCGGTGCTACTGGGCTTTAACGTGCGTGCCGACAATGCAGGTAAGCGTAAAGCGGACGAAGCAGGGCTTGATATTCGTTACTATAGCGTCATCTATGGTTTGATTGATGATGTCAAGGCGGCGATGAGTGGTATGCTTGCTCCTGAACACCGTGAAAAAATCCTTGGTATTGCTGAAGTGCGTGAAGTGTTCCGCTCTAGTAAGTTTGGGGCAGCGGCAGGTTGTATGGTGCAAGAAGGCACGATTTACCGCAACAAGCCAATTCGTGTTCTGCGTGATGACAAAGTTATCTTTACAGGGCAATTGCAGTCCTTACGCCGTTATCGTGATGATGTCAATGAAGTTAAAGCAGGCATGGAATGTGGTCTGGCGGTTAAGGGCTATGAAGTGGCAGCAGGCGACTTGATTGAAGTATTTGAAATTCATGAAGTTAAGCGTGAGCTGTGATAACATCAAGCAAGCTAATCACTCAAAGTGTTTTGGGTGATTGGCACAAAACTTGCTCATTATATCCTTAAGATTAACAATGATAAATACAATCATGGATCTTAAGGATATTTTTACTCTTTGTGCTAAATTAAAATACCCCAAGCAACAAACTTTATATGAGTATTTTGACGCTGTCACTTTTGTGGGTAGTGTTGATGAGTTTTTTGTTGCAACTTTTCAGTATTTGGCAGATTTAGATAATACAAGTTCTAGCCAAGAATTTCGCAGTTTTCTATATGAAAATCTGATTTCGCATATTGTTATCCAATGCAAAACCCCTCAAGTCAGCCAACCTAAAAAAGCAAATATTTTGCCCAATGCCAGTGATAAGGCAAGACGTATAGCATCAGGGCAATCCAAAATAAATAATGCGTGGTTTATTCATGCCAATCAATCCCAGTATAGGGAAGCCCATGATGATTTTTATGAAATATGGTATGAAAATTATTGGCAAGATAATGATTGTAATTATTTTTTAAAAGCAAATTTTTCTATGATGAATTAATTAGGGCATACTAACAATTCAGATTTGCCTTTAAAATGAGCAAAATCGCCCGTTTTTCAAGGAAAAGTCCGCAGTTGATACTGGAGTATCAACAAGGGTTTTGACGAAGAAAAACAAGATTTAGCCATTTTAAAGGCAAAAATTTTTAAAAGTATGACCATTTTCAACAAATGTAATGAAATGTTGTGAAATGTCAGTATGCCCTAGATAACTGTTAGAATTTAACAAAAATTCTGCTATCATGTACTAAATATTTTTTTGAGAACAGTTTATGAACCAACGTTTACAACGCCTAGCCGATCAAATTCAGCGTGCTTTGGCAACCTTAATCCGTGATGAAATTAACGACCCTAGATTGACAGGTCTGGTGACCATCTCTAGCGTCAAAGTCAGCCCCGATTTGGGTTATGCCGACATTTATGTAACTGTGCTTGAGCCAAACCAAGACACCGCCATGACCAAAGAAGCCCATGCCGCAAGTTTGGACGTATTAAAAGGTGCGTCAGGCTTTTTGCGTAGCCATTTATCAGGCATTTTAAAAACTCGTGTTACGCCCAGACTGCGTTTTCATTATGATGAAGTGACTGCCAATGGTAATTATATGATGTCGCTGATTGAACAAGCCAAACAAAAATCCGCCCTAAGCAGTCAAAACGATGACGCAGACGACAGCGATGACTAAACGCATTGTTTCGGGGATTTTACTGCTTGATAAAGCGCAGGGTTTAAGCTCGCATACGGCACTGTCTCGGGTCAAACGCCTATATATGTCGGATACATTAGATAGCAAAAAAGCAGGGCATACAGGCACGTTAGACCCCATGGCAACAGGGCTTTTGCCGGTGTGTTTTGGGCAGGCAACTAAATTTACTCAGTTTGGGCTTGACGCTGATAAGGGTTATCAGGCGACCATTTGCCTTGGCAAGCAGACCGATACCGCCGACCAAGACGGTACGGTCATTGCCACCCAAGATGTACCGATGTTTAATCAAGAGCAACTGGATAATATAGCGACCGCTTTAATAGGCGAACAGTTGCAAATTCCGCCCATGTATTCTGCCCTAAAAAAAGACGGTCAAAAACTCTATGAATTGGCTCGTCAAGGCGTAGAAGTAGAACGGACGGCTCGCCCGATTGTTATCCATGCTTTAACATTACAAAAGCTGTCAGATAATGAAATTTGTCTTACGGTTCGCTGCTCTAAAGGTACTTATGTGCGTACCCTTGGTGAAACGGTTGCCCAAAGGCTGGGGACGCTTGGACATTTGACCGCTTTAAGACGCACGCAGACGGGCGGTTTTGACATTGCTCAGGCACTCAGTGAACAATCCCTTGCTGATTTGACCTTGCAAGAACGCCTAAACGCCTTATTGCCCATTGACGCCATGATAAGTCATATCCCCATTTTAAGTGTGGATAATGGCGAAGCTGACCGCCTAAAATTGGGGCAACGCCTAAACGTCAAAGACCGCTTAACCGCTGATATACAAGGCATGGTCAGGCTATATCATGACGATGTGTTTATCGGCTTGGGGGAATTGGCTTTGACAGGGCGACTGCAACCCAAAAAATTGATTTAGAATTTACTGACTTTTATTTTAAAAGCTGTTATAATGCTCAGCTTAATGCCGTTAGGCTAGGTAGGCTTTGGCAATGCACAGCCTGCCTGAATGTTTCGCATTGCAAGATTTAGGAAATTTATATGTTAACCAATCAAGATCGTGAAGCCATCATCGCTCAGTACCAACGTGGCGAAAATGACACTGGTAGCCCAGAAGTACAAGTGGCTCTATTAACCGCTCGTATCAACGACCTACAAGGTCACTTTAAAGCCCACAAAGCTGACCACCACAGTCGCCGTGGTCTGATCCGCATGGTAAACCAACGCCGTAAACTGCTAGACTACCTAAAAGGTAAAGATTTGGGTCGTTATACCGACCTTATCGGTTCTTTGGGTCTACGCCGTTAATTGGTGCTTGGCTAGAGATACAAAAAAACGGTGTACGTTCTCGTGTGCCGTTTTTGTTATTTGTAAAGTGTAAATAGGGCAGTGGGATCGGTAGAACTCTAAGTCATGAATTTCATAGTTATTTGATTTTAAAACAATACTTCGTTGCCAGCTTCCTTATGTACTACTTGTACACTGCGGTCGCTGCCGCCTTGTCTTGTTTTAAACTTAAATCACTATAAATTTGACAAATTCATCACTTAGGGCTTTGCAATCCAAGTCCTGATACCTTTAATCAGTTTTAATTAGGAATTTTTTTATGTTTAATGTCATTCGTCAAGAATTTCAATATGGTAACGAACAAGTTATTTTAGAAACAGGGCGTATCGCTCGCCAAGCCAACAGCGTACTTGTACATATGGGCGGGGTTTCGGTACTGGTTGCCGTGGTTGTGCGTCCTGAAGCGGTTGCAGGTCAAGACTTTTTCCCTTTGACCGTTAATTACCAAGAAAAAATGTACGCCTCGGGCAAAATCCCTGGCGGTTATGGTAAGCGTGAAGGGCGTGCCAGCGAGTTTGAAACCCTAACTTCTCGCCTGATTGACCGCCCAATTCGCCCGCTATTTCCTGAAGGTTACTACAACGAAATCCAAGTCACCGCCACCGTGATTTCATCAGACAAAACCCAAGACGCTGACATCGCTGCCATGATTGGTACGTCTGCTGCGCTTGCCATTTCACCTGCCCCCTTTAACGGCCCTATCGGGGCGGCTCGTGTGGGCTTTGTAAATGGCGAATATGTGCTAAACCCCAATTACGCTCAAATGAAACAAAGTGCCTTGGATTTGGTTGTGGCAGGGACAAAATCAGCGGTGCTCATGGTTGAATCTGAAGCCGAAGAGCTGTCCGAAGACCAAATGTTAGGTGCAGTGCTATACGGTCACGGACAACAACAAGTGGTGATTGATAACATCAACGCCTTTGCCGCAGCGGTTGGTAATGCCAAACAAGAATTTATCGCCCCAAGCATTAACGAAGAACTAAACGCTTTGTTAAAAGAGCAGTTTACCGCCAAAGTCAGCGAAGCCTACACCATTACCATTAAGCAAGACCGTTATGCCCGTCTTGGTGAGCTTGAAGCCCAGGCCTTGGCTTTAGCAGGGGACGAAACTGCCGAAGATTACGGTCAAAAAGTCGCCCAAATCAAAGAGCTGTTTGAAACCCTAAAATATCGCACCGTGCGTGATAATATCCTATCAGGCAAGCCACGCATTGACGGGCGTGACCTTGAGACGGTGCGTGCTTTGGACATTCAGGTGGGTGTGTTGCCTTATACTCACGGCTCAGCACTGTTTACCCGTGGCGAAACGCAGGCTCTGGTAACGACCACGCTGGGCACAACCCGTGATGTCAATCTTGTGGATACCTTGGCGGGCACCAAGCAAGACAGCTTTATGTTACATTATAACTTCCCGCATTATTCTGTGGGCGAGACAGGTCGTGAAGGCGGACCAAAACGCCGTGAAATCGGTCATGGCCGCCTTGCTCGCCGTGGTGTGCAAGCCATGTTACCGCCTGTGGATCGCTTCCCTTATACCATTCGTGTGGTGTCGGACATCACCGAATCTAACGGCTCATCGTCTATGGCATCGGTGTGTGGTGCGTCTTTGTCGCTAATGGACGCAGGTGTACCGCTAAAAGCCCCTGTGGCAGGTATCGCCATGGGTCTGGTTAAAGAAGGCGAGCGTTTTGCGGTGCTGTCTGACATCTTGGGTGATGAAGATCACTTGGGCGATATGGACTTTAAAGTGGCAGGTACAACCAACGGTATCACCGCCCTACAAATGGACATCAAGATCGAAGGCATTACCCCTGAGATCATGGAACAAGCCCTAAAACAAGCCCACGCAGGTCGCATTCATATCCTAAACGCCATGAATGAAGTCATCTCAAGCTCACGCACTGAGATCAATGCTTATGCCCCCAACTACGCCACCATGGAAATTAACCCCGAAAAAATCCGTGACGTGATTGGTAAAGGTGGTGCAACCATTCGCCAGCTGACCGAAGACACAGGGGCGACCATTGACATTGAAGACAATGGCACTATTCGCATCTTTGGTGCATCTAAGGCATCTACCCGTGCCGCCATCGCTCAAATTGAAGCCATTACCGCTGAAGTTGAGGTTGGTGCGGTGTATGAAGGCACAGTGGCTCGTATTGTGGAATTTGGTGCATTTGTAACCATTTTGCCAGGTACGGATGGCTTGGTACACATCAGCCAAATCTCTGAAGAGCGTGTGGAAAATGTCAGCGACTACCTAAAAGAAGGTCAAAGCGTTAAAGTGCAAGTCCAAGACATTGATAACCGTGGACGCATTAAGCTGACCATGAAAGGCATCAAGGCTTAATCTTAGTCCTTGCCAAAACGACAAAACCGTTCTATGATTAGAACGGTTTTGTTTTTTAGGAAATTTGTATTGGCTTAAAAAAGTATGCTGATAAGATTTTTTGTTCACTTTTGGTTTTCACGAACAATTTTCTTTTTAGCATATTTTTTAGATGATAACCAAATTATTTTGAGCGCATAAAACACGCTCTGCGGTTTAGCTTAGCAATCCCTTATTCGCCAAAAATCGCTCTCACCACACGCTTATAATAAGCAAAAGCGTCCTGCACCCCTTTAATGGCGGACTGCTTATCGGCATCGCTTAGGGGTAGGGCATCAATTTTGGCTTTGGTGTCTTTCCAGTGTGCCATGCGTCCGTCAGGGTGGGCGGATAGGTGTTTTGCCCCAAAGGCATCGCTTAGCTCAATTTTGCCCGCTTCTTTATATAAAATCGCCGCCCCTACGTTTGAGCCTTCCACGCAGTATAGCCAACCAATGGCTTCGCTGTCGTTAAAGGTTGGTCTGTCAATGCCAACAAAGGGCTCAATGTCCAAATCTTTCATGTCGCTTTTTAGGTTTTCAAGGCGAGACAGGCTTGCCAAGCCGTCAAACTGCTCGGCAAGGGTAGCATTGTGATAAATGGGGTTTACGGTGCTGTGAAATTCAAATTGGGCTTGCAAAAATTTGCGGTAATTGTCATGACTGGCAAAGGGCTGGCTACTCATCACCAAATCGTCCACGCTGTCGTGGGTGGTGCGTGAAAGCTCTTTTAAGGTTTCGGTTAGGGTAGAATTGCTCATAATTTCACCTAAATTTTAAAATAGAAGCTATAAAATAACTTATTTTTACCCTTTTGTAAATAGAATAATAATCATTATTATTTACAATGTTGATAATTTGTGGTATTTTTGTGCTAAAATTTTGATATATTCCAACCTTAACATTTTGATTAAGCCTTATCGCCATGTCCCAATCGCCGCTTTTTGATGATGATAAACCAGCCGCCACAAACAGCATTCATAAAAATGCCGCCATGCGCTGGCTGTTTTTTGTCATGGGTTTTGTGTTTGTTGGTTTGGGGATTATTGGCATCATCACCCCTGGTTTTCCAACCACGGTATTTATCTTATTGGCGGGCTACTGCTGGGCAAAAAGTTCCCAGCGGTTTTATGATTGGCTACTGCGTCATAAACTGTTTGGTAAAATGCTGATAGACTGGCAAGAGCGCCGAGCCATGCCCCGCTTTGCCAAATATATGGCGTGGGGCATGATGTGTGCCTCTAGCGTGTTTTTGTTTTATCGCCTGCCTGCTGATAAATTATGGGTGGGTGTGGTGGTCAGTGGTATTTGCTTAATGATAAGTGTGTGGATGGCAAGATTACCTGACGCATAAAAAATATCCCAACCTTTACAGTTGGGATATTTTATGTCAAATTATTGGCTGTCGTCCGTATCCTTGGGCGTGTCGGGAGTTTCGTCCGTTTCGCTGGGCTTACGTTTGACCACTTGGGCTTTTTGCGCTGCTTTTGATGTTTTGCGAGCAGGACTTTTGCCTGTGGTTTTGGGCTTGGGCTTGGGTTTTTTGGGTGTGGCGACCAAATTTAAAATCCCCATGGGCTGTAACAACTGTCCTGACACGCTTTCAATCATGTCTTTATAGCTGTTGGATTTCTTTTTTTCGTCGTCTTTACTGGCTTCTGTTTCAGGCGTTGCGGTTTCGTCAGCCGTTTGGGTGCTTGGTGGTTGCACCATTTCTGTGGACGCTTCATTTTCTGTGGGTAATGTGGTTTCTACAGGTAGTATGGTTTCCTCAGGTAGCTCAGTTTCTGTGGTTTCCGCCGGTGCCACAATTTCCACCGCTTGGCTTTCTGCTTCATGAGTTTCCACAGCTTCCACAGTTTGCACTGTTGCCACTTCTAAAGTTTCATCAGTGTTGGCGGTTGTCACTTCTGTGATGACGGTTTCTGTGGTTTCGGGGCCGCCTTGTGGATTTGCCAAAGATGCCATAAAATCAGGGTGCTGACCACGGGGGTCATTACTGGCACGCTGACCGATGGGGCTTGGGCTAACAGCGGTTTTGCCTTGGGTGGTGGCAAATTGACCAATAGGGGTGACCTTTTGGCTAAACTGCGTCACATAATCCACGCCAAGTGGGGCAAAGCCATAATTGGCAAAGTCAAAGTCGACCGCAGGGGCATCATTTTGTGCCAATGCCGTCAAAAAGTCGCTAACAAACTGCCCTGTAACACGCTCGCCCAGCACGGCACGGATATAAGCACCCGCACTGCCACTCAGGCTTGCTTTGGGCTGTTTGTGGGCTTGGCGCACCACTCGGGGGTCATTGACCGCACGCCCTGTTTGCTGGGCTAGGGCGATGAGGGCGCTGTGTAGCACAGGATCAATCGCAGGGGCAGGTTCTATGGGTTCTGGTTGGGTAGTTTCAGGCTTTGCTTGCACCACATCAGCGACTACTGGCTCATTGGCGTGCTGTGTGGGCTCTGCCTTGGGCTCGCTGGGGATGGAAACGTTATCTTTAACGTTTTCTTGAACCGCCTTGGCTGGTGTGTCGATTTGTGCAGACTGTTTGCTTGCGACAGTTACATCAGGGGCAGCTTGTTTTTGTGGTTTGCTGTCATCTAGCGACATATGCACCGTTTGGGCAGGCGTGCTGGCGGTAGCAATGGGGCTAACATGAAGCACCACATCATCATGCTTGATGGCGACCGCCTTTTGGGGGCGAGCTTTGGGGGCTTCTTTTTTATCCGCTGGTTCTTTGATTTCGGGTTTGTCGGCTTTTGGCTCAGGTCTGCTGTCTGCTTTAACCGTGGTTTTGGGTTTTAGGGTTTCGCCACGCACCACTTCGCCACGGGGCGGACGCTGTGAACCTGCTTCACGCTTAGGATAATCGCTTTTTTCTTCTTTTTTGGTGGTGCGTGTGGGTGTGCTGGTTTCTTCTTTGGGCTCGCGTTTTACAGGGGGTCGCTTGGCACGGGGCTTGCGTTCTTCATCACGCTCGCTGCGTTGTGGGCGTTCTTCTTTGGCGGGCTGTGCTTGGGCGGTTTGGGGCTGTGCTGTGGGTAGGGCGATGTTGCCTAATGCCCCAAGGCTGGTCGCTCCGTCATTGACGATGCTTTCAATGGCGGCTGCCACATCGGCATTGTTTAGGCTGCCTGCCAGATGGGCTTGTGGTTTGGGGGCGAACAGGTTGGACAGCCATGCCACCGCTGTAGGGGTATGGGCTGGGGCTTGTTCGGCTTTGGCTTCTGGCTTGGCTTGGGGCTTGCCTTTGGTTTCACTGCTTGAGCTTGCTTTTTGCCAACGGTTGCCCCCTTGTACGGGCTCATCGGCTTTGGTGTGCCAATTGGTATCATAGCCCTTATCGATGGTGTCTTTTTCTTCAGCGTCAGCGATACGCTCATAGCTTGATGGGGCAAAGCCGTCTGGGTTAAAGTGTAGGCTAAAGTTGGGGCTTTCTAAATGGGCGTGGGGCAAAATAGTAATGCGTGCCCCTGAATCTTGCTCTAAATACACCAAGCTTTCCCGTTTTTCATTAAGTAAAAAAGCGGCGATTTCGGTCGGTACTTCGGCTTGGATTTCCCCTGTGCGTTCTTTTAGGGCAATTTGTTCAATCTGACGCATGATGGATAGGGCAAGCGAACGCAAATCACGAATCATGCCATTACCGTGACAACGTGGGCAAATATACCCTGTGGCTTCTTCTAAAGACGGACGCAGACGCTGACGGCTCATTTCCATAAGCCCAAATTTGCTGATCTCGGCAAACTGTACACGGGCACGGTCATAACGGGTGGCATCAATCAGGCGTTTTTCCACGTCTTTTTGGTGGCGTGGGTCGTTCATGTCAATAAAATCAATGACAATCAAACCGCCCATGTCACGCAGACGCAATTGACGGGCGATCTCATCGGCGGCTTCTAAGTTGGTGTGATACGCCGTTTCGGCAACGTCTGAGCCTTTGGTGGATTTTGATGAGTTAATGTCAATAGATACTAGGGCTTCGGTTTGGTCAATGACGATAGAACCGCCAGACGGCAAGCGTACTTCACGCTGATAAGCGCTTTCGATTTGACGCTCTACGCCAAAACGGGCAAATAACGGCTCGTATTCGGTGTATTTGCGCAGTTTGTTCATCTGTGTTGGCATGACCGCTGCGATAAAGTTTGCTGCTTCGTTATAGGCGTTTTCGCTGTCAATCCATACTTCACCAATGTCATCACGCAAATAATCACGCACCGCACGGGTCACCACGCCCGCTTCTTGGTGCACCAGACAGGGACTGGGGCGAGTTTTGCTTTGTTCTAGGATACCTGCCCAAATGTCAAGCAGATGATTAAGGTCGTTTTGTAGGTCATCATAACCTTTGCCAAGCCCTGCGGTACGCACAATCACGCTCATGCCACGGGGCACAGATAGGCTGGCGATGATTTGCTTCATCTCATCACGCACTTTACCGCTGATTTGACGGCTGATACCGCCTGCTTTGCTGTTATTGGGCATCAGCACCAAATAACGCCCCGCCAGTGAAATATAAGTGGACAGTGCTGCCCCTTTATTGCCACGCTCTTCTTTTTCTACTTGAACGATGACTTCATCGCCTTCTTTTAAAAGCTGGCGAATGTTGTCTTCGTGGACGTTGCCTTTTAGGTATTCGGGGGCAATCTCACGCAGGGGCAAAAATCCCTGACGCATTGAGCCATATTCCACAAACACCGCCTCTAAAGACGGCTCAACTCGGGTAATATGACCTTTATAAATGTTGGCTTTTTTTTGTTCACGGGTACGATTTTCTAAGTCAAAATCGTACAAGTGGTTATCTTTGCACAAAGCAACACGAATTTCTTCGTTATGGGTGGCGTTGATAAGAATGCGTTTCATGATGTTTCCTTAAGGGGCTTGCCCTGTTTGGCGACATCGTATGGCGGGACTTGTGGTAGTGGGGTCGGCAAAATCCGACACTTTGATGATTGTGTTTGTGGTTAAAACGTGGTTAGCGGTGGTTTTGTTCCCATTTAGGGAAACCATATGTTTTGCGTGCCGTCATGGCAATAAATGTATATCATAACAAGGCAAAATTGCTTAAAATTTAACCAAAAATAGGACAAATTTGTCCAAAAAATTATCAAAAAGTTAAATCACTTACTTAAAGTAAGCGATAGAATTATTGTTTACTACCTACAAACTGCTTGCATCAGTTTTATACCAATGGGGGCTTATCAGGCAAAAGCAGTGTCTGTCTTGTGCTTTTGTACCCATGGCATACAAATCTTTGACCATTCAATGTCTAATGTTTAAAAAAATTTAGTCAGCGTTACCGACAGTTTGGGCAACTTAGCCCACTTGTAAAATTTTACCAAAAATCTAAGGCGTTGATAAGTGAACGCTTGTTATGCATTGCATTATCAATTATAACTTTTTACGGCAACGTGTTAAACTATAGCAAATATTTTGCCATTTTCCTACAAAAATATGAAAAATTTTCATCAAAACCGCCCCAAAGCCCCTAAATCCGCCAAAACAGGCGCTAAAAGCCCCCAAAAGCCCAAATCGCCCGCCAAGTCAGGACAGACCGCCGATGAACAAATCAGCGATTTTAGCCAAGTCAATTACATTAAAGTCACGGGCAACCAAGACGGACAACGCATTGATAACTTTTTGCTGGCACGACTTAAAGGCTTGCCACGCTCACACCTATATAAAATGATACGTTCGGACGAAGTGCGAATCAATGGCAAGCGCTGTAAGGCGTTCGATAGGGTCGAAGCAGGGGACGTGGTGCGGGTCGCCCCTGTGCGTCTTGGGGTGCGGGTCGCCCCTGTCATCTCGGATGAGTTTGCCAAAGGACTGCTTGAGCGTGTCATTTATGAAGATGACGGCTTGATTGTGCTAAACAAGCCTTATGGCATGGCGGTGCATGGTGGTAGTGGCGAAAGCTTTGGCGTGATTGAAGCGTTAAGGGTGGCGACAGGTAAAAAATACCTTGAGCTGGTGCATCGCATCGATAAAGACACATCAGGACTGCTGCTCATTGCCAAAAAACGCAGCAGCTTAAAAGAATTACAAACCCATTTTCGCGACAAAGCGGTATTTAAGGATTATTTGTGCCTAACATGGGGCACAGTGCGTGCTGATATGCCCGTGATTGACAAACCATTGTTAAAATACACCCTAGCCAGTGGCGAAAGACGGGTTAAAGTCCATGCAGATGGCAAGCCCAGCCAAACCAAAATCGCTGTCTTGGACGGTTTTAGTGTGGATAACCAAAGGGTAAGTCTGGTGCAAGCAAGTCCCCTAACAGGTCGCACGCATCAAATCCGTGTGCATTTGGCAAGTTTGGGCAATGCCTTGCTTGGCGATGATAAATACCAAACTCACGCCAATTTGCCCAGTGTTAAACGTCTGTGTTTGCACGCTTATTGCCTAACTTTACCCAAGTCTGAGCACCATGGCGACCGCCCAACACGGTTTATCGCCCCGTTGCCGTCTGATTTATTGGGCTTAATTGGTAAGCAAAAATCACAAAAACTGGGGCTTGTATTCCAATAAACTTGTGATTTAAGTTTACAACGCAATAACAAAAATCCCCACGAAAACCCCTTTGGTGAAATGGTCTCATTCTATTACAATAAAGGGTATTTTTTTTAGACAAATTTGGACAAATAAAGCATGAAACCCGTATTTATAGACACCACCGCCCGCCACGAACAAATCGCCAAATCGCTACATGATGCCAGTTTAAGCCGTGATGAACTGCTTGGGGCGATTGACCTTGGTTCAAACAGCTTTCACCTTGCCATTGCCCGCCTTGATCATGGTGAAGTGCGTAAGGTTGCCAGTATTTCCGAAAAGGTGCAACTGGCGGCAGGGCTTGATGAAGAAAATAGGCTGTCTGAAGAAGCGATGCAGCGGGGTATTGATTGTTTACGGCGTTTTGCTCAGCACGTGGGTGAGATTAAGCCCGAACGCCTGCGTATTGTGGCGACCAATGCCCTGCGTAAGGCGGTCAATGCTGATGAATTTATCAAACGTGCTAATGTGCTACTGCCCAAGCCCATTGAAGTGATTGCAGGGCGTGAAGAGGCTCGCCTGATTTATCTGGGGGTGTCGCATTCTAATGCCAGTACCGATAAACGCCTTGTGATTGATATTGGTGGCGGTTCTACCGAATTTATTATCGGGCAGGGTTTTGAGCCGATTGAGACCGAAAGTTTGCAAATGGGCTGTGTGGCATTTACCAAAAAGTTTTTTGCAGACGGCAACATCACCGAAGAAGCCTTTGATAAAGCGATCAACGCCACCAAAGCCACGTTGATGACCATTACTAAGCGTTATAAAAAAGTAGGCTGGGATAATGCCATTGCGTCTAGCGGTACGGCAAAGGCGGTGCGGCTGGTGTTAAAAGAGCTGGATTTGGCAGGCGAGTATATCACATTGTCTGGCATGGCAAAGCTAAAACGTCAGCTGATTAAACTTGGTCATGTGGATAATATTGAATTTGACGGGGTTAAGGCTCATCGCCAAGCGGTGTTTCCTGCGGGGCTTGCTGAGCTGTACGCCATTATGGAAACCCTTGAGATTGATGAGCTGGGCTATAGTGATGGGGCACTGCGTGAAGGCGTGATGTATGATATGCTGGGCAGGCTAAATCATGAAGACGTGCGTGACCGCAGTGTGTCGGCGCTGGCTGAACGTTATTCGGTGGATTATAAGCAGGCGGGGCGGGTGATGGATACTTGTGCTCGGCTGTTTGATGGCGTGCGTCAAGAGCTGGGCTTTAGTGATGAAGATCGTGACTTGCTTCGCCGTGCGTCCAATTTACATGAGATCGGTTTGGCGGTCGGTCATAGCAATTACCAAAGACACAGTGCCTATTTATTAGAGTTTTCGGACATTGCGGGCTTTGCTCAAGTGGGGCAGGCGAGCATGGCACAAATCGCCTTACATCACAGACGTAAATTAAAAGCCGAAAGCGTAGAAGTGATTGAAAATTTGGGTGGTCGTAAGCTGCTTTATCTGTGCTTGATTTTGCGTTTGGCGGTGGCAGCAAACCAAGGACGTACCATTAAATCCGCCCCTATCAGTTTATTTATTAACGCCAATGCCCCTGATTATTGGCAAGTGGTGGTGGGTGATGGCTTGCATAGAGAGCTGATTGTGTCACAATTAACCGCTGATGTGGCGCAGTTTGCCAAATGGGGCGTAAAGTTAAGTGTTGGCTAAATCTAGGGATAATCGTTTGATTTTAAAACAATACATCGTTGCCAAAGTTTTTATGTACTGCTTGTACACTTCAAACTTTGTCGCCTTGTCTTGTCTTAAACTTAAACGACTATAAAACGCTAAAAAATTTAATGACGACCCCTTTAAAAAATGGTAAACTTTGTAAGTTTACGATTGTTTGTTTAGAGTATACCTTATGAATACAGTTTGGGAAAGTGTACAACTGGCACGCCACGCTAAGCGTCCTTTATTTTTGGACTATGTAGAAAACTTATTTACCGAATTTGATGAGCTTCATGGCGACCGTGCCTTTGCTGATGATAGGGCGATTTTGGGCGGTTTGGCTCGTTTTAATGGCAAGCCTGTGATGGTCATCGGTCAGCACCGTGGACGCAGTACCCGTGAGCGTATCGCCCATAATTTTGGTATGGCAAACCCCGAAGGCTACCGCAAAGTAATCCGCCTTGTACAAATGGCAGAGCGTTTTGGCTTGCCTGTCTTGACCTTTATTGACACCCAAGGGGCGTATCCGGGGGTGGGGGCAGAAGAGCGTGGACAAGCCGAAGCCATTGCCAAATCCATTGCGGTATTTAGCAGCCTAAAAACCCCCGTCATCGCCACCGTGATCGGCGAAGGCGGTTCGGGTGGGGCGCTTGCCATTGGTGTGGCAAATAAGGTCAATATGCTACAAAACAGCATTTATTCGGTCATCTCGCCCGAAGGCTGTGCGTCTATCTTGTGGCGTACTGCCGAAAAAGCCCCCGAAGCGTCCGAAGCCTTAAAACTAGATGCCAATAGCCTACATCAGCTTGGGCTGATTGATGAAGTGATTGATGAAGGGGCAGGGGCTCACGAACAACCAGAGCTTGTGATGAGTGCCTTAAAAGAGCTGCTAACCACACAGCTTGATGAGCTTGAGATGATGGGCTGTAATGAACTGCTTGATCAGCGTTATGAAAGGCTGATGAAGTTTAATTCGCAAGTGTCTTTATAGTCATTTGATGTTAAAACCATAATTCGTTGCCAAAGCCCTTATATACTTTTGTATATTTTGGGCTTTGTCACTTTGTCTTGATTGTTTATTGATTCTACTATAGATTTTTCATAAGGGGTTATGATGAAAAAACATTTTTTAGCATTGGTTATGGGTGCTATTTTAATCGGCTTTAGCGTTACAAGCGAAGCTGAAATAGTTAGTCATAATGATTCTGCACTTGTGGTTCTTGATGAGATTAAAGCCAAAGATCCAGAGCTGGTTGATTTAATACTGGGTTCTGACAGTATAGATGATGAGCAAAAACAATATTGGCTTGATGCGATACCTACTATGACTGATGAACAAAGGGGTAGGATATTTGATATTTTGATGACAGAAAAACAGAAATTAGCGAAATTAAATTTATTAAAACAGAAACGCCTTGCACTACAGATGTTTTTGCAAAAACTTAAAGGTGAAAAAATAGACGAACAGGAGTTTCAAAAAAACACTCAAGAGCTTTATGATGCGTATCAAGAAAGGGTAAACAATACTGACAATCTGTTTGATATCAAAGATAAAGTACAAGCTTATTATGGCATTGCAGAGATGTATGAAAAAGGGTATGGACGTAATGTGGATTATAATCAAGCTGCTAAGTTTTATTTGCAATCTCATACCTTGGAAACAGCCAATTTAGATAAGTTGGTGGATCAATCAGATCTAGGTCATGCCAGTGAAGCATTAAATAAGCTTATAAAACAAAAGAAAATCACCGATCCTAATCTATTAAAAGAAATAACAAAAGTTCTTGATAAAGCTAAAGTATCTACTAACAACCAATAGATTGTTGATTTGGCTTGTCTGATTAAATTTAAACCGTCCAACTGGGCGGTTTTTTGCCATGATTTTTGCTACAATAATACGTTTTTGTAGTTAAAAATTTTGCCATGACCAAACCACGCCCCACCGACGAACAATTAAACGCCCTACAAATGGCACAGCATGGCGATTCTTTTAAAATCGTGGCGTATGCAGGGGCAGGCAAAACCACAACACTGACGCTAATTAGTGAACATTTGTCGGGTCGGGGCTTATATTTGGCGTTTAATAAATCTATCGCCACCGAAGCCCAAAGCAAATTTGCCCCCCATGTCAAATGCCAAACCTTTCACTCTTTGGCGTTTCGTCATGTGGACAGAGCCATTACTGCCAAACTTACCCTGCCACGGCTGACCCCTGCCCGCCTTGCCGATGAGCTAAAACTGCCGACACTGACCGTAGAGCGTAGCTTTGATGGCGTGGCTCGCACGGTCACGCTAAGCCCTGTCAAACTTGCCAATATGGTCAGCGAAGGCTTAAACACCTTTTGTAAAACGTCCAGCAGTTATCCTGCCCCACGCCACATCACGCCCCCCGATTGGCTTAACGATACCGACAAGGCGACCCTACAGCAGATTTTATACCCCGCCCTAGAAACCCGCTGGCTACAGTCCATTGACCCAAGGCATGGGGCAGGGATTAGCCATGATATTTATCTTAAACTGTGGACGCTGGGCAATCCTGTTATCAATGCCGATTTTATTTTGTTTGATGAAGCCCAAGACGCAGACCCCTTGATGATGGGGGCGTTATTAAAACAGCAAAAACAGACCATTTATGTCGGTGATGCACATCAGCAAATCTATGAGTGGCGTGGGGCGACCAATGCCATGAAACGCCTGCCTTATCCTGCCACGCTACTGACGCAGTCTTTTCGTTTTGGGCAAGCAGTGGCGGACGTGGCAAATATTTTTTTAAAGGCACTGCAAGAAACTGTACCACTGCAAGGCAACCCCGATAAGCCGTCCACGGTCGCCCCTTTGTCCGCCAGTGATACCGATGTGATTTTATGCCGTACCAATGCCAATGCCATGGGTAAACTGTTGGCAGGGCAAAAGCGGGGACAAAAAGTGGCACTGCAAGCCGACAGCCCCCGTATTTTACGGTTTTGTCAAGGGGCGGACAGTTTAAAGGCAGGTAAGATGGCGTATGGCGTGCCTGAGCTTGCTTATTTTGCCAATTGGGGGGAAGTGCAAGAATTTAGCGAAACCCAAGCAGGGCGAGACCTAAAAACATGGGTCAAGCTGATAGAAGAACACGGCACAAACGTGATTACACGGGCGATAAGCACGCTGTCAGATGAAAAAACTGCCGATTATGTGGTGTCTACCGCCCATAAATCCAAGGGGCTTGAATGGGGTCGGGTACGCATAGATGATGATTTTTTATATGACATTTCTCGTCAAAGCGTCAAAATCAGCCCTGAAGAGCTGCGTTTGTTATATGTGGCGTGTACTCGGGGCAAGATGGTGCTTGATGTGTCGGCGATTAAAGAGCTGTTAACAGGGCTTATGACCAAAAAGCTTGTCTATCAATAGGTAATAGGGCTTGCTATTTGCTAAATTTTATCTTATAAAGTAGGGATAATTTTGCTTTTAAGGAACAATCATGACAGACATTGCCAATTATATGCAGCACGTCGGACAAAACGCCCGCCAAGCGTCCGCCACATTGCGCACCGCCACCACCAAGGTTAAAAACCACGCCCTAGAATGCATCAAACAAGCCCTGATCGCCCATAAAGCCGACATCTTGATCGCCAACGCCCAAGATTTGGCAAATGGGCAACAAGTCGGGTTAGAAAGCTCACTGCTTGACCGCCTGCAAATCAGCGAAAAGGTATTTGATGGCATCATCAGCTCACTCAATGACGTGATTGCCTTGCCTGATCCTATTGGCGAGATCAGCGACATGACCTATCGCCCCAGCGGTATCCAGCTGGGTAAAATGCGAGTGCCACTGGGCGTGGTGGGTATGATTTATGAATCTCGCCCCAATGTGACCATTGAAGCAGGGTCGCTTGCCATTAAGTCGGGCAATGCCATTATTTTACGGGGCGGTAAAGAGGCCTTTTATTCCAATCAGGCTCTTGCCAAGTGCGTACATTTGGGCTTAGAGCAGGCGGGACTGTCGCCAAACTGTGTACAAGTGTTAAACACTACCGATCGCAGTGCTGTGGATTTTTTGATTACCATGACGCAGTTTGTGGACGTGATTGTCCCTAGGGGTGGTCGGGGCTTGATTGAACGCATTTCTAATAATGCCCGTGTGCCTGTCATCAAGCATTTGGACGGTAATTGTCACACCTTTATTGATGATAGTGCCGACATGGACATGGCAAGCCGTATTGTGGTCAATGCCAAAACGTCTCGCTATGGCACGTGTAACACCATGGAAACCTTGCTCGTTCACCAAAAAATCGCCGATACCGCCTTGCCGAGACTACTGGGGGCGATTAAAGAAGCCGATGATGAGATGAGTTTTAGGCTGTGTTCTGCTTCTTGGGATATGTTGGCGGATAAGGTAGAGAGCCTAAGTTTAAGCCTTGCTACAGAAGATGACTGGTACGCCGAGTACCTTGCTCCGATTTTGGCGGTCAAAGTGGTTGCCGACATCAGCCAAGCGGTCGCCCATATTAACCATTATGGCAGTCATCATACAGATGTGATTATTACCAATGATTATGCTCACAGCAATTATTTTTTACAAGCGGTAGATTCGTCTAGTGTGATGGTTAATGCTTCTAGCCGTTTTGCTGATGGTTTTGAATATGGCTTGGGGGCAGAAATTGGTATCTCTACCGATAAAATTCACGCTCGGGGGCCTGTAGGCTTGCATGGCTTGACATCACAAAAATGGGTAGTATTAGGGCATGGGGAAATTAGGTAAAAAATAAAAGGGCGTAATAATACGCCCTTTTTGGTTTTGTGATTTATTGTTGAGCAGGCGTGCTTGGTGCAGGGGTGGTGCTGGTTGTGGTCGGTACGTTTAGGCGTAGTTGGTCTTTGGCACTTTCTTGGGCGTGCCACGCTAAGGCTAGACTGGTGATAAAAAATATCGTGGCAAGTACCGCTGTGGTACGGGTCAAAAAGTTTGCCGAACCTGATGCACCAAACACCGTACCAGCAGCCCCCGAACCAAAAGAAGCCCCTGCGTCTGCCCCTTTACCATGCTGAATTAAAATCAGCCCCGATAAAGCAATGGCAACAATGATGTGTAAAGCAAGAATAAAAGTAAACATAAAAATTTCTCAAATATAATTATTTATTGGCAAATGCCCCAATGATGGTCATAAAGCTATCCGCCTTTAAAGACGCACCGCCAACCAACACACCATTAACCATGGGTAAACTGGCAAATTCTTGGGCGTTTTTGTCATTGACGCTACCGCCATATAGGATAGGGGCGGGGATTTGTAGCGTGCTTAAAATCTCGCTGATAAAGTTATGCACGCTGTCCACTTCGCTGGGTGTGGGGGTAAGCCCCGTGCCGATTGCCCAAACAGGCTCATAGGCGATAAGCAGTTTTGGTAAAGATGTCTTTGTAAAATCAATGTCTTTGGCAAAATTTTGTAACAGCTCAAGCTGACGCTCTAACACAGCAAAGGTTTGCCCTGCCTTGTACTGGTCTTGGGTTTCGCCAATGCAGTACACCACGGATAGACCCACGTTAAAGGCATTACTAATTTTGGCACTTAATGTGTCATCACTTTCTTGGTAGTAACTGCGTCTTTCTGAATGTCCTACCAATGCAAATTTTGCGCCCAAATCGACCGCTTGCTCTGCCGAAACATCGCCCGTAAATGCCCCAGTGCTGGCGGTATGAGCGCAGATGTCCTGCACGCCGATTACTGCCTTATCTGATTTTTCTGCCACGCCTGATAAATGTACAAAACTAGGACAAATACCAACCACGCAGTTGGGTAAACTCCCAGCAAGGGCGGTATTTAATTCATTTGCCAAGGTGGTGGCGGTCTGTAAGGTGCTAGGATTTAATTTCCAGTTGCCGATGACATAGGAAGTGGCATTCATGGCGTTTCTCGGTTGTTTGGTTAATTTGTGACAGATCGGTGTATTATACTTGAAAATTTATCAAGGGTAAAATAACGAAATGAAAAACATGGAACAAATCTTGCCACAAATTAAAGCATATTTTAGCATTTTGCAGTAAAATAATGGGATCGTGTTTGTTATTTGCCGATATTTGTAAAGGCAATGTCCCAACTTAGTAAAATTTAGGGGAAAATTATGACCACCAGTTTTGGCGGATTGGCAAAAATTTTAGTCGCTCATGAAGTGGTGACACCCGATGCCATGACTAAGGCACTTGCCGAATCCGAACAACAAAAAATATCTCTTGTGCCCTTTTTGGTAGAAAATAAACTTGCCCCAGCAAACAAGATTGCCCGTGTGTTATCACATGAGTTTGGCGATCCTTTGTTTGACTTAAATGCATTGGACAAAGACGTTATTCCCAAAGACTTGGTGGATGAAAAAATTGTCAATCGTTATGGGGTGTTGCCTTTATTTAAACGGGGTCAGCGTCTATTTATTGGTTTATCTGATCCCACCCGTCTTGATGCGGTGGATGCCATTGCCTTTAACGCCAACCTTGCGGTAGAAACGATTGTTGTCGAAGAAGATAAACTGCGTCGTATGATTGAGTCGGTGTATTCAGGCGGTGGCGACTTTGCCAGTTTTGATAACATTGATCTGTCGGGCGAGATGGACGAAGGGGCAGACGAGGAAGATGAAGGTGTAGATGTTGATGGTGGCACCGAAGATGCCCCGATCGTAAAATTTGTCAATAAAATGCTACTGGACGCCATTCGTATGGGGGCTTCGGATTTGCATTTTGAGCCCTATGAAAAATCGTATCGGGTGCGTTTTCGTGTCGATGGAGTGATGCAGATTGTCAACCGCCCCCCTGTACAACTGGCAGGTAAAATCGCTGCCCGCCTAAAAGTGATGTCACAAATGGACATCTCCGAACGTCGTGCCCCGCAAGACGGACGTATTAAGCTTAAGCTTTCTAAAACCAAAGCCATTGACTTTCGTGTCAGCTCACTACCGACATTATTTGGCGAAAAACTGGTACTGCGTATCCTTGACCCGTCATCAGCGATGCTTGGGATTGATGCACTTGGTTATGAACCTGACCAAAAAGAGCTGTTTTTGGAAGCCTTGGATAAGCCCCAAGGTATGCTACTCATCACAGGTCCGACAGGTTCGGGTAAAACGGTTTCGCTTTATACAGGGCTTAACATTCTAAACACGCCCGAAACCAACATCTCAACCGCCGAAGACCCTGTGGAGATTAACTTAGAAGGCATTAACCAAGTAAACGTTAACCCTAAAGTGGGCTTAACCTTTGCTTCCGCCCTAAAGGCTTTCCTGCGTCAAGACCCTGACATCGTCATGGTGGGGGAGATTCGTGATCTAGAAACCGCTGAGATTGCTATTAAGGCTGCCCAAACGGGGCACATGGTATTATCCACCCTGCACACCAACTCTGCTCCTGAGACCTTGACTCGTCTGCGTAACATGGGGGTAGCGTCCTTTAACATCGCCACATCGGTCAACCTTGTGATTGCTCAGCGACTGGCACGTCGTCTGTGTAAATCGTGCAAAAAACCAACCAGTGTACCCAAGCAAAGCCTGCTGGAGATTGGCTTTACCGAAGAAGACCTTGCCAATCCTGATAACGTCATTTATGAAGCGGTGGGCTGTAGCGAATGCCGTGAAGGTTATAAAGGGCGTGTGGGTATTTATGAAGTGATGAAGGTCTATCCTGAGATTGCCCGTATCATCATGGAAGACGGTAACGCCATTCAAATCAAAGACGCTGCGTTAAAACTGGGTTTTCGTGACCTGCGTCGTTCGGGAATCATGAAAGTGCTACAAGGCACAACCAGTATTGCTGAGATGTATCGGGTAACATCTGAGTAAGCCAAATAAAAAGCACTTAATCAAAAACCCTTTATCTGTATAGATAAAGGGTTTGTTTATGGTTTAGGTAGGAAATTACCAGCCTTTAACCACGCCGTCTTTAAACTCTTCTTTGGCTTTGGCTTCTACTTTATCAGATTGGTAGGCCTTAACAAAGTTTTGAATGGCTTCAGAGTCGGCATTGTCCTTACGAGCCACGATGATATTGACATAAGGCGAATCTTTGTCTTCTACAAACACCCCATTTTCGCTGGCGTTTAGACCTACTTGCCCTGCATAAGTGTTATTTACCACAGCTAAATCCACGTCATCTAAAGCACGAGCCGCCACTGCGGTATCTACTTCTTGGATTTTTAGTTTTTTGGGGTTTTCTACGATGTCAAGCGAAGTTGAGAACAAGTTGGTGTTGTCTTTTAGCTTGATAAGCCCTTGTTTTTCTAGCAAAATCAACGCACGAGCTAGGTTTGATGGATCGTTTGGCACAGCGACCACACCACCTTCTTTTAGCTCATCTAGGCTTTTGATTTTTTTGGAATAACCTGCCAATGGATAAACAAAGGTATTGCCCACGATAACCAAGTTGTCTAGCTTTTTCTCTTGGCTGTCTTTTTCTAGGTAGGGCTTGTGCTGCATGGCGTTAGCGTCTAGGTCGCCCTTAGATACGGCGGTGTTGGGTAGGGCGTAGTCGTTAAATTCTACATATTCTACCGTTAGACCGTATTTTTCTTTGGCGACTTTGGCGGCAACTTCAGCGACTTTATGTTCAGGGCCACTCATTACGCCCACTTTGATGGTTTGGGCGGTTTTGGTTTCGGCTTTGGCATCAGTTTTGGCATCGGCTTTGGGCTGTTCGGCAGGCGTTTGTGAACCGCCACAGCCCGCTAAGGCAATGCCTGATGCTAGGGCGCAAATGCCAAAAAATTTGTTGAATTTCATAACCAATTCTCTATGTAAAGATAAGTGAAAAAATCTTGCTTATTAAAGCATAAAATGCCGAAACGTTCAATATTCTATAAGTTATAAAGTATATAAAAGTTTATGCAAAATTAGAATATCAGCGATGATCATACTTTTTGGCAAGCACATCACCACACTTTTGAAAAATCATCACAATCGCCACAATGACAATGGTGGACAGCCATTTGACATAGCCCATACCACGGTGTTCGCCATAGCTGATGGCAAGATTACCCAATCCGCCGCCGCCAACCACACCTGCCATTGCTGAATAACCAACCAACGTTACCAGCGTTAGGGTAATGGCGTTGATAAGAATGGGCAGGCTTTCGGGTAGGTAGTATTTTGTGATGATTTGCCAGTTACTTGCTCCCATGGCGTGAGCCGATTCGGTCAGACCTGATGGGATTTCGGCAAGGGCGTTACTGGTTAGACGGGCGACAAACGGTATCGCTGTTACGCTAAGTGGTACAATGGCGGCGGTCGTACCAAGCGTTGTGCCAACCAATAGGCGAGTAAAGGGAAGCAGGATAATCAGCAAAATGATAAACGGCACCGAACGCCCAATGTTAATGATGACATCAAGCACGCTATACAGAGCGGTGTTTTGTAAAATGCGGTCTTTGCCCGTCAAAAATGCCAAAAAGCCAAGCGGTAAACCAACCAAGGTTGCAACCAGTGTGGACATTAGTCCCATATAAATGGTTTCCCACGTGGATTTGCCAAGCATCCCCCACATTTGCGGAGTCATTTGGCTAAGAAAGTCTGTCCAAAGTTCATGCATAGCCAAGCGTCTCCAATTCTACCTGATGAGCGGTTAAAAATTCACAAGATTGGGTGATGGCGGTCGGCTCGCCCAGTATTTCGGCAATGGTAATGCCAAATTTTACGCCCCCTGCATAGTCTAGCTGAGACGTTAAGATATTAAATTCTACGCCAAATTGTTTACTGGCTTGGGAAAACAGCGGTTCATCAACCGAATGCCCCGTAAATTCAAAGCGTACCACAGGACGCAGTGGCTCACTTGGCACACTAGACAGCTTGGCAAGAAATTCATCGGGTAAGCCAATGTGTAGGGTAGAGCGGATAAAGGTTTTGGCAAGCTCGGTTTGTGGATTGGCAAAAATTTCACTCACTGAGCCTTGTTCTACCAAAATCCCCTTGTCAATCACCGCCACTTTATCACAGATACGCTTGACCACGTCCATTTCGTGGGTGATAAGCAGGATAGTAATGCCTAGCTCTTTGTTGATTTTTTTGAGCAGTTCAAGGATTGCCCCTGTGGTGGCAGGGTCTAAGGCACTGGTTGCTTCATCGCACAATAGCACTTTGGGATCGCTTGCTAAGGCACGGGCGATGGCAACTCGCTGTTTTTGTCCGCCTGACAGATTGGCAGGATAAGCCGTATGGCGGTCAGAAAGTCCCACAAGTTCAAGCAGGCGAGTGACTTTATCTTTGATGTTGGCTTTGGGGGTGTGCGACAGCTCAAGCGGTAGGGCGACATTATCAAACACCGTGCGAGAGTGTAGTAGGTTAAAATGCTGAAAAATCATGCCAATGTTGCGTCTTTCGTGCATTAAGTCCTTATCATTTAGGGCGGTTAAGTCCACGCCCCCGATTAAAACTTGCCCTGTGGTTGGGCGTTCTAGGAGATTGACACAGCGGATCAGTGTGCTTTTGCCTGCCCCTGACGCACCAATAATACCAAAGATTTCGCCTTGTTTGACGTGTAAGTCGGTCGGCTGTACGGCAACAAAGGCGTGTGCTTTACCGTCTTTTTTACCGTGAAAAGTTTTGCTAATGCCTTTTAGGGTTATCATGGGAGTAAATTTTTGTAAAAAATAGCCCATTATAACATAAGCCCATTATGCTGATGATAAAATCCCTTATCATTTGCGTTAATAAGGGATTTTGGGAAAGGGTGGTTACTTGCTGTCTTGTTCGTCCTTATCCATTTTATCCTTTTCTTTATCCGCCTTATCCTTGCCATGATCGCCATGCATATTTTTTGTCAAAGGCAACACCACCAAAAATCGGGTATGCCCTTGCCATGTGTCGGTTGTGATTTGTCCGTTATGAGCTTCAACGATTTGTGACACCAAAGACAAGCCAAGCCCTGAGCCTTTTTTCTCTTGCTTTAGACGCACAAAGGGGCTAAACACATCTTCACGCTTTTCAGGGGCAATGCCCGTGCCTTGGTCAATCACTGCCAACACTGCATAGCGATGTATGGGGGCATCGGGTTTTTTGTCTTTACGGGTTAGGCGTTTTAAAAAACTGTTTTTGGGTTTTTTATCGTCTAAAACTTCAGGCAATGGCTCATCGTCTTTTTTGTCAGTTTCGCTGTCATCTTTATATTTATCTTGGCTTTCTTCGGCAAGTTTTAACAGCTCATCAGGAATAATGCCTGCCTGCTCACTGTCTGCCACGGTATATAAATAGACAACAATGGGTGGTATGCCGTGAATCATGGCGTTATTAAGTAGGTTACGCACCAAATGCGTCAGTAGCTTGGGCTGGGCGGTCATGGTAACGGGTGTGGCATAGAGTGTGGACTCTGGGTAGTGTTGGCATTCACTTTTGACCAGTTCAAATAGGTCAATCTGCTCGGCATTTTGTAGGGCGTGCCCCGCGTCTAGTCGGCTCACCAAAAGAATGCTTTCTACTAGGTCATTTAGTCCTGTCAAATCCCGATTGACCGCCACTGCCCGTTTATCAAATTTGGCTTTGGTGTCATCATCAAGGCGACTTGCCAGCATATCCATCATCTCAATTTGTAGGCGAATGCGGGTGATGGGCGTGCGAAATTCATGGGAAGCGTGAGCCAAAAGCAAACTGTTGGCGTTGATTAGGCGTTCTATTTTTTGCGCGGATTGGTTAAAGCCATAAGCCAGCAGGGCAATTTCATCGTTGCCATGTTCACTGACGCGTACACTAAAATCACCTTCGCCCAGTTTTGCCATTTGGTGGCTCATTTGGTTGATACGCCATGTGATAGAATGAGCAATCCACCACAGCACCGCCGACATGATAAGTAGCAGCAACAGTGTTCCTGTAAATAAGTTAAACATACCCAAAAACGGCGGCTCTTTGGGCGGATTGCGGTTTTCATACCAAATGGTGTAGCCCGTCGTGCTTTTAATCAGTACGTGATGACGACCATCGCCAATCAGTGTGGGAATGATGTTAGAAACCCATGAACTGTCAATGGATAATTGTGGGGGTAGTTCGGAATTTTCGGTTTGTAGTAGTAGTCTGCGTTTTTGATCATAAAGTCCGATTTTGGCATTTAAACTTTCATCAAAAATATCAAAACTTTTTTTGATAATGGCTAAAATAAAGCGAGCCTGTACTCGTTTTTGTTCTTGGTTTAGCGTATCAACCTCAGTCAGTAGCGGATCAATTTGACTGGTGATTTGATTGGCGATGACTTTGGATCGGGTGCTGTCAGAATTATTGTGCACCAATTGAGCCAGCAGCACCATGGCAATGGCAAAGATAATCAGTGCCAAAAAGACGCTAATAAACAGTTTAGCAAATACCGAGTGAAAACCAAAATCAGGCTGTTTTTGACGGTTATAAGGGATATTTTTCATAAAATTTACTGATACCAAAGCCATTAAACCAAAAAACCACTAAGCAAATCACTTAACTTAGTGGCAATAATCAAGGGTAGCCGTTTAAGTTTAAAGCAAAACAAGGTGATGAATTCTATATTATTGCTTTAAAATCAAAGGGTTGGACTTATGCCCTACAATTAAACTTGATCGGTGGCAAACTGGTAGCCCACGCCACGCACGGTAATGATACGCTTGGGTTGGCGTGGATTGTCTTCAATCAAAGCACGCAAACGAGAGATATGCACATCAATGGCACGATCGATGTTTTCAGAGCTGTCATCATTGGGCATGGCTTGCCATAGCTGTTCACGGTTTAACACCTTGCCTGCATGAGTGGCAAAGTAGTGTAACAGTTGGAACTGGTGTGTGGTTAGACGTACCAATTTGTCATCAATGGCCACTTCGTGGCTGTCAGGGAACACCGTCAAACGTCCAAAAGTCAGACTGCCTGAATTAAGGTCGGCTTGGTTGGGAGTCTCATGGCGGCGCAGGACGGCGCGAATACGAGCCAACAGCTCTCTAGGCTCAAACGGCTTAGAGATATAATCATCTGCGCCCATTTCAAGCCCCAAAACACGATCGGTGGTGTCGCCCTTGGCGGTCAGCATGACGATTGGTACTTTGTTGATTTGGCTGTTTTTTGAGCCACGTACCCGTTGGCAAACCTGCATGCCGTCCATGTCAGGAAGCATCAAATCAAGCACAATCAGACTGATATCACGCTCTTTAGCGTCCAAAATATCCAAGCCTTCTTGGGCGGTGGGGGCGTGATGAACTTCATAATAGTTCATTGATAAGTATTCGCTGATCAGCTCTGCCAAATCTGGATCATCTTCAATAAGGAGAATTTGTTTATTCATGTCGCACCTATTTATATAAGGATAAAAAAATCAAACATACCGCCACATTATACCGCCATTTTTCTTGCTTGTCGCTTGTGTTATGGGTTAGAACGTTAATCTTTGACATGAATTAAGTAAATAATGTTGCTTGATATTATCATAAGGCTACAGTTGATTTGTGATAAAGACTTATTTGCCAGATAAAGCCAGTCAGACTGTCTGTAGTAACTGACTGCCACACTTATGATTCAATCTTTTTTTAATGTTGTCATTTATCTCTGTAACGGGATTTAAAATTTTTTCATCATTTAACCACAAACAGTGAATATTAGGCATGTTAAATAAAAATCTTTAAAATCCCCTTGATAAGCACATCAGTTGGTTGTAAAATAACCAAATGTACAATTTTTATACATAAATCAACAAAAATTGACACTCAGTCATGCCCTTATCTTAATGGTGGTGATACAAAAGAGAGGGGTATGGCAGAGTGTGACTGCAATTTGAAGTAAAAATTTAAAAAAGCAGGCGAGTCGCTTTAACAAAAAGTTGGTGGCTGGCTTTTTTGTCCGTCAAAAACGCTATTTTTGATTAAAAATTAATAAATTTTTACGATTATTTGACAAGTTGGAGCGTTTATTGCAATAAAATATCCTGTTGGCGTACAAAAAACCAACCAATGCCTATTAGGGTGATAAACCTGTTATAAGGCAATCGTGTGTTGTGAAAAATGATGCCAGCTTACAAACATGAATTATTTTAATCCGATTTGGTAACATGGATTAATTTTTGTTATGAATAAATATTCATCAATTTTAAGGTTAATTGATGAAACAATATTCAAAAACTGACATAATTTGCACAATGTGTTTAAGTATTGCCCAAATTTGTTAATTAAAGACTGCCAAATTTTATCCAAAAACTTACAGAGAACTTTCTGATATTGCTAAAATTTTTCATTGATATAACTTAATTAGATTATTATCAAAATAAACTAGCAAAAATTGTTTAAATATGTAAGAATGTAAAATTAGGATACAAGCGACCCATTTGTTGCTGTTATTTGTTTGATTTGGTAGTTTGTTAGAAGTATTGATAGTCTTTTTAATAACAACATCAGCTTTTAAATTAACAATTGCCTTATATGTATTATTTCGGTGCTTTACGCCCACAAGTGAAAGGAATATTTTCCATGAGTGAGTTTAACGGTCTAAAAGTCATGATTATTGACGACTCTAAAACAATTCGCCGTACCGCAGAAGCCTTGCTTCAAAAAGAGGGTTGCGTTGTGACCACTGCGGTTGATGGTTTTGATGCATTGTCAAAAATTGTGGACGTAAAGCCCGACATTATTTTTGTGGATATTATGATGCCACGTTTAGACGGCTATCAGACTTGTGCCATGATCAAAAACCACCCAGAATATTCATCAACGCCTGTGGTGATGCTATCATCGAAGGATGGTTTGTTTGATAAAGCACGTGGGCGCATCGTGGGTTCTAACGAATACCTGACCAAGCCTTTTAGTAAAGAAGATTTATTTGCCACAATCAGTCGTTACTGCTAAACTGTTGGGTTGCTAGGACAGTGCGACAGAGCTTTTCTGGCACATCCATTTAACAACAGGAGACAGACGTGTCGAAAATATTGGTAGTGGACGATTCTCCCCTAGAGATGGCGAGATTTCGTGAGATTTTAGGCAAACATGGGTTTGAAGTGATTG
>RRZU010902088.1_pt1 | contig 37813 bp, 27 predicted proteins | sample 2165561 | NCBI WGS metagenome assembly RRZU01 (sample SAMN10456909, study PRJNA506462) | wastewater metagenome | isolation source: wastewater sludge | place: USA: Moscow, Idaho | reverse complement strand
GGCCCCGCGGTCATAATCCTGCCAGCTGGATCGGGGCAGGGCGAACATTCGCTTGCGTTCGGCGAAGGATATTGCGGTGTCCGGGTTGGGGTCGATGAAGATGTCGCGGTGATCGAAGGCGGCGATCAGGCGGATCTGTCCCGACAGCAGCATCCCATTGCCGAAGACATCGCCCGACATGTCGCCCACACCCGCGACGGTGAAGGGCGTGGTCTGGATATCGATATCCATTTCGCGGAAATGGCGCTTCACGGCCTCCCATGCGCCGCGGGCGGTGATGCCCATCTTCTTGTGGTCATAGCCGGCCGAGCCGCCCGAGGCGAAGGCGTCGTCCAGCCAGAACCCGGCCTCTTGCGCAAGGCCGTTCGCAGTATCCGAAAATGTCGCCGTGCCCTTGTCGGCGGCGACGACGAAATAGGGGTCGTCGCCGTCGATGCGCAGCGTGTCCGGCGGCGGCACCACATCGGGGCCGACGATATTGTCGGTCACCGACAAAAGCGTGCGGATGAAGGTCTTGTAGGCATCCTTGCCGGCGTTGAAGATTTCATCGCGGCTGCCGCCCGCGGGCAGTTGCTTGGGGTAAAAGCCGCCCTTGGCACCCACCGGCACGATGACGGCGTTCTTGACCTGCTGGGCCTTGACCAGCCCCAGCACCTCGGTCCGGTAGTCCTGCGCCCGGTCGGACCAACGCAACCCGCCGCGCGCGATGGGGCCAAAGCGCAGATGCACACCCTCGACCTCGGTGCCGTAGACGAAGATCTCGCGATAGGGGCGTGGTTCGGGCAGGCCGTCCAGCGCGTGGGGGTCAAGCTTGAAGGCCAGCACCGCCGGCGGGTTGCCGTCCGCCCCCTGCTGGAAGTAGTTGGTGCGCAGCGTCGCCTGCACGGCATTGACATAGCGGCGCAGGATGCGGTCGTCGTCAAGGCTGGGCACGGCGGCCAGCGCCTCTTCGATGGCGGCGGCGATGGCGCGGCATTTGCGTTCGCGCGTTTTTTCGGCCAGCGCCGGGTCAAGGCGCGCAACGAACAGCCTGAAGATATCGGCGGCAATGCCCGGATAGCGGTTCATCGTATCCGCGATATAGCCTTGCGAATAGGTGATGCCGGTCTGGCGCAGGTAGCGGGCATAGGCGCGCAGCACCGTCACCTCGCGCGCGGTCAGTCCGGCCAGCAGGATCAGGCGGTTGAAGGTGTCGTCCTCGATCAGCCCGTTCCAGGCGGCGAGGAAGGATTCCTCAAGCATCGGGCCGATCTTTTCCAGATCGATGGGGCTGCCGTCGCGGTTGACCAGCTCCATGTCGTGCAGGACGACAAGGCGCGGCTCTGACCCGGCCTGATGCACGGTGATGTCATGGGTCTGTTCGCTGATGACGCGGAAGCCCAGGTTTTCCAGCACCGGCACCCGCCGCGACAGCGACACCGGCGCGCCGGCGTGGAAGATCTTCAGCTCGACCGTGTCGTCGCGCCGGATTTCGCGCGGGTAGTGATAGAAGGAAATGCGGATCGGGTCGTCGGGACGGACGGCGACGATATCGGGCAGGTCGCCATAAGCCTCGGCCGGGGGGAAGACGGACTGATAGGCGGCGCTGACCTCAAGCCCGACGCCGTCCTGCCGCGCCAGCAGGTCGAAGCGGTCGTTCCAGCGGGTGACGATGCCGCGCACGGCTTCCTCGTGCCTGGCCTGCGGGATGCGCGGCGTCTTGCCGCCCGAGCGTCCGATGATGAAATGCACCCGCGCCAGCCCGCCTTCCGGGAAGGCCGGATAATAGGCCGAGACGCGGCCGTCATAGGCGGTCCTGAGATAGGCCCCGATGCGTTCGCGCACGTCCGAGGTATATTGCTCGCGCGGCACGAAGACGATCACCGACACGAAGCGGTCGAACTGGTCGGCGCGCGCCAGCACGCGCACGCGCGGACGGTCGGCAAGGTCGTTGATCTGTTCGCAGAAGCGCGCCAGCAGACCGGTATCGATCTGGAAAAGATCGTCGCGCGGATAGGATTCCAGCGTATTCGCCAGCATCTTGCCGGAATGGCTTTGCGGGTCATAGCCGAAATGGTCGATCACCTTCGCCAGCTTGTCGCGCAGCAGCGGAATATCCGCCGCCTGCCGCGTATAGGCGGTCGAGGTGAACAGCCCGACGATGCGCAATTCGCCGGTCACGTTGCCCTTGGCGTCGAAACGCTTGACGCCGATGTAATCCATGTAGGCGCGGCGGTGGACGACGGATTTCACATTGGCCTTGGTGACCAGAAGGAATTCGGGCCCGTCAAGAAAGGCCAGGATTTCCGGCGTGGTCAGCACGCTGTCCTTGCCCTGCCGCAGGACCCGCACATCGGGATTGGCAAGGATTCCCAGACCCTTGCCCTTGCCGCGCTCGACGACGGCGGCGGCGCCCTTGCCGGAATAGGTGTATTCGCGCATGCCAAGGAAGGTGAAGTTGTTGTCGCGCAGCCAGCCCAGGAAGGCCAGCGCCTCGTCCTGGTCGGGTTTGCGGCGGCCGGCGTCATGCGTCGCCATCTCGTGCATGGCCTGATCCAGCAGCGCGGTCATTCCCGGCCAGTCCTGCACCGCCTGATGCACCTGGTCGAGCACGTCGCCGATGCGCCGTGCCAGTTCCGTGGCCTCGGCCGCCGTCAGCGCGGAAAGATGGATCTGGATATGGCTGACGCGCTCGTCGGGCTGGCTTTCGCCATCGGGATCGAACAGCGTGATCGGCTGGCCGGGCCGCACGACAAGGATCGGGTGCACGGCCAGATGGATGTCGCGATGGGTGCTGGTCACCTCACCCATGATCGAATCGTAAAGGAAGGGGGTATTATGTTCGGTCACCGCGATGACCGAGACGGGCTTGCCCCCGGGTTCGACCCCCGGGACCGCGGCGATCGAGACGCGCGGCTTGCCGCCGTCCCATGTCCTGATCTCGCTTTCGGCATGGGCCGCGACCAGCGCCAGCATGTCCGGGGTATATTGTTCAAGGTCGTCCTTGCTGGCGCGTTTGAACAGGATTTCCGGGTCCAGAGACAGCTCGCCCGCCGCCCCGGCGATCTTGCGCGCATCGTCGATCCGCTTGTCGCGTTTCCCGCTCATACTGGTTGCCATGACACTTCCCCCTGAAAGCAATAAGCAATGTCCCGCAGAAAAAGAGGCGGTCCATGGGCGGACGCCTGCGGGTCTGTCGTTTCTGCCGTGTGGTCGTCCTCTCCTCTCCGGCATGATCCGGGGGTTTCGGGGGATTTTCAACTTGTTTCACCGCATCGGGCACGACCATAGCCCGGCCGGATTAAGGCCGGGTTAATGCGGGCTGCAAATAACCGGGAAAAACGCGCGCAAATGCCGCAGATGACGGGCAGCCCGGCCGTTCATCGCCGGGCCGCCGCAATCGGGATCAGAGGGTCGGATCAGCCGGGATAATCGGCCAGCAACGCCTCGGCCGCCAGCCGGCCAAGCGCGTTCGAGGCCAGCGGGCTGTCGCCGGTCAGCAACTTGCCGTCGCGATGGACCTGGCCGGTGATGCCGGTGTTCAGCACCTTGATGCCCAGCTTTTCCAGCGACTCGGCCAGAAGCCAGCGCAGATGGCCGGGGATATAGCCGATATCGACATTCGCGCCCTCGTCCAGCGCGTCGGGGAAGACGCAGATTTCATAGCCGCGATAGGGGTAGCTTTCGGGTTCGCCATCCACCGCCAGCGCCAGAAGGCATGCGGGCCCATGGCACAGCGTCACCACATAGCGGTCGTTTTCCAGCGCCCATTCCAGCGCCTGCTTCATGTCGCGGTTGGTGGGGATGTCGTTCAGCGCGCCATGGCCGCCGGGGACCAGCACGGCGACGTAATCCTGCATGTCGGAGGCAAGGATATCGGCCAGCTTCTTCGGCTGCTTGAATTTCGGCAGGTAGCGGGCATAGAACTCGGCCACGGCGGCGTCCTGCCGGGGCATCGCCCACATCTCGAACTTGACCGGGTTGCCCGACAGCGTCGTGACCTCGATCTCGAAGCCGGCCTTGTCCAGATGCATCATCGGCAGCATGGTCTCGACCGGGTGGTTGCCGCTGGAAAACATGGTGCCGTTCTTCATCAGCACATAGCGTTCGTCGGTCGCCACCATCAGGATCTTCTTGCCGCCCCGGTGCGGGGCCGCATAGTTCGCACCGTCGAAATCGGTCACGGGCGGGATGTATTGCGACAGCGAATAGGGCGAGGGGAACCAGGCGTTTTCCTCGGCCGGGTCGGCGACGGGGCTGCGGCTAAGCTCTTGGGGGTTGGTCATGGTCCGGTCCTTTCAGGGCTCGACGGGTTGGGGTCAGGTTAATGAATATGTATCGTCCGGGCCGCCTTCAATCACACCACGATTTTATTCGCAAAGCCGCGGGGCCGGATCGTGCCGGCCCCGCCTTTCTGGGTCCCGCCCTTTCGATCAAAGATCCTCGCGCATGACCGCGCCGCCTTCGGCCTCGGTCGGGCGGGCAAAGCGGCCCTTGCCGAGATAGGCCCAGCTGCGACCAACCGAAGTCGCCAGATAGTCGTCGGAATAGCCCGAGTCGATCTCGGCCTGCGGGTTTCCGGGCAGCACCAGCACTTTCATCAGTGCCAGATACAGCACCAGCCCCAGCGGGAAGCCGATGACAAAGGCGTATTGCGACCACCACGCCGCGACCCCGCCCGCGACGATCCATGCGATCAGCCCGGCGATGTTGAAGCCGTTGGAATAGCGGAACTGGCCGTATTCGCGGTAAAGGTCGGGCACGTTCAGGCAGCGTTTGCGGATGATATAGTAATCCGCGACGATGATGCCGCCGATCGCCGACAGGAAGGCGCCGTAATAGCCCAGGAACACGAACAGGTTGTTCAGCAGCGCCCAGGGGAAGCACAGCGTCCCGACGATGCCGGCGATGACCACGCCCAGCTTGTAGTTCACCCGGCGCGGCGCAAGGTTGATGAAGGTCAGCGCCGCCGGGATCAGGTTGGCCGAGTTGTTGGTCGACCATTGCGCCAGCACCACCAGCGCCAGCAGGATGAACAGCGACAGGCCCTGACCCTGGCCCTGGATCACCTCGACCGGGTTCCAGTTGCCGGTGGCGACAAAGCTGATGGCGCCGATGCCGGCGATGGCGGCCTGCGTCACCGGCAGCGCGATCAGTTGCGCGACAAAGACATTGCTGTTGCGACCGACGAAGCTGCGCGTCGGCGTCGTCTTGACGAAGCGGGTCAGGTTCGGGATGTCGATGGTCAGCGTCGACCAATAACCCATGTTGGCGATGAACAGGACCAGCGCCGACATCTGCCCCTCGGCGCGGAAGGTCCAGATGTTCACGCCCTTGGTCGCGGCCACGCCCTCAAGCGTGAAATACATCCAGACCGAGATGGCGATGATCGCGGGCGCGGCGATGGCGGCGACGCGCTCGACCGACTTGATCCCCAGCGCGGTGCTGGCCACCTGAAGGACGCCGAACAGCACATACCAGACGAACCAGTTCGACCAGCCCATGAAATATTCGCCGATGCCGTTCAGGGCCAGCGCGCCCAGATAGGTCTGGATGCCGAACCACATGGCCGCGACCACCCCGCGCGAGACCGAGGGCAGATGCGTGCCGTGAATGCCGAAGGGCGCGCGCATGTAGACGGCGAAGGACAGGCCGTGCTCGGTCCCGATATCGGCGGTCAGCATCATCACCGCGCCCACGGCAAGGTTGGCGCCAGCGATGATCAGCAGCACCTCGACCAGGCTGAAGCCGCCCTGGATGCCGGTCGCGCCCAGCGAATAGGTGGCGATGATGACGGCCATGCCCACCCACATCCAGGCATAACCCAGCCAGCCGATGGGGCGCTGGCCCAGTTGCGTGGGCAGGATCGATTCCTCGATCAGCGCGCTTCGCTCATGCTCGGAGCGAGCGATGTCCGATGCGATTGACATGTCTGGTAGTTCTCCCTGTTTGTTATTTGGTCGTGATGGCAGGCGCGGTCGGCGGCGGCCTCATGCGCGTGAAGCCGGCAAGCGAGCGCGCCAGATCCGCGGGCGCATAGCCGCGGCCGATCAGCACCAGCAGGTTGTCGCGCGCATCCGGCTGGCCGGACGCCGGCATGATTTCGGGGCGCTGCACCTCGCGCCGCACGCCTTGCAGCAAAAGCCGCCCGGCCGGCGCGGCGATGACGCCCTTGACCCGCACGATCCGGTCGCCGCGCGCATGAAGCAGCGCCGACAGCCAGACCGTCAGCGCCGTCCAGTCGGTATCGGGACCGATGGCCAGATGCGTGGCCTGCGGCGGCGCCTCGTCGTCCGGCAGCGCGGGCAAGGGCGCGGGCGCGGCGTCGGGCAGGGCGGGCAGGGCGCAGGTCTCGCCCATCACGGCGGCGCGGATATCGGCGCCGGGGTTCAGCAGGCGCAGCGTCGCGACAAGGCAGGCAAGCTCGGCAGGCGCGGCAAGGTCGGTCTTGGTGACGATCAGGCGGTCGGCGCCCAGCACCTGCCGCCGCGCCAGCGGGTCCTCGGCCAGTTGGGTCAGCCCGTGGCGGGCATCGACCAGCAAAAGCGTGGCCTCAAGGCGGAAATGATGGACCAGCACCGGGTCGCCCATGATCGCCGCGACGACCGGCGCCGGATCGGCAAGGCCGCTGGTTTCCAGCACCACGGCATCGGGCGCGGCATCGCTGGCGCGGTGGTCGCCGGCGCTGTGGTCATTGGCGATGTCCCGCAGCGCCGCGACCAGCGCCGCGCGCGCGGAACCCGAGACCGGGCCGCCCGCCAGCACCGTCAGCCCGGCGGCGCGGCCCAGCAGGGCGTCGTCCACCGGGGCCTCGGCGGCCTCGTTCACGATGACGCGCACGCGACCCATGGCGCCGGCGTGAAGCTGGTGGCGCAGCCATGTCGTCTTGCCCGCGCCCAGATAGCCGCCCAGCACCGTCAGGGGGATGCGCCGGTCCCGGGCCTCAGCCATCGCCGGCCTCCAGATAGCGCGGGTCGAGGGGGTCGACGGGGCGCCCCGCCAGCCGCTCGGCCTCGGCCCAAAGCGTGTCCAGACCGCTGACCATCACCGTGGCGCCGCTCTGGGTCGCAAGCTGCATCCCCGGCACCTGACCGTCGTCATGCACGCTTAGCCCGTAGTCGGACAGGATACCCCGCAGAAGCGTGGCGCGGCGAAACCGCAGCCGCAGCCGGTCGCCCGGCGTGGCGGCGCCCGCCTCGGTCCAGTGGCCGGGCGCGGCCGGATATCCGCATCCGCTGCACAAGGTCTGCTCCTTCGTTCGGGGCTGGTTCATTCGGATCGGGCCGGGGGCGGCGATCCGCCCCCGGGGATTGGTCGCGGGGTCAGATCACCGGCGGGCGCTTGCCGCTGTCGAAGGGATAGCGGATGCGGAAATCGGCGGCGATTTCCTCGAACGTCATCCATTCGACGCCGTCATGGCCGTTGATGTAGTCGATCAGCCGCTCAAGCATCATCAGCACCTGCGGACGGCCGGACACGTCGGGATGGATGGTGAAGGGGAAGATGCCATAGTCCATCTCGCGATAGACCCAGTCGAACTGGTCGCGCCACATCTGTTCGATATCGTGCGGATTGACGAAGCCATGGCTGTTCGGCGCCTTCTTCATGAACATCATCGGCGGCAGGTCGTCCACATACCAGTTCGCCCCGATATCGACGAGGTCGATTTCCTTGCCATGTTTCAGCGGATGCATCCAGTCCTTGGCCTGACCCGAATAATCGATGGTGTTCCACTGGTCGCCCACCCGGGCATAGAAGGGCTGAAAGTCGCGATAGCCCTGGCTGTGGTCATAGCTGAAGCCGTATTTCTTCAGCAAAGCCGCGGTCGAGCCCGACATTTCCCACCATGGCGCGACATAGCCGCGCGGGGCCTGCCCGGACAGCTTCTCGATCAGTTCGATGGACTTCACAAGGACGTCCTCTTCCTGCTGCGGGGTCATGGCGATGGGGTTTTCGTGCAGATAGCCGTGGGCGCCGATCTCATGCCCGTCATCCACGATCATCTTCATCACGTCCGGAAAGGTCTCAAGCGAATGGCCCGGGATGAAGAACGAGGTCGCAAGGTCGTATTTCTTGAACAGCCGCAGCAGGCGCGGCACGCCGACCTCGGTCGCGAAGATGCCGCGCTGGATGTCCGAGGGGCTGTCGCCCCCGCCATAAGAGCCGATCCAGCCCGCGACCGAGTCGATGTCGGTGCCAAAGCCGCAGATGATTTTCTTCTTGGACATGGTCTTGCCTCTCCTTTTGTCAGGATCTGTCGTCAGTCATGGCGCGGCGCGAAGGATGCTCTCGGCCGTCATCGCGGCCGAGAGCAGCGCGCGGTCGCGCCCCCCGGTCGCCGAAAGCAGAAGGCCGGTCGGCATGTCGCCTTCGCCGCTGCCGTTCGGGATCGAGATGCCGCACCAGCCCAGAAAGCTGCCCAGCATGGTATTCCTCAGCGTCAGGGCATTGGCGCGGAAGAAGGCGTCGTCATCGGCCTCCAGCGGTGCGATCGGCATCGCGACGGTGGGCGTGGTCGGACATGCCAGCAGCGCGGCGCCCAGCTTTTCGGCCACCGCAGCCGACAGGCGCCGGCGGCCGTTCTGAAGCTGCAACAGGTCCAGCGCGCTGATGCCTTCGGCCTGCCGCAGGCGGCGCACCACCCGGCGGTCCATCAGCGCGGCCTCGGGGCCGTTGATGCGGGCGCGGTGCAAAAGCAGCGCCTCGGGGGCGACAAGGGCGCCGTGGCGGGCGAAAAGCGCCTGCACCTCGGCCAGTTCCGGCAGGTCGATCCGGCGCAGCCGCGCGCCCGCCGCCTCCAGCCGTTGCAGGCTGGCCTGAAAATTCGCCAGCACGGCGGGTTCGGCATCGTCAAGCAGCACCTGCCGCGGCACGGCGATATCCAGCGCTTCGGGCGGGGTGGGCGGCGCGGGGGCATGGCCGGTCAGGACGGCATCGACCAGCGCGCAGTCGCCCACGTCGCGCGCCAGCGGTCCCAGCACGTCCAGCGTCGGCGACAGTGGAAACACCCCCGCCATCGGATAGCGCCCGGACGAGGGTTTGTAGCCGGTGATACCGTTGAACGCCGCCGGTATCCGGATCGAGCCGCTGGTATCCGAGCCGATGGCCAGCGGCACCAGCCCCAGCGCCACCGCCACCCCGCAGCCCGAGGACGAGCCGCCCGGCACCCGCGCCCGGTCCCGCGCATTGCCGGGCGTGCCGTAATGCGGGTTCAGGCCGATGCCGGAATAGGCGAATTCGGTCATGTTGAGGCAGCCCAGCGTCACCATCCCCGCCCGCGCCGCCGCCGCGACCAGCGCCGCATCGGCGCTTGCCGGCGCATCGCCCCGCAGCACCGCCGAACCCGCCGTCGTCACCCGGCCGCTGAGATCAAAGAGGTCCTTCCACGCCACCGGCACCCCGTCCAGCGGGCCAAGCGCCAGCCCGGCGCGCAGCCTTTCGCGCGCGGCGCGGGCTTCGGCCAGCGCGCGCTCGGGCAGGGTCACGGTAAAGATCGCGGGGTCGGCCGCAGCGATACGGGCAAGGCAGGACTGGACCAGTTCGACCGGATCAAGCCGGCCGTCGCGCAGCGCGGCCCCGGTCGCGGCCGCCGTCATCCCCGTGAAATCCACCGCTCGCGAGCCCCCATCTTCGCGTCACGCCGCCCAGACCGCTGGCCTTTGGGCGTCATTGATTTTTGCATAAGTTATGCATTGGACATGCGTCAATCATACTAATGTATGAGATGTCGAGCGAAGGTTTCGCTGTAATTCCACGATAGCGGGAACAAACATCGGCACCCATGACAGGCCTGCGCCGCCTGTTCATGAATTTTTGTGTTCAATAAGCGTTATTTACTGACCAGATAGGGCGGGATCCGCTGCGAGTTGCGCACCACGCCCACGATCTTCATCCGTGCCAGATTGCGCCGCGCCATGATCTGCAAATGCTCGCGCAGAAACTCGGCCGAGGAATCGATGGGGTGCTGTGCCATCAGGTCGAACAGCATCCGGTACTGGTCGCGCGCCACAAGGTCGGGCGGCAGGCCAAGGCCGGTCAGCGCCCGGTTCACCGCCGACAGCACCAGCCGGCTTTGCCGGATCAGGCCGACCAGCGCCTCGTTCGGGGCCTTGGCAAGGCAGGTCTCCAGCAGCATGATTTCCAGATCGTCATGGGACAGCGCCGCGTCGTCGGCGATGCGGGCGCGGGTCTGGTCGATCTCGCGGATCGACAGGAACGGCGCCGCCAGCCGCAGCGCCGCGGGTTCCAGAATGGCGCGCAGCCCGTATTGTTCCTTTACCGTCTGCGCGGTCAGCGGCCCCGTCACCCAATGCGAGCTGGTATTCTTGCGGATCAGCCCGCGTTCGTGCAGCCGCCCCATCATGTCGCGCACCACCGTCCGGCTGACGCCCAGATAGCTGGCCAGTTCGGTTTCAAGCACGCGGTATTCGCCAAAGACCTGACAGACGGCGATCTGGTGTTCGACTTGGTCATAGAAATGCATCCAGGTGCCGCGGGTTTGCAGCGCGCCGCGCATGTCATCCGAGATATCCAGCGCGAAATCGCCCAGATCGCCGCGCAGAGGCTCGGTTCCCGGGTCGGGATTGCCGGCCAGATAGCCGCGCCCTTCAAAGCGGCTGATGACGCCCTCGGCCTCAAGCTGCTTTAACGCGGCGCTGACCGGGGCGCGGCTGGTCTGCATCAGGCTGGCGATCGGCCCTTCCAGCAGCACAAGGCCCGGGGGCAGGCGGCCCATGGCGATATTGTGGCGCAGGACGCGCGCGACCAGTTCGTAAAGCGGCTCACGCGCAAGGGGGTTGACGGTCGCGTTCATGCCGGGTCCCCGTCGATGCTGCGCACGAATTTGCGCCATGCGCGGGCGGCGTAATTGTATTCGTCGATGACGGTGTTCCAGACCGCGACACGGCTGGCGCGTTCGTGCCACGCGCCGCCGCGCCGCCGGGCGCCGGCGCGGGCGACGATGCTGCCATCGGGTCCGGGCAGGTCGCGCACGGCGGGCAGGCCCTCATACCAGTAATCCCATTCCGCGGGCGTCAGCACCGCGCGCACCCGCTCGGGCACCGACATATAGTAGCCCTGCCGCGCCATGACGGCACCGGCCCAGCCCGACAGCCACCAGTTCAGATAGTCATAGGCCAGATCAAGCTGCGCCCCCGCCAGATGCCGCGAGAGGCTGGCCCCCCCATGCCACGCGCGATAGCCCTCGCGCGGGACGGCCTCGGCAAATTCGTCCTCGATCCCGCCCAGCGTCGCATAGGACGGCGCCCACATGCTTTGGACCGAGACGGCGCGCGCGTTCAGCAGCGCGTTCGCCTCGTGGATATTGCGCCAAGTGGCGTGGAAATACCCCTGCTTGCGATAGTCCTCAAGCAGGGCCATCAGCCTGTCGATCTCGGCCACGGTCATGTTGCCAAGGTCGGTAAAGCGCATCTTTCCGGCGGCCTCGACCGCCATCGCCAGATCGAACAGCCCGATGGCCGGCTCATCGACAACGGCGATGCGGCCCTTGGCGCGGGGGTCCAGCAGCCAGGCCCAGCTTGCCTCGGCGCCCCCGGCCGCGCCGAAGATGCGCGGGTCATAGCCGAAGCTGTCCATGTGATAGGTCGTGGGCAACATGCTGATGGTCTGGCCCGGTTCCGGCCCCAGAAAGCCACCGGGCTGGACATAGAGCTTGCGCACCGGCGCATCGCCAAAGCCCTGAGGCGCGAATTTGCTGATGCCGCCCAGCTTGGCCAGACTGCTGATGCGGTCCCAGTCGCCGATCCGCTCGATCTGGATCGGTTGCAATGCGCCCCAGAACCACACGATGTCGAGGTTGTGGAAGCATTGTTCATAGATGTCATAGCCATCCGGGTCGGTGGCGGCGCTGTGCTGGCAGGTCGGAAAGTCCAGCACCTCGAAGACGACATCGACGCCCAGATCCTGCGCGGCGCGGGCGCGCACTTCCTCGATCAGCGTGACCGAGGTGCCGCGCACGCGCAGCACCCGGCGCGGCAGGATCGCCGGCGCGGCCAGCTTCTGCTGGGACGAGGGGGTTTCGGGCATCCGGCTCTCCGTCTGTCGGCGCGGCGTGGTCGCGTCACCAGACTTGATATGCGCCCGATGCTGGGCGGGCAACCGGGTGTGGGCGGTATGCCGCACAAGGCCAAAGCCCCGGGGCGCGCGCGCGCGATGTGCGCGGCGCCCCGGGGCCACAGGATCAGAACATCATGTCCGGCAGCCATGTGATCAGCCGCGGCCATGCGATCAGGACGACAAGCAGGATCGCATCGACCGCCACGAACCAGCCGACGCCCTTGAAGATCGTGGTCAACGAGACCCGGTCCCCCAATGCGCCCTTGATGATATAGACGTTCAGCCCGACCGGCGGCGTCAGCAGGCCGATTTCAAGCAGCTTCACCAGAATGATGCCAAAGAAGATCAGGTCGATCCCGGCCTCGCGGGCCATCGGCAGGATGATCGGCATGGTCAGCAGCAGAATGCCCATCGAATCCAGGAACATGCCCAGGAACAGATACAGCAGGCTGACCGCCAGCAGCACCATCAGCGGCGTGGTTCCGAACTGGACCAGCAATTCGGCCGTATAGGTCGGCACGCCCGAAATCGCCATGAACTTGCCCAGCAGCGAGGTGCCGATGATCACCAGAAAGATCGAGGCGGTCGACATCAGCGTGGCCTCGGTCGCGCGCTTCATGATGGCGAAATCGATCTTGCCGCGCGCAGCCCCCAGCAGGATCGCCAGCGCAGCCCCGACCGCGCCCGCCGCGGTCGGCGTGAAGAAGCCCGCGAAAATGCCGGCCAGCACGCCGACGATGATGACCGGCAGCGGCCAGGTTTCGCGAAACGCCGCGATCTTTTCGGCGCGGGTGAACCTGTCCTCGACCTTCGGGGCAAGCTTCGGGTTCAGGATGCAGCGCAGGATGATCATGACCGAGAACGCCAGCGCGGTCAGGATGCCGGGCACGATCCCGGCTGCGAAAAGCCGCGCGATCGAGACTTCGGCAAGAAACCCGTAAAGCACCATCAGGATCGAGGGCGGGATCAGCGCGCCCAGCGTGCCCGCCGCCGCGATGACGCCGGTGGCAAGGCCGGGGTGATAGCCATAGCGCAGCATCTCGGGCGTGGCGATGCGCGCAAAGGCGGAAGCCGTCGCCACCGACGACCCCGATGCCGCCGCCAGAACGGCGTTGGCGCCCACGCTTGAGACCGCAAGCCCGCCCGGCAGCCAGGACAGCAGGATCCGCATCGAGCGGAAAAGCCCGGTGGTCAGGCCCGCCTCGGACGCGACAAAGCCCATCAGCAGGAACATGGGAATGGCGGTCAGGTTCCAGTCGCCGACAAAGTTGAACGGGATCGCGGTGATGATCCCCCAGGCCGCCTTCCAGCTGACGATGATGCCGATGCCGATGAAGGACACGAAGCCAAGCGCCACGCCGATCTGGATCCGCAAGGCCAGCAGGACCAGACCGCAGCCGATCCCGATGAAGCCGATTGCTATGCTGCTCATGTCCGGGTCTCACACATGGGTTTCGTTCGACACGGGGGCAAAGCTGGACAGCGGCGCCGTGAACGAGCGGATGAAATGGCGGATGGTGACCAGCGTGATCGCCGCAAACCCGACCGGAAGGATGAACTTGGCGGGCCAGATCAGGACATAGACCGCGGCCATCATCACTTCGTTCTTGCGCCAGGACACGACCGCGTCGATCCAGGTCTGGCGGGTCAGGATGGCAAAGAAGATCGCGCAGACCAGATAGCCGAACACCAGCGAGCAGCGCTGCGCCCAGGGCGGCATCATCAGGTAGAACAGGTCCACCTGGATGTTTTCGTGTTTCCATTCCACCATCGCCAGCGGCAGAAAGACGACCAGCACCATGTGATAGACCGAGATCACCTCAAGGTTGCCGGGAATGGGCCTGCCGAAGAAATTGTCGGCGATCACGTCGATGACGGTCTGCACCATCATCAGGGTCAGGCCGATGCTGGCGATCAGCAGCAGGACCCGGGACATGCGGTAAAGAAGTTTGTCGATCATCCTGACCTCCCTCAGTGCGCAACCGCGCGGCCCGGACGTCGGGCCGCGCGATGCCTGCTGCCTATTTTCCGTAGGATGCCAGATCGATATTGGCGTAAAGTTCCGCGCGCATGATCTTGCGCAGGGCCTCGCCATCGGTGCGCGGCACGCCTTCCAGACGCTTGTCCCATTTCGCATAGGTCGCCATGAAGCGGTCGGCCAGCGCGTTGGGATCCTTGACGTTCAGCTGGGTGCCGGTGTCCTTGACCAGGGTATCGATATTCTTGGCAATGAAATCGTCCAGCGCCGCCACCAGCTCGGGCGAGGGGTTCATGACCTTCACGCCCTTGGACTCGGCTTCGGACAGCGCGTCCTCGACAGCCGCCTGGAACGCCAGCGAGACATCGACCGTGTTGCCGGCAACCGCATCGATCAGCAGGGCGCGATGCTCGTCGCTGAGACCGCGCCAGGTGTCGCCGTCGATGGCGTATTGCCAGCCCGAGTAATAGGGCCCAAGCGGCAACCGGGTCGCGAATTTGGCAACATCCCAAAGCGAGCGCGACTTGAGATCGTTCAACGCGTTGATGGCGCAGTCGAGCTGCCCCTTTTCAAGACCCGAGAACATGTCCGCCGACGGCACGTTGACCGAGGCCGCGCCGACCGAATTCGCGAAGGCGGTATGGGAATTCGACGGCATCCGCAGCTTGGCGCCGCGGATCTGCTCGGGGGTGACGATCTCGCGCGTGCACATCATCTCGTATTGCGGCGAGGACATGGCGCCCAGAAAGACGATGTCATGTTTCGCGAACATCGCCTTCATCTCGGGGTCGGTCATGTAGAATTCGTTGACGGCGAACAGCGCGGTGATCGGGTCCTTGATGCTGATGGCCAGCGCGGCGATGACGTTGTCCTCGGGCAGGTCCGAGGGCGTGTAGGTGCCGGCGTGATAGGTCATCTGCACCAGCCCGTCCGTCAGCCCCGAAAGATGCGCGACCGGCGGCAAAAGCGAGGTGCCGGTGTAAAGCTTCATGGTCAGGGTGCCCCCCGAACGCTCCTCCAGTTCCTTGGCAAGCGGCATATAGCCGTTGCGGGTCAGCGGATGCGTGTCGGGAAACCAGACACTTGCGGTGATTTCCTCGGCCATGGCGGGCATTGCGGTCAGGGCGCCCAGAAGGCTTGCGCCGGCAATTCTGGCAAATCGGTTCATCGGTCTTGCTCCTTGTCGGGTCTGGCGTTGGTTATTGCCGTGACGGGTGCTGTCCCGGCGGCGGTCTCAGGTTCTGGCGGGGGTGAAGATGCTCCACAGCTTGCGGACATCGGTGGTCGAGCGCCAACCTGCGCTGACCCCCTCGGGCACAAGGAAGACGTCACCGGCACCGAAGGTCGTCGCGGCGCCGGTCTCGTCGAAGACCGTCACCGCACCGGCATGAAGGTGCATCATCTCGTAATAGCCATAGCGGACGGGGACGCGCTCATAAGGTGTCGCGGTCCAAAGCCCCGCCGACCAGCAGCCATCGCCCGCGCCGGCCAGTTCCAGCTTGGTGCATTCGGGCGGCGCACCGACCAGCAGCCGTTCGGCGGGCGGTGGCGATGCCGTCTGCGGCGCATCGGGGTCGACGCGCGAAATGCCCGGCACCGCGCCGTTTCGGGTGGCCGCATCGCGATAGCCGTTCACGATCCACTGCGCAGCGCCGCTGCCTTGCCAGTCAAAGCTGGTGCCAGCGGCGATCAGGGCGCTGTCGCCGGCCTCAAGCCGGGTCTCATGCGTTTCGTCGCGCAGCGTCAGGCTGCCCGCAAGCACGATGACCACCAGATGGCACGCCCGGCTGGCGAACCGGCCCGAGCGGTCGCCGGCGAGAGTGCTGCGCCAGAACTCCCATTCAGGATGGTGGCTGACCGCAAGCCGGTCGCCAAGAAAGGCGTCATCCGCCCGGGGGCCGGCGGCCATGCGGCGCAAGTCGAACACCGGCATGGCGGCGGATCGGGAAAGCGTGTGAACCTGTGTCATGAGGCAAAGCCCATCCTGTCCTTGAGCCAGTACCAGCGGATGCCCAGATTCATCACCGGCTCGCGCATCCGGTGCCAGCCGATGGGGTGGATCGGGGTCACCGGAAAGACCGGCTCGCGGTCCTCAGCCAGCCAGTCCGAGATCATCCGGCCAAAGGCCGTGGCCAGCGCGATGCCGCGCCCGTTATAGCCCAGCATCGCAAACAGGCCGGGGGCGGGGCTGTGCAGATGCGGCAGCCCGTCCATGGTCAGCGCAAGCTGACCCGACCAGCGCCGCGTGATCGGCTGATCGGCCAGTTCAGGGAATGTGCGCTTCAGGCCCGCCTCCAGCGCGGCCATCAGGCGCGGGTCCTCGGCCGCGCCGACGGCGCCGCGGCCGCCAAGCACCATCCGGCCATCCGGGGACTGGCGCATGTAGAAGGCCAGCTTGCGGGTTTCGGACAGAACCACGCCGCCGGGCATCAGCCGGTCGCGCAATGCCTGCGGCAATGGATCGGTGGCGACCAGCATGCTTTGCACCGGCAGGATCGAGCGCTCAAGCCCATCGACCAGCCCCTGGCTATGGGCGTTGGTGGCGATCAGCACCCGCGCGGCATGAAGAAGCCCGTCCGCGGTGCGGATGTCCCAGCCATGGCCCTTGGGCTCAAGCGAAAGGGCGGCGCTGTTTTCGAATATCTGCGCGCCGGCGGCGATGGCTGCACGGCCAAGACCGCGGGCATAAGCCAGCGGATTGACCGAACCCGCACGCGGGTCAAGCCAGCCGCCGTGATAGATCGCGGTTCCGGTCCGCGCGGCGATCTGGTCGCGCGACAGACATTCGACCGCGACCCCGCGCGCCTGCCATTGGCGGGCGCGGTTCATCACCGGACCCAGCGCGCGCGGCGAATGCGCTGCCTGTATCCAGCCCGCCCGCTGCGCATCGCAATCGATGCCGTAGCGGGCCACCAGGTCAAAGACCGCATCCGCGGCACCGCCCGCCAGCTCGATCAGCGCCTGACCGCGCGCGGGTCCGAACTTTGCCAAAAGGTCGTCGGGGTCGTATTTCAGCCCCGGAATGACCTGTCCGCCATTGCGCCCCGAGGCGCCAAACCCCGCATGGCGTGCCTCAAGAACCACGGTGGAGATGCCTGCCTCTGCCAGATGCAGCGCGGCGGAAAGGCCGGTAAAGCCGCCGCCGATGATCGCCACATCCGTTTCGGCCGTCCCGGACAGCGCGGGACGCGCCAGCGCCGGCTCGCCGCTGGTCGTCCACCACAGCGCCTTGTCATAGCTGTCGGCGCTGAGCCCCATCTCAGGCCTCCCCGGCAGCGGCGAATTGCGGATAGACGCGCCTTGCCGTTTCCACAGACAGCATCCCGTTCGCGATATCGCTGCGGATATCCTCCAGCGCGCGGTTCTGTGGCTTGCCATAGCCCGCACCGCCGCCAAGGCGAAAGACCACCAGATCGCCCTTTTGCAGGTCGCGCATGTCCTTGGAGCCAAGCTGGATCACCTTGCCGTCGCGATGGATCTCGCAGGTGCCGGTGGTGCCCGGCGTGCCGCCGAACAGCGGCTGCGGCGCATTGCGAAAGCGGTCCGAGTAAAGCGCCACGGTCGCGTTGTCCTTGAGGATGCGGAAGGCCTTGACGAAGCCCGCCCCGCCGCGATGGGCGCCATGGCCATAGGCCTCGGGGACAAGGGCATATTCCTCGACCCGAAAGAAGGAATAGTCCTGGTCGATGGCTTCGACCGGGGTATTGGCGCAGTTCGCCATCGGCATGTCGATGGCATCGCAGCCATTGGCCGTGGCCGAGGCGCCATAGCCGCCGCCATAGATTTCAAGATAGACCGAGAAGCCTTCGTCACCCAGCCATGACAGGCAGCCCGAGGTGGTGGTGTCGAAGCCGCTGGCGATGACCTGATCGGGCACGGCCTGCGACAGCGCCTTCATCGTGGCGTTATAGGCGCGGTAGCAGATGTTCATGCGCGCGCGCACCGGCGCCGGGTAATGCGGGTTCAGGATCGACCCCTTCGGCACCTTGACCGTGATCGACCGGCTGACCCCGGCGTTGAACGGAATGTCGGGCGAGGTCAGCACGCTTTTCACGCAGGACACGGTCGCCGACATCGTGGCGGCCAGCGGTGCGTTCAGCAGCGTGCGCACCTGCGGATCGGTGCCGTCGTAATCGACCTCGATCCGGTCGCCGCTGATCGTCACCTTTGCGCGCACCCGCACCGGATCGGCGCCGATGCCGTCATCGTCGATGAAATCCTCGCCGAAATAGACGCCGTCGGGGGCGGCGGCGATGCCGGCGCGAAAGCGGCGCTCGGAATAGGTCTGGAATTCGGCCATCACCTCCATGACCGTCGCGGCGCCGTATTTGGCGCAAAGCTCGCCGACACGGCGGGCGCCGACACGGTTCGCGGCGATCTGGGCGTCGCAATCGCCCATGGTCTGCAAGGGCGCGCGGACATTGGCGCGCAGGAATTTCTCAAGGATGCCGCCGTTCCAGTCGCGGCTATACGAGAACTTCATCGGCGGCAGGATGATGCCTTCGGAATGTACGTCGCGCGCATTCGGGCTAAGCCCCGGCGCACCGCCCCCGATGTCAAGGTGATGGGCGACCGAGGCCGCGAACCCCACCCGCACCCCGTCGTGAAAGATCGGGTTGAAGAAGAAGATGTCCTGCAGGTGCTGACCGCCCGAATAGGGGTCGTTGATGATGAAGAAATCGTCATCGGTCAGGCTGTCGAGGTCGTAGGCCGCGGCGCAGGCCTGAAAGACCGAACCGATGGTGCCAAGCTGCATCGGGATCAGCTCGGCCTGGGCGATGGTGTTGCCGTCGCGGTCCAGAAGTGCGGCCGAGCCGTCGCGGGCCTCGCGCAGGATGGTCGAGAAGGCCGAGCGGATCAGTTTCTCGCCCATCTCGCGGGCGGCGGCAGCCAAAGCCTGGCTGATTACGGCATAATCGGTGGGATCAAGCGCCATGATTCAGCCCTTTCTGCGCACGATGAGGTTGTCGTTTTCGTCGCGGGTCGCGGTCCAGCCCTCGGGCACCAGCGTCGAGGTGGAATAACCTTCGATCAGGGCGGGGCCGTCCTGCGGCTTGCCCTGCGCCAGCGCGGGGGCGCTGAGAACGGCGACCTCATAGGCGCCGTCGCTGCCCTGCATCCGGGCGGTCTGGCGGGCCGGGCGCCCTTGCAGTTCGCGTTCCGTCATCAGCGGCAGGCTGTCGATCGCGCGCGTCGCCTCAAGCCGGAAGCCGACGATCTCGATCGCCTGCCGGGCCGAGGCACCATGCAGATAGACCCGGTGATGGGCGGCGATGAAGTCGTCGATCAACTGCTGGCGGGTCAGGCCGGCAAGGCTGGCCTCGTCGATATCCACCGCGATCTCGAATGCCTGCCCGACAAAGCGCATGTCGGCGACGAACTTGAACCGCAATTCGCCGGCAAGGTCGTAGGCGACAAAGTCGGACAGCGCCTCGGCCGTCATTTCGCTGAAGGTCTCGCGCACGATGGCCGGCGCCGCGTCGTCGATGCGCGTGCGGCGGGTGATCGTGTAGATCTTCAGAAAATCCGAGGCGATCAGCCCATAGGCCGACAGCACCCCGGCATTCGGCGGCACCATCACCATGTCAAGGCCAAGCTCCTCGGCGACCTCGACCGCCATCAGGGGACCCGCGCCACCGAACGGAACCAGCGCATAGTCGCGCGGATCATGGCCCTTTTCGGTGGAAACAAGCTGGATCGCCCGCACGATATTGGCCGCAGCAAGCCGCAGCGCGGCATTGGCCGCCTGCGGCACGGTCATGCCCAGTTGTTTCGCAAGCGGGACAAAGGCCGCCTCGGATTTCTCGCGCAGGATCTTCATTGTGCCGCCAAGAAACGCCTCGGGGCGGATGGTGCCGCGAATGACATGGGCATCGGTGATGGTGGGCAGCGTGCCGCCACGGTCATAGCAGGCCGGCCCCGGCACCGCCCCGGCGCTTCGCGGGCCGACGCGCAGCATGCCGCCGTCATCGACCCAGACCAGACTGCCGCCGCCCGCGCCAATGGTGGCGATATCCAGAACCGGCGTGCGCACCGGCAGCCCGTCCAGCACCGTATCGGGCGAGATCCCGGGGCGCCCGTCGGTCACCAGACAGACATCGGTCGAGGTGCCCCCCATGTCGAAGGTGATCAGGTTGCCGATCGCCGAGCGCTGCGCCTGCCGCGTCGCCCCGACCACGCCCGCCGCCGGCCCGGAAAACAGCGCCGAAATGGCGTTGCGGCGCATCCCCGTCACCGGCAGCCGGCCGCCATTGGACTGCATGACCGACAAACGCTCGTCATAGCCGCGTTCGGCAAGCTTCTGTTCAAGGCGCAGCAGATAGGCGTCGATCACCGGCTGGACATAGGCCGCAAGCGTCGTCGTCGAGGCACGCTCGAACTCGCGAAATTCGCGGCTGACATCGGATGAGCAGGTGATGAAGACATCCTTCAGCCCCGCCTCCAGCGCCACCTGAAGCTCACGCTCATGCGCCGGGTTGGCATAGGACGACAGAAGGCAGATCCCGACCGCCTGATACCCGCCGGCCCGAAGCTGCGGGATCAGCGCGGCGGCGGCCGGGCCGACGTCGAACGCCTCGATGATCCTGCCCTCGGCGTCGATGCGTTCGGCGACCTCGAAGCAGTCGCGGCGCTCGACCACCGGCACCGGGCGCTGATAGCGCAGGTCGTAGATATTGAGCCGGTCGTGACGCTGAAGATGCAGGATATCCCTGAAGCCCCTGGTCACGACAAAGGCGACCTTGGCGCCCTTGCGTTCCAGCAGCGCATTGGTCGCCACGGTCGAGCCGTGAACGAAGTCATCGACCCCGCCCAGCTGCAACGCAGCGCTTTCGACGGCGTTGATGACACCGATATCGGGGCTTTGCGGCGTGCTGGGCACCTTGATCAGAACGATGCGCCCATCCTCGACCGCGACCAGGTCGGTGAACGTGCCGCCCACCTCGACTCCCACCCGCATTTTGCCCCCTCCCGACAGAATGAAATATTCCAGAAGATTAGTTCAGTTTTTAGAAGGAGCGCAACGTAAACTTTCCGAAATTTGAAAAAATACTTTCTTGATCTTCATTTTTATGATGAGTATGGGCCGAAACCTGTTACCCAAGTCAAAGGCCCGGGCACGTCCTGTCGAGGTGCAGCCGCTGGTCTTGTTGAAGAAATTCTTGTATCTGTCACGGCAAGCCGAGGCGAGCGTTCATGAAGTCCAACCATCTGATCGGGCAGCGTCTGCGCCAGATCCGCAAAGACCTGACCCTTTCCCTTTCAGACCTGTCCGAACGGTCGCAGGTCTCGGTCGGCACGCTCAGCCAGTTGGAGCGCGGCATGGGACGGCCATCGCTGCGCACGATCGAACGCATCTCGCAGGCGCTTGGCGTGCCGCCGTTCTGGCTGCTGGAGATGCCCGGAAAGGGCAGTCCGACGGACGATTCCGTGGTGGTCCGCGCGGGTCAGGGTGTGCCGTTGACCGTCACCTCGCCGGGGATGGACAAAACGCTGATCACGCCGCGCAACTTTGAGCGGATGCAGCTCATGACGGTCGGGATGGAGCCGGGCGCGCAGTCAAGCCCCGGCTATTACCGGCACGAGGGTATCGACGTGGGCTATATCCTCAGCGGGTCGCTGAACCTTGAGGTGGACGGCCGGACGCATGTCCTGTCGGCGGGCGACTGCTTTGCCTTTGACAGCCAGTTGCCGCATCGCTTTGAAAACCGGGGCGGCGTGCGCGCCGAAGTGCTGTGGATCAACACCAAGTCGCGCCTGAACGGCCTGCCGCCCATCGCCGTGAACGATACGCCGCCGGTCGCCGACCCGGATTGATCGGTGGCGATGACATGCCCAGGCCAAGGCTGCGCCAACCTCTGGATACTGCTGGCGTCCTTATCATGCTGGGTCTTTGCGGGATCTGGGGCTTTCAGCAGGTCGCGATGAAGGCCATGGCGGGCGCCGCCGACCCGCTGTTGCAGGTCGCCGTGCGGTCGTCGGGCGCGGCGGTTCTGGTCTGGGCCTATAGCCGCCTGTGGCGGCGGGATCGCTGGGTAGGGGGGCTGGCATTGCGCGAGGGCGTCGTGGTCGGCGCGCTTTTTGGGGTCGAATATCTGTTCGTGGGAATTGGCCTGCGCCATATCGGTTCGGGGCTGCTGTCGGTGCTTTTGTATACGGCGCCCATCTTCGTGGCCGTCAGCCTGCATCTGTTCTTGCGCGAAGAGCGGATGAGCCAGCGCCAGTGGCTGGGCTGCGCGGTCAGCTTCGCCGGGGTGGCGCTGGTGTTTCTGGCGCCGGGCGATGCGATTGCCGTGCCGGGGGTCACCGCGGGACTGGCGCTTTTCGGCGCGCTTTGTGCGCTGCTGGCGGGCCTTTTCTGGGGCATGACCACGGTTGCCGTGCGGCTGTCGCGCCTGTCCGAGGCGCCATTCGCGCAAACGCTGTTCTATCAGCTTCTGGGGGGTGCGCTTTGCGCATGGCCGGTGGTGCTGCTTGGCGGCCACGGCCGCTGGGAGCAGAGCGCCGCGCTGTGGCTTCTGACCTTTTATCAGACGGTTATCGTCTGCTTTGCCAGCTATCTGGTGTGGTTCTGGCTGCTGCAACGCTATCTTGCCTCGCGGATGGGCGTGATGTCGCTGCTGTCGCCCGCGATCGCCGTCATCCTTGGCGCAATCCTGCTGTCCGAGCCGCTGACGCCGGGATTTCTTGTCGCGGCGGCAATGATCATCGCCGGCCTTGTCATCGTCATGTCGCGCGACCGCAGGACCGTCAGACACACATGATCGGGACGGGGCTCGACACGCGGGTGATGCCGGAAATCGTGTCACGCCGGATGCTTCACAAGCCGGGGCCGGTCGCCACTGCCGCCGATATCCCCATCTGGGATCCGGGCATCGTCACCCGCACCGGGCGCCCCCGCAAGGTCGCGGGGCCGCACCGGGCGCGTCAGAACGCCTTTGCCTGCATCGGCACCCCGTTCTTGAGGTGACGGCGCGCAAGTTGCCGCGCCGGGCTGCCCCTGGGCGTCAGCCGGGCGGTGGCGGGCCGCGCCTCGGGCCGCGGATCGGCGAGTTCGGGGAAAATCGTGAAGATTTCCTCCAGCGCCTCGGGCGAAAGCGACTTCATCGCCTGTGCACCGGTATGCAGCGACTCGGCCTCAAGCCCGTCGGCGAAGACGATCTCGTGCTGGTCGAACAGGAAGTGGAAATATTCCACAAGGTCAAAGTCCAGAACCGGCTCGACCCCCGACAATGCAGCAAGGTGCTTGACCGCGACCAGCACCTCATCCTGGCCGAACATGCGTCGCGCAATGCGCGAGCGGACCAGCACCCGGTGCTGGGGCGACAGGTAAAGGTCGCGCGCAGGCACACCCTCGCCAAAGGCGCCGGCACGGATGCGATAGGGGCTGATGCGCTGCATGCCCGCGCTGCCGTCATTGGCGAAGCTGCGCGAGCCGATCCAGGAAATCGCCTTGTAGCCATTGTCGCGGGTGCGGACCATGTCGCCGACACGCAGTTCCTCGACGGGGACAAGGCCGTGCCGGGTCTCGATCCTGCTGCCGCGGGCATAGCAGTTCGGAAGCGACTCGATCTCGGAGAAGTTGACGGTATAGGTGTTCGTGCCGTCGGTCACCCGGAACGAGCCGCTGAACGAGTTGCCGTCGGGGTCCGGCGTCTTCTGCATCGAGCCCAGGACATAGGTCAGCCCCGAGCCGATCAGCAGCGTGTCGAAATCGGCGGTGCTGCCGATGCCGGAACTGCCGTCGACGGTAAAGTTGCCGGTGCCGCCATCGGTCATGGTCAGCGTGAAGGTGTCGCGGTCGTCGCCGCCCACCGCGGTATCCGAGAGGCCCACGTCAAAGCGGTCGCTGCCGATGCCGCCGGTCAGGCTGTCGGTTCCCGCGCCGCCGTTCAGGAAATCGTCGCCCGCGCCGCCGGTGACGGTGTCGTTGCCGGCACCCCCAAGCAGGCTGTCATTGCCCGCGCCGCCGTCGATCAGGTCGGCATCGGCACCGCCGTCGATGGTGTCGGCGCCCGCGCCACCCAGAAGGCTGTCATTGCCGGCGCCCCCCGACATGGCGTCGTTGCCGTCGCCGCCATCCATGGTGTCAAGGCCGGCGCCCCCGGTCATGCTGTCGTTGTCGAGGCCGCCCGACATGGCATCGTTGCCGTCACCGCCATCCATGGTGTCAAGGCCGGCACCGCCGGTCATGCTGTCATTGTCGAGGCCGCCCGACATGGCGTCGTTGCCGTCACCGCCGTCCATGGTGTCAAGGCCGGCACCGCCAGTCATGCTGTCGTTGTCGGCGCCCCCCGACATGAGGTCGTTGCCGGCACCCCCATCCATGGTGTCAAGGCCAGCGCCGCCGGTCATGCTGTCGTTGTCGGCGCCCCCCGACATGGCGTCGTTGCCGGTGCCGCCGTCCATGGTGTCGTCGCCGGTGCCGCCGTCCATCGTGTCATTGTCGGCGCCACCATCCAGAAGATCGTTCAGCGCGCCTCCGGACAGGTTGTCGGCACCGACGCCGCCGCGGATCGTGTCGGCGCCGTCACCACCGTCGATGACGTCATTGCCACCATTGACGGTGTCGCCAGCGATATCGCCATCGATGAGGTCATTGCCGGCGCCGCCATAAATGGTGTCGGCACCAATGCCCCCCGCAATGACGTCATTGCCGCCCGCACCGACCGAGTCGTCGTCGCCATAGATCAGGTCGTTGCCGCTTGCACCGTCGATATTGTCGTCGCCGCCGCCGCCAAAGACCGTGTCGTTGCCGATATCCGCGTTGATGCGGTCGTTGCCGGCCTCGCCAAGGATGCTGTCGATCCCGTCGCCGCCATAGATCAGGTCGTCGCCCAGCCCGCCCAGAACGGTGTCGTCGCCGATACCGCCATCCAGCGTGTCGTTGCCGATGCCGCCGCTGATATTGTCGTTGCCGGCCTCGCCATAGATCAGGTCGGCGCCGGGGAAGGTGTCGTTGGCGTAGTCGCCGCTGAGCGTGTCGTTGCCGGCGCCGCCATAGATGGTGTCGTTGCCGGTGCCGCCCTGCACCACGTCATTCGCGATATCGGCGCCGTCGCCCGCGCGGATGAAGTCATCGCCCAGCCCGCCGTCGATCGTGTCGACCCCCGCGCCAGCGTCGATGGTGTCATTGCCGCGCTGGCCAAAGATGCTGTCGTTGCCGGCGCCGCTGTTGATCACATCGTTGAAATTCGGATCATATTCAAAGTCGTTGGCCGCATCGATGCTGCCCGGCACCACGGTCAGGGTCGCGCCAAGCGGCGGCAGCCCCCCCGAAATCGGGATCTGCAAGCCGCCCTGCTCCAGCAGGCCGACCGGATAGTTGCCCTGCTCGGCAGTGCCGCTGAAGTTGCGGTCATAATCGATCTGCAGGAAGCGATAGGTATTCGTCCCGTCCGTGTAGGTGACGATCTGTTCAAGGAAAATCGGGTATTCGACGCCGTTGATGATAACGACCTGGCCGGGCTCGGAATACTGTTCCTCATAGTTGCCGCTAAGACCGTTGTCGGTCCGCAGGAAGTCGTCGTCGTCCTTTAGCGTGACGGTGATCGGCGCGCCGGTAATGCGGATGCCGCCGCTGTAATGCTGCTGGGCGTTTGCGACGGCATCGGTGAAATTGTCGGGATAGATATAGGCCTGATAATCGAACTGGCCGCCGGCCGGCGCCGTCGGGGCGCGGTCGCCATAGATCGTGTCGGCGCCGCTGCCCGCGGTGATGGTGTCGTTGCCGTTATTGCCAGAGACGAGGTTGTTGCCATCGCCGGCGATGATGCTGTCGTTGTTGCCGCCGCCGTCGATGGTGTCGTTATCCGCACCGCCATCGATGGTGTCGTTGCCCGAGCCGCCCAGGATGCTGTCGTTGCCGATGCCGCCGATGATCAGGTCGTCATGCAGCCCGCCATCCAGGAAGTCTGCGCCGGTCCCGCCATCGATCTGATCGAGGCCGCCGCCGCCCAGGATCGAGTCGTTGTCCGCGCCGCCGCTGAGGGTGTCATTGCCACCAAGACCGGTGATCGTGTCGTTGCCGCCATTGCCGCTGAGCGAATCTGCCGACTCGCTGCCGGGGATATTGTCAGCGCTATTGCCACCAGAAATGGTCGCCATTGGTAAAAAATTCCCTCGTTAAACACATAATCTGTAACGCCTTTGGCAGGCTGGCACAACTTAAGCGATAGCTAACAGCATAGTGCGACATGTGTCGCGAGACATATCCGGTATGACCGACGTTATGTCATGTCGCGAATATCTCTTGAACTGTTTTCTGGACAGTATCTCGATCTCTATCCGAACGCCACTTGCGAATCGCAAAAACGGCGGCTTCCGACTGTCCCCGATTCCTGCCTGTGACGCGATGTCGCAACTTAGGCGCGAGGTTGACGCGTGGTCGCCTCGGGATTTTGCATTTTCCCGTGCTCTTGGGCGAATCCGGTATGATTCATGCAAATTGTTATAACATACTGATCTTAATCAATGACAAAAGTGTAGCTTGTGCAATTCCGTCTGCCATGCGCAGAGCGAAATCCATCCGGTCCCGCCTTGGTTGAACAACCCGTGGCGGAGTCCGCTGAACACATAACCCTGGTCTGAAACGACCGCGGAAAACGCGGCACGATATTCGGGAGATAAAAAGAATGGCGTCTATCGACGGCACGAATCTTGGTGAGATCGTCAACGGCACTGCGGATGCCGACACCCTGAACGGCCTTGGCGGCGATGACACGATCAACGGCCTTGCCGGCAACGACCTGATCACCGGCGGCTCTGGCAACGACTCGATCGATGGCGGGGATGGCAACGACCAGATTTTTGGCGGCACCGGCCTTGGGGTGACGGACCCCTATTCCGGCAATGACACGATCGATGGCGGCGCCGGCAATGACGCGCTTTACGGCCAGGGCGGCGACAGCACGCTGCTTGGCGGCGCGGGCAATGACTTTCTGGATGGCGGTCCGGGTTCGGACTACATGGACGGCGGCGACGGCGACGACAACTTCATCATCCGCGATACCGACACGTTCGGCGTCGATACCGTCATCGGCGGCACCGGTAACGACGCCCTCGTCGAGTCGGGAACCACGGCGTGGAACTATACTTTCAGCGCCGGGCAGGGCAACGGCTCGGCGTCCCTGATCGGCGGCGGAAATACGATCGAGTTCAGCGGAATCGACACGATCCTGGGTGGCGAAGGCAACGACGTGGTCGACGGCACCAATGCCGGCGCAGGTATCAACATCTGGGGAAATGGCGGCGCCGACACCATTACCGGCAGTGCGTTTGTGGATACGCTTCGCGGCGGCGCCGGCAATGACAGCCTGGATGGTGGCGACGGCAACGACACGCTCGACGGCAACGAAGGCAACGACACGCTGATCGGCGCCACCGGCAATGACGAGCTGAACGGCGGCACGGGCAACGACCGGCTGGACGGCGGCGACGGCAATGACGGGGTTTACGCACAGGCTGGCGACGACACCCTGCTGGCTGGCGCAGGCAACGACATGGTGGACGGCGGCGACGGCAGCGACAGCATGGACGCGGGCGACGGCGACGACGTCACCATCATCCGCAACGGCGACACCGGCACGGATACGATGACCGGGGGCGCGGGCCGCGACACACTTTTTGTCGGGCGTGCGGATGACTGGACCATCACCTATGACAATGGCAGCACCGGCTCGGGCAGCGGCAGTTCCGCCGACGGCACGGCCTCGCTGGGCTTCACCAATATGGAAGTGCTGTGGACCGATTCCGGCAACGATTCCATCAATGGCGCCCTTGCCGGGATCGACCTCAACATCAGGACGAATGACGGCAACGATACCGTGATCGGCGGTGCCAATAACGACGAGGTCAACTCGGGCGCCGGCAACGATTCGCTTTCGGGCGGCCTTGGCAACGACACGATGGCGACCGAGTCCGGCAACGACTTCGCCGATGGCGGTGCCGGCAATGACTATCTGCGCGGCCAGCAGGGCAACGACACGCTGCTGGGCGGCCTTGGCAACGACCTGATCATCGGCGAAGAGGATGATGATTCCATCCTTGGCGGCGACGGCAATGACGCGATTTTTGGCGATGGCGGCGGGTCGGAATCGACCTTTGCCGGCAAAGACACCATCGACAGCGGGGCCGGCAACGACACCGTCTGGGGCGGCTGGGGCAACGATGTCATCGATAGCGGCGACGGCAATGACATCATCTATGCCGAAACCGGCGATGACATCGCCGCTGGCGGTGCAGGCGACGATACGATTGATGGTGGGGCCGGCAACGATACGATCCGCGGCGAAGACGGAAACGATTCGATCTGGGGCCAGGACGGCAACGATGTCGTCGATGCAGGCAATGGCAACAACACCGTCATTGGCGGCGCGGGCGACGATCAGATCGGCAGCGGCGACGGCAATGACCTGCTGATCGGCGGGGACGGCAATGACCGTCTGGACGCCGGCGCCGGTCGCGATATGCTCAACGGCGGCGATGGCAACGACCGGGTCTATGGCGAGGCCGGCGACGACATTGTCGATCTTGGTCTTGGGGATGACTTCGTCGACGCCGGCAGTGGCAACGACTCCGTAAAAGGCGGCGCCGGGAACGACTTTATCGGCGGCGGCGATGGCGATGACCTGCTTGATGGCGGCGACGGCAACGACCGGGTAGAGGCCGGCGCCGGCAATGACAATGTTACAGGTGGCGACGGAAACGACAGCATCTGGGGCGAGGATGGCAACGACATCATCGATGCCGGGCTGGGCAGTGACGTCGTCGTCGCGGGGATTGGCGACGACACCGTCAATGCCGGGGACGGGAATGACGCCGTCGTTGGCGGCGACGGGAGCGACGTCATCGATGGCGGCGCCGGCAGCGACCGGGTAGAGGCCGGCGCCGGCAATGACAGCGTTATAGGTGGCGACGGAGCCGACAGCATCTGGGGCGAGGATGGCAACGACACCATCGACGCCGGGGCCGGCAGCGACGTCGTTGTCGCGGGTGCTGGCGACGATCTCGTGAATGCCGGGGACGACAACGATGCCGTCCTTGGAGGTATCGGCAATGACACGATTCGTGGCGATCGTGGCGACGACACCGTTGATGGCGGCGACGGCAATGACCTGATCTATGGCGACAGCACGGTGAACGGCGGCTTTGCCACTGATGGCAACGACCAGCTTTCGGGTGGCGCGGGCGACGACACCTTTTATGGCGGCCGAGGCAATGACATCGAGATCGGGGGCACCGGCAACGACTCGCTCAATGGCAATGACGGCGCCGATTCCATCACTGGCGGGGATGGCGACGATGCCGCCCTTGGCGGCACCGGCAACGACACCATTCTGGGCAATGCCGGCGCCGACTGGCTTTATGGCGATCTAGGCAATGACCTGATCTATGGCGACGACACCGCCTCTGGCGTGACCGATGGTGCCGACAATATCTCGGGCGGTGACGGTAACGACACCATTTACGCCGGCGGCGGCGACGACACCATCCGCGGCGATTGGGGTGATGACGTAATCTTCGGCGGTGATGGCAACGACTCGATCAACGGTAGCTTCGGCGTCGACACCATGACCGGCGGTGACGGCAACGACACGTTCTGGGGCAGCAGCGGCGCCACGATCACCGATTTCAACACCGGCAATACTGGCGGCATCAACGATGGCATTATGACCAATAATGACTTCGTCAATCTGTCGGGCTATTACAACGCCGAGACCCTGGCGATCTGGAACGCCGCCAACCCGACGCAGCAATACAAGACCCCGCTGGGCTGGCTGCGTGCCGATCAGGCCGATGGCCTGCTGAACATGACGACCACCGCGGCCGGGCTGCCGAACTTCACCCTGACCATCCAGACCGGCGGTGTCGCCACGGCGGCGGCGGACCTGACCTATGAAAACACGCTGGTGATGTGCTTCGCCGCCGGAACGCTGATCGAAACCGCCGACGGTCCGCGCGCCGTCGAGGAGCTGAAGATCGGCGATCTGGTCGAGACCCGCGACAACGGCCTGCAACCCATTCGCTGGGCTGGCATGCGCCACCTGTCGGCGGCCGATCTTGAAGCCAATCCCAAGCTGCGCCCGATCCGCATCCGCAAGGGCGCGCTGGGAAGCGGCCTGCCTGCGGCCGATCTGGTGGTCAGCCCGCAGCACCGCGTGCTGGTGCGCTCGCGCATTGCGCAGCGCATGTTCGGCGCCGATGAGGTTCTGGTCGCGGCCAGGCAGCTTTGCCAGATCGACGGCATCGACATCGCCGGTGACGCCGAGGGGGTCAGCTATCACCACATCATGTTCGACCGCCATGAGGTGGTGATCTCGAACGGCGCGGAAACCGAGTCGCTGTTTACCGGCCCCGAGGCCCTGAGGGCCGTGGGTCCGGCAGCGCGCGAGGAGATCTTCACGCTTTTCCCGGAACTTGCCACCGGGGATTACACCCCCGAGGCCGCGCGTCTGCTGCCCTCGGGCCGGCTTGGCCGCAAGCTGGCGGTGCGCCATCTGCAAAACGGCATCGCGCTGGTGCAGTGAAGACCGCATAGACAAGGAAAAGGGCCGGCACTGCCGGCCCTTTTCTGTTGGGCGGTGCGGCTGGTGCAGCAAGGCGGCCGCAGGGGCCCGATGCACACCGAAACGCTGGCCCGCATCTATGGCCTGCCGATGGCGGCGCCGGTCGGGCCCGTCCCTGCCTGACGCGCCAGCGCCGCGCGATATTTCGCCACCGTCCGGCGTGCGACGCCCATGCCGCGCCGCGCCAGCGCCTCGGCCAGCCTCGCGTCCGAGATCGGCTCGGTCGCGGGCCAGTTGGCGATCAGGCTGGAGAGCAGACGCAGGACCGTCTCGCGATCGGTTTCCGGCAGGCGCGGGCTGACCGGGGCCAGCAGCAGCGCGCGCAGGGGCAGCGTGCCGCGCGGGCTGCGGATCGCGACCCCGGCCATGGCGCGGCTGAGCGTGCTTTTCGCCAGACCCAGTTCGCCGGCCAGCGCCGCCAGCGTCAGCGGTCGTTGCGGCCCGGCACCCAGCAGCCAGCGCATCTGCACCGCCACCATCGCCTGCGCGGCGCGCATCAGCGTCTGACTGCGCGCACCGACCGCCGCCGCCAGCACCCTGGCCTGTGCGTCCGCCTGATCGTGCAGGGTGACACCGGGCGAGCCAAGCCAGACCAGCGCCCCCTCGGCCGTCAGTTCCAGCTCCGGCGGCGCGGCGACGGGGCCATCCGCAAGCGGGCAGGGGGCAAGGCCGCGCAGGTCGTCCAGCATTCCGGCGGCGTCCTCGGCATCGCAACCGCACTGCAGCGCGATGGCGGCAAGGTCGCCCGAGGCCGCAAGATCCAGCCGCCCGAGCAGCGCCGCGATCATCGGGTCGTAGCGGCCCCGCGCCTGAAGGCAAAGGCGCAGGTGCTCGGCCAGCGAACGTGCGAAAACGCCGGTCGGTTCAAGGGTTTGCAGGCGGGGCAGCAGGGCGTCGATGGCCTCGGGCGCGCAGTCAAGCCATTGCGCCACCTCGGCCACGGGATCGACAAGCCAGCCGTGATCGTCAAGGCAATGGACCAGCGCGCGGGCGACGCGCGCCTCGGCCGCGGTCAGGCGCAGCAGGCCCACCTGATCCAGCAGCGCCTGCCGGGCGGTCATATGGGCCGCGGGCTCATGCTCGGTCAGCGCCAGCGCCGGGTTGATCGATGCCGCATATCGCAGCCGCCGCCGCAGCCGGCCCGCGCCCATATGCAGCACGTCCAGCGACAACCGCATCTGCTGGCTAAGCGCAAGCCCCGCGACCTGCCGCTGCTCATGCCTTTGCATCTGTCCCCCCCTGTCGCGCAACAGGTGTCGCGGCGCCTGCGACACCCCGGCCCCTAACCCCGGTCAACGCCATGGCGACGCCCTGGCACAGCCGTTGCTTGCAATGATGATCAGGGAGGACAGACATGGTCAAGGTCGGCATCATCGCCAATCCGATTTCAGCGCGCGACATCCGCCGGGTCATCTCGCATGCCGGGAACCTGCCGATCAACGACCGCGCCAACATCGTCCTGCGGATGATGACGGGACTGGCGGCCAGCGGCGTGGGCGAGGTGGTGGCGATGCCCGAAAACGGCGGCATCCGCTTTCACCTTGAACGCAGCATCGGGCGCGAGACCCGGCTGGGGCACATGAACCTGCCGCATCTGCGCTATCTCGACATGCCGGTGACGGCAACGCCCGAGGACAGCGCCCGCGCCGCCCGCATGATGGCCGCCGAAGGCGTCGCCGCCATCGTCGTTCTGGGCGGCGACGGCACCAACCGCGTCGTGGTCGGCGCCTGCGGCGGCGTGCCGGTGGCGGGGGTCTCGACCGGGACGAACAACGCCTTTCCCGAACTGCGCGAGCCGACGATCACCGGCCTAGCCGTCGGGCTGGCGGCGACGGGGCAGGTGCCCGGCAACGTCGCCTGCCACCCGAACAAATGGCTTGAGGTCCGCCTGAACGACCGCCGCGAGATCGCGCTGGTCGATGTCGCCGTGGTCGAGGATCGCTTCGTCGGCGCCCGCGCCATCTGGAAGACCACCGGCTTTCGCGACCTGTTCGTGACCTTCGGGCTGCCGCAGGCCATCGGCATGTCCTCGATCGCGGGGCTGCTGGACCCGGTGGACCGCAGCGCACCCGAGGGCCGCCATATCCGCCTGTCGCCCGACGCGGACCGCCAGCTTCTGGCGCCCATCGCGCCGGGGCTGATCGACCGCGTGGGCATCGCGGGCATCGCCGTCATGCGGCCCGGCGCGTGGCACAGCCCCTCGGTCCCAGCGGGGTCGCTGGCCTTCGACGGCGAGCGCGAGCTGACATTCACCGAAAGCGACAGGGTTTCGGTGCGGCTGGTGGCCGACGCCTTTCGCACCATCGACGTGCCCGCCTGCATGGCCTTCGCGGCCGCAGCCGGGCTGTTCATCCGCAACCCGGATCAAACCACATGAGGGAGGAGTTCATGTCAAATCCATTTCCGCTGCCCAAAGAGCAGCTTCTGGACGCCTATCGCAGGATGCGCACCATCCGCGATTTCGAGGAGCGGCTGCATGTCGATTTCTCGCGCGGCGAGATCCCCGGCTTCGTCCATCTTTACGCCGGAGAGGAGGCCACGGCCGTCGGCATCATGGCGCATCTGCACGACCGTGACCGCATCGCCTCGACCCATCGCGGGCACGGGCATTGCATCGCCAAGGGCGTCGACGTGAAGGCGATGATGGCGGAAATCTATGGCAAGGCCACCGGCTGCTGCGCGGGCAAGGGCGGCTCGATGCATATCGCCGACCTGTCCCTGGGGATGATGGGGGCGAACGGCATCCTTGGGGCGGGCGCACCGCTGGTCTGCGGCGCGGCGCTGGCGGCGCAGAAGCTGGGCCATGACGGCGTCGGCATCACCTTTTTCGGCGACGGGGCCTCGAACCAGGGAACGGTGCTGGAAAGCATGAACCTTGCGGCGATCTGGAACCTGCCGGTAATCTTCGTCGTCGAAAACAACGGCTATGCCGAGTCGACCTCGGTCGATTATGCCACCGCCTCGGACAGCTATGTGGACCGCGCCGCGGGCTTCGGGATGCCCGGTGTCACGGTTGACGGCCTTGATTTCTTTGCCGTCTACGAGGCCGCGGGCGAAGTCATCCGCCGCGCCCGCGAAGGCGCCGGGCCGACGCTGCTGGAATGCAAGAACGTCCGCTTCTTCGGCCATTTCGAGGGCGACGCCCAGACCTACAAGGCCCCGGGCGAGAACGAGTTCAACCGCGAACACAATGACTGCCTGAAGCTCTTTCGCCAGAAGGTGACCGGCGCCGGCGTCATCACCGACGCCGAGCTGGACGCCATCGACGCCGAGGTGGCCGCGCTGATCGACGAGGCCGTGGCCGAGGCCATCGCCGCGCCCCAGCCCGGCCCCGAACAACTGACCACCGACGTTTATGTGTCCTACTGAAAGAAGGGGATAACCATGGCACGCATCATCAGCATGAAGGACGCGGTGAACGAGGCGCTGGATCAGGAAATGACCCGCGACCCCACCGTCATCATGATGGGCGAGGACATCGTCGGCGGCGCCGGCGCCAAGGGCGAGGATGACGCCTGGGGCGGCGTTCTGGGCGTGAGCAAGGGGCTTTATGCCAAGCACCCCAACCAGATGATCGACACGCCCCTGTCGGAAAGCGCCTATGTCGGCGCGGCGGTGGGCGCGGCGACGGCGGGGCTGCGCCCGGTTGCGGAACTGATGTTCGTCGATTTCATCGGCGTCTGCCTTGACCAGATCTTCAATCAGGCGGCCAAGTTCCGCTACATGTTCGGCGGCAAGGCGGAAACGCCGGTCGTGATCCGCGCCATGTGCGGCGCGGGCTTTCGCGCCGCCGGCCAGCACAGCCAGATGCTGACACCCCTGTTCACGCATCTGCCGGGGCTGAAGGTCGTCTGCCCCTCGAACGCCTATGACTGCAAGGGGCTGCTGATCCAGTCGATCCGCGACAACGACCCGGTGATCTTCCTGGAGCACAAGGCGCTCTACACCATGGAAGGCGAGGTGCCGGAAGAGCTCTACACCGTGCCCTTCGGCGAAGCCGCCGTGGTGCGCGAAGGCAACGACGTGACCATCGTCGCCATCGGCCGCATGGTCCAGAAGGCCCAGGAGGCCGCCGCCGAGCTGCAGAAGGCCGGCGTGCAGTGCGAGATCATCGACCCGCGCACCACCTCGCCCCTCGACACCGACACCATCCTCGAAAGCGTCGAGAAGACCGGCCGCCTGATCGTGGTGGATGAATCCCATCCCCGCTGCTCCATGGCCTCCGACATCGCCGGCCTCGTCGCCGAGAACGCCTTCGACAGCCTCAAGGCACCGATCCGCCAGATCACCGGCCCCCACTCTCCCGTGCCCTTCAGCGATTCGCTCGAGGAGCTCTACATCCCCAGCGCCGCCAAGATCGTTGCTGCTGCCAAGTCCCTCAAGGAGTACCGCTGATGTCCGCCATCCATCCCGTCACCATGCCCAAGTGGGGCCTTTCCATGCAGGAGGGGAAGGTCAACGGCTGGCTCAAGCAGGTGGGTGATGCCATCGAGAAGGGTCAGGAGATCGTCGAGGTCGAGAGCGAGAAGATCGCCGGCGCCGTCGAGGCGGCCGAGAGTGGCGTGCTGCGCCGCACCCTCGCCAACGAGGAAGACGTGCTGCCGGTGGGCGGCCTGCTGGGCGTGATCGCCGACGCGGGCGTGTCGGATGCCGACATCGACGCCTTCGTGGCCGACTACCTGTCCAACTTCAAACCCGCCGACGGCGAAGCCGAGGACCAGGGCCCCACGCCCCAGAAGATCGACGTGAATGGCCACCGCCTGCGCTACCTCAAGCGCGGCGAAGGCGGCGAGCCGATGCTGCTGATCCACGGCTTCGGCGGCGACCTCAACAACTGGCTGTTCAACCACGAGGCCCTCGCCGCCGACCGGGAGGTGTACGCCCTGGATCTGCCCGGCCACGGCGAATCCACCAAGGACGTGGGCGAAGGCACGCTGGAGAGCCTCGCCGACACCGTGGCGGCCTTCATGGAGGCGGTGGGTGTCGATGCCGCCCACTTGGTCGGCCACTCCATGGGCGGCGCGGTGTCGCTGATGGTCGCCAAGTGCCATCCGGAGCGGGTTCGTTCGCTCTCGCTGGTGTGCTCGGCGGGCCTCGGCAGCGAGATCAACAGCGGCTACATCGACGGCTTCGTCGCCGCCGGCAGCCGCAACGCCCTCAAGCCGGTGCTGGCCGATCTCTTCGCCGACAGCGGGCTGGTCACCCGCCAGCTGGTGGACGACCTGCTCAAGTACAAGCGCCTCGAAGGCGTCGGCAGCGCGCTCACCACCCTCTCCGGCAAGCTCTTCGCCGGTGGCCAGCAGGCCGTGGTGCTGGCCGACGCGCTGCCCGAGCTCGCCACGCCGGTGCTGCCGGTCTGGGGCGAGGTAGACCGGATCCTCCCGGTCGCCCACGCCAACGCGCTGTCGGGCCGCTACCAGGTGGAAGTGCTGCCCAACCGCGGCCACATGGTGCAGATGGAGGCCGCCAACGAGGTCAACCGGGCCATCGCCCGCTTCGTCGGCTGATCGTCCCAACCCGCGCGGGGCCCTCCGGCCCCGCGCCCATCGGAGAGATTCCATGACCCAAGCCATCGACGGGCACGCCGGCCTGCGCGGCGCCGACAAGCTCGCCCGCATCCCGGTCAAGGTCGACAGCGCCCGCGCCTCGCCCCCCAAGCCGCCCTGGCTGCGCGCCCGCGACCCGGGCACCGCGGTGGTCAGCGCCCTGCGCGAGCGCCTGCGCAGCCACACCCTGCACACCGTCTGCGAAGAAGCCGACTGCCCCAACATCGGCGAGTGCTTCACCCGCGGCACCGCCACCTTCATGATCATGGGCGGCATCTGCACCCGGCGCTGCCCCTACTGCGACGTGGCCCACGGCCGCCCGGCCGCGCTGGATGCGGACGAGCCGCGCCGCCTCGCCGACGCCGTGCGCGAGATGCGCCTGCGCTACGTGGTCATCACCTCGGTGGATCGCGATGATCTGCGCGACGGCGGTGGCGCCCACTTCGCGGCCTGCATCGACGCGGTGCGCACCGCCGTGCCGGGTATCCGCGTCGAGGTGCTGACGCCGGATTTCCGCGGCCGCGAGGCGCTGGCCCTCGACCGTCTGGCCGCCACGCCGCCCGACGTCTTCAACCACAACATCGAGACCGTCGAGCGCCTGTACCGGGCCGTGCGCCCCGGCGCCGATTACCACGGCTCGCTCGCCCTCATCGCGCGGGTCAAGCGCCTGCTGCCGACGGTACCTACCAAGTCGGGCCTGATGCTGGGCCTGGGCGAGACGGACGAGGAGATCCTCGCCACCCTGCGCAACCTGCGCGCCCACGGCTGCGACATCCTCACCCTCGGCCAGTACCTACGCCCGTCGGCGTCCCACCTGCCGGTGGATCGCTACGTGACGCCGGAGTCCTTCGACGCGTGGCGGCACGTCGCCCTCGGCATGGGCTTCGCCGAAGTGGCCGCCGGGCCGCTGGTGCGCTCGTCCTATCGCGCCGATGAGCTCGCCCCCGGCGTGCAGGAGGCGCGATGAACACGGTCATCTGCGTAAATGGACGAGCGGCCGACGTGCCATCCGGCTGGAAAGTGACCGATCTGGTGGATTCGCTCGGCTACACCGGCAAGCGGATCGCGGTGGAAGTGAACGGGCAGATCGTCCCCAAGGGGCGCTACGCCGAGACCGGGCTCTCAGGCCAGGACCGGGTCGAGATCGTCGTGGCCGTGGGAGGAGGCTAGTCATGGGCAACATGGAACCAAACTTCAGCACCACCGCCGGGCCGCTGGATACGCCCTTCGTGCTGGGCGGCCAGGTCTTCGGCTCGCGCCTGCTGGTGGGCACTGGCAAGTACCGGGATTTCGCCCAGACCCGCGACGCCATCGACGCCAGCGGGGCGGAGATCGTCACCGTGGCGATCCGCCGGGTGAACATCGGCCAGGACCCGTCCGCGCCGAGCCTGCTCGACGCCCTCGACCCGAAGCGCCACACCCTGCTCCCCAACAGCGCCGGGTGCTACACCGCCGAGGACGCCGTGCGCACCCTGCGCCTCGCCCGCGAACTGCTCGACGGCCACGATCTCGTCAAGCTGGAAGTGCTGGGCAGCCCCGAGACGCTCTTCCCCAACATGCCCGAAACCCTGCGCGCGGCCGAAACCCTGGTGCGCGATGGCCTCCGGGTAAGGGTGTATTGCTCGGCCGATCCAGTGCAGGCGCGGATGCTCGCAGCCATCGGCTGCGTG
>RRZU012737752.1_pt1 | contig 37826 bp, 31 predicted proteins | sample 2165561 | NCBI WGS metagenome assembly RRZU01 (sample SAMN10456909, study PRJNA506462) | wastewater metagenome | isolation source: wastewater sludge | place: USA: Moscow, Idaho | reverse complement strand
GGACTCTGTTCTGCGGGCAGTGCGGTTCACGGTTGCTCGTGTCGAAGGCCAAGAACGGCCAGGGTGTCATCTACCCATATTTCGTGTGCGCCAGCCGTCACGGCGGCCGGGGCGACTGCACACGGCAAGCGATGATGATCGAACACATCGAGCACCTCGTCGAACGTCTCTACGACCACGTACAGATTGACAGTGAGACCCGACAAGCCTTGTCCTCGATGCTGCACACCAAGTTCGACCAGATGATGTCCGAGGGTGCCGTCGAGTTGGCAGACCTCGTGTCCCGCCGGACGCAACTGGAGGGCGAACAAGAGAAGCTGCTCCAAGCCCACCATGCGGGAGCGATTCCGCTCGATCTCCTCAAGAGGGAGCAAGACCGCATCACCAGCTCGCTGGAGACCATCGCGCACCGCATCGCGGCGCACCACGGCCAGTACGCGGAAGCGCGGGCGAACCTTGATGACTCACTGGAGTTACTGTCCAACGCCTCCGACATTTACGCCAATGCCGACAACGCGAACCGGAGACTGTGCAACCAGGCGCTGTTCAGGGCGATCTACGTCGATGAGGACAACGACATCCGCGTGGCCTACCAGAAGCCCTACACGGCGGTCGGTGACGCCGTACTACAGGCTGATGCGTTGACGTGGGCTGCCACGGCACGAAGGGCCGGCCAGGTTGGAACTCCCTCCAAGGGTGGGACCCTTGGTCGAAAGTTCCAACCTCGCCACATCAGGGTGGATGACGGGATTCGAACCCGCAACATCTTGGACCACAACCAAGTGCTCTACCGTTGAACTACACCCACCATGTGCCCCGGAGGGCTCCACGAGTCTATCGAAGGTTGCCGACGACGTGAAATCAGTTTCCGGGGGACGGGGGCGTGTCCGCCTCGTCCTGGGTGGTGAGTGAGGCGACCGCGATGGGCAGTTGCGACGTGAGGGACCCCTCATGTTTGGCGGCGATGATCTTCAACTCGTCGGTGGTGAGGCCGGGTTCGGGCCGGCACATGGCCTCGCGGTAGTAGCGCAGTTCCTCGATCGACTCGGCGATGTCGGCCAGTGCCCGGTGTCCGCCGTTCTTCGCGGGGGCGTTGTAGTACGCCTTTGGGTACCAGCGGTGCGCGAGCTCCTTCACCGAGGACACATCGACGTTGCGGTAATGAACGTGCGCCTCCAGCGTCGGCATGTACTTGGCCAGGAACGCTCGGTCCGTTCCGATGGTGTTTCCTGCCAGGGGCGCCTTGCGAGCGTCGGGCACGAACGAGCGAATGTAGGCGAGCACCTCGGCCTCGGCGGTACGGACGTCGACACCGAACTGCCAGGCATCGGACAGGCCGGACTTGGCGTGCATCGTGGTCACGAAATCGTCCATATGGGCGATAGCTGCCTCACTAGGCTTGATGATGACGTCAACGCCCTCGCCGAGCACGTTGAGATCACCGTCGGTGACGAGCGCGGCGATCTCACACAGCTCATCGGTTTCGAGGTCCAGACCGGTCATTTCGCAGTCGACCCATACCAACAAATCCTTCACGGTTTTCCACACTAGTGGAACGCGCCAAGGGTCTTTGGGATGGCTAGGCTGTCGTCGTATCGCGAACTAAGGGTGGGGAGTGGGATGTCGGACTTGGATAGGCTCATCGACCCTTACGAGGACGTTGGTAACGAAGAGCGCGAGAACCTCCGCGAGTTCATCGACAAGCTGATCGCGGGTGGGTACACCGTCGGGGACCCCGAGGGGCCCGACCCCATGCTGATCGATCCCGGCGGACGCGCCGTGGAGACGTGGCGCGAGGAATATCCGTACGACGAACTCCTGCAGCGCGAGGCGTACGAGGAGGAGAAGTACCTTCTCCAGGTCGAGTTGCTGAAGCTGCAGTACTGGGGGCAGGACAACGACATCCGCCAGGTCATCGTCTTCGAGGGACGCGACGCTGCTGGCAAGGGCGGCACGATCAAGCGGTTCACCGAGCATCTGAATCCGCGGGCGTGTCGGGTCGTCGCGTTGAACAAGCCGTCGAGCACCGAACTCGGCCAGTGGTACTTCCAGCGGTACATCAAGCACCTGCCGACCTTCGGCGAGATGGTGCTGTTCGACCGGTCCTGGTACAACCGCGCCGGAGTCGAGCGTGTCATGGGCTTCGTCAACGACCGCGACTACCGCGTGTTCATGAACCAGGCACCCGAGTTCGAACGGATGTTGGTCGAGAGTGGAATCCACCTCACCAAGTTCTGGTTCTCGGTCACCAAGCGCGAACAGCGGACCCGGTTCGCCATCCGTCAGATCGACCCGGTCCGGCGCTGGAAGCTGTCACCCATGGATCTGGAGTCCTTGGACCGGTGGGAGGCCTACACCGCCGCCAAGGAAAAGATGATGGAGGTCACCGACACCGACCATGCGCCCTGGACCGTGGTGCGCAGCAACGACAAGAAGCGGGCGCGCATCAACACGATGCGGTTCTTCTTGAACCAGTTCGACTACGAAGGCAAGGACCCGTCGGTCGTGTACCCGCCCGATCCGAAGATCGTCATGCGGGCCAGGGACGTCATCGAGGACTGACCAAGGACGACGGCCCGTGCGTGCCTCGGTTGGCGGGTGGCACCCGCTTCTCGGGTGCGGGCGATGGCCGCTGCCGCTACCATCGATGCGATGCCCCCGTAGCTCAGCGGATAGAGCAGCAGCCTTCTAATCTGTCGCGCGCAGGTTCGATTCCTGCCGGGGGCGCGCCGGGGCGGCGCTCAGCCGCCCCAGCCCTCTGCCCGCGGAAAGCGCTGGTCCAGCGTCGTCACGTGGTCGGCGAACAGCGCGGGCCACGCCATGATTCCGTACGGCGTCCGCGCCACGATGAGCCGACTGTCATCAATCACGGCGTGCAGCATCTCGGCCGTCCGCAGCGGGTGGGCGGGATCGTCAGCCCACCCCAAGATCAGCGTCGGTACGGCGATGCGTGTCAGCTCCTGGGGGCCTGGCAGGTTGCTGGCGGCAGCGCCGCGCAGGACGGCTGGCAGCAGTTTCTCGGCCACCTCCGGTGCTGTGTCGGGAGCATTGGCCAGCGCGGGAGGCTCCTGAACGAGTCCGTCGCGCTGCAGGTATGCCTCGACACCGTGCGTTTCCACCAGTTCAGCATCGGCCAGGTAGTCGCCGGCTCGTGCGCGGCGCGTCTCCCACGCCGTCGGGGGCACCACCAGCGTCAGGCTCGCGAACCGGTCCGGTGCTCGCAGCGCGGCGTGCAGCAAGGTGGCTGCGCCCATCGACGTCCCGACCGCGTGCACGGGGTCGTCGGCTCCGACCGCGTCGAGGAGGCTCAGGAGGTCCGTGCTCAACGCAGCCCACGTGTAGGCGTCCGGGTCGGTACCTCCCGACGAGCGTCCGTGACCGCGCGCGTCGTAGCGCAGGATGCGGTGGTCACGCAGGGCCCGCCCCAGGTCGAGCCCGAGTGCGGCGTCGCGATCGCGACACGACGTCAAACCGTGCAACTGCACGACCAGCGGACCCGTGTCCCCGGTGACGTCGTAGTCGATGATGGCGTCAGGGACTGCGAACGTCGGCACGGTTCACCCTTCGAAGGTCGATGACGAGGACGGGACAACAGTATGGGCACTTTGCGACTCACCAATGTCGCGCAGATGGCGCTCCCCGCCGGGCGGCTGTTCAGCTATTCTGCGCGGCCCGTTGGTGCGCCGCTGCGGCAACTTCCCGTGTCCTTCGACCAGCGTCGTCACGTCGGCGAAGGGCCACGACCGGGATCCTGGATGGCCATTGCTGCGCGCCTCGCTGTGGGCACCGACCTCGACGCCGTTGCGGCAGCCTGGGACGCCGTGGTCGCTCGTCACGGCACATTGCGCAGTGTTTTCTCTCTCGATGAGGGCGGGTCGGTTCGTCTGGACGAGTACGCGATGGCTCCGGGTGTGTGGACCGAGCATGCGTCGGGGAACGACCTGTCCTCGCGCGACGCGTTGCGGGACGTGCTGGACGAGGCATGCTCGCCCTTCCACCGTCCGTCCCACTGCCTGGCGGTGCTCGATCCTCACACGGACGATCCGGACCGGCGGCCCGTCGTGATCGTGGGATCGGACCACGCTCACGTCGACATGTGGTCCTTCCTCGTCGTGCTGCGCGATCTGCTCGTCGGTCTCGACGCCGTGCGTTCCGGCGGGCCGGTCGAATGGGCGCATGCTGTTCCCAGCTTCGCTGACCACAGCGCCGTGCTCGAAGCGCAGCCGCCAGCGCCCAGCGAGGTCACCGAACGCTGGCGCGCCATCATCGCGGCGGGAGGGGGAGTGATGCCGGTTTTCCCGGAGCCGCTGGGGGATTCGCGGATCGTCGCTGACGATCCCGTCGAGGTGCGCGACGTGTTCGACGCCGATCAGCTCAGCCGGTTCGAGGCATTGGCGGCGAAGTCCGGCGTCCGCATGATCTCCCTGGCTGTGTCGGTCATGACCTCGGTCACCAGAGCTCGTTCGGGGCAGCCGCTGCGGGCTGTGTTTCCCGTTCACAGCCGACACGAGGACCGGTGGCACGATTCCGTGGGCTGGTTCATCACCAACGCCGTGATCGAGTCCGATGACCCCGATCCGTCGGCGTGCGCTGCGGCCGTTCGAGAGGCGATCGCGCTGGGCTCGTACCCGCTCGCGCCGATTATGGCGCCGTACGGCGGCATGCCCGCGGGTCCGGGCATGTGGGCAATCTCGTGGCTGGACTTTCGTCGGCTGCCGGTGCGGCTCCCCGACGGCCTCGATGGGCAGTACGTGTCCGCTGTCGTGCGCGACAACGGAGTCATGGTGTGGTTCGTCGTCACCGAAGACGGGTTGCATCTGCGAGCGCGCTACCCCAGTACGCCGCAGGCGGCCATCAGCGTCGGCGGGTGGCTGGACGACGTGCAGCGCGGACTGCGAGCCCTCGTGGTCTGACCGGGGGCTCGTTTCACTTGGCGAATGATCGCCCCGGGATGCGCGGCGAATGCAGGCGCGAGATCGAGGACCTGCTCGGCGCTGAGAATGACGCCGGTCAGAAAATCGAGTCCATCGATTTCGTCAGTGTCGACGTGCGAAAGCTGCTCTCCGTCGAGGTCAGCGCCGGTGCGCAGCCACGCGGATGCGTCGGTCGGAGTCTGAGCGTGTCGCTCCATGCTTCGAGCGTATTGCCCGTGAGCCAGTCGACAGTTGTCCACACGACGGCGGGCGACTCTGTCACATGCCCACAGTCGGACCGTCCCCCTCATAGGCTCAGCCCATGGAACGCTCACCCCTGAAGCGAACGCTGTCTCGCGTGCTGACCATTGTCGTGATTGTGGGCATTGCGGTGGCGCCCATTCTTGTCTGGAGTGGGGGCGAGGCCGCGCGAGACGCCACTTGGGGCGTGAATCGGGTCGTGTGGATTGTCGATGAAATGGCGGATAACAACGGCGGAGGTCGAATCACCATGATCGGCTTGAGTCGTGAGCGCCTGTATGTGCTTTCTGAGAAGGATGAGGTCTATCTCGATCAGGAGTGGATCAAAGGTCGTCTGACGACGGAGTTCGTCCCGACGAACCGACACTTTGACCTCCCCGATGGCGATGTGCGGGACGCGATCGACATCCACTCCCTCGACATCAAACATGCGGCCCAACGCTTGAAGGATGAGCCCGGCATCTCCTTCTTGGTACTCTCGGGCAGTGACCCTCAACACCCGGAGGTGACAATGTTTCGGGACGGAAACTCGCAGGATTTGACGCCGGGCTTTGAATCAAGATGACACCCGCGTTCGCAGACCGGCGTGTGGCCCAGTCAAATGAGTCCGTCTGCGACTGCACACTCGCTGGGATTGGAGGCACCTGGCGAATGATTTTGCGGCGATTGGTTATCGTGTTCGTCCTTTTGGTTTCTGAGTTGACGCTTGGGGGTTGTGGTAAAGCGGACGCATCCCCGCCCGACGTCTCGCAGGGAATCGCGCAATTGGCTGAGCAGGCCGACGCGTTGGCGCAAGTCACCGTGGAGGCCGGGAGCCTGACGGCGCTTGCCGTGAAGGATGGCGAGTTGGTGCGGTTCAACCTGACCGACGGTGTGGTGCAGGGCGCTGCGGCGGGGAGCGCGTTGCCCGCACGCGCCTTCGACGAGGTGGATGGCCAGTCTGTGGAGGCCCAAGTGGCAGACATGGCTGGCGAGTGTGACGCGAACTATTCGATCAGGGTGCAGTTCGCGAGCCCCGCTGCCACCTCGACGGTGATGCGGTGCAGCAGTGCAACCGGCGGCGAGCTTGAGGGCACGGACCCGGTCGAAGCGCAGTTGGGCGGGCGCGCCCCAATCGACTATCCGGCTGACACCGTCAAGGCCAGTTGGAGTCTCGTTCTTGACCAGCTCGCCACACTCGCTCCCGACCACGCAGTGACAAGGGTTTCCATCACTGAAGACACGGTCACATTCGTCCTGCCTGAACAGGAGACCGTGCCCGGTTGTCGGGCAGGCATCAGTGTCTCCGCGGATGGTCGGGACGTGATGGTCAGTTGCAACCCCCGCTTTGAGACGGAGACCCGGTTCTCCCTGGCGCATCTGACGGCGGCGGACCTGGAACGCCTGCAGACGGAGGCGATGACGAAGGCAGGCATCAAGTCCGATGCGAACGTGTCGATAACCATCTCGGAGATGGTGAGCGCCGTCGCCGAACTCAGCGTCCGTCAGGGCTCCAAACGGGCGGCCGTCCCCCTGCGGTGAGGATCCAGGGCCCCGCCGCTGCACGGACCGGTCCTCCGCACTTCACAGCGGCGAACCGGAACCAAGCCCGAGCGCGGCATCCATCGTCGCCTGGTAGACGTCGCTGAGAGATCGCGCATCCTGATCGCGAGCCCACTGGGTGAGTGCGACCTTCCACATCGTCGTCGCCAACTCGGCGGCAACGGTGGCGACCGTCTCGGCGACCTGGTCTTCGATCAGCCCGGCGGCGATGGCCTCCGAGATCCGCTGGTGACGAACGAGGTCGCGGCCGAGCAACGCTGGCGACTGGGGGAGGATCGTGATGGTGAGCCGGACTCGATCCGGCTCTTGCGAGACCAGCTGAATGAGGCCATCGACGGCGGTACGAGCGGCTTGCAGCGGTGAGGCTCCTCCGCGGCTCGCGTCTCGCGTGATGGCCGACAGGTGGACGAGGAGTTCGCTGTTGTCGGGGAAGAGCGCGTCGGCCTTGTCCGGAAAGTAGCGGTAGAACGTCCGCTCGGTGACGCCGACCGTCCGGGCGATGTCGGCCACCGTGGTCTGCTCGTACCCGCGCTCGGCACTGAGCTCCAGCGCCGCGCGAGCCAAGCGCCCGCGCGCATTCGGTTCCCATCTGCCCATGCGGTCAGTCTAGTGATGACAGAGACTGACATCAGGGTACAGCGATGTCATATTCCGACATCAACTGGGGGGACGTCCATGAAGGTTTTCGTGACGGGTGCATCAGGCTGGATCGCGTCGGCGGTCATTCCCGAACTCGTGGCGGCGGGCCATACCGTGTTCGGCCTCGCGAGATCCGATTCGTCGGCCCCCGAAGTCGAGCGTCGTGGAGCGACGGCCGTGCGAGGATCGCTGACCGACCTCGACGTTCTCCGCCAAGCAGCGACCGACGCTGACGGCGTCATTCACCTCGCGTTTGGGCACTCGGACATGAACGACATGACGAGCGCGGCGGACATGGACCGGGCCAGCGTCGAGGCGATGCTCGCGGCGTTGGCTGGGACCGGCAAGCCGATGGTCATTGCATCCGGCACCCCGACGGTCGCTGGACGCGCCAGTACCGAAGACGATGCCATGGCCTCGGTCGGCCCGGCAGGCGCGAGAGCGGAGAACGAGCGCATGTTCCTTCAGGCGGCCGACCGCGGCGTGCGGACTTCCGTCGTGCGGCTCCCTCGCTCGGTCCACGGGCGGGGAGACAAGCATGGATTCATCGTTCAGCTCGCGGGAATGTTCCGCCAAGCCGGACAGGCCATGTACGTCGGCGACGGAGCAAACAGGTGGTGTGCGGTCCACGTCCTCGACGCCGGACACCTCTTCCGTCTTGCCTTGGAGGAAGCACCGGCTGGGACCCCGCTGCACGCCGTCGGCGATGAGGGCATCCCGGCGAGAGTGTTCACGGAGGCGCTTGCAGACCGGATGGGGCTGCCCGTCGTGTCGGTGGAGGCTGATCGTCTCGGGTTCTTTGGGGTCCTGGAAAGTACGGATCACGCGACCACGGCTGCCAAGACGCGCGCGCTGCTGGGCTGGGGCCCAACGCACCCGGGGCTGCTCGACGACATCGCCGCTGGCGTCTACGACCAGTGATCGCGAGGTGAACTCAGGCTTCCGCGGCGGAAACGAGGTCGAGAAGGTCGTGCCAAGCCTCGATCTTCGTGCGTTCGCGACCTCGGATGCCGCCCCGGGCGATCTCTGCCTGATCGATGCGCCTCCAGTCGGCGATGCCGGAGGGATGGATTCCGGCGGCGGCCATCTGGGCGACGAGGTCGGTGAGGTCGCGGCGCGGCAATGACGGAAGGTCGGCCAGCACGCTGGCTGCCGTCTCTCGGGCGTCCTTGCGGTTGCTTCCGATCAGGCCGACGGGTCCGCGCTTGATCCACCCGACGGCGTACTCGCCGGGACGCTCGGAGAGGTCGTCGTCGACGACGCGACCTTCCAGGTGGGGGATTCGTCCGTTGTCGAAAGGCACACCGGGCACGGGTACCCCGAGATAGCCGATGGATCGCAGGACCAGGTCGACGGGAAGCACGGTCAGGGCAGGGCCTTCGGCCTCGCGCTCTGCGCCCGTCCGTTCCACCTCCAGCCCCGTCACCTTGTCGGTGCCGATCAGTCGGACGGGCCGTTGCCAAAAGGCCAGGTGAAGATGCCGCTGGGCGTCGGTGTGCGGCCGTTCGATGGCTGCCGTCATCGCGGCCAGATTCCCCGCGGCTCTCCGGTCCAGCGTTTCGGGATCCGGCGTCACCCATGGCGGCCCCTCGCGATGCACGTCGACGCCCGGGATGCTGACCAACTCCCGCAACTCCTGCGAGGAGAAGGTGGCATTCTCGGGTCCCCTGCGACCCACCAGCCACACATTTTCGATCTCGGCCGAGCGCAGGGCGGCGAGCACCGAGTCGGGCATGTCGGTGGTGGACAGGTCGTTGCGGTCCTTCAGCAGGATGCGGGCCACGTCACAGGCGACATTCCCGACGCCGATCACCGCGACATTGCGGACGCCGGTGAGGTCCAACGGGGTGGCGTCGGGGTGTCCGGAGTACCAGGACACGAACTGGCGAGCCGAATGGCTTCCGGGGAGTTCCTCGCCGGGGATCTGCATGCGGCGGTCATCCTCGGCGCCCATCGCATAGACGACGGCGTCATAGGACGCTCTGAGGGCTGACGAGTGCACGTCCCGACCGAGTTCGACCATGCCGAGGAACCGGGCACGGGGGTCGTCGAACACGCGCGCCAGCGTGGTCGCTACGGCCTTGATGCTGGCGTGATCGGGTGCGACGCCGTAGCGCAGCAGTCCGAAGGGTGTGGGCAAGCGGTCGAAGATGTCGACGGTCAGATCGGCGTCCTGAGCCAACAGCTCAGCGGCGGTGAACAGACCGGCTGGGCCGGCCCCGACGATTGCCACCCGCGACGCGCTCATAGACGCTCCCCTCTGGACGAATGAATGCCAATCATTTCAGTTGACTAGCCGCCTCATCGCTCGGAGGCAAACACAGGGACTCGTGACGCGTGGCTTCGAGTTGGAGTACGGGGGGTCCTCCTGCATGTCCTTGGCGTTGGGCGAAGGGACAGCGGTTGTCGACATGACACTCAGGCCAATCGCTACCCCATGAAAGGCCAAGGCCGACGGTCTTCGAAGCCAGAGCGCCGGAATTACGGATCACCCAGGCCGAGTGTGTTGACGGACCACGTTGAGAGATTGCCTGTGCGAGGCGTCCGTCGGTCGTCATGTGACCCGACCACCAAGACCAACTCTCGCGAGCCCCGCTGGGGCCACACCGCCTCGCGGGGCTGACCCTGCCTGGCGTTATCTTCTTCTGTGTGAATGGCCAACCTCAGGAAAATGTCGTGGCATTCGATCTCGACAAGTCGGGGCGTCCGGCCCATGTGCGGCTCTCGCCGAAGTGGCGAGAACAGCTTAGCGCGGAGTTGCTGGGTTTGGCACTCACGGCTGAATTGGCATCGCTCCCGTCGAGACCGCCTGCTGTGGCAGCGGGCCGGTATCACATGTCGGCTGGCCGGACTGCAGAGGTGCAAACGCAACTGTTGTTCATTCAACGATCGTTGGCGGCCGAGTTGGAGCGAATCATCGCGGACCCAAATCCCCAAGAACTTGGGGAACGAGTGCGAAGCGAAAACGGGCGAGTCTCTGCGACAGTGTTGCTGGGCCGTGTAGTTCGAATGGAAGTAGATTCGGCCTGGGTACGTCGTGTCGCCGTCAGTGAGGTCGTTGATCGCATTGATGAGTGCCTGGCCAAAGCATACGAGGCAATCGACTCGGGAATCGGCACCGCCGAGCAGACCTCAGCAGCAATTGAGCACTTCAATCGCATCGGACTTGAGCTGAATGAATAAAGTCGAAGGGGTTCTTTATGGCCACCTATGAAGAAATCTATGCAAATGCAACTTGGTTTCACCATGAAATTGATGCCGTCGATGCTGTCGCTGACAAGTGCCTCGGAGCGCACAACGCGATCTCGTGTATGCACCCGTCCGACTGGCCTAGCGAGCTCGCCACATATCGCGATGCCTATGACAAGCTCATTGAAGACATGGCGGGTGACACGGAGATCGGCTATAAACGTGGAGTGAGCCGCCTACAGGCGCTCTCGACAGGTCTGCATCAAACCGCAAAGGACTACTTGGCTGTTGAAGCGGCGAACGAGGCAGACATTAAGTCAAAAATCGATTCACTCATTGAAGGTTTCTGAGACCCATGACCCAATCGCTGATTGATCAAGTGAACGAGTTTATTCCGGCGATGGACAAGAGCATGACTTCCATCAATGGAAAGATGTCAGAAGTGATGGCGTTCCTTGCTCGGCTGCCCATCCCCGCTAGTGTCATTAATCCATGGGTAGACAAGTACAATGGTGAGGTCTCACGGTTCAACGACAAGCAAGCTGAAGTGACCAGTGGTCTTACCAACCCCACCATGATGTGTTACACGTTGATGACCATTCGTGAGGCGGCCGACTATTGGACCGGCACGATCACGCCGACGAACGCACAACCGGTCGCGGAGAGTCTCGTCAAGGAGAACCTTCAGGGTGACGCTGCCTTTTCCTGGAGAAGCGCTGCGGTCGATGACTACTGGAACTACATCGCTCGTGATCACGAGACGGCAAAGGCGCTTGTGCAGCTGTCCACTGACATTGGGCGCTCGCTGACTGCGCTTGCAGATGCAATCGATGAGCAGAATTCGGCACTCGCGTGGGCAATAGTTGGTACCATCGGTTCTTTCTTGGGAACGGTTGCCTCAGCGATCGGGCTTGGGTGTGCCATCGGTGCCATCGCGGGTTTGCCTGCAGGAGGAGTCGGCGCGATACCGGGAGCGCTTATCGGCGGGTTGATTGGCGCCATCGTCGGTTTGGTCGGAGGGCTCATCGGCCTGGCTGCCTCAATCCACGCCTGGGTGGATGCCACGCACATCATCTCGGATGAGGGAGCAGCCCAGTTGACGGAGATCGAAACCGCCGCCAAGACTGCTGCAAACGACCCTTGGCCTGCACCGTATGAGTTCTGCGAAGGGTCCGAGTTTCGGAAGTGATCCCCATGAGACGTACCTACGTGGTTCTCGCGGCGGCTGGCATTGCTCAACTGGTCGCCGGGGTAGCGGTCGCCGTGAGCGCCATTGTCGTCTCGAACGTTGTGTTGGCAGTGTGCGGAGCCCTCCTTGTGTGCTCGGGGTTGGCCATGCTTCTCAGTGGATGGCACGGTCAACGCTCAGGCCGCTAGCCGTGGCAGTTGCCAGGCGTCCTCGGGCTCATCGCTAGAAGCGTGTGACGGCTTGCTAGACTCCCAGCGCTTGGGCTTGTTGCCGAAAATGCGTCGGGAGAGTGGGCTATGCAACGGATCATTCCCAACCTGTGGTTTGACGGGAACGCGGCCGAGGCCGTCGCCTTTTACGAGGCCGTGATTCCGAACACGCGGCACGTGCACACCGAGTACTACCCGACGGAGGGGCTGCTCGACTGGCAGGCGCACATGGCGGGTAAGGAACTGGTCGTCACCTTCGAGATCGACGGGTACAAGATGGTCGGCATCAACGCCGGTCCCGAGTTCCCCATGAACCCGTCGGTGTCCTTCTTCTTGAACTTCGACCCCTCTGTCGACCCGGACGCGCGTGAACACCTGGACGCGACGTGGGAGGCGTTGGTGGACGGCGGCAAGGTGCTGATGCCGCTGGACAGCTACGACTTCTCACCGCGGTACGGCTGGCTGCAGGACAAGTACGGCACCCCGTGGCAGCTGATGCTCGCCGACGCGGCGGGCGAGCCGCGACCGTTCGTCATCCCGTGCCTGCTGTTCGGCGGCCCGGTGTTCAAGCTGGCGGCCGACGCGCTGGCGTACTACTCGGAGACGTTCCCCGGATCGAAGATCGGCGCCAACGTCCCGCGGCCTGGGGACCCGAGCGACCCCTCGACCGGTTCGGTGATGTTCGCCGACATTCAGCTCCTCGGTCAGTGGTTCGCCTTGATGGACTCGCAACCCGAACAGGACTTCACGTTCTCCTGCGGGGTGTCGCTGTCCATCGAGTGCGAGGACCAAGACGAGATCGACCACTACTGGGACGCGCTGTCGCGTGTGCCACAGGCTGAGCAGTGCGGGTGGTGCGCCGATGCCTTCGGGGTGAGCTGGCAGATCCTCCCGCGCGACATGGGTCAGTACATGTCCAAGCCGGGCGCCTATCAAAAGATGATGTCGATGAAGAAGATCGACCTAGCTGCCTTCGGATGATCTGAATCGACCGGTGGGCCGGGGGCGCTCACAGCCCGTTCGCACCCGTCCTAGGACACACTGGGTGAGTGGATTTGTTGCGCGAGGTGTGGGGACGGGCCATAGCCACCGAGGCTCCCTTGGCCTTGAAGCCCTCTGTGGCCGCCGCGCTGGTCGCGCTCGGAGTGACCATCGGGGCGTGGCAGCAGGTGCGCATTCTCATCACGATCTGCCACGAAGGCGGGCACGCCCTCGTCGGTGTTCTTGTGGGGCGCCGGCTCAGCGGCATCAAGTTGCGCGCAGACACCTCGGGAGTGACCGTATCGAAGGGCAAGCCGACAGGTCCCGGCATGGTCGCGACCGTGTTCGCGGGCTACCCAGCGGCCGCTTTCGTCGGCCTCGGCGCTGCGTGGCTGGTGAGCGTCGGACATGCCCCTGCCGTCTTGTGGGGTGGCGTGGTCTTGCTCGGACTCATGCTTGTCGCGATCCGCAACCTGTACGGCTGGATCGTCGTCGTCGTCGGTGGTGGGGTTGGTGTCGCGCTGGTCAGTTGGTACGGACCGCCCGCGCTCGTCACTCTCCTGGCCTACGGCCTGGCATGGCTGTTCTTGCTCGGTGCGCCCCGGCCCGTGTTCGAGGTCATGCGCAACGCGCCGCCGAAATCTGATCCGGGGCAACTGGCTCGCCTCACGCACGTCCCGAGGTCCGTGTGGGGTGGAATCTGGTTCGTCATCACGCTCGGCTGTCTGGCTCTGGGCTCATGGTTGCTGCTCCCGATCCCCGGGTGGTGACCTCACCGATGTGAGTCAGAGCCAGCGCCGGTGGGAAGATGGCTGACGGTATGAAACTCACTGACGCGATCACCACATCCGCCAGCGACCCTGACGCGCTCTACGAAGCGTTCGTGTCGTGGACCCTGGCCGACGGCATTGAGCTGTACCCGCATCAGGACGAGGCGGTGGTCGAGATCCTGACGGGCGCGAACACGATCGTCACGACCCCGACCGGATCCGGCAAAACCCTGATCGCCACGGGGGCGCACTTCGCCGCCCTGGCCAACGGGACGCGCAGCTACTACACCGCTCCGATCAAGGCGTTGGTGAGCGAGAAGTTCTTCGCTCTCTGCGACATCTTCGGCGCCCACAACGTCGGGATGGTGACCGGTGACGCGGCCGTCAACGCCGACGCTCCCATCGTGTGCTGCACGGCGGAGATCCTGGCCAACATCGCACTCCGCGAGGGACGCGATGCCGCCGTCGGCCAGGTCGTCATGGACGAGTTCCACTTCATTGCCGACCGTGACCGTGGCTGGGCGTGGCAGGTCGCGCTCAGCGAATTGCCACAGGCGCAGTTCGTCATCATGTCGGCCACCTTGGGCGACGTCACCGACCTGGCCAAGACGCTGACAGCCCGAACGGGACGCCCGTCCGCGGTGATCTCCGGCGCCGTGCGTCCGGTGCCCTTGATGTACGAGTGGTCCCTGCGGCCGTTGCTGGAGACGGTGGAACTGCAACTGCGCGACGATCGCGGACCGGTCTACATCGTTCACCCGACGCAGGCGGCGGCCGTCGACCGGGCGGCCGCGTTGCTGAGCGGGGGGTTCGCCGACCGGACACACCGCCGGGCGTTGGTCGAGGCCATGCAGGGTTTCCGGTTTTCCAGCGGTTTCGGAAAGACCTTGTCCAAGCTGCTGCTGTCGGGAATCGCCGTCCACCACGCCGGCATGCTGCCGAGGTACCGGCGGCTGGTCGAAACCCTCGCTCAACGAGGGTTGCTCGGGGTGATCTGCGGGACCGACACCCTCGGCGTCGGCATCAACGTCCCGATCAGGACGGTGTTGTTCTCGACACTGTCGAAGTTCGATGGACGTCGTCAGCGGATCCTGCGGGCGCGCGAGTTCCACCAGATCGCCGGACGGGCTGGTCGGCCCGGCTTCGACACCGTCGGCTACGTGGTGGCTCAGGCTCCCGATCACGTGATCGAGAACGCGGTGGCGGTCGCCAAGGCGGGCAACGACCCCAAGAAGCTACGGCGAGTCAAGCGCAAGAAGCCCCCGGAGGGCTTCGTCAACTACACCGAGGACACCTTCGACAAGCTCACGACCGCACCGCCCGAGCAACTGGTCCCGCGGATGCGCATCACGCATGCGATGCTGCTGAACCTCCTCCAACGAGACGAGAACACGGCGGTCGCCGTGCAGTCTCTGGTCGACGCTGCCACGTCGGACCGTGCGGCTCGGCTGCGGCTGTACCGGCGGGCGTTGGCCCTGGGTCGGTCCCTGCTGGCGGCGGGGGTCGTCGTCCGGTTGGCCGAACCCACCCCGGGTGGGCGGCGCTATCAGGTGGCTGTCGAACTCCAAGACGACTTCGCGCTGAATCAGGCGCTGTCCGCCTTCGCCCTCGCGGCCTTGGGCCTGCTCGATCCGGAGGCGCCCGATTACGCGTTGGACGTCGTCAGCGTCATTGAGTCCACGCTCGAGAACCCGATGGCCGTCTTGATCCAGCAGCAGTTCAAGGCCAAGGGTGAACTCGTCGCCGAGCTCAAGGCCGAAGGCCTCGACTTCGAGGAGCGCACCGAGATCCTGCAGGACGTGACCTGGCCACGCCCGCTACAGGAGGTCCTCGAGCACGCCTTCGACGTTTTCGCGCAGACGCACCCGTGGGTCACCGAAACCCCCGTGTCTCCCAAGTCGATCGTGCGTGACATGTTCGAGCGCGCCATGACGTTTGGTGAGTATGTGGCGTTCTACAAGGTACAACGCAGCGAGGGGCTGCTCTTGCGCTACCTGTCGGACGCCTATCGGGCCCTCCGACAGACCGTGCCAGAGACCCTGCGGACCGAGGCGTTGACCGACATCATCGAGTGGCTCGGTGAGGTCACCCGACTGACGGACTCGTCCTTGCTGGACGAGTGGGAGACTCTCACCGGCATGGGTGCGCAGGGCCTACCGGTCGAACAGTCCGCGGCGCAGCGGACGGTCACCAGCAATGTGCGCGCGTTCCGGGTCCTCGTGCGCAATGCCATGTTCCGGCGCGTCGAGTTGGCCGCCCGCGACGACGTCGAAGGCCTGCTCGCGCTGGATGCCGACGACCCGGAGCGCGCCACCGCCTTTCGCGACTGGGACAACGCGCTGGGGGACTACTGGGACGTGTACGACGAGATCGGCACGGATGCGGACGCACGCGGTCCGAGCCTGCTGGTGATCGGTGAAGAGGGCCGGGTGTGGAACGTGCGGCAGATCATCTCGGACCCCGACGGGAATCACGACTGGTCCATCACGGCGACGGTCGACCTCGACGCGTGCGACGCCGCCGAGGACCTGATCGTCCACGTGACGGGCTTCGGCGAGAGCTGACTCGCGCCGGGGTCAGGAACCCGCGGCGCCGGCGCCGCCCATGTCGACTGATGCCACGATGAGGTCGGCGCACCCCTCGAAACCGAGCTTGGCGCTGTCCACACACAAGTCGTAGCTGCGGTAGTCGCCAAAGGCGGTGTCGGAGAAGAACTGCTGGTACCGGCGGCGGGCCTTGTCCATCCGTGCGATGTGGCCGGGCGCTTGGCGGGGATCGATGCCGTCGATCTCGATCGCGCGCTTGACCTTCGACTGGGCGTCAGTGCTGTAGACGAACACGTTCCGGAAGGGCATGCCGGCCCCGGCGAGAATCGCGTCGGCGCAGCGCCCGATGAACACCGCCGGTGCCTTCTGGGCGGCCATGACGATCACGTCGGTGATGGCCTGATTGGCGCGATACGACAGCGATGCCGTGTCGAGATCGATACCGCTCATCAACGACAGGCTGAAGAACGGCCCGGTCGTCAAACGCTCATCGAATGTGGCCAACAGGTCCTCGGGGAGACCCTTGCTCGTGGCGGCGACCTGCAGGATGCGGGAGTCGTAAAACTCCGCCCCCGTGCGCTCCGCGATCAGGCGCCCAATCTCACGCCCACCGCTGCCGTACTCCCTGTTGATGACGATCGACCTGTCCATGACACGTCCTCCTTCGATTCGCAGTGTCCTTTCTACGCCTGTTGCGCGCTTCACGCATGCGCAACGCGAGGCTCGGGCCTGGCGCAATCACATTTGGTTCACCAACAGACGTGTCCGGGTCCGCCCGAATGTGGGACGGACCCGGACACGGTCAGGGTGCGAACTTGCCGACGTGCACTCACGCGACCGGCATTGCCGAGATCGCTGGATGGTCACCCTTGGCGCGACCGGCGAGCATGGCCCCACCGGACTTGTTGAAGTGATCGAAAAACTCTGCATTGATCGTCAGATACTCAGCCTGATCCGACGGTAGGTCGTCCTCGTAGTAGATGGCCTGCGTGGGACAGACCGGTTCACAGGCGCCACAGCCGATGCACTCATCGGGGCGGATGTAGACCATCCGCTCACCCTCGTAAATGCAGTCCACCGGGCAGGCATCCATGCAGGCCTTGTCCTTGACGTCAACGCACGATTGGGCAACGACCCAAATCATCATTCCCTCTTTCCCTGTCGACTTCCACGGATCCTTCACGCTGCACCCCGTGAGGGCGGAGCAACGCAGCAGGGGCAAATCAGCCTCGTCGTCGAACCCCGGGGGGACGAGCGGCGGGCGTGGGTGAGGGCCGAACGTCCACATTGCGCGAACGACCGTGTGGCAAGAACTCAAGGGACCTCGTCATGAGGCCGCCTCGTCGTGTCCGAGTGTCATCTCCCACTCGGCGGGGTGAATCGCCGCGCGCTGGCGGACGGCAAAGCGACGGACCGACGCTGTGACTTCGGTCAGATCGTCGGTGGTGTGGGGCAGCAGGGCGCGCACGGCCGCTCGGCCGGAGCCTTGGCCGAGCCTCCAATCCCGGGACGCCCCGACGGCCTCTGGCGGATACGGTTCGTACGTTGTGGGGTCGGCGACGAGACCGGCGAGATGCAGACCGGACTCGCAGGCAAAGATGTCACGACCCGTCACGGGTGCGTGTGGCGGGATGTCCCGCCCCACCCATTCGGCGACGTCGATTGCGGCTTGCCTCGCGGCGGGCAGGTCGTACGCGGCATCGGCGTGCACCACGAGCCAAGCCGCCACCCCTTCCGTGCGGGCGATTCCCGCTCGTTCCCCCAGCCCATTCAGGCTGACGTCGGCCCAGCCGGCCCCCGAGGCGAGAGCAGCGACAGCATTGCCCGTCGCCATGGAAAAGTCGTCGTGCAGGTGCACACCGATCTCTCCGCCGAAGTGGGCGTCGACGTGGCCGACGAGTGCGGCGGTCGCCAAGGGGTCGAGGCATCCGACGGTGTCAGCGATCCGCACCCGATCTGCTCCGGCCTCGTCGGCGGCGACCACGACCTCGGTCAGGAAGCCTCGGTCGGCTCGGCTGGCGTCCTCCAAGCCGATCGATACGTAGGCCACGGTGGCCTCGCGTGCAGCGCTGACCAGCGCTTCGACGCTGTCCAGGGCCCACTGTCGATCCTTGCCGAGTCGTGTGCTCAGATGGAGGTCCGAGACGGGGAGGGCGAACGACACAACGTCTGCTCCGGTTTCGGCAGCCGTGGCGATGTCTTCGACTCGTGCTCGACACCACACGGCGCGACGCGCCCCTGGCGCGACCTCGCCCGCCGTCGCGACCAGCTCCGACAACGACGAGTCGATGAAGGACGGCTCGCTGACCGCGTGGCCGAGTTCGATCTCCTCGATCCCAATCCTCGCGAGGGCCCGGACGACGTCGACCTTCTGGTCATGCGTCAGGTAGCGGACGGGCGCCTGTGCGCCCTCCCGCAACGTCGTGTCGACCAGCCGCACATTCACTTCTGGCTCCGCTTGGTCTCCTCGGCACGGCGCTGGTACCCGGCGAAGCGTTCATCGGCATCCGCCTGCGCCTGGGCGAGGAGTTGCTGATCGGCGGGGTCTTCGCTGGCGCGGACGGTGCGGAATCGCGTCTCGTGCGCGAAGAAGTCCGCGAGCGGAACAGACGGTGCCTTCGAGTCGAGGCGGAACGTATCCAAGCCACCGTCCTCGAGCGACGGCTGGTAGCGGTACAGCGGCCAGTGTCCACTCGCCACGGCGTCTCGCTGACGCGTGGGGGCGTCGGACAGGTCGACCCCGTGGGCGATGCAGGGCGAGTAGGCGACGATGAGTGACGGACCGCGGTAGGCGGCCGCCTCCTTGAACGTCCGCACGGCCTGCATCTCGTTGGCGTTGATCGCGACCTGTCCGACGTACACGTTTCCGTAGGCCTGGGCCAGCAGCCCGAGGTCCTTCTTGCGGGCCCGCTTACCCGCGACAGCGAACTTGGCCGAGGCGCCCAGCGGGGTGGCCTTGGACGCCTGCCCGCCGGTGTTTGAGTACACCTCGGTGTCGAGGACGAGCACGTTGATGTCTTGACCCGTCGCGAACAGGTGGTCCAGACCGCCGAATCCGATGTCGTAGGCCCAGCCGTCGCCGCCGATGACCCACACGGAGGTGGGCACGAGCGCGTCTGCGATGACTCGCAGGGCGCGTGCCTTGGTCCCCACGGGCGATTCGGGCGTCACGGCGTCGAGCGCCGCGCAGAGAGCGTCGACGCGTTCGCGTTGGTTCGCGACGGCGACCTCGTCGGTCACGTCGATCGTCTCGTCCAGCAAGCCCGTGACGGTCTCGTCGGACAGGCCGAGGTCCGCCGCCAGCTCCCTCACGAGGAGCCGCGCTTGCGTGGCCCGTTGCGTGAGGCCGAGCTGGATGCCCATGCCGAACTCGGCGTTGTCCTCGAACAGCGAGTTGTTCCAGGCCGGACCTCGCCCTTGCGCGTTCTTGGTCCAGGGGGTGGTGGGAAGGTTTCCGCCGAAGATGGACGAGCATCCGGTCGCGTTCGCCACAACCATCCGATCACCGAGCAACTGCGTGACCAGCTTGATGTAGGGCGTCTCGCCGCAGCCCGTGCAGGCGCCGGAGAACTCGAATAGCGGCTGCAGTAGCTGCGAACCTTTCACCGTGTCGGTGCGCAGTGTCGTGCGATCCATCTCGGGGATCGTCAAGAAGTAGTCGAAGTCGGCCTGCGTCTGGTCTCGGATCGGTTCGGCCGGCGCCATGACCAAGGACTTGTGCGAGGGGTCCTGGCGGCTGGCCGCCGGGCAGACCGTCGCGCAGATCGAGCATCCGGTGCAGTCGTCGGCAGAGATCTGAATGGTGAGCTGTGTCCCGGCAGGGAAGTCGCGGCCCATGGTGGCCTTCGACTGGAAGCCGTCGGGTGTGGCGCCGACGGCATCCCCGTCGTAGGCCTTCATGCGGATAGCGGCATGCGGGCAGGCGAGCGTGCACTTGCCACAATCGATGCACAAGGAGGCGTCCCACACCGGCAGTTCGGTCGCCAGCCCCCGCTTCTCCAGCATCGCGGTGCCGGTGGGGTAGGTCCCACCGGGGGGCATCGCGCTGACCGGCAGCAGATCACCCTCCCCAGCGATCATGCGCTCGATGGTGCGCTGCGTCGGGTCTTCGTCGCTGACCGTCAGGGCCTCTTCCAGTGCGGACTCGTCGCTGGCGACCGCACCCACGACCAGGCGCTGCAGGCCGGTGGTGGCGGCGTCGATGGCGTCGAGGTTCGCCTGGATGACCTTCTGGCCTCGCTTGGCGTATTCCTTGCGGGCGCTGTCCTTCGCCAACCCGAGCGCGACCTCGACCGGCAGGACGTCTGCCAGCGCGAAGAAGCAGGCCTGCATGACGGTGTTGATGCGCTTTCCGAGGCCAACCTGCTTGGCGATCTCGGCGGCGTTGACCACCCAGACGGTCAGGTCCTTATCGACGATGGTCTGTTGAATCGAGGCAGGCAGCGCGGGCCACAGGTGCGCGCCGTCGTAGGGGGAACTGATGAGGATCGTCGCCCCAGGCTTGGCGATGTCCAAGACGGGGAGTCGGCTGAGCAACCCGAACTGATGCACGGCCACGAAATCGGCCTCTTCGATCAGGTACGGGGCCTCGATGGGAGATGGACCGAAGCGCAGGTGAGACACCGTCGTCGACCCGGCCTTCTTGGAGTCGTACACGAAGTACCCCTGCACGAACTCTTCGGTGTTCTCCCCGATCAGCTTGCAGGAGGCCTTGTTCGCGCCGACCGTGCCGTCGCTTCCGAGACCGTAGAAGACGGCCTCGACCGCATCGTTGTCGACCCGGAACCCCGGGTCTGTCGGCAGGCTGAGATGGGTGACGTCGTCGACGATGCCGACGGTGAATCGACGACGCGCCTCGCGACCCTCAATGACGTTGGTCAACTCGGCGAACACGGCGGCCGCGTCGCGCGGCGCAAATTCCTTGCTGCCGAGCCCGTACCGGCCACCGATGACGCGGGGTGGGTTCTGGCTGTACTCGGCCAGTGCGGTCACGACATCGAGGTGCAGCGGCTCTGCAGTGGCGCCGGGCTCCTTGCACCGATCCAAGACGCCCACCGCCCGGACTGTCGACGGCAGCGCGGCGGCGAAGCTCTCGGCCGGGAACGGCCTGTACAGCCGCACGTTCACCATGCCGACCTTCTCGCCCTGCGCGACGAGGTGCTCGACGACCTGCCTCACCGTGCTGGCGCCGGAACCCATGACGACGACGACCCGCTCAGCGTCCGGCGCTCCGTGGTACTCGACGAGGTCGTAGGCGCGTCCGGTCAGGTCGGCGAAGCGGCGCATCGATTCGGCAACGATGTCGCCGACCTCGTCGTAGAACGGGTTGGACGCCTCGCGTCCCTGGAAGAAGACATCGGGGTTTTGTGCGGTTCCTCGCAGTGTCGGGGCGGTGGGATGCATTGCCGCTAGGCGATGGGCCTCCACGGCGTCGTTGTCGATGAGAGATCGCAGGTCGTCGTCGGACAACGGCCGGATCCGGCTCACCTCGTGGCTCGTGCGGAAGCCGTCGAAGAAGTGACAGAACGGGATGCGAGAGCTGATCGTCGACGCATGGGCGATGGCGGCCATGTCGTGGGCCTCTTGGACCGTGGTGGACGCAAGAAAGGCCCAGCCGGTCGAACGGGCCGCCATGACGTCGGAATGGTCGCCGAAGATGCTGAGGGCATGGGTCGCCAGCGCGCGGGCGGCGACGTGCAAGACGGCGGGAGTCAGTTCGCCCGCGATCTTGTACATGTTCGGCAGCATGAGCAGCAGTCCCTGCGAGCTGGTGAAGCTGCTCGCCAGCGCACCGGACTGGACGGCGCCGTGCAGCGTGCCGGCCGCTCCTGCCTCGGACTGCATCTCGATCACCTGCGGTACGCCGCCCCAGATGTTCGTGCGCCCGCGTGCCGACCACACGTCGGCCAACTCGCCCATCGGCGAGGCAGGAGTGATCGGGTAGATCGCGCAGATATCGCTCAGGCGATGGGCCACCGACGCGGCGGCCTCATTCCCGTCGAGGCACCGCCAGACGGGCTCGTGGTGTGGTGCGGATGGTGCCACGTTGGTGGCGACATGCGGCATGGTCACGATTGCCATCATCTACTCCTGCTCGTTAATGCAGTCAGTCCCTGGATTATCCGCAGCCCGTGCCTGGGCCCGCGCACGAGGTCTCACAGTCCCTGGCGGGCAGCGCTCGCCGTGGCGTGCGACCCGCAAACACATCGGTCACCGCGTCGGCGATGAGGCCGTCGGATTCGAAGACGCTCACCCCCGCGGCTTGGAGGACCAGTCGCGGGGCCTCGCCGAGTTGGTGGCAAATCAAGGCTCTGCAGTCAGAGATTACTCCGGCCAGTTTCGCCCAGCGACCTGCTCCACCACCCTCGGGCGGTGTGGGACGTTTCTCGACCAACATGGGCGTAATGCGTCCATTGATGTCTTTGTTCTCGTAAATGCAGACAAAGTCCGCGCCGCCTAGGTGCTGGTTCACGAGGAATCCCTCCTGCGTGCACACCGCGATGTACGGACGCTCCGTCGTGCGTTGTTTGGCGGCCATGAGTCGCATCACTGCATCGTCGTCGTGGTCGGCTCCCAGCAGACCCACTGCGTCGGCGCGACAGCGCTGGCAGTGCGTCATCTGGTCGATATGGGCACCGGCGTCCTGGCGGGCCTGCGAGATTTCCGCCAGTGTTGGGGCGTCCAACTCGCCAAACGGCGTCCCGTCGACCGGGTACAGCGGCAACGCGTTCATGGTGTCGGCGCCCAGTTCTGCGGCTACCCGTGCGACGTCTGCGATTCCGTCCAAGGTGACGCCAGGCACGAGAATCGTGTTGACCTTGACCGTGATGCCGCGCTCCTTGAGGCCGCGAATCGACTCGAACTGCCGCTCCAGCAGGAGCTCGCCCGCTGGGCGTCCGCGGTACACCTGGCGATCGGAGTCGCGGACCCATTTGTAGATCTGGCCGCCGACGTCCGGATCGATGGTGCTCATCGTGATGGTCACGTGGCTGATGTCGAGTTCGGCGATCTCGTCGAGGTGCTGTCCGAGGCACCGATGGGCACGGTCATGTGCTCGCGGCCGACATCTCCGTGGGTTCGGTCGCGGAGTTGGGCCTGAGTCCCGGAAGCTGCGTCATGTTCAGCGTCAAACAGGCGGCCGTCGCGATCTATGCAGCCTGAGGTTTGCCTCTCGCCTCCCACGGCTCTAGGTTTATACCCCTAGGGGTATCTGTGGAGGTGTGATGAATCGCGTGCGCAAGGCATTGATGGTGGCCGTGGTGGCGTCCGTTTTGGCGGCCACGGGGTGTTCCTCTCCGTCGGACGAGGCGGCCCTCCCGGAGGGTGCCATCGTGATCGACGTCCGGACTCCGGCTGAGTACGCCGAGGGCCATCTCGAAGGCGCCAAGAACGTCGATGTGCAGGGCGCCGACTTTGAGGCCGAGATTGCCGCCTTCGACAAGGAGGACACCTACTACGTGTACTGCCGGTCCGGTAACCGCTCGGCAACGGCGGTGCAGCAGATGGACTCGATGGGCTTCACCGACGTCGTGGACGGTGGCGGGATCGATGAAGCATCCAAGGCAACCGGGCTGAAGATCGTCTCCGACTGAGCCGCGCCAAGGCCACGACTAGGGGCGCGTAGGGACTCGCGCCATTGGCCTTGTACCCTGAAGACCATGTCGTCATCCGTCGCCGAGCGTCGCGCCCGCTACCGCAACGGCCTGCCGCCTCGGCGCGATCCCGGGGCGTCGGCTGCGCGCCGGTTCTTTGGGAACCCCTGGTTGTGGGTCGGGCTGGTCGCCGCAGTGGTCTACGTCTGCCTCATGCTGGGCATGTGGGAGATCTGGCTTCCGGATGAACCCGAGGTCCGCGACGATCCGACCATCATGGCGATGATCTACGAGGCCTTGCGCAAGTCGTTCTGGTGGGCCCTGCCCACCCTCGTCGTGTGGATCGTCCTGTTCCGGATCATGGACCGCTACCGGCGGCTCCCCTTCGTCTTGTGGTTTCTGGCGCTCGGCTGGGGGATGGCGGCGTCCACGCTGATCTCCCTCATCGTGAACTCCTGGGCAGCCAAGGTGATGGCCGTCGAGGGCAATGGCGATCCAGCGACGGCCGCCGGACCCGCCATCTTCGTCGCGCCGTTCGTCGAGGAGTTCTCCAAGGCGACCGTCTTGTTCTTCTTGGCGATCGTGGCGCGGAACCGGTTGGCATCACGGCTGCAGGTGGTCAGCCTCGCGGGTCTGTCGGCGGCTGGCTTCGCGTTCACCGAGAACATCTTGTACTACATCCGCGCCTACCTGTACGCGACGACCAACGCAGGAACGGGCGCGGACGCCGAAGCAGCCACGTTACAACTGGTGTGGCTGCGCGGCTTCTACACCGCCTTCGGGCACCCGCTGTTCACGTCGATGACCGCGGCGGGTCTCATCTACGGCCTGCGGTCGAAGTCGCGCATCGTACGCGTGATCGCGCCGCTCTCAGGGTTCCTGTCGGCCGCCCTGCTCCACATGCTGTTCAACGGCACGGTGACCGTCATGTCGGAGAGCGATCAGATGAACATGTACTACTTCGGAGCGCTGCCCCTCGTGGCGCTGACCGTGGTGACGATCGTGCTCGCGAGCTTCGAACAGGGTCGGATCATCCGCAGCAGACTCACCGACTACGCGCGCATGGGATGGCTGCGGCCCTACGATCCCGCCGCGCAAGGCCGCATGTGGTTGCGATTGCGCGCGATCACCATCGCCTGGTGGCGGGGCTGGGGGACGGGCGTGGCAACCGTCAAGTACCAGCGCAGAATGACGGACCTCGCCTACCTCCGCGACGGCATCACCCGAGGTTTGATCGATCACACGGCAGCAGACCGCGAAGAGGAACTGCTGTGGGACATCCGCGCGCTGCGGCCACGGGCGATCGACAACCCCGCCGAAGCACGATTCAAGTGGGGCTGGACTCGCAAGCGCAAGCCAGCCTTCGCCCCGCCCACCGAACACCCGGGTCCGGCGGGGTTGGGTGGAAGCTGGCCTGCCCCGGGCGCAGCTTCCACTGCCCCCGCACCAGCGTTTGCTCCTCCGGCGGGCCCTCCGGCGGGATGACGGCCCCGTGCCGAGGGCGGCAGTTGCGCCGCCCCCAGCACTTGCGATCAGTCCTCCAGGGTCGACAGGTCGCCCTCCGGCTGGCCTAGGGCTCGCGCCTTCAAGACGCGGCGCATGATCTTGCCCGAGCGTGTCTTGGGCAGCTTCTCGGCAAAGTCGATGGCGTCGGGCTTGGCGATCGGCGACAGGTGGGCAGACACATGGCGACGCAGGTCCTCGGCCAACGTGTCGGACGGTGCGAAACCCATGCGCAGCACCACGAAGACGTGAATCGCGTTCCCCTTCACCTCGTGTGGCAGACCGATGGCAGCTGCCTCGGCAACTGCCGGGTGTGACACCAGCGCGGACTCGATCTCTGCGGTCCCGAGCCGGTGCCCAGACACCTTGATGACGTCGTCCGTGCGTCCGATGACCCAGAAATAGCCGTCGCTGTCACGCCGAGCCGAGTCGCCCGCCAGGTACTTGCCCGGGTACTTGGACCAGTACTGGCTCACGTACCGCTCGTCGTCCTTGTACAGCGTGCGCAGCATCGCGGGCCACGGGTTGTTGAGGACCAAGAAGCCCTCGTCACCGTCGGGAACGGGATTGCCTGCCTCGTCGAGAATCTCCGCCTGCTGACCGAAGAACGGTTTCCCTGCGGAACCGGGCTTTTGTGGTTCGCCGGGCACCTGCGTGATCTGGAACATGCCGGTCTCGGTCTGCCACCAGGTGTCGATGATGGGGCACCGACCCTTGCCGACCACGCGGTGGAACCAATGCCACGCCTCGGGGTTGATGGGCTCACCCACCGTCCCCAGCAGGCGGATACTCGACAGGTCGTGCCGGTTCGGCCAGGCCTCACCGAATCGCATGAGCGAGCGGATGGCCGTCGGAGCGGTGTAGAACGCCGTGATCCCGTAGTACTCGATGAGTTGGAACCACCGGTTCGGGTACGGGTAGGTGGGTCCACCCTCGAACATGAACGTGGTGGCACCAGTCAACATCGGTCCGTACACGAGGTAGGAGTGTCCGGTGACCCACCCGGGATCGGCCGTGCACCAGAACCGGTCCTCGGGGCGGATGTCGAAACAGTATTTGAGGGTCGTGTAGGTACCGACCATGTAGCCACCGTGGGTGTGGAGGATCGCCTTCGGCTTTCCGGTCGAACCCGACGTGTACAAGATGTACAACGGGTCCTCGGCGTCCATGACCTCGGTTTCGCACCGACCCTTGGCGATGGGCAGCACCGTGAGGTCGTGGTACCAGTGGTCGCGCAGCGGGTCCATGGACACGTCCTGTCCGGTGCGCTTCACGACGACGACATTCTCGACCGACGGAGTGTGTCGAGCCGCGTCGTCAACGATGTCCTTGAGCGGGAAGATGCCCCCGTTCACCCAGGAACCGTCAGCGGTGATGACGAGTTTGGATTCGGAATCATCGATACGGCTCTGGAGCGCGTCGGCGGAGAAGCCCGCGAAGATCACCGAGTGCACCGCGCCGATCTTGGCGCAGGCCAACATGGCAAAGACGACCTCGGGGATCCGAGGCAGATAGATCGTGACCCGGTCGCCCTTGGCCACGCCCATGGACTTGATGACGTTGGCCATCTGATTGACCTGGCGGTTCAGGCTGAAGTAGCTGAACGTCCGGTGCTCGGACCCGTCCTCGCTCATCCAGATGAGGGCGAGCTTGTTCTTGTTGGGACCTGCGATGTGACGATCGATGGCGTTCAGGACGATGTTGGTCTTGCCGCCGACGAACCACTTGTAAAACGGTGGATTGCTGTCATCGAGCACCGCATCCCACGGCCGATACCACTCCAACTCGCTCGCGCGATCGGCCCAGAAACCCGTCGGATCGGCAGCTGCCGCAGCGCGAAGTCCTTCGGGATCAGGGACATGGGACGACGCGCCGATTTCGGGGTCGGGGTAGTAGACGTCCCCGGCAAGCTGAACCATATTTCTACCTCCTCGGAGAAACTTGCGGCAGACCCTACGCGGGAGCACCTCGTCGGGGGAAGGGATCGGGTCTCGCGATGTCCCCACGAGGGACCGCGCGACACATGGCGGGTGCCTCAGCGGTAACTGTGAAACCGCCCGGTCGACATCGAGGTCGCGCGAACTGTGGCCGCTAGGATCAATGCAGTCAGAACGAGGGAGCGTTCGTGAGCACGGGGGAGTTGACGGCGGCGCTGGAGCGGTTGCGTCATGGGCTGGCCGAGGTTCGACTGCCGCTCCCGCTTCCCGGTGCCGAAAGCCAAAAGCTCGCCGCCCGCACCCTGACCAACCAACTCGACGACTACATCCTGCCGCGCCTGGCGCACCTCGACGCCCCGTTGTTGACCGTCGTCGGGGGTTCGACCGGCGCCGGTAAGTCCACCCTCGTCAACACGCTCGTGGGCCGTGTCGTCAGCGCGGCCAGCGTCATTCGGCCAACAACGCGCTCGTCAGTCCTGATTCATCATCCCGATGACGGGGACTGGTTCGAGTCGCAGCACGTGCTGCCCGGCCTGGGCCGCACCACCGAGCCGTCGCACTACCCGTGGGTGCTGCAACTCGTGCCCGAGGCGTCGATGCCGCGAGGCCTCGCCTTATTGGACGCCCCCGACATCGATTCGGTCGTCAGCGAGAACCGCGCGCTGGCCGAGCAACTCCTGGGTGCCGCCGATCTGTGGCTGTTCGTCACCTCGGCGGCGCGCTACGCCGATGCCGTTCCCTGGCGCTACCTCCGCGAGGCAGCCGACCGCAGCGTGGCCTTGGGGGTCGTCATCGACCGTGTCCCTCCTGCGGCTTGGGGAGATGTTCCGGCGCACCTGGGCCAGCTGATGCTGTCCGGGGGGCTGGGTGATTCGCCACTGTTCGCGGTGCCTGAGACGTTCATCGACGCCGAAGGGCTGCTGCCTGAGGCGGCCGTCGCGCCGATTCGTGACTGGTTGGAAGACGTCTCCAGCGACCAGCGGTCGCGAAGCTCGATTGTTCTCCAGACCTTGGACGGTACGTTGGCGGCGCTGACTCGGGCGGTCCCCGACATCGCCCTGGCCATCGAGGATCAGTCGGCGGCGGTCGATCAACTCCGCAGCGATGCCGACGCCTCGTATGCGGAGGCCGCCCGGTCCGTGTCGGTTCAGACCGCCGATGGCACCATGCTTCGTGGCGAGGTCCTCACGCGGTGGCAAGATCTCGTCGGGACAGGTCAGTTCTTCCGCGCCGTCGAGCAGCGGATCGGGGGGTTTCGTGATCGGCTGCGGGGCGCCTTGCGTGGCGAACCAAAACAGGTGGCCGAGGCGACGGTGGCGGTGGAGACGGGCCTGGAGGCTCTGATCCAGGCCGAGGCGGATGCCGCCGCCGAACGGTGCGAATCGGCGTGGCAGTCGCACCCTGCGGGCCGCGAGGTCTTGGTCGGACACGGGGAGTTGGCCAGGTCGTCCGACGAACTCGCTTCTGAAGCCGCGCAACTCGTCCGTGACTGGCAGGGCGGAGTGTTGGAACTCGTGCGCGAGGCTGGCAAGGGAAAGCGCACTCAAGCCCGCGTGCTGGCCCTAGGCGTCAACGGCGTTGGGGTCGCGCTGATGATTGCCGTGTTCTCGCAGACCGGTGGGCTCGCCGGCGCCGAAATCGGCATAGCCGGGGGAACGGCGGTTGTCGCGCAACGACTGCTGGAGGCCGTGTTCGGCGAAGATGCCGTGCGGCGGCTGTCGGCGCAGGCGAAGGCCGACCTCGACGCTCGGGTGGAGGCCTTGATGTCTGCCGAGCTTCTCCGCTTTCACAAGGTGCTCGCCTCGGTGGGGGTGTCCGTCGAGCGCGCCGAGGGTCTGCGAGCCGCGGGTCGTGCCGTCGACGGTGCTCGGCTGGAGGCGACGCAGGCCGTCGGACAGCTCGCGTCGGGTGAGCAGCAAGCGACGCTGGTCGACGGGAGCGAGCGTCCAGCGTTGAACGGGGGGCCCTCGATCCCCGCCGTGCCCGACATCATCGACGCCGAAATCGTGGAGGACCCGTCGTGACGGGACTGGCGGAGCGCATCGCCGCCCTGAACGAGGTGGCGCGCCTGTCGCGCGGACGAGCGGATGACGGCCTGGTGGAGGCCGCCGCGCAGGTCGCCAAGCACGCCTCGTCTCGCCTGGCATTCTCCGGAGAATGGACGGTGGTCGCGCTCGCGGGGGCAACTGGGTCCGGCAAGTCGAGCCTGTTCAACGCCATCACCGGCACCCGGTTGGCGACCACGGGGGTTCGCCGCCCGACGACATCACAGACCATGGCGGCCGTGTGGGGGTCCGAACTGCCCGACGACCTGCTCGACTGGCTAGCCGTGTCGCGGCGCCACCTGATCCCCGCTCCACAAAATGACTACGCGAATCTCGTCTTGATCGACGTTCCGGACCACGATTCGACGGTCGAGGATCACCGGGTGCAGGTCGATCATCTCGTCGACCTCGTGGACATGCTGGTGTGGGTCGTGGACCCGCAGAAGTACGCGGATGCGGCGCTGCATGAGCGGTACCTCGTCCCCTTGGCTGGGCACGGCGAAGTCATGCTGGTGGCGCTGAATCAGATCGATCGCTTGGCGGATGCCGAGGTGGACTCGTGTATGAGCGATCTGCGTGCCCTGCTGGACCGCGAAGGCCTGTCGGCGACGGGCACGGTGGCCGTCTCGGCGCTGTCCGGCACCGGCGTGCCGCAACTGGGGCAGACGATCTTGCGTGCGGTCCGAGAGAAGCGGATGGCCGCCGCTCGCCTCGGTGCCGACATCACGCGCGCGGCCGCGGCGCTGGCTCCCGAGTTGGGAACCGGCGAGCTTCCCGCCCTGGAACGCAGCGCCGGACGGGCGCTGACGGATGCTCTCGTGTCGGCGGCCGGCAGCGATGTCGTCGTCGAGGCTGTCGGCGGCGCGTGGCAGCGCCGGGGCGCGTACGCGACGGGCTGGCCCCTCGTGTCGTGGGTGTCGAAACTGCGCGTCGACCCCTTGCGCCGGCTGCGACTCGGGGCTCGGCGCAGCGAGATCGAGCCCGCACCGCACACGTCGCTGCCCCCAGCCTCACCCGTGCAAACGGCTCAGGTCGACAACGCGATTCGCGCCTTGGGTGACGAGGCGTCGGCCGGGCTGCCGCGCGGATGGGCGGACGCCGTGAAGTCGGCCGCGCGCGCGAGTCGACCATCGCTGCCGGCCAAGCTCGACGCCGCCGTTGCGGGTACCGACCTTCGCCTCGAGCGCGGGCCGCTGTGGTGGTCGATCACCAGGATCGTGCAGTGGTTGTTGATCGTTGTTGTTGTCGTCGGAGTCGCGTGGCTCGGGCTCGACATCGCTCTCGCGTACCTGCAACTGCCGCCGATCCCTTCGCCCAGGTTGGGCCGCGTCCCGGCGCCCACAGTGCTGGCGGTGGGTGGCACAGTGGCGGGAATCGTCATGGCGCTCGTGTCGCGCCTTGGCGTGTGGCTCGGTGCCCGGCGCAAGAGTGTGCAGGCGCGCACGGCCATTCGCAAGTCCGTCGCGTCCGTGGCGGCCACCGAAATCGTCGCTCCGGTGAACGCCGAACTCGACCGGTACCGGCGAGCCCGCGAGGCCATCCGCGTCGCGGGCTGACGCCGTTCGGTCAGTCGCGCGTGAGGCGGCGGTGCGTTGCCCGGTGGGGCCTAGCGGCCTCCGCTCCGAGTCGAGCGACCTTGTTCACCTCGTAGTCGGCGAAGTTGCCCTCGAACCAGTACCACTTGGCGCCATCCTCTTCGTCGCCCTCCCAGGCCAGGATGTGCGGGGCGACGCGGTCGAGGAACCAACGATCGTGGGAGGTGACGATCACGCAGCCGGGGAACTCCAGCAGCGCGTCCTCCAGCGACTGCAGCGTCTCGACGTCCAAGTCGTTGGTTGGCTCGTCGAGCAGCAGAACGTTGCCGCCCATCTTGAGTGTCAGCGCGAGGTTCAACCGGTTGCGCTCACCGCCGGACAGCACTCCGGCGAGCTTTTGCTGATCGGGGCCCTTGAAACCGAACGACGCGACATAGGCACGCGACGGCATCTCGAAGCTCGCAACCTTGATGTGGTCGAGGCCGTCGGAGACGACCTCCCACACCGACTGGCCCGGGTCGATGCCGGCTCGGCTCTGGTCCACGTAGGAGTACGTGACGGTGTCGCCGACGCGCAGATCGCCGGAGTCCGGGTCCTCTTGACCGACGACCATCCGGAACAGGGTCGTCTTGCCGACACCATTGGGGCCGATGACGCCGACGATGCCCGCCTTCGGCAGGGTGAAGCTGAGATCGTCGATGAGGACGCGGTCGCCGAACCCCTTGGTGAGGTCGTGCGCCTCGATCACGACATTGCCCAGTCGAGGGCCTGGCGGGATGTTGATCTCCTCGAAGTCGAGCTTGCGATTCCGCTCGGCCTCGGCGGCCAGTTCCTCGTAGCGGGCCAGGCGGGCGCGGTTCTTCGCTTGGCGCGCCTTGGGATTGGACCGAACCCACTCGAGTTCGCGTTCGAGGATCTTGGCGCGCTTGGCGTCCTTCTTGCCCTCGATCTGCAAGCGCTCACGCTTGGTGTCGAGGTACGTCGAGTAGTTGCCCTCGTACGGGTGCAGCTTTCCGCGGTCAACCTCGCAGATCCATTCGGCGACGTTGTCCAGGAAGTACCGGTCGTGGGTGACGGCCAGCACCGCGCCCGGGTAGGCCTTCAGGTGGCCCTCCAACCAGTTGACCGACTCCGCGTCGAGGTGGTTGGTCGGTTCGTCCAGCAGAAGCAGGTCGGGCTGTTGCAGCAGCAACTTGCACAGTGCGACGCGGCGGCGTTCGCCACCGGACAAGATGTCCACGTTGGTGTCGCCGGGCGGGCACCGCAGCGCGTCCATCGCCTGCTCGAGTTGAGAATCGAGGTCCCAAGCGTTGCGGTGGTCGAGTTCGGTCTGCAGTTCGCCCATCTCGGACAGCAGCGCGTCGTAGTCGGCGTCGGGATCGCCCAGTTCCTCGGAGACCTCATTGAAGCGGCGCAGCATCGTCAAGGTGTCGTGCACGGCCTCTTCGACGTTCTCAAGAACCGTCTTGCCCTCGGTGAGCGGCGGCTCCTGCAACAAGATGCCGACGGTCTTGTCCTTGGCGAGCATGGCGTCGCCGTTGTCGGGGCGCAGCAGGCCAGCCATGATCTTCAACATGGTCGACTTTCCCGCCCCGTTGGGGCCGACGACGCCGATCTTCGCGCCCTCGTAGAACGACAACGTGACGTTGTCCAAGACCACCTTTTCGCCCAGCTTCTTGCGGACGTTGTGCATGGTGAAAACGAACTCAGGCATGTGGATTAGCGACCTCTGACTCACGAATGGGAGATGTGCGCGCCCCATTATGCCAGCGCGGTCCGGTCAGCTCGGACCGGCGCTGGTCGCCAAGATGGACCGGTTACACGTAGCCCGCCCAGGTGGTCGGAGTGTTGGTCAAGCGGGCCCGCATCCCCTTCAGGTACGCGGCCTGTCCGATGTGCTGTGACACCTCCACGATGATGGACACCAGGCGCGTGCCGAGCGTGACGGCAGGCGTGAACGAAGTGTCGATGACCGTGTCCAGATGCTCGTCCGTCAGACGCGGGATCGTTTCACGGGTCACGGCAGCGACAGCCTGCGAGTACTGGACCAGCACGGACGGGTCCGGGACGGTGAACGCGGCCACGTCGTCTGTGCTCATTCCGTACCCCATCGCCCCCGGCGCATAGGGGAGTCCGAAGGCGTCGTTCCACCGCCCAGAGATCCACACCTGCTCACCGCCCGTCACCAGGGACACGGCGGCGTCCTCGTCTCGCGTCAGGTGCCAGATCAGCCACCCGATGGAGTTCGCACCAGGGTCGGGACGCCACAAGACGTCTTCGGTTGTCAGGCCGTCGAGGATCGCGGGTACCAGTTCATGGACGCGGTCCAGCGAGTCGGCAATCAGGTCAGCGCTGTGCACGCTGCCATCCTGACACGCGGCGGCCGGCCAACACAGGGGGTTCGAGCGCGCAGCCCAGCGCTCGCCTTGCACATTCGGCATTTCCGTCGAAGACACAAACCGCGCGGTAGGGTCATTCAAAACGAGGATTGTGACGGGAGCGGCGTCGGTCTACGACAGATCGATCTCGCTGGCTCCCGCAAAAGGAGCCCCCTATGTGTGACATCGAACGCATCGAGGCAAAAGGCCAAACCCCGGCGCGATTCCGCGCCATTTCTATGGTGGGAACGGTGCGATGACGAACGACCTGTTTGCGCGCGGATTGGCCGAGGCAACCGACACGTCTGTCGTGGAGGTCGGTCGAGGATTGCTCGATCGTACCGGCGCCATCGTGCGCGATGCGTTGGTGGTGGACGACGCCCCAGTGCTTGTCATCGCAGATGAGCGCACCTGGTCGGCCGCCGGAGTCGCTGTCCACGAGTCGCTGCGTGCGGCCGGGGTGGCGCTCGCGGCGCCCCTGATCTTCGCGGGGCACCCTGTCCTCTACGCGGCGTACGAGAACGTCGAGATCGTCCGCGAACGGATGGGGGCGGACGGAGCACTGGCGGTCGCGGTGGGATCCGGGACGATCAACGACATCGTCAAGCTCGCCTCCGGCGAACTCGAAAGGCCGTATGCCGTCGTGGGGACGGCGGCCTCGATGGACGGGTATTGCGGCTTCGGTGCCCCCATGACGCGCGACGGTGTGAAGGTCACTCTGCCGTGTCCTGCTCCCGCCGTCGTGATGTTCGATCTGGACGTGGCGGCGGCAGCCCCGCCAGCGATGGTCGCGTCCGGGTACGGCGATCTTGCGGCCAAGATTCCGGCGGGGGCGGACTGGATTTTGTCCGACACGATCGGGCTGGACCCGATCAACCCCTTGGCCTGGGAGCTCGTGCAGTCCGGCGTAGCCGACGCCCTGTCCCAGCCGGCGAAACTCGCTGCGGGAGACCCGGACGCGTACGGCGGCTTGGTGGCTGGCCTCAATCTGTCCGGACTAGCCATGCAGGTCTATCGGGGGACCCGCCCGGCATCCGGTGCCGAGCACTACTTCAGCCATCTGTGGGAACTCGACCACATTGCCGGTGACTGGGACCCGCCCCTGTCGCACGGATTCAAGGTGGCTATCGGCACGTTGGCGATGTGCCAGTTCTACGAGCGGTTCTTGCAGCGTGACCTGGCTGACCTCGACATCGAAGCCGCCGTCGCCAACTGGGGTACGTGGGACGACGTCGAGGCCGACATCAGGCGCACGATGTCTGGTCCACTCATCGACAAGGGGATCAACGAGACGGCGGTGAAGTACGTCGACGCCGACGGCCTGCGCGTGCGGTTGTCGACGTTCGCCGAGGCTTGGGACACGCTTCTTCCTCGTCTCCAAGCCCAACTCGTTGCGCCCGCGACGCTGCAGGAGATGCTGCGCACCGCGGGAGCCCCAGCGCGTCCCGAGGACATCGAACTCACCGCCGACGCCGTCAAAGCGACCTTCCCGCGGGCCATGTACTACCGGTCTCGCTACACCGTGCTGGACCTGGCCCGAGAGGCGGGCTGGTTCACGGAGTTGGTCGACGAGGTCTTCGCCCCCGGTGGGTTGTGGACGTGATGCGCGTCCACTGGTCGCCCGAGATTTTCACGATGGAGAGAGGAATCTGAAATGTCTGCTACGACTGCCCACCAGCCCCCGTTCCTGTTGGGGATTGATTACGGAACGGAAAGCTGTCGGGCTGCGATCATCGACGCGGTGGGCACTCCTCTTGCCTTCGCATCCACGCCGTACACCACGAGCTTTCCGCAGTCCGGCTGGGCCGAACAAAGGGTTGAGGACTGGGAGCGGGCGCTCGTCCGTTCAACGCGGCGAGCTGTCGAGGAGGCGGGCATCGACCCGGCCCAGATCGCCGGAATTGGGTACGACGCGACATCGTTGACGTTCGTTGCCCTGGACGAGAACGACCGTCCTCTTCGCCCGGCCATGATGTGGATGGATGTCCGCGCGACCGAACAGGTCGCCCGCGTGCCCGCCACGCTGGACTCGATGAAGAATCCTGGCCGCGTGCGCACCATCGCTGCGAGCGCGGAGATGTTCCCGTTCAAGGCAGCCTGGCTGAAGGAGAACGAACCCGAGATCTATCAGCGTGCCGCGCACCTGCTCGACGCCCCTGACTGGTTGGGGCACAAGCTGACCGGGGTGTTCCAAACCAACGAGAACTCAGCGTCGGCCAAGATGTACCACGACCGGTCCATCGGCGGTTTCGCTCGCGAGTTCTATGCGGGGATCGGGTGCGAGGATGCGCTGGAAAAGGTTCCCCATCCCGTCAGGCCGTTGGGGACTCACTTGGGCGAGTTGACGGCAGCCATGGCGGCCGAACTCGGACTCCCGGCCGGCATCCCCGTCGCCGAGGGCTGCATCGACGCCTACTCGGGCCAGATCGGCCTGAACGTGCTGTCTCCAGGGCGGATGGCCCTCATCACCGGTTCGTCGCATGCCCTGTTGGGGCAGGCACCGCTGGAGGTGGCCGACGCCGGTCTGCTGGGTGCCTTCGCCGACTCGGTGATTCCCGGCCAGTGCACGGTGGAGGGTGCCCTCGTGTCGTCGGGTTCGTCGGTGCGCTGGTTCCGCGACAACTTCGCTCTCGACGTGGTGGAGCGCGGCGAGCAGGAGGGCCTGGTCGCCTACAACATCCTCAATGACGAGTCGAAGGACCTGCCGCCGGGGTCCGAGGGCCTGATCATCAATCCGTACTTCCAAGGCTCCCGAACACCGATAACCGACTCCAAGGCACGCGCCATCATCTGGGGGCTGTCTCTCAGCCACACCCGCGCTCACGTGTACCACGCCTTGCAGGAGTCCATCTGCTACTCCGTGGCTCACAACCTGCGGGCGATGGCCAGCAGCGGCTACGAGGTGCAGAAGCTTGTGGCGTGCGGTGGCGCGCTGCGTAGCCCGGCGTGGATTCAGATGCATGCAGACGTCACCGGCGTCCCGATCACGCTCACCAAGGTGCAAGACGCGGTCGCCCTCGGTGGCTGCATCATGGCCGCGGCAGCCGGAGGCGTGTACCCGTCCCTGGCGGATGCGGCCGAGGCGATGGTGCACGAGACGGCGGTCTTGGATCCCGATCCCGTCAAGCACGAGCAGTACAAGTACTTGGTCGATGCCTACACAGAGACCTTCCCCCGTCTGCGGGACCTCGAGCACGACATGTACGAGCATCTGGTGGCTGCGCGCGTCGAATGAATCCGTCGGCTCAGCGGTGCGCGCGAATCCGTGTGACGGCGACGCGCGCACCGGGGGCGACGAGAAGCACGAGCAGCGAGTAGTAGCCGATCGGGGGGTACAGCAGGGAAATGGCGAGGGCCGACGCGAACAGGCCGGTCCGCCAAACGCCACCCCAAATGAACCCGACGGGTGGGTCTCCAGGGTCGATGAGTGATCCTGGAGACCGGCACACGAGCCAGGCCAGCAGCGTCTGACACACACTGGCCAGCACCATGATCCCGATGTACAGAACCATCTGCAGCCGGTCGTGGTTGAGGCGCCCGCTCGCCGCAGTGGCAACCGGAACCAGGACGATAACGGCCAGCCACAACATGTCCACGGCGAACAGCCCGGGAAACTCACTCTCAATCCGTTGGAAGAGTTTTTGGTGCCCACGCCAGAAGGCGGCAATGACGGCGAAGCTGACGCCGAATGACCACAGTCCGTCGGAATTGTCGGCCAGGAACTTGGCAACGGTTGGAGTTTGGCTGTCTCCGGTGGAAAACAGCCCGTCCATGAGGGGAAGGACCAGCAGGGTCAAGGCGATGGCGACCGCAGCATCGGTGAAAGCCATCAGCCTGTCGACGGACGCGTCGGGTCGTGCGTCTTCGTCTGGTGAAGCATCCTCAGATCCGGGTGGGTTCGCCGCTGCTTCGAGCATTCCGATCCTCCTGTCGCGAGGGACCCTACCCGCGGCCCCAGCGAAACTGACGCTCACAGGCCGGGCACAAAGCTAGTGTCAATGCATGACGCTGCATCCGAATGTCGAAGCTTTGGCACCGCTGATCGGCACCTGGAAGGGCGAAGGCACAGGTACCTTCCCGACAATCACCGACTTTGTGTACGTCGAGGAGATCACCTTCGTCAGCACGGGCAAACCGTTCCTGGCCTACCAGCAGCGAACGTGGTCGCCGGAGGGTGCGCCGATGCACGTGGAGACGGGCTACCTGCGCCAGCCCAAGCCCGGGTTCCTCGACCTGGTGGTCGCCTTGCCGACCGGGCACGCGGAGATCCTTGAGGGTCCGCTGGTCATCGACGGGGATGCGCTGGCCTTCACCCTCGAGGGCTCCATGCTGAACGCGACGAATGCCAAGCAGATCGTCGACTCGCGGCGGACCTACCGGATGCAGGACGACGCGATCACCTTCGGCTACGACATGAGCTACGCGGGCCACGTCGGTACGCGGCATATTTCTTCGGTTCTGTACCGGCAGTCAGGAGGGCCCAGGCACTGACACGGCTTGCGCGAACAGCTGAGCGAGCGTCACGGCCTGTCCATCGGTGAGATCGGCGACCTGCGTGCGACAGGAGAACCCGTCGGCGACGACGACCGCGTCCGGG
>RRZU010421598.1_pt1 | contig 37898 bp, 33 predicted proteins | sample 2165561 | NCBI WGS metagenome assembly RRZU01 (sample SAMN10456909, study PRJNA506462) | wastewater metagenome | isolation source: wastewater sludge | place: USA: Moscow, Idaho | reverse complement strand
TCACCCAAGCCTGCATTAACCGTTTGCGAAAGACGCGTCTTGGCACGAGCTTCAACACCATCAACCGATATATAGAAAAGCTTGGGATCAACGATCTTCCACTTAACAAAAGAATCAACCAGAACGTTCTTTTTCTCGGAAGTAATAAAGCGTTCTGGCTCGGTACTGTCGAGGGTCAGTATTCGGTTATCAAAATAACGAACGTTCTGAATCAGCGGCAATTTGAAGTACAGGCCCGGCTTGGCAATAACTTCGCGCACCTCTCCAAGCTGAAAAACAATCGCGAACTGCCGCTGATCAACGGTAAAAATCGACGCAGCGAGAACGGCGAATACCACCGCTACAATAACGGCCACAAAATTCAATCCAGCTTTCATTATCGATCTCCCCGATCACGTGAACGAAGAGCATCGCGCGGCCGCGTAGCGCCCTTATCGACAACCTGCGGTGGCGTGTCGTATGAAACCACTGGCGCAGAACGAGCCTGTGCCGGAATTTCAGCACTGCCACCAACACCTTCAGGAGACTGCACCGTCGCTCCAGCTGCTTGCATCAGCTTGTCAAGGGGCAAGTAAAGAAGGTTCCCTTGTCCCTTGGCATCGATCATTACCTTGCTGGTATTGGAATAGACCTGCTGCAAGGTCTCAAGATACATACGACTGCGCGTCACTTCCGGCGCCTTGGCATACTCGGCATTAATCTGCTTGAATCGACTAGCGTCACCCTGTGCCGTTGCAACCAAGCGTTGCCGATAACCATCGGCCTCTTGCAACAAACGTGCTTCAGTACCCTTAGCCTTCGGAATAACGTCGTTGGCGTATGCCTGACCTTCGTTTTTCTGACGTTCGCGATCCTGCCCAGCTTTTACGGCATCATCAAACGCTGCCTGTACTTGCTCTGGCGGCTGCGCGTTCTGCATCGTCACCTTCGAAATATGGATGCCGGTTTCGTACCGATCAAGAATTTTCTGCATCAGATTCGAAGCAGTAACCGCAATCTGCTCACGCCCTTCATAGAGAACGAAGTCCATCTTGTTCTTGCCAACGATTTCGCGAATGGCCGTTTCAGCCACCTGCATCACCGCTTCGTCCGGCGTGCGGTTAGTAAAGACGTATTTGTACGGATCGTTGAGAATGTACTGAACGGCAAACTGGATATTGATGATATTTTCATCATCCGTCAGCATCAGCGCCTCTTTCAGCACTTTGTTCTTCTCGCTGCCACGGTAGCCAACTTCAATGGTACGCACACCGGAAATATTCACCAATTCATGTGATTGAATCGGATAGGGCAAACGCCAACGTAAACCCGGCTCAACACTTTCCTTGTACTTGCCGAACTGCAAAACGAGACCACGCTCAGAAGCATCGACGATGTAAAACCCGCTCGCCAGCCAAACCAACAAGCCAAGAAAGACCAAAACACTTATCCCGCTGCCGAGAAACTTGGGATTAAACTCCGCAGGCGGACGGCTCCCAGCGTTATTACCGCCATCGCCTTTTCCACCTTTTTTGTCAAAAATGCCGGACAGGCGGCGATTAAGATCACGCCACAAATCGTCGAGGTCAGGAGGCCCCTGGTTCGGTCGCTTGCTACCGTTGCTACCGTTGCCGCCGTTATCATCGCCCCGATTACCCCATTGAGGATCATTAAGCGACATAAGCATTCCAATACTTGAAATCATGATAAGAAATCTGAATCCAAAAGAGTGTCGGGGTCAATGTCAACCCCACTGATCATCGGCAGATCACGCGTATCGCGCAATTTCTCCAGTGCAATTTCTTTCAACGCATCGCGCAAGAGAGGCAGGCCCTCTCCGCATTTGGCACTAATCCGAACGCGAGTGATTCTATCATACTCATCCCGCTCGACTGCTGCAGGCAAACCGGTCAGATCCTGCTTGTTGAGCACCAGCAATTGCCGCACTTCACTGGCGCCAATTTCGGAAAGGACTTTATCAACCTCGGCGATCTGTTCTTCGCGAGCCGGATTGGCCGAATCCACTACATGCAACAATAAATCAGCCTGCGCTGTCGCTTCCAACGTGGCATGAAAAGCGGCAACAAGTTCATGCGGAAGAGCCCGGATAAAACCAACGGTATCTGAAATAACAACATTCCCCGCCTCTCCAAGCCACAACTTGCGCGAAGTGGTATCGAGCGTGGCAAAAAGCTGATCGGCGGTATACGCCCCGGCATGCGTCAGCGCATTAAACAGCGTTGACTTTCCGGCATTGGTATAACCGACAATCGATACGTTCAGAAACTCGCCACGCCGGCGTGCCTGGCGTTGCACGCCACGCTGCCGTCCCAGTTTGACCAGCCGCTCCTTCAGCATCTTCACCCGTTTCCCGAGCAAACGACGGTCTGTCTCGAGCTGTGTCTCGCCCGGGCCGCGTAATCCGATGCCGCCTTTTTGTCGCTCCAGGTGGGTCCAGCCGCGAACCAAGCGTGTTGCGAGGTGATCCAGCTGAGCAAGTTCGACTTGCAATTTTCCTTCAGAACTTTTTGCGCGTTGCGCAAAAATGTCGAGAATCAGGCTCGTACGGTCAATAACACGGCACTGCAGGATGCGCTCAAGGTTACGTTCCTGGGCGGGAGACAAAGCATGATTGAAGATAACCAGATCGGCCGTGTTGGCTGCCACTTCAGCAGCAACTTCCTGCACTTTACCCTTGCCGGCATAGGTCGCCGCATCGGGGCTCTGCCGCCGCCCATACACCTCGGCGCAGACAACTGCCCCCGCCGATTCGGTAAGCAGACGCACTTCTTCAAGTTGCTCTGCCACGTCGTCCTCACCAAAATCAAGCTGGACAACAACTGCGCGCTCGCCTGCGTCCGGGCGCTCAAGCATGGAAGGGCTTCACGCCATACGTACACACTGCTGCCATAAGGAGCATTCCGCCCACACAGAAAAGCAAAGTGACTAAAACCGGAAGAAACAAAAAGGACAGCAGATCAATCGTCGTCGCCAGCATCCTGAGGAATACTGACCGGACGCGAAGGCACAACGGTCGAAATGGCGTGCTTATATACCATTTGCGTAACCGTGTTCTTGAGCAACACAACATACTGGTCGAACGACTCAACCTGACCCTGCAACTTAATGCCGTTAACCAGATAAATCGAAACCGGCACATGCTCACGACGCAGCACGTTGAGAAACGGGTCTTGTAACAATTGCCCTTTATTGCTCATGGTTAGAACTCCATGTTTCGTTGTTAGTATGAAGGATAACTAGCTTAATTGATTTTCCCTACCTTTGCCAGACAAACCCAACGCGACCCAAAAGAACTCAGGCCGACCGGGGCTTTGTCTTCGCGCGCGGTCTCGTTTTGGCTTTTAGCACGACATCGAGTTTTGTCTTTGCCGCCGGCGCTGCTTTCGCCCTCGGCTTTTCCTCAGGCTTCGGTTTGCGTCGATTTTGCTCGGGCGCCTTGCGATCGGCAAACGGGTTTTGCGAAACATTGAACTGAATACGCAAGGGCGTTCCCTGCAACTTGAACACCTCGCGAAAAACGTGTTCCAGATAGCGCCGGTACGAATCCTGAATCTTGTCGAGCGCGTTGCCGTGAATAACAATGACCGGAGGATTACGCCCGCCCTGATGGGCATAACGAAGTTTTGGACGAAAAATTCCGCTACGCGCCGGCGACTGTTTGGCAACCGCATCAATCAGGGCGCGGGTTAGTTGCGGCGTCGACAAATTGGCCGTCGCAGCCTTGTAGGCGGCATCAACCGAACGGAAAACATGCGCCAGACCTTGGCCCTTAAGCGCCGAAACATAATGGAAATTGGCAAAATCCAGGAACTTGAGCTTGGCTTCCAGATCACCCTTAAGCTGATCACGGACGTAAGGATCAAGACCGTCCCACTTGTTCACCGCAACAACCAGTGCACGACCGGATTCCACAACGAACCCGGCGATATGGGCATCCTGATCGGAAATGTCCTGACGGGCATCGAGGACGAGAATCACCACATGTGCGTTTTCGATCGATTGCAACGTCTTGATCACCGAAAACTTTTCGATGGTCTCGAAGACCTTACCCTTGCGCCGCAAACCGGCGGTATCGATCAATGTGTAATGCTTCCCACTGCGCTCAAAATCGATAAATATGGCGTCCCGGGTAGTTCCCGGCTGATCGAAAGCGATCACGCGCTCTTCCCCGAGAATCGCGTTGATCATCGTGCTCTTGCCAACATTCGGACGCCCGACAATGGCTACCTTCAACACATCGTTTTCCGGCTCGAATTCTTCGGGCTCTGGATAAGGCTCGAGCGCCAGCTCAATCAATCCGCGCACGCCCTCACCATGGGTGGCCGAAATCGCAAGCGGCTCTCCTAAACCCAACTCATGGAAGTCGGCGATGACAATTCCCTGATTCATACCCTCGGATTTATTCACCGCGACAAAAACTGGGCGCTCGACTTTGCGCAATTTATTGGCGATTTCCTTGTCAAGCGCGGTAACTCCAGTGCGGCCATCGACCACAAAGACGATCGCATCGGATTCGGCAATCGCCTGCTCGGCCTGCCGTGCCATCTCGTGCATGATGCCGTCTTTGGCCAGCGGTTCAAAACCGCCGGTATCAACCACCAGATAGCCCTTGCTGCCTAGTTTGCCGTGACCGTAATGACGATCCCGGGTAAGCCCGGGAATATCCGCCACCAGCGCATCGCGTGTTTTGGTCAGACGGTTAAAAAGGGTCGATTTGCCGACATTCGGACGGCCGACGATGGCTATGGTTGGTTTCATTGCGCCTCGATGGCGAAAACACCGCCGTTACTTGTCTGTACCACAAAACCGCTACCTAATGGCTTCAAAGGCGCGACAACCGGACTACCGTCTGTTGTTACGCGCGCAGCGAAGGACCCATCTTCACGACTCAGAAAATGCACTACGCCCTGAGCATCAGCCACGGCAATTAAGTTCCGGCGCGGCAATGGCGCTGTCACACGGCGCAAGGAGAGCTTGTCCTGCTTCCATATACTCGCGCCGCTGGCCATATCCAGCGAATGAACCGCCCCCTTATCGTCAGTCACATAAAGATAACGCCCGTCAATGGCCAAACCTGCGGAACTGGACATATCGCGCGCCCAAGCCATGTTCCCATTACCCAAATCGAAGCAAGCAACCCGCCCCTGGAAGGCGACCGCACAAATTGCCCTACCAGAGATTACCGGCGCGCTCGGGATGTCAGCGACGCGATCAAGCTCTGACGCACCTTTCGGGACAGCGACAGTTCCTTCCCACAATTGCACGCCGTTGGACGTCCCCACGGCAATCAGCTTGCCGCCGGGAAAACCTGCGAAGACGAACTTTCCTTCAATAATCGGGCTGGAGGTCACGCGCAGCGCGAGGGAAGGCAAGGGTCGCTGAAAGAGCCACTTGCGCTTGCCGTCTGCCCTGTCGTAAGCGGCCATCCGGTTATCACCGCTGCGCACAACGACAATTCCTTCACCCAACGCAGGCGGCGCAAGAACCTCGCTCGTTGCCTTGGCTTGCCACAACAGCGTCCCGTCGCCCGATGAAAAAGCCAATACGTCACCTTTGGGCGAACCGACCACCACCATGTGCGCATCAGCCCCGACCCCGCCGGACAATTTTTGACCTACATTGATCTTCCAAGCCTGCTTGCCATCATCAATACGCATCAAGCTGCCGTCCTTGCTAGCCACATAGACGGTCGAGCCAACGACGGCCGGCGAAAACACATAACCATCGGCCTTGCCGATACTTTCATTCCAGATGGAACGCGCTTCCGTCGTAGCGGTAATCGGTTGCAGCTCAGCCATCTTGGGGCCGCTGCTGGCAAACGGATTCATTGACTCGAGCGTCGAGCAAGCCGACAGAGAGAGCGCCGCGCTCGTAGACAGCAAAGCGGCGACAAGGCCCTTCTTCATTACTTGCTCCCGCCCAAGGAGTCGAGCTTTTGTTGCAGCAGGTCACGGTAGATCACGTTCGACTGAGCTTGCAAACCGTTCGCTGCACCACTCTCGGCCCCTGCCTTATCCGCACTTTCAAGATCGGAAAGTGCGGCTTGATAGACTGTCGCCGCTTCTGCCCTTTTACCTTGAGCGATCAGCACATCGCCACGGCTTTCCGCAAAACGCGCAGCAAATGTCGGGCTGACCTTACCATCGAGCTGCTTCAACGCTTCATCGTAGGCTTTTTCATCAAACAACAAAGCAACCAGACGCAAACGTGCCAATTCACGCAGTTCGTGCTTGCTGTGCTCAACAACCCAGAGCAACTTCAACTTGGCAGTTTTGCCATCACCGGCGTCGACCATCGCTTTAGCCGCTGTTAGCGCGCCGAGCGCAGCGTAATCCGAGCCACCGAATTTTTCAAGCAGTTCGCCGCTTGCCGCGGTGATACGTTGCGCATCCTTTTCGTAAACGGCTTTTTGCAGAACGTCGTAGACCATGGACGCCTGCGCGGACTGGCTGCGCTGATACCAGTTCCAGCTCTGCCAGGCGATGACGACAACGGCCGCCACCGTCAAAGCATTGACGACCAGATTACCATACGCCTTCCACCACGCCTTTATTTCAGCGAGTTGTTCTTGTTCTTCGAGATCATAAGTCGCCATTACGCTTCTTCCCAGTCCATAAATGAATTCATGATTTCGTCAGCGACATGATCAACGCCGACACGTTTCTGTTCGTTCCTGGCCTCGCCGATGGTGCGCAAAGGCTTGAGTGTCACCTCGCCGGCATTCGCCTCATCGTCACCGATAATCACAGCAAACGCCGCACCGGAAGCGTCGGCCTTTTTCATTTGCGCTTTGAAGCCGCCACCACCGCAGTGGAAAAGCACATCGATCCCCTGATCGCGCAATCCTTCCGCAACACGCGGCGCCAGACGCGAAGCTGCATCGCCCTGATGCACGAGGTAAACATCGATCCCTTCGAGCTCCGGCTCGCCACCCGACTCACGAATCAAGGTCACCAGTCGCTCGACCCCCATGGCAAAGCCACAGGCCGGGATCGGCTTGCCCCCGAGTTGCTCGACCAACCCGTCGTAACGGCCACCGGCGCAAACGGTCCCTTGCGCGCCAAGGCGATCGGTCACCCATTCGAAAACCGTCAGATTGTAATAATCAAGGCCGCGCACCAGCCGCGGATTGATCTCGTAAGGCAAGCCGACATCGCGCAGGACTTGCTGCACTCCCTCAAAGTGTGCCATCGATTCTGCACCAAGGTGGTCGAGCAGTTTCGGCGCACCAACGATCATCTCCTGCATCGTCGGGTTCTTGCTATCGAGAATACGCAAAGGATTCGTGTAGAGACGACGTTTTGCTTCTTCATCGAGCAAATCGACGTATTTTTCGAAATAAGCAATCAGCTCTGCACGATGACTAGCGCGTTCGTCCAGCTGCCCAAGCGTATTCAACTGCAGCTTGATGCCGTCCAGTCCAAGGTCATCCCAAAGACGGGCGCCCATCAAAATCTGCTCGGCGTCAATATCGGGGCCGGAATAGCCGAAGGACTCGATGCCGACCTGATTGAACTGGCGATAACGCCCTTTCTGCGGCCGCTCATGGCGGAACATCTGCCCCATGTAGTACAAACGTTGTGGATGCTGCGCTGCCAGCTTGTGTTGAATGACCGCACGCACGCAACCGGCCGTGCCCTCCGGACGCAAAGTCAGCGGCTCGCCATTCAGGCTGTCGATGAAGGAATACATCTCTTTTTCGACAATGTCAGTCACTTCGCCGATGGCGCGCTTAAAAAGCGGAGTCGGCTCGACAATAGGCAGACGAATCGGCCGGTAGCCATAGCTCTTCAACCACGAGCGCACGGTTTCTTCAAAAATTTCCCAAAACTCCGCTTCCCCCGGCAGGACGTCGTTCATCCCGCGGACGGACTGAATGTTATTACTCATGATATTGATGCATTCTTTCTTCGGTAAGTGCGTGCCACGTAGCGATCCACAATGGCAGTAAATTCCTCGGCGATATTGTCGCCGCGCAAGGTGAGCGTCTTGACGCCGTCTTCAAACACCGGCGCGGCGGGAACTTCGCCCGTTCCCGGCAGGCTGATGCCAATATTGGCATGCTTGCTTTCACCCGGACCATTGACCACGCAGCCCATGACCGCCAGCGTCATGTTCTCGACGCCATCGTAGTCAACACGCCACTGCGGCATCTTGCTGCGCACGTGCTCCTGAATCGACTGAGCCAGTTCCTGAAAGAAACTGCTCGTTGTCCGACCGCATCCGGGACACGCCGCCACCATCGGCATAAATGCCCGCAAACCCATGGTCTGCAGCATCTCCTGCGCGACAACAACTTCCTGCGTACGCTTGCCACCGGGTTCGGGCGTCAGCGAAACGCGGATGGTGTCACCGATGCCTTCCTGCAACAGCACAGACATGGCCGCCGTCGAGGCCACAATGCCTTTCGACCCCATTCCGGCCTCGGTCAGCCCGAGGTGCAACGGATAATCAGAACGCCGCGACAATTCGCGGTAAATCGCAATCAAATCCTGCACGCCGGAAACCTTGCACGAAAGAACGATGCGATCACCCGGCAACCCAAGTTCTTCGGCCTTCGCCGCAGATTCGAGAGCAGAAACGACCATCGCCTCGCGCATCACCTCAACAGCACCCATCGGATCCTGCAGCCGTGAGTTTTCATCCATGATCCGCGCCAGCAGATCCTGATCGAGGCTGCCCCAATTTACGCCGATACGCACCGGTTTACCGTATTTGCAGGCGATCCCAATCATCTGCGCGAACTGTTCGTCACGCTTCCTGCCATGGCCGACATTACCCGGATTGATGCGGTATTTGGCCAGCACCTGCGCGCATTCCGGATATTCGGCAAGCAGGCGATGGCCGTTGTAGTGAAAGTCACCGATTAGCGGCACATCAACGCCCATGCGGTCGAGATGCGCACGAATCTTCGGCACTGCGGCTGCCGCCTCCGGCGTATTGACCGTGATGCGCACCAGCTCGGACCCGGCGCACGCCAATTCCGCGCACTGGATGGCGGTTTTCACGACATCAACGGTGTCGGTATTGGTCATTGACTGAACAACGACCGGCGCATCGCCCCCGACGGTCACATGACCAATCCTGACCGCTCGCGTCGGTCGGCGCAAAACGCAACAATTACTCACAGAAACTCACCGAACAACATGGTTTTTCCTATTCAAGAGACAAGCGAGACACGTCATCCTTGCTCCGATTGGACAACTCAACCGGTTTCCCCTTGTACTCGAGGATCACATAGCTGGCGTTGCCGACGATCAGGGCAAACGGCGGCTCGCCCTCAATATTTTGCTTACTTCCAGCGAGGTTCAGCCTGGAAAAGATGATTTCCCCGCTGCGATCACGAACTTCCACCCAGGCCGGCTTAGAGAAAGTAAATTTCAGAATACCTTTTGAAGCCGGCTGCGCTTCCGGAGAAGCCGCAGGAGCGTGTGCGGAAACGCCCTCCGCAATGACAGAAGCTTCAGGAGAAACAAGAGCCGGCTCAGTTGCATGCCTCTCTTCGGCCGCTGGCATCACCCTATCCTCACGCTCGACGATCACTTCGTTCGATTGGGAAACCGCCTTGAACGCCAACAAGGTCGATTGCCACCAATTTTGCGGCAACAAAAAAAAGGCCGCTATCGCTAAACCCAGAATAATCAAACCAGAAAACACCCTCACATAATCCCGCCGGTCGGCTCCGCTTTCGTGAGGGATGCTGACAGGGTCTCCTGGCTGCAATTCGAGATCAGGAGCCTTTGGCATGTTCAACTTATCAAGCTCAGACATCAAAAAATCTGAGTTCAAACCAAGTAAACGTGCATCATTGCGGACGAAGCCACGGATAATGGTTTTCCCGGGAAGACGTGACCAATCGTCTGCTTCCAGTGCTTCGACCTGACGCGTGCTCAACTTTAACGCCCGTGCCACATCGGGCATAGTCATGCCTTTGGCTTCCCTAGCAAGGCGAAGCTGTTGCCCCACACTCAACGGCACAGGTGCCGAAGCCTGTGCAAGCGCACCCAGAGACTCCACCGAGCCAGACTCCGGCTGCTCATCATCCGCCACAGGCGAAGAGCCCCCCGTCATCCTCATTAATAGTTCCCTTTCAACAATTCACGGTACTCCTGCGACTCCGGAAATTTGCGCCGCAACTGCGCAACATGGTTTGCCTCTGCGGAGCGATCACCCAAGCGACGTTCAACACGGATCATCAACCAAAGAATTTCTGCGTTCGGTTCAACCTTGTGCGCCACCTCGGTCAGGTATTTCTTTGCTGCATCAGCATTACCGCGCAGATAATCGACGTTAGCCAGTTGAAACAACACTCGTGGATCTCCCGGCGAAAACCGCAAGCTCTTCTGCACGTAATCTTCTGCCAAATCGAGCTCACCCGCCTTGGCGTAACAAGAACCCGCATTCAAATAGGCGATTTCAGGCGTTTGATATAGAGTGTTTCGAATCGCGCGCTCAAAATAAGGTATGGACTCTTTGATCTTGCCGCGCTGGCAAAGATACCAGCCATAGTTATTCGCGATTTCTGGATCTTTCTCATCCAGACTCAAGGCTATTTGAAAGTCCTTATCAGCCGACTCGTATTCCTTGAGCTGATGCAGCACAATCGCCCGCACGCTGTAAGCCGGCGCATATTTCGGGTCAATCGAAATTGCAATAGTCAGTTCTTCAAGCGCAACGATCGCATTGCCGTCCTGAAAATACATTGAACCCAACTCGGTGTGCAATTTGGCTCGCGTGTAATCGTCCTTCGTCTTCATCGTCGACAACGGCTCGGACGAGGGGGGCGTCGATTTCTGGGCCAAAGCAAGCGGAGCCGACAACAGAGCCACGGTTCCGAAACAGACAGCAATCCTACAAAATGCTCTCATCGCACATCCACCTTGTGAAATTCAACTGTTCTACGCGCCGACCGTTGCGTCTTGTCCTGAACCTGCCCGGCCAACTGTCCGCAGGCTGCATCAATATCGTCACCTCGCGTCTTGCGCGTTGTCGTGACAACGCCAGCGCCAATCAGTATCTCGGCAAAACGCTTGATTCGTACAGCCTGAGAACGCAGATACGGCGAACCGGGAAATGGATTAAACGGAATCAAGTTGAATTTACACGACACCTTGCGCGTCAGCTCCAGCAACTCGTACGCCTGAGTATCCGAGTCGTTCACCCCATCAAGCATGACGTATTCAAAGGTCACAAAATCACGCGGTGCTTTTTCTAAATAACGCTGACATGCCGACATCAAGTCGCGCAACGGATATTTGCAATTGATCGGCACCAGTTCATCGCGTAATCGATCATTTGGTGCATGCAGCGAGACGGCCAGCGCAACCGGGCACTCCTCGCCAAGACGATCCATCGCCGGCACCAGGCCGGAAGTAGATACCGTCACCCTACGGCGCGACAAGCCATAGGCATTGTCATCGAGCATCAGGCGCAGAGCCGTTACCGTGTTCTCGAAATTCGCCAGCGGCTCGCCCATCCCCATCATCACCACGTTGCTGATAATGCGATCCCCTTTGGGATCGGCACCGAGCGCGCGATTGGCCTGCCACAACTGCCCGATGATTTCGGACACGGTCAAATTACGGTTAAAACCCTGCTTGCCGGTCGAACAAAAGGAACAATCGAGCGCACACCCGGCCTGCGTCGAAATACACAGCGTCCCACGATCGTCTTCCGGAATGAAAACGGTTTCTACCGCATTACTGCCACCGACATCAAACAGGAACTTTCGCGTTCCGTCATCCGAAAGCTTGTCCGAAACAATCGCGGGCGGTGTGACTGAAGCCATTGCCTTGAGTTTTTCGCGCAGGCTCTTGGCGATATCGGTCATGGCATCAAAGTCGCTCTGCCCGAAACGATGCATCCAGCGCAGCACCTGCTTTGCACGAAACGGCTTTTCACCGATTCCGGCAAAGAAGGCGGTCAGGCCGGCCGCATCAAAATCGAGCAGATTAACTGTCATGCTTTGCAAGCCCGGATCAACGACCCGAGTAAACGTTCATCGCCGGGAAGAAGAAAGCAATTTCAACCTTGGCCGTATCGGGACCATCCGAACCATGCACGGCGTTGGCGTCGATCGACGCAGCAAAATCCGCGCGAATCGTACCGGGAGCAGCCTTCTTCGGGTCGGTAGCGCCCATCAGATCACGGTTCTTGGCAATGGCGTCTTCGCCTTCAAGAACCTGAATCATCACCGGACCCGAAGTCATGAAAGCCACCAGATCTTTGTAGAAGGGGCGCTCTTTGTGCACACCATAAAACTCGCCTGCCTCTTGCGGGGACAACCAGGCCATTCTGGACGCAATGATCTTCAAACCATTGGTTTCAAAGCGGGAGTAGATCTTCCCGATGACATTCTTGGCAACCGCATCGGGTTTGATGATGGAGAGTGTTCTTTCAATAGCCATAAGTGGTCTTTCCTCTGTTAACAGGTCATAAAACCGCGTGAAACAGCAAATAGCCCGCTGTACACGCAGATAACCCGTCATTGTACCAACACTCTGGCGCAACTGCCGAAAATGCATTGCACAAAGGCTCGACAACAGAGTAGCGAAAGCTGGCCGAACAAAAGCCCCCCCTGCCGCCGACCATCCAGACGCCAGACAATCCGGTTTCAGCGCTCCCGTGGCTTGCGCAAAGGCCGCCCGGGTGCCGGATCTTCCATGTCAAAATCGGCCATCAGCTTTTTCACATCGGCCTCGCCGATCTCCAGCACCTTGCCACGCTTGAGGTTTGGCGGCAAAACGAACGGGCCGTAGCGCACGCGCATCAGCCGGCTGACGACAACACCGACGGCTTCAAACATGCGCCGGACCTCACGATTGCGCCCTTCAAAAAGCGAAACGCGATACCAATGATTGGCACCGTCGCCACCCGCCTCCTGAAAGGTAGCAAACTGAGCCACGCCATCTTCGAGCTCAATACCGGCCAGCAAACTCTGGCGTGCTTCAATCGTTATTTCGCCAAGCACGCGAACGGCGTATTCACGGACAAGGTTGTAACGCGGATGCATCAGCCGGTTGGCCAAATCGCCGGAAGTCGTAAACAAGAGCAATCCACTGGTATTGAAATCGAGACGCCCGACCGCAACCCAGCGCCCGCCGGACATCTTCGGCAAGGAGGTAAACACCGTCGGACGATGACCTGGGTCATCACGCGACACGATCTCGCCTTCCGGCTTGTGATAAATAATCACCCGTGGCAGACGATTCGAGAATTTTAGATGCACCAGCTTACCGCCAAGCTTGATTCGATCGCCAGGAACGACCGACTGCCCTGTTTGCGCCGTTTCGCCATTAACATTGACGCGCCCGGCAGCGATCAATTCCTCCATCTCGCGGCGCGAACCGATGCCGCTTTGCGCCAATAGCTTGTGCAGCCGCTCGGGTTTCCCCGGCGCGACCTTGTGACGCCCACGCTTTGAAGGATCGGCGCGCGCTACACGCGGGCGCCGTGATGCCTTGTGCTCGGCCTGAGAGTCGTCAATCTCGCTAACGGCTCTTTCCGGCTGGTTTGCCGGATCGCTGCGCGTTGCAGCGCGTGGCTTGCGCGGCACTCCGCCTGGCGCAGCGGTTGGTGCGCCGGTTGGTGCGCGAAAGGGGGTCTTGCGGGGTTTATTGTTGGGCATCAGCCAGCTCCAGCGTTTGGTTCAGTATCTCGAGCGGCGGCAACTCGGTCACACTGCGCAAACCGAGGTCGTCGAGGAATTTCTTTGTTGTTGCCAAAAGCGCCGGACGCCCCGGCGTATCGCGATGCCCAACGACATCGACCCAGCCGCGCTCTTCAAGCACCTTGATAATCTGCGTCGCTACCGTTACACCGCGTATATCTTCAATATCGCCGCGCGTCACCGGCTGCCGATAGGCAATGATAGCCAGCGTTTCAAGCACAGCACGCGAGTACTTCGGCGGCTTTTCCGGATTAAGTCGCTCCAGGTAGGGCAAGTATTCGGGCCGCGTCCGGAAGCGCCAGCCGCTAGCCAGCTGCAGCAACTCGACCGGTTGACCGCTCCACTCTTCGCGCAACTCATCGAGCAAAACACGCAGGACATCAGTGCCGATTTCCTCAACAAACACTTTTCTGAGTTCGAACACCGACAAAGCCTGTTGCGAACTAAGCAACACCGCCTCAAGAACCCGCTTCAGCTCACCGGGGTTATTCGGTGGGTTCTGAATGCTGTTCGGATCTGGATTCACTTCGTCCATCAACCAACCTCACATAGATCGGAGCAAATGCTTCCGCCTGCGTCATTTCGAGCAAGTGTTCGCGCGCCAGTTCAAGCATGGCGAGAAAGTGTACCACCAGCACCGGCGCGCCCAGCGTGCAATCGAACATCGCCACAAATTCGACAAAGCCGCCGTTACCCCTCAACTTGCGCAGGATCAGCCCCATATGCTCGCGCACCGATAGCTCCTCGCGCGCAATGGTGTGATGCGTGTGCAGCTTGGCCTGCCGCAAGATCGAAGACCACGCTTCCTTCAAATCCTCCGGGCTTACCTCGGGCAGGCGCTGCAGCATCGACTTTTCGACCCACACCTCGACCCAGTCAAAGTCTCGCTCAGCCTGCGGCATGGCATTGAGGTTGTACGCCGCCAGTTTCATCTGCTCATATTCGATCAGGCGACGAACCAGCTCGGCACGCGGATCTTCCACATCTTCGCCTTCTACGACGCGCGCTTTAGGCAACAACATGCGCGACTTGATCTCGATCAGCATCGCCGCCATCACCAGATAGTCGGCGGCCAGCTCGAGATTCTGCGTGCGCATAGCCTCGACATAAGTGAGGTACTGCACCGTCAGCGGCGCCATCGGAATGTCGAGCACGTTCACGTTGGCCTTGCGGATCAGGTATAACAAAAGGTCGAGCGGTCCCTCGAAGGCATCGAGCATGACCGCCATGGCATCCGGCGGAATGTACAGATCGAGCGGCATTTGCTCCATCGGCTGGCCGTAAATACGGGCCAGCGGTTCACTGCTATTCTTTTCGGGCAGAGCGGCTACTTCGACGGTGCCGATTTCGCTCATTGCACTCCCGCAATCAACCGTAGTTCAACCCCATCGCCTGACGAACATCGCGCATCGTCTCGCGCGCCAACTTGCGCGCTTTGGCATTGCCATCGGCGATGATGTCACGAACGAGCTGCGGATCATCCAGATAGATTTGCGCGCGCTCGCGCATCGGCGCCTGCTCGGCCAGAATGCCGTCGATCACCGGCTGCTTGCATTCCAGACAGCCAATCCCGGCGCTGCGACAGCCCTTCTGCACCCAGTCGCGGCAGGCATCGTCCGAATACACCTGATGCAATTGCCACACCGGGCAACGATCCGGATCTCCCGCATCGGTACGCCGCACGCGATTCGTATCGGTCGGCATGCGCTTGACCTTTTGCGTCACCGTGGCTTCGTCCTCGCGCAGGGTAATCGTATTGTTGTAGGACTTGGACATCTTCTGCCCATCCAGACCCGGCATCTTCGAAGCCTCGGTGAGCAAGGCGCCCGGTTCAACGAGAATCAGTTTTCCGGCGCCGGTCAGATAACCGGACAAACGTTCACGATCCTCGTGCGAAAGGCTTTGTGCTTCCTGAATCAGGGTTTTCCCCTGCGCCAATGCGCCGGCATCGCCATCCTGCTGGAAGCGAGTACGCAAATGCTCGAAAGACCGCTTGTTCTTGCTGCCGAGTTTGACCACCGCCGCCTTCGCCTTCTCCTCGAAATTCGGCTCGCGGCCATAGAGGTTATTGAAGCGACGGGCAATCTCACGCGAAAACTCGATGTGCGGCACCTGATCCTCACCAACCGGAATCTTGTCGGCACGGTAAATCAGAATGTCGGCAGATTGCAGCAGCGGGTAGCCAAGAAAGCCATAGGTCGTCAGATCCTTGCCCGAAAGCTTTTCCTGCTGATCCTTGTAGGTAGGAACACGCTCGAGCCAACCCAATGGCGTGCTCATCGACAGCAACAGGTGCAACTCGGCATGTTCCGGCACCTGCGACTGAATGAACAAGGTCGCCTTGGCCGGATCAACCCCGGCCGCCAGCCAGTCGATCACCATATCCCAAGTCGCCTTTTCGATCCCGTGCGGATCGTCGTACTGCGTCGTCAGGGCATGCCAGTCGGCAACGAAAAACAAACAGGGGTACTCATGCTGAAGGGTAACCCAGTTCTTGAGCACGCCATGGTAGTGGCCAAGGTGCAAGCTGCCCGTAGGGCGCATGCCAGAGAGGACTCGTTCTGCGTACATAATATTATGTTCAGTTAGTTCAGTTGAAAAAGAATAACGATGAAGTGACGCAGAAATGACACAAACGGCCACATGATGACATCAAGGATCTTCGTAAACAGCAAAAGAAGCAAAATCGGGAATCCCCAACGCTCCAGCCGCGAAAATTTCATCGCCATCGGCATTGGCAAGAGGCTCACGGCAATCCGTCCGCCGTCGAGCGGCGGCAAGGGCAAGAGGTTGAGTACCATGAGCACCAAATTAATGTTGATGCCGATCACGCTCATTTTTGTTAGAGGCTGGCTATACGCGTTCAAGGGCATGACCAGCGCCAGTTTGAGCAAGAACGCCCAAGCCAGAGCCATCAGGAAATTGACCGCCGGCCCGGCTGCTGCAACCCACAGCATGTCGCGCTTGGGCTGGCGCAAACGCCCGAAATTAACCGGCACTGGCTTGGCCCAACCAAAAAGCATGGCGCTACCGGCGGCCACATAGCTGGTTATCAAAATCAATCCGGGAACCAGCAAAGTTCCGACCGGATCAATATGACGCAGCGGATTCAAACTGATGCGTCCCGCCTGCCATGCGGTCGGATCGCCAAAATAGCGCGCCGCATAGCCATGCGCTGCCTCATGCAGGGTAATGGCAAAAATCACCGGCAATGCGGAAATAAGAATGGTCTGGATCAATGCACCACTATCCATGCCCGTCATCACTCCAGACCAAAAGGCGCAAGCGGCCCGCGCCCGGCACGGATCAGCTCCAGCGGCAAGCGGGTCAGATCAATCACCGTCGTTGGCTCGGTACCGCAATGACCGCCATCGAGGATCAATTCGAGATGATCGTTGAGCCGATCCTGAATCTCCCAACCCTCGGTGAGCGGCGCTTCATCGCCCGGCAGCGTCAGCGTTGAGGTCAGCAAGGGCTCGCCCAGCTCGGCGAGCAAGGCCAGCGCCCCCTTGTGCGCTGGCACGCGCAGCCCGATGGTCTTGCGCTTAGGGTGCAGCACACGACGCGGCAACTCCTTCGTTCCTTCCAGAATAAAGGTGTAACTGCCCGGTGTCGTCGCCTTGAGCAAACGGTACTGTGCGTTATCTACGCGCGCAAACTGAGCAATTTCCGAGAGGTCGCGGCACATCAAGGTCAAATGATGGCGCTCATCCACATCACGTATGCGGCGAATACGCTCCACCGCATCCTTGTCGCCCAGATGACAGCCCAATGCGTAGCAGGAATCGGTCGGAATGGCCACCACTCCACCCTGACGCACAACGTCTGCTGCTTGTGCCAAAAGACGCTGCTGCGGATCATCCGGGTGAATCGTAAGATAGCGCGCCATGGTTAAAACGCCTCCCAGACGGGCGTCAAGTTCTGAGGAAACGGCGCCAGCTTACCCAAGTCGACATAACTCTCACCCGGGCCATGAAAATCCGAACCGCAGGAGGCCATAAAGCCATACTCGCGAGCCAGCCGCGAAAAAACCGTCACGTGATCCATGGAATGGCTGCCTGAAATAACCTCTACGGCCTGCCCGCCAAAGCTTTTGAAGTCATTGAGGAAATTACGCATCTCACTGCGCGAAAGCTTATAGCGTCCGGGGTGTGCGACAACCGCCACCCCACCGGCGCCAACAATCCAGCGCACGGTTTCCTCAAGCGTTGCCCAGCGATGATCGACATAACCGGGGCGCCCCGGCACGATGTAAGACTCAAAAACGCTGCGCACATCGCTGCACACGCCAATCTCAACGAGATAACGGGCAAAGTGTGAGCGGCTGATCAAATTCGGGTTTTCCGCGTAGCGCATGGCGCCTTCAAAACCGCCTTCGATACCGATTTTCTCTAACGCTTCCGCCATGCGTCTGGCCCGATCGACACGACCGGCACGAATGGAAGCCAAGCCCGAATTTAACGCCTCGTCGTCCGCATTAAAGTTCAAGCCGAGGACGTGAATCTGTATTCCACCCCATTCGATGGAAACCTCTACACCATTAATAAAACGCACCCCGGAAGCCTCAGCAACCGATCGCGCCACCTCCAATCCGCCGAGATCATCGTGATCGGTCAACGCCAACATGTTGACGCCATTACCGACTGCGCGACGAGCAACATCGCCCGCTGGCAACAAACCATCGGACGCAGTGGAGTGGCAATGAAGATCAACGCAGAGCATAGAGAAACGAGGCAATCGGTGAAAAAATGGACTGGCGATGATAGCACAGAGGCGTACACAGACTTCCAGCCAAAAGATCTGCGCTTCTATCAAGCGTCTGATTTAACACTCAGCGGCCACTGCAAAAATTCGGATCCCTGTAAAGAGCGGTGGCCAAGTCGATGCAATAAAGCCTCTGTCGGAGAATTTTCCCAATGGCTCACAAAGTCGAAAAACAGCGTCAAGGCATTCAGTCCATCGAAGTAGGCACGCGCCTTTTTTGCGCGACCAGCCAAAGAGCGCTGGCATGCCGACCGCAAAAGCACATCGCCAGCTTGTCAGCCTCATGCGCACCGGGCTTGTTGAACAAGACGGTAATTTTGGGCGTTACGACCTAGGTGGGCGTCCTCTGGGACTCGGGTTATCCGGCCTTCTACGGCTCGATGTCGTGCGACTGGCCGCACCTATTCTAGACTACAAGCAACTGCTGAAAAAACGCATACCAGTCTAGAAACGGTGACACGCACGCTTGAAAACCAACTGGCAGAAATCCGTCTGCATGGCATTGCCCGTGCCAGCGGGACCCTAACACCAGGAATCAACGGACTAAGCGCTCCCGTTTTCGATCACACCGGCCGAATGATCGCCGCGATTACCTCACTTGGAACCACCGACCACCTTGCCATGGATTAGGAAGCATTCTGGCAAAAGGCACCAATGAAACAGCCATGTCACTCTCAACGAGACTTGGCCACCAGAACAACGAAGGGAATCTGTAGGCCACGACCAACCCAAAGGTCTGGCAAGCACCCAGGCGTTTCAGAGCGCTTGGCCGTAATCCTGCTTTTCGCTCGCTGACAGCTTATGAATAAAGGATTCCAAGGCCTTCGGTAACGCTGCCTCCAACGCCATCTCCGTTCCGAGCAGCGGATGGGGGAATTTTATTTTCCAGGCATGCAGAAACATCCGTTTCAAACCATCTCTATGCAGCGACTTGTTCAGGGCGAAATCCCCATATTTCTCGTCACCGGCAATCGGAAAGCCGAGATGTGCGCAATGCACCCGGATCTGATGCGTACGTCCAGACTTAAGCTCGGCTTCCAGCAAACTGAAATTTTCCCAACGGGCAAGCAACCGAAACACCGTATGCGAAGCCTTTCCCTCATCCGCAACGCGGACACGCCGCTCACCTGACCCAAGCAAATACTTCAACAGCGGTAGTTTGACATTGCGCACAGGGTCCATCCAGCGCCCTTTGACCAAAAGCAGATAGCGCTTGTCAGCTCCCCGACCATTCCCCCCCAAAGCCCCTTCGCGAAACATGTCGTGAAGAGCGACAAGCGCGGTGCGTTTCTTTCCAACCAGCAACAGGCCAGATGTTTCACGATCGAGCCGATGCGCCAACTCTAGAAAGCGTGCCTGCGGCCGCTGACGCCTAAGCGCCTCAATAACTCCGAAACTGACGCCACTGCCGCCGTGCACCGCGATTCCGGAAGGCTTATCAACGACCAGCATCGCCTCGTCTTCGTACACAATCGGCAACTCAGCCTTAACCTCGGCTCCTGCGACGATTTCTTCAGCACGCTGGGCAATACGAATCGGTGGAATCCGAAGCACATCGCCGATCTGCAAGCGATAGGCAGCATCTGCACGCTTGCCGTTTACGCGGATTTCACCACTGCGAACGATCCGGTAAACATGGCTTTTTGGCACCCCTTTACAGATTTTCAACAAGTAATTGTCGAGGCGCTGCCCACACTCATCTTCACTAATGATGGCACTCGTAACGGAACTTTTGCTTACTTCGGCCATTTTGAATATACTAAGGTTGATTTGCGTCTTGGATTGAAAGAGGCGCTGACCCGTAAGACCGTCGAGCGGCGCCGTTACATTTGTGATTGCGACGCACTTTCCGGCAGGCATCAACTGCCTCACTTGCACCACTCTGTGCAAGGTCAGACAGCGCAAATCACCTGGTTAAGTACGCTCACCAAAAGTAGCGATACTACTTGATTTGCGCGCGCCTAGCACGTTCGGACCGCCCCAAGCAGATTCTCGAACCTTGGTTTTTCAAGGCTTGAACAAGAATACAACTCAGCGAAATAATTTTTGGTTGCCATAACGGAACGCCCATCAAGCATCCCACCCACAACTAATCTGTCGCTGCCTGCACAAGGCGCTCCCCATGCAATTGCGCGCGGGAGCCCATTTTATGAAACGCATGCTTTTTAACGCGACACAGGCCGAAGAACTTCGTGTCGCCATTGTTGATGGTCAGAAACTTGTTGATCTTGACATTGAATCGGCCGCAAAAGAACAGAAAAAAAGCAGCATCTACAAAGCGGTTATCACCCGCATCGAGCCAAGTCTGGAGGCGGCATTTGTCGACTACGGCTCTGAGCGACATGGTTTTCTGCCGTTCAAAGAAATCTCGCGCTCCTATTTCCAGCCTGGCGTTGAAACCAGCAGGGCGACTATCAAGGAGGCCTTGCGCGAGGGCCAGGAACTTATCGTCCAAGTAGACAAAGACGAGCGCGGCAACAAAGGCGCTGCACTCACCACCTTCATCAGTTTGGCTGGCCGCTACCTCGTCCTGATGCCCAACAACCCACGTGGTGGCGGTGTTTCGCGCCGTGTCGAAGGCGATGAGCGCACCGAGTTGCGCGACGTCATGGACCAACTCCAAGTACCGCAAGGCATGAGCCTGATCGCGCGCACAGCCGCCATTGGCCGCAATGCCGAAGAACTGCAATGGGACCTCAACTATCTGATGCAGTTGTGGAAAGCGATCGACGGCGCGGCTAATCAGCAAAAAGGTGCGTTCCTGATTTACCAGGAAGGCAGTCTGGTTATTCGCGCAATTCGCGACTACTTCCAGCCGGATATCGGCGAAATTCTGATCGATACTGACGACGTCTTCGACCAAGCCAGCCAGTTCATGGCCCACGTCATGCCCGGAACGGTCAACCGCATCAAGCGCTATCGCGATGATGTGCCGCTGTTCTCGCGCTTCCAGATTGAGCACCAAATCGAGTCCGCTTATTCACGGCAGGTCAACCTCCCCTCCGGCGGTGCCATTGTTATCGACCATACCGAAGCACTGGTTTCGGTCGACGTCAACTCCGGTCGTTCGACACGCGGCGCTGACATCGAAGAAACCGCCTTCAAAACAAACCTTGAAGCGGCTGAAGAGGTCGCCCGGCAACTGCGGCTACGCGACCTTGGTGGCTTGATCATCATCGATTTTATTGACATGGAAAGCCAACGCAACCAGCGCGAGGTTGAAAACCGCCTGCGCGATGGTCTACGCCTTGACCGTGCCCGCGTGCAAACCGGTAAGATCAGCCGCTTCGGCCTGATGGAATTATCCCGTCAGCGACTGCGCCCTGCCCTCGCAGAAACTAGCTACATCTCCTGCCCGCGCTGTTCCGGTACGGGCCATATTCGCAGCGCCGAATCAGCCGCACTGCACATTTTGCGGATTCTTGAAGAGGAGGCGATGAAGGACAATACCGCCGCCGTGCACACACAAGTTCCGGTCGATGTTGCCACCTTCCTGCTCAACGAAAAGCGCGCTGATATCCAAGCCATCGAGTTGCGGCACAAGGTCATCATCCTGCTCATCCCCAACATTCATCTTGAGACACCACAGCACCGCATCAACAGGCTGCGTCATGACGACCTGAGTCAGGATGAATTGCAGCAACCATCGTACAAAATGGTTGCTGAAGCACCGCTCGAAGAAACCAGCAAAAGCGCATCAGCATCGGGAGAAGCAAAACCCCCGCGCCAGGAAGCGGCCATCAAAGGTATTACTGCGGCTCAGCCGGCGCCCATTGTTGATGAAAATGCCAGAGGCAAAGAGAAGAATTCGGAAATCGGATTTATTGCCAAAATTCTTTCATGGTTCCGCAGCACTCCTGAACCAACGCCTGCACCAAAGCCGGAAAGAAAACCGCGCAACGGACAACGCGACGGGCGGCGTAGTGGGCGTAATAACCGGCGCGACGAAGAACGGGAAGGACGCGGCGAGCCGCGCCCTTCCCGCGAAGCCAAAGAACCCCGTGAACCGCGTTCGGCCCAAACCTCGTCACGCGACGAAAATCAGAAACCACGCGAGCCCAGAGAACCCCGTGAACCCCGCCGTCAACGCGGCGAGCCGCGCCCGGAACGCAAGGATCAACTAGCTTCCGCTCAAAATAGCGAGGAAAAGAACCTTATTGCTGCCAATCTCGAAACCGCTGAAAAGCCGACAGAAGACGCGAGCAACGGCGCTTCTCGCCGCCGTGGTCGCAGGGGCGGACGTCGTGAGCGCGGCGAAAGAAACGAAAATCAGGTTTCAGTGCAAAGCGGAGAAAGCACGGAAGGCGCGTCACCCGCCACCACTGTAGTAACCAGCGTGGCAGCCGAGCTAGCCGCGCCTTCATTGCCCGTAACCGAGGTCATCGTTTCGGCTGTTTCCGCAAGCACTGAGCCTGTTGTTATGCAGCAAGCTGTGGCCGTCCAGCCTCCTGCCACGCAGGCGGAAACAGTGGCTTTTGTGGAAGCAAGCGAAACGCAAGCTGCTGCCAGCGAAGCGGTTGTTGCCATTGAGCCAGTCTCTCTAATCGAGCCGGCACCTGTAGTTGTAGCACCAGCGCTTGTCGAGCCAAACCCCGCGTCAATCGTTGTGCAAATGGATGATGCGGCCAAGGTCGAGCCGATCACTACTTCGGCTGCCGAGCCGGTGGTCATCGTCGCCGTGGCAGACATTGCCGTAGCACCCGCAGTAGACATCGAGAAGGCTCTGGAGACAAGCGGCTTGGTCATGATTGAAACCAGCGGGGATAAAGCGAGAGCTTGGCAAGCGGAAGCGCCTGTTATCAACAGTGCGCCACGACGCAAACGCCCGGCTCGAGTCGTCACAACGGATGAACCGTTAATCATGGTAGAAACTGCAGCAAAGGACTAAGCCTTATGGCTTTCTTCAATAAAAAACGGGGCACTCGCCCCGTTTTTTATTGAAGTTCATTGAACCCGCAACTCGCTTCTGTCTAGCCTTCAAGCCACCCCAGATCGTTCTTTTACGGCCTCCACCAGCCCCCGCGTCGCGTCCTCAACCATATCAAGAACCAGATCGAACCCGTACCCTAAACCATAATACGGATCAGGCACCTCGTCGTCATCAAAGCTCTTGGCATAATGCATCAACAAGCCCAAACGATCATGGTGCTTGACTGGGCAAACAAGATGGAGCGATTCTAGATTGCCTCGATCCATCGCAAGCACAAAATCAAAATAACCAAAGTCTTTCGGCGCTATCTTGCGTGCGCGTATGCTAGACAGATCATAGCCTCGGCTGGCAGCAGCACGCTGCGCGCGTTGATCCGGCTCCTGCCCGATGTGATATCCATGCGTACCGGCTGAAGCCACATCTACCAGCCTCTCAAGGCCACTCTCCCGAATCAGCTTGCGGAAAACGCCTTCCGCAGTCGGCGATCGACATATATTCCCCATGCAAACAAACAAAACCCTAATCATTTGTCCACCATTTCAAATTTGTTCAAGCACCACTATCGTGCAGCGCAGCGCCAAATAGCTGCGCCTTGATGCGAAATAGCTGATCGCGGGTCGCCGCTGCCTTCTCAAACTCCAGGTTTCTGGCGCAATCATTCATCTCTTTCTCCAGACGTTTAATCTCGCGGGCAAGCTGTTTTTCGGTCATTTTTTCATAGCCTGCGTGCTCTTGGGCCACCTTCAACTCGCGCTGGGCGACCTTGGCATCGTAAACGCCATCAATAATGTCTTTAACACTCTTGATCACGCCCTTCGGGGTTATACCACAGCGTTCGTTATAGCGAATCTGCTTCTCGCGCCGCCGCTCTGTTTCACCAATGGCGCGTCGCATCGAATCGGTAACGCGGTCCGCGTACAAAATGGCTGTCGCGTTGATATGGCGCGCTGCGCGGCCAATGGTCTGGATCAACGAGCGTTCAGAACGCAAAAATCCCTCTTTGTCGGCATCGAGAATAGCCACCAGCGAGACTTCTGGAATATCCAGCCCCTCACGCAGCAAGTTGATACCAACCAGCACATCAAACTCGCCTAAACGCAAATCCCGAATAATTTCGACCCGTTCCACCGTGTCGATATCCGAATGCAGGTAACGAACGCGAACGCCATGCTCACCAAGGAAATCAGTGAGTTCTTCCGACATCCGCTTAGTCAATGTCGTCACCAGGACGCGCTCATCCAGCGCCACCCGCAACCTGATTTCAGACAGCAAATCGTCGACCTGAGTCGATGCGGGTCGAACAATAACCACCGGATCGACAAGGCCAGTCGGACGAACAACTTGTTCGACCACCTGGCCCTGATGCGCTCTTTCATACTCAGATGGCGTTGCCGAAACAAAAACGGTTTGACGTAGCAAGCGCTCGTACTCTTCAAACTTGAGTGGCCGGTTATCCAGCGCCGAAGGCAGGCGAAAGCCGTAATTAACGAGATTTTCCTTACGCGAGCGATCGCCCTTATACATTGCACCAACTTGCGGAATCGACACGTGCGATTCATCGATGAACATCAAAGCATCGGCGGGAAGATAGTCAATCAGCGTCGGCGGTGGATCGCCTCTCTGACGACCGGAGAGGAAGCGGGAGTAGTTCTCGATCCCTTTGCAGAAACCTAACTGATCGAGCATTTCCAGATCAAAGCGCGTGCGCTGCTCGATGCGCTGCGCCTCGACAAGCCGGTTCTCACGTTGAAAATATTCGATGCGCTCGCGCAACTCATCCTTGATCGCGTCAATCGCCCGTAGCACGGTGGCCCGCGGGGTTACGTAGTGTGAGGACGGAAAAACGGTGAAGCGCACAAGCTTGCTTTGCAAATGGCCTGTTAATGGATCGAACAACTGCAAGCCATCGATTTCATCGTCAAAAAGCGAAATCCGGATTGCATGCTCGGCGTGCTCCGCCGGAAAAACATCGATCACATCGCCGCGCACACGAAAAACCCCACGATGGAAATCGATTTCGTTGCGCTCATACTGCATTTCGACCAAGCGCTGGATGACTTCCCGCTGCCCCATGCGGTCACCGACTCGCATGGTCAAAATCATTTTGTGATACTCGTCGCGATCGCCGATACCGTAAATACAAGAAACCGTCGCGACAATGACGCAATCGCGGCGTTCCAGCAGGCTTTTGGTCGCCGAAAGGCGCATTTGCTCGATATGATCGTTGATCGCCGAGTCTTTCTCGATAAACAGATCACGAGCAGGAACATAGGCTTCCGGTTGATAGTAGTCGTAGTACGAAACGAAGTACTCAACAGAGTTTTCCGGAAAGAACTCCCGAAACTCGGAATACAACTGTGCCGCCAGCGTCTTGTTCGGTGCCAAAACCAGTGCAGGGCGCCCGGTCTGCGCGATGACATTGGCCATGGTGTAAGTTTTCCCGGACCCGGTTACACCCAGCAAGGTCTGAAAAGAAAGGCCATCGCCAATTCCTTCAACCAGCTTGGCGATCGCATCGGGCTGGTCGCCTGCCGGCAAAAACGGCTGATGCAACCTGAATGGGCTGCCTTCAAACGCTTTGATCTGAGAGGATTCAAGTGAATTTGCCATGTTAGAATTCTACGTTGATTTCGTAATGATCGCCGCAGTTCATGAAGCTGATAACGAAGCGGCAATCTTCATACCTTGACAAACCAATAACGCAAGTTTGAGCCTTTGTTCGCTCAAGCGCGCCAACCGACCATTCTTAAGAGACTCACCCATGACCACCTCAATTTTCTCTGCCGTAGAAATGGCTCCACGCGACCCGATTCTCGGATTGAACGAATCCTTCAATGCCGACCCGCGCTCGACCAAGGTCAATCTCGGCGTTGGCGTTTATTTTGACGACAACGGAAAAATCCCCCTGCTCAATGCCGTCAAAGTGGCGGAAAAAGTGCGTCTCGAAAGCATGCCTCCGCGCGGCTATCAAGCGATTGAAGGACTTTCTGCCTATAATCAGGCCGTACAAACGCTGCTCTTTGGCAAAGAATCCCCATTGCTCACCAACGGCCAGGTTGTTACCGCCGAAGCCATAGGTGGCACGGGCGCACTCAAAATCGGCGCAGATTACCTCAAACGACTACTTCCCAACGCCACGGTCTACATCAGTGACCCAAGCTGGGAAAACCACCGCGCACTATTCGAGGCTGCCGGTTTTCCAGTAGAAACCTACCCCTACTACGATGCGCCCACACGTGGCGTCAGTTTCGACGGCATGAAAGCCAAGCTCGATTCGCTGCCAGCCGGTTCCATCGTCGTTCTGCATGCGTGCTGCCACAACCCGACCGGCGCTGACCTGACGGAAGCACAATGGCGCGAAACCATTGAAACTATTCGCGCACGCGGACTTGTCGCCTTCATCGACATGGCCTATCAAGGTTTTGCCGACGGCATCAGCGAAGACGCACTGGCCCTAAACCTCTTTGCTGCTTCCGGCTTGCAGTTTTTCGTTTCGAGTTCATTCTCCAAATCCTTCTCGCTCTACGGCGAGCGCGTTGGGGCCTTGTCGATCGTTACCGCATCGAAGGATGAATCGGGCCGCGTACTATCACAACTCAAGCGTGTCATCCGTACTAACTACTCCAACCCACCCACCCATGGCGGCGCTGTTGTCGCAGCAGTACTCTCCAACCCCGAGTTGCGCCAAATGTGGGAGGACGAATTAGGCGCCATGCGCGTACGCATCCGCACGATGCGCAGCAGCCTCGTTGATAAGCTGAAAGCCAAGGGTACCGCCACGGACTTCTCATTCATCATCAAACAACGCGGAATGTTTTCTTACACCGGCCTGACAGCAAGCCAGGTTGCTCGCATGAAAGACGAATTCGGGATCTATGCGGTTGGTACCGGTCGCATCTGCCTGGCCGCATTAAACACAAAGAATCTCGACTACGTAGCGGACGCTATTGCTGCCGTTCTTTAAGAACACTGATCTTTGAAACGCAAACGCCGGCTCTAAGCCGGCGTTTGCGTTGCATATCATTCTTCTATTTTTTTACTTGCACCGTCGGAGTCTTCAGCGGCCCGTTGATTGTTACAGGAACGCGCATCTGGTTCACGCTCCCTTTCATCTGCAATTCCATCTTGCCATTGATTCTAAGATCCTTGCCAACCTCAACAGCGCCGATCGCCTGCATCAAGCCTGAATCCAGAACCAACCCGGAAAACAGGTAGGCACTCGGTGTCAATCTAAGCTTTCCTGAAAGCTGCTCAAATACCGTTTTCCCCCCCTCTACCGGCGTTGCAGAAACACGGCGCACAGCCTCAGTCAAATCAATCCCCTGAACACTGCCCCGACGCACAGCAAACTCCCCGTCAGCAACAATCGTTGAAAACAAATCGCTCCATGAATCACTTGACGCCGAATAACTAATTGTTCCGGCAATCTCTCCGGTGAACTGAGGCCCAATACCGAGTACCTCACCCAGCCGCGCAGCGTTAATCCGTTCAAAACTTGCCTTGCCCGAAACATGGCGCTGTTTATCGGAAGCCAACACCGCTACGCCTCTTATCACCCCTTCGGAAAATCGCAGCTCGATGTCATCGACAAACAGAGCGCCTTTCTCGATACGTCCTTTCATATCAACTGAAGTAAATAGAAACGGAGAGCCTTCTGACGGACGCCAACCCGCCCCCGCCAAAACGATATCTAGCGTTTTCCCGTGCGGTTTCAGCTCAAGACTCAAACTTCGATCAGGTAAGTTCAGTGATAAGGATTGAAAATAGCGGTCCGCCCCCAGCCTGACCTCACCCTGCATTCCCGAGAGGCCAAGCCCGTCAAACATCACCTCTACCTGATCCAAAACAACAGACTCAAGCCCAACACCTTTGGCCGGATTAGCTAGGGCAGCAAAAATATCATTCACCGCCATTATCGACTCAGCCGAAAGCGCCAAGCCACTTAACTCGACCCGCCGAAAGCTGGTTTTTTTTGCAAACAAGGAGCCAATTACCGGACGCAGACCGATACTCGAAACACGCAATTCATGATCTTCACGGCCGACGCGCACGTCTCCGAGGAACAACCCTAGCTTTGGATAGACATCAACGCGCATGGAAGCAATTTTGACTCGTTGCCCACTCGCTTTCGCAAATGCCGCCTCAACCTCTGGCAAATACCTGTCAAAAGGGAAAGCGAACACAATCAGTAACGCGAAGCCAAGCAGTCCGAAAACAAGGCTCATGATAATCGTCGGCCACCGCATCGAATTGCGCTGGCCGCGACGTATCGGCTTGATCGGGAGCGACTCATCCCCTTTAGGTTTTCCGGATGACAAAACAGCTTTTACACGCTCCAACAAGCGTGGCTTCGAATCGTCGGCACGGGCAGAGTGATCCTCTGCAATACCTTTTTCCTCTTGCTGCGAAAAAACAGACGACAATTGCCCGCCAAGCGTCGTTCCAAACTGCAAAGGGGGAATTGGCGCAACAGAAAACGCTGATATCGACGAAGTGCCCTTAGAACTGGCAAACGCCGAATGAAGTGAGATTGACGTATCTGACAATGAAGGCTCCACAGCGCGCGGGGCATCCTTAGCCCCAGGCGACGAAAGCTTGCGTGCTTTATTGACGGCTGCGTCGCGAATCTCTTGGGCAACTTTCTTCCCCTCTGCCCAAAGAGAATCCTGCTCCACTACAGGCTCAACAAAGCCCGCTTTTTCCAATTCGCGTAGTGCGCTTTCAGTCAGTTTCTCGTTGCCTGTTTTTAGAATCAAGTCAGCAACAGTAGATTGACCGTCCACAAGAATCAGAACCATGCGCACATTTCTCTGCATGACCCGGGTTCGCTTATGCATCGCCTCTTCACCGGAGAGCGTTTTGGCGTAAATGATTTCTAAGTCCATTTGATCGCAATTATTCAAAATAGTGTTGACGAAAACCGAGTTGGTAACTAAAATGCGCGCTTCGTTGTTCCTCGATAGCTCAGTTGGTAGAGCGCCGGACTGTTAATCCGTAGGTCCCTGGTTCGAGCCCAGGTCGAGGAGCCAAGAAATTCAGGGGTTGCGAGTTTTCGCAACCCCTTTTTCTTTGCTCTTTCAGATACGGTTTTATTAGATAAAACCGTATCTGAAAGCTCCCAAGCATCATATCAGATCAAAAAAAAAAATACGCTACTGTTACGTCTTCATTCTCTCAGCAGCATATGTCCTTGCTCATGAAGATCGTGAAAGCTCAGATTAAGCGGAAACTTGTTACTACCATCGAAAATTACTGCACATCATTACGTACTGTGCATAACGGCCGCTTACTACGCAACCACTCAAACCGCCGCTTCACCCGTTTCACCCGTACGGATGCGCACGACCTGCTCGACAGCGGAGACGAAAATCTTGCCGTCGCCGATCTTGCCTGTGCGGGCAGCTCTGACGATGGAATCGATCGCACCTTCAACGGCGTCGTCGGCGACGACGATCTCGATCTTAACCTTGGGCAGGAAGTCGACGACGTATTCAGCACCACGATACATTTCGGTATGCCCTTTCTGGCGGCCAAAGCCCTTTACTTCGGTGACGGTTAATCCGGAAACGCCGATATCCGAAAGTGCTTCACGCACTTCATCGAGTTTGAATGGCTTGATGATCGCTTCAATTTTCTTCATGACACTTGTGCTCCAAAAGAATGCTCAATAACAACTCGAAAACCACGGCTCAATACGAGTCGCGATAACGATTGGTGATCGGGTAACGCCAATCCTTGCCGAATCCGCGCTGGGTGACGCGAATCCCCACCGGCGCCTGACGCCGCTTGTACTCGCTGATTCGCAGCAGGTGCACCACGCGACGCACATCCGCTTCGGCATAGCCTCTGGCGATGATTTCACGCGGAGAAAGTTCGTCCTCCATGGTCGCCGCAACGATAGCATCGAGGATTTCATAAGGTGGCAGACTATCCTGATCGAACTGCCCCGGCTTGAGCTCTGCCGAAGGCGGTCGGGTGATGATGCGCTCGGGAATGGCGTAGGAGACCGTATTGCGCCAGCGCGAGAGGCGATAGACCAGCGTTTTGGCAATATCCTTGATCACCGCAAAGCCCCCGGCCATGTCACCGTAAAGCGTGCAGTAGCCCACAGCCATTTCGGACTTGTTGCCGGTGGTCAGCACCAGCGAACCGGTTTTATTCGAGAGCGCCATCAGAATCATGCCGCGAATACGCGCCTGCAGGTTTTCTTCCGTCGTATCGGCGGGCAAGTCGGCGAACTCCTTGTCCAGCATCGTGGCAAAAACGTTCATCGCCGGCTCGATGGCAATTTCGTCGTAGCGCACACCGAGCAAACGAACCATTTCGCGCGAATCGGCGAGACTGATTTCGGCCGTGTAGGGTGACGGCATCATCACCGCACGCACTTTGTCTGCCCCCAAAGCATCGACAGCAATGCAAAGCGTCAGCGCCGAATCGATCCCGCCGGAAAGGCCGATGATCGCACCGGGGAAACCGTTCTTTCCGAGGTAGTCACGCACACCGAGGACCAGAGCCTGATACACCTCGGCTTCAACCGCTTGCTCGGCGATGACTTCACCCATCTGTGGCTCACCATCAGTGAAATCGACAACGGTGAGCGCCTCTTCGAACCTGGGCAGTTTGCAGCGAATCTCGCCGCGTGAATCGAGCGCGAACGAGCCGCCATCGAACACCAGTTCATCCTGGCCGCCCACCAGATTGGCGTAAAATACCGGCAAGCCGGTAGCGGCAACGCGCTCACGCAAGACCTCGGTGCGCCGTGCCTGTTTGCCGATGTGGTACGGCGAAGCGTTGAGCACCAGTAAGACTTCGGCCCCCGCCTCCCGCGCCTGATCGGCGCTTCCCGCTTCCCATACATCGGCGCAGATATTGATGCCGCATCGCACTCCTTTGATGTTCACCACGCAAGGCTTATCGCCGGATTCGAAATAACGCTGCTCATCGAATACCTCGTAGTTGGGCAAACGCTGCTTGAAATAGGTGGCTACACGCTTTTTGTCGCTAATCAAGGTGGCGGCGTTATAGCTACAACCGTTTTGCGTCACGGGGTGCCCGATCAGTACCGCGATATCCGGCAAGCGAGACGCCAGGTCATCGAGTTCGCGCTCGCAGGCCGCGTAAAAATCCTCCCGCAGCAGCAGGTCTTCCGGCGGATAGCCGCAAAGCGCCAGTTCCGGCGTGAGCAAAAGTTCAGCTCCTTGCGCCTTGGCACGTTGGGCAAAATCGAAAATTCGCGCCGCATTGCCTGCGAGGTCGCCGACCGTGGCATTAATCTGTGCAATTGCAATCTTGAGTGTCATAGGCGTAACTATAAACGAACTTGTCCACGGGAAAAACGATCAAGCGCAGGCCGCTGGCATAAACCAGCGCAACCAGGCGAGGAGGCTTCCCATCCGTGCAGAGCGCGTGGGTATGAGCCATCAAAAAATTACTTGGCTGACGCCTCACTGGGCAGCAAGAGGTTCAGTACTACGGCGAGCACCCCACACAGGCTGATGCCTTGCAGCGAGAAACTGCCAATAGTCAGGCCCAGACCGCCAATCCCCGTCACCAGAGTAACCGAAACGATACACAGATTGCGCGGACTGGAGAGGTCAACGCGCCCTTCCATAATGGTTTTCAGGCCGATACCGGCAATCGAGCCAAACAGCAGCATCATGATGCCGCCCATCACCGGCATCGGAATGGTCTGCAACAAGGCGCCGAACTTCCCCACGAAAGCCATCAGGATGGCAAAACACGCCGCCCAAGTCATCACCACCGGATTAAAGTTCTTGGTCAGCATCACGGCTCCTGTTACTTCGCCGTAGGTGGTCACCGGAGGCCCACCGAACAGGCCAACGATATTGACTGCCAGACCATCGCCAAGCAGCGTGCGATGCAGGCCGGGCGTCTCCGTAAAATCCTTGCCGGTCACCGAACCGATCGCCAAGATACCGCCCACGTGCTCGACAATCGGCGCAATCGCCACCGGAATCATGAACAAAATGGCCGCCAGATTGAATTCCGGCTTGCCAAACTCCGGCACAACCAGCCACGCAGCTTGTGTCACTTTGGAAAAGTCGACAACGCCCATGAATAGGGAAACAACATAACCGACCGCCACGCCCACCAGAATCGGCACCAGCTTTAGCAGTCCTCTGGCACGAATCGCCGTGAGCATCGTCGCCAGCAACGAAATCGCGGCGATAGAAAGCGCCGTACCGTAAGGAACCACCTGCTGATCTCCGGCCTTGCCGGTCGCCATGCTCACTGCCACCTGCGCCAAGCCCAAACCAATAACCATAACCACCGGGCCGATGACCACCGGCGGCAACAAGCGATGAATAAAGCCCACGCCACGCCATTTAACCAGGCCTGCCGCCACGTAATAGAAAAAGCTGGCCGACGCCAAAGCACCTATCGTTGCCGGCATACCCCAGGTGTGCACTGAATAGATCACCGGCGCGATGAAGGCAAAACTGGAGCCCAGGTAAATCGGAACTTCACGGCGCGTGCAAATCTGGAAGATAAGCGTGCCGATACCGGCACCAAGCAAAGCCAGACTGGGATTCAGCCCGGTCAGCAGTGGTACCAGCACGGTTGCGCCAAAGGCAACAAAGAGGATTTGCGCACCGGAAAGTGCAGTACGCCAAACGGGTTCTTTTGCAGTAGTCATGGAGAGTAAGTACCTGATATTCATTACCATTATTGCCGGAATATCCGGAAGTATTTAGTCGGCATTATCAGCCGATATAGCTTAAGCAAGAGGATCGCGAATCTTCAACACCTTATCTACCTCAACTATCCCAAGCTGCCAAAAACTCGCGCCAGTGCGGCTTATCGAGCTTTTCCAGTTCGGCACGGACGAAGCTGATCTCGACATCGTATTCGACGCGCGTAAGCTCTCCACGCATTAGCCGAAAACGCAAGAAAACGAGGTAAGTGTTCATCACATCGGTTTCGCAGTAGTCACGGATCCCGGCGATCTCGCCGGCCTGCCACGCGTCCCATACCTTGCTGCCATCCATGCCGAGCTTACCGGGAAATCCAATGAGCTTGGCCAAGGCGTCAAGCGGGGCGCTGGCGCGCGGCTGATACATGGCGAGCAGATCCATCAGATCAAGATGACGGGTGTGGTAGCGGCTGATGTAGTTGTTGTACTTGAAATCACGGCTATCGGCGTAATCGCCGTCGCCCAGATCCCAGTAACGCGGCGCTACCACACCATGAATCAGACCGCGATAGTGCAGGACTGGCAGATCGAATCCTCCGCCATTCCACGAAACGATCTGCGGCGTGAATTTTTCAATGCCATCGTAAAAGCGCTGGATGATCTCCGCCTCGCCCTGCTCCGGCTCGGCCAGTGACCACACCCGCAGATCCTTGCCGACGCGCAGCGCGCAGGAAATCACCGCGATACGTTGCAGGTGAAGCGGAAGAAAATCGGTATTGGTCTGCGCACGGCGCTGCTGGAAGGCCAGTTCAGCCACCTCGGCATCAGAAAGCGAAGCGTCAAGATCATGCAAACTGCGCAAGCCGGCTACATCGGGAATGGTTTCAATATCAAAGACGAGGACTGGATTCATATTCATATTCCTATCAGGAAGGAAAGACGCCCGAAGACAAGTAACGGTCGCCACGATCGCACACGATGGTAACGATAGTGGCATTCTCGACTTCGGAGGCTAAACGCAAGGCAACGGCTATTGCGCCCCCCGAAGAAACACCGGCAAAAATACCCTCTTCACAGGCCAAGCGCCGCGCTATCTCTTCTGCCTCAGCCTGCGATACGGACTCCACGCGATCAACCAGGCTGCGTTCATAAATCTTCGGCAGATAAGCCTCCGGCCATTTGCGGATTCCGGGGATTTGCGAACCCGGCTCGGGCTGGCAACCGACAATGCAGACGCCTTTATTCTGCTCCTTGAGGTAACGTGAAACGCCCACGATCGTCCCCGTCGTCCCCATGCTGCTAACAAAATGAGTCACGCGCCCTTCCGTTTCCCGCCAGATCTCCGGACCGGTACCTTCGTAGTGCGCCAGCGGGTTATCGGGGTTGGCAAACTGATCGAGAATAATGCCACGCCCATCATCACGGAGTTTTTCAGCCACGTCACGCGCCAGTTCCATGCCGCCGTCTTTTGGCGTCAAGACGAGTTCGGCACCATAAGCCCGCATGGTTTGCCGACGTTCAATGCTCTGATTCTCGGGCATGACCAGCAGCATGCGATAGCCACCCGTCGCTGCGGCCATCGCCAGCGCAATACCCGTATTGCCCGAAGTGGCTTCAATCAGCGTATCGCCGGGTTTGATTTCGCCGCGTTTCTCGGCATGGCGAATCATGGAAAACGCAGGTCTATCCTTCACGGAACCCGCCGGATTATTGCCTTCCAGCTTGGCCAAAATAACGTTTCCACGCGCCTGCAGATTGGCCCCAGGCAAGCGCTTCAAGCGCACCAGCGGCGTAGCGCCGACGTAATCCTCAAGAGTCTTATACATTCTTGCTAAGCCAGTCCACGTATTGCGTGGCGCCTTCTTCCACGCTGGCAAACGGCGCGTCATAACCCGCTTTGCGCAATTTGGTCAGATCCGCCTGCGTGAAGCTCTGGTACTTGCCCTTCAACGCATCGGGGAAGGGAACGTACTCGATGAATCCTTGTTTAACGAGCTGGTCCAACGACTGTTTTGGCTCCCCTGCCAATGCGCGGCACGCGTTCACATTGGCCACAGCGAGTTCGTTGAAGCTTTGCGCATGACCTGTGCCGAGATTGAATATTCCCGATTTTTTCGGGTGGTCAAGGAAGAAGAGATTGACCTTGGCGACATCGCCGACATAGACGAAGTCCCGTTTCTGCTCGCCATTGGCGTAGCCGTCACAGCCTTCGAAAAGTTTAACCTTGTGCTCCGCACCGAACTGGTTGTAGTGGTGAAAAGCGACCGACGCCATGCGCGCCTTGTGCGACTCGCGCGGGCCATACACGTTGAAATAGCGAAAGCCGACGATCTGCGACGAGGCTTCGGGAAGACGCTGGCGCACAATCTGGTCGAACAGGAACTTCGAGTAGCCATAGACGTTGAGCGGTGCTTCATACTGCCGCTCTTCCTTGAACACGCTACTGCCACCATAGGTCGCCGCACTCGAGGCATAAAGAAAAGGCACTTCCTGATCGATGCACCAATCTAGCATTCCCAGCGAATAGCGGAAATTGTTTTCCATCATGTAACGGCCATCCAACTCCATGGTGTCCGAACAAGCACCTTCATGGAATATGGCGTCGATATCGCCGTCGAAAGCCCCAGAAAGAAGCTCATCGATGAATTCTGCCTTGTCGAGATAATCGACGATTTCGCAGTCAACAAGATTCTTGAATTTGTCGGCGCGGGTCAGGTTGTCGACCGCAATGACCTTATCCACACCGCGCTCGTTGAGCGCCTTGACGATATTGGAACCAATAAATCCGGCTGCGCCGGTAACGATGGTGTACATAAATTTTCCTCAGTTCAGCACTGTATTGAGTGCCACATCCAGTTCGGCCCGTGTAACCACCGCCGTACCGAGTTTGCCAACAACAACGCCCGCTGCGACATTGGCCACATGAATCGCCTGCGCCCAATCGGCGCCATGCGCCAGCATGACGGCCAGCGTGGCGATAACGGTATCACCCGCACCAGACACATCAAACACTTCACGAGCCACAGCTGGCTCATGAGCCGTCCCGGCGGCATGAAATAGCGTCATCCCTTCTTCGCTGCGCGTCACCAGCAGCGCTTCTAACGCGAGCTCCGTACGTAACGCCTCTGCCTTACGCGCCAGGTCCGCATCATCCTTCCAGCGTCCAACGACTTCCCGCATCTCGCTTCGATTCGGGGTAATAATCGTCGCACCGGCATAACTCGAATAGTCATCACCCTTGGGATCAACCAGCACAATCTTGCCCGCAGCGCGAGCCAAACGGATCATCTCGCTGATATGAGTCAGCCCACCCTTGCCGTAATCGGAAAAGACCACAGCATCGCACTCTGAAATCCGTTGCTCAAAATCAGACAATTTGGCGCGCAGCCCATCGTGCGAAGGCATCGTTTCAAAGTCGATCCTCAACAACTGCTGCTGCCGACCAATCACGCGCAACTTGACAGTTGTCGTCACTGCGCTATCGATATGCAAACCGGCGTCAATCCCGCCTTCGCGCATCATGCGCCGCAAACTTTCGCCCGGCTCATCATCACCAACCAGCGCCAGCAAAGAGACTTGTGCGCCCAAGGCCGCCGCGTTACGCGCAACGTTAGCCGCACCACCGGGGCGCTCTTCGCTGCGCTCTACCTTAACCACAGGAACAGGCGCCTCGGGAGAAATGCGCGACACTTCGCCGAACCAGTAACGATCCAGCATTACGTCACCCACGATGAGGAGGCGAACCGCCGCAAGTTTTTCCAACTGCATGAAAATTTCTCCGACTAGAGATCAAAATCCACCGCAGAGTCGCAGAGGGCGCAGAGGCGACGCAGAGAAACCCAAAAAATTTTCCTGATTGGCAAGAAACGTCAGCTCGTCATTCTGGCGTTCTGTGAAATGACGAATCAAGGGAAACGAGCTGTTTTTGGAGTAACTGACCTTCATTGCTAATCAGGTAAATTCTTGGCTTTTCTCTGCGATACCTCTGCGTTCTCTGCGTCTCTGCGGTAGGTGTTAGCTTTCAAGCGCCACCCCCGCTAAGGTGTCAAATCGAATTCTTCGGTACGCTTGGGAGAGTACGTTTCCCATCCGCCACACGCCGGGCAACGCCAATAAAACTGACGCGCCTTGAAGCCGCAATTATCGCATCGATAACGTGCCAGGCGCTTGGTATAGCCCTGCACGATGCCTTTTGACAACTCGAGGTCAGCCCGCATCTCCGGCGCTGTTACCAACAAACGGGCTTCAATCAGCTTATCGAAGCCGAGCAGAGTCGGGTTGCGCTTTAACTCATCCCGCACGAGAGAGTACGCGGCCTCCGGGCCTTCGCTTTCAAGTACAAGCTGAAAAACGACATTCAGCAAATCGAGCGAATGGTAATGCTCAAGATAACCACGGAGTAGCTGCAAGCCTTCATCTCTCCGCTCAAGCTTGCGGTAAGCATCAAGCAGGCGTTGAGCGACCAGTGCCAGATAGGTGGGGTCTTGTTGCTCAATGCGCAGCCAACAGGCCACAGCCTCTTCCAGCCTATCCTGTTGCGCCTCAATATCGCCTTGCAACAGACTGGCGCGCACGCATTTCCGATTGCGTTCAAGGGCAGTCTTCAAATAGTCCGCTGCAGCTTCAGGTCGCGAACGGATCATTTCAGCTGCGGCGAGTTCGCAATAGTATTCGGCAATCTCTTTTTGCGTGGCGATATCCGGCAGCTCGGCGGCAATCGTGATCGCCTTCATCCAATCCTTCTCGAGCTGGTAAATTTCAAGCAGATTCCGTTTGGCTTCCTTGACCATATCCGACTCGCGCAGCTTGTCGAAAACCTCCTCGGCTCGATCAAGCAGGCCAGCTTTCAGGTAGTCCTGCCCGAGTTCGGCCATCGCCTG
>RRZU010206082.1_pt1 | contig 37906 bp, 33 predicted proteins | sample 2165561 | NCBI WGS metagenome assembly RRZU01 (sample SAMN10456909, study PRJNA506462) | wastewater metagenome | isolation source: wastewater sludge | place: USA: Moscow, Idaho | reverse complement strand
GTGATGCTGTAATCGGTATTAAACAGCATCACATATTCCACGACCTGACTGCGGTTATCCAGCGAAGCGGCACTGTTGCTGACACTGATGTTACCCAGATTGAGCGTAGGCACTTCATCGTTATCATCAACCAGCTGCACACCATAATGACGCAGGCGGGTAGTCACCATACGATAAATATCGCTGCGGTCATCACCCACAACATGGATCGCTTTCAGTTGCGAGGGCAGTAGTTTTTCATCTACTTCGCCACGCATATGAAAGCCACAACCGGTGAGCAGTAAGCTCACCAGTATCATCACACCACAGACCAGTCGTTTCATAGTTTAGCCAACCACGATATTGAGCAGTTTGCCCGGTACATAGATCACTTTGCGAACGCTCAGATCAGCCACAAATTTCAATACGGTATGATCTTGCATTGCCAGTGCGTGTACTTGTTCCTGTGTTGCATCGGCGGCCACTGTTAGCTTGCCACGTACCTTGCCGTTCACCTGCACCACGACCAGTTTTTCGTCTTCCACCATCGCCGCCGCATCGGCTGTTGGCCAAGTAGCTTGATCGATATCAGCATGACCCAGTGCCTGCCACAGATGGAAACAAACGTGCGGAGTGATTGGGTAGAGCATCAGCACGACGTTGGTCAGCACTTCCTGTACCAGCGCGCGATCTTGGTCTGACTCTTGTGGTGCTTTCGCAACACGGTTCATCAGCTCCATGACAGCAGCAATCGCGGTATTGAACGTCTGACGGCGACCGATGTCATCGCTGAATTTCGCGATGGTTTTGTGCAATTCACGACGCAGTGCTTTCTGATCGTTACTCAAACTGGCGACATCTAACGCAGGTGCCGTGCCTTTCGCGGTATGTTCAGCCACTGCTTTCCACAGACGTTTCAGGAAGCGTTGCGCACCATCGACACCGGATTCCTGCCACTCCAGCGTCATATCGGCTGGTGAGGCAAACATCATGAACAGACGCACGGTGTCGGCACCGTAACGTTCCACCATCAGTTGTGGATCGATACCGTTGTTTTTCGATTTCGACATTTTGGTCATGCCAGAATGGATCACTTCACGCCCGTCGTTGTCGGTGGCTTTAACGATACGGCCTTTTTCATCGCGTTCTACTTTGACGTCGGTTGGGCTGACCCAAACCCGCGCACCGTTTTCGGTATAATAGAAAGCATCAGCCAGCACCATGCCTTGGCATAATAGACGGGTGAATGGCTCATCGCTTTTCACCATGCCAGAATCGCGCAGCAGTTTGTGGAAGAAACGCGCATACAGCAGGTGCATACAAGCGTGTTCGATACCACCGATGTATTGATCGACCGGCAACCAGTGGTTAGCACGATCCGAGTCCAGCATGCCTTGTTCATAATCCGGGCAGCAGTAACGGGCGAAATACCAGGATGATTCCATGAAGGTATCGAAGGTGTCGGTTTCACGCAGTGCAGGCTGACCGTTGTAAGTGGTTTTCGCCCACTCTGGATCGGCTTTGATTGGGCTTTGTACGCCGTCCATCACAACGTCTTCTGGCAGGATCACTGGCAGTTGATCGGCGGGTGCTGGCACCACACTACCATCTTCCAATGTCAGCATTGGAATTGGTGCACCCCAGTAACGTTGACGCGATACACCCCAGTCACGCAGACGGAAGTTCACGGTGCGCTTACCTAAACCTTGTGCTTCCAGTTTGTTGCAGATCGCATCAAAGGCTTGTTTGAAATCCAAACCATCAAATTCGCCGGAATTAAACAGCACACCTTTCTCGGTGTAGGCGGCAGCCGAGATATCTGGTGCTGAGCCATCTTCTACGGCGATAACAGCACGAATTTCCAGACCGTATTTATGGGCAAATTCAAAGTCACGCTGATCGTGTGCCGGCACGGCCATGACAGCACCGGTGCCGTAATCCATCAACACGAAGTTGGCGACCATGATTGGCACGCGGCGACCATCTAATGGGTGCAGGGCATACAGGCCGGTGGCCATGCCTTTTTTCTCCATCGTCGCCAGTTCTGCTTCGGCCACTTTGGTGTTTTTGCACTCTTCGAGGAAGTCAGCTAGTGCGGCGTTGTTTTCTGCGGCCTGTTTCGCCAATGGGTGCGCTGCAGCAACGGCCACATAAGTCACGCCCATCAGGGTATCCGGACGGGTAGTATAAATATCAAATGATTGCTCGCTGTTTTCGACATGGAAAGTCATGGTCAGACCTTCCGAGCGGCCAATCCAGTTGCGCTGCATGGTTTTCACCATTTCCGGCCAGCCATCCAGCTTGTCCAGATCGGTCAGCAGCTCTTCAGCGTACGCGGTGATTTTGATAAACCACTGCGGAATTTCTTTCTGTTCTACCGGCGTATCACAACGCCAGCAGCAACCATCCTGCACCTGTTCGTTGGCCAGTACGGTCTGGTCATTCGGGCACCAGTTCACGGAAGAGGTCTTCTTATACACCAGACCTTTTTTATACAGTTCGGTGAAGAACCATTGTTCCCAGCGGTAATATTCCGGGGTACAGGTCGCCAGTTCACGATCCCAGTCGTAAGAAAGACCCAGCATTTTCAGCTGACCTTTCATGTACTCGATGTTCTCGTAGGTCCATTTGGCCGGTGCGGAGTTGTTTTTGATCGCCGCGTTTTCTGCCGGCAGACCGAACGCATCCCAACCGATCGGTTGCAGTACGTTTTTGCCATTCAGGCGCTGGTAACGGGAGATCACGTCACCAATGGTGTAGTTACGCACATGACCCATGTGCAGACGGCCTGAAGGATAAGGAAACATAGACAGGCAGTAGAATTTTTCTTTATCTACTTTCTCGAATGCTTTGAATGTCTGCTGTTTATCCCAATGCCGTTGAACTTCCGGCTCCAGGGACTGGGGATTATATTGTTCTTGCATAACTGACATGGGTATATCCGACTCGACAGAGGTGGAGGGTGATCCGTTAGAAAATCACTATAGGATACTTGTATTGCCGGATCGCAACAATAGCTGCGCGGGCTCACAGGCTTTTTCCGTAACACCCGCTATGCTTAAAACAGGTAAGATCGGGAGGATTTCATCATGTCAGAACTCAACACCCCGGATAAAAAACCGAAAGGGTATGAACAGTTTATGAGCCATGTGCGTGCTTTATGGAGTGAAAAAGGCGCGCCAACCACAGAAAATCTGCAGCACTGGTTGCAGGAGGTCGAAGACTTCGTCAGTGCCGCCGAAGACATGACCAAAGATGAACTGGCATTGACCCGCGCTTACGTGAATGAAGAGTTAAGTGAGTTTCTGGATGCGCCGGGCGGCTATCAGGATTCTGCGTTTTACAATGCATTGCAGAATACCGCGTGGGAATGGTTACTGGCGGTCAGTGATCGTACGCAGATAGAGCAGGTAGCGGTAGAAAATGACCTGCATCATGCGAGTGGTTACAAGGTGGGTGAATGGATGGCGCCGGGGCAGAAAATTTGTAAACAGTGCGGTTATCAGGAAACGCTAACCCATGCCGTACCGCTGACACCATGTCCGCACTGCGGCGGTGAACATTTTCAGCGGCAGTCACTCTCGCCGTAATGTCTGATCAATGCAGAAAGCAAAACAGCGCCAATGGCGCTGTTTTTGTTTTAAGGCATGGACTAGCCTAACTGCTTCACCGGCTGACGTTCCAGCCAGCTTTTCAGATTCCGGGCATCATTGATACGGCCGGACGGAGCACCGGCATTCAGGAATACCATCACCATCGGTTTATTCTGCACATCAGCCACCATCACCAGACAACGCCCGGCTTCCTTGATATAGCCGGTTTTTGACAGTTCGATATCCCAGGCACCTTCGCGCACCAGCGCATTACTGTTCTGATAGTGCAGCTGACGACCGGAAGCACTGATAATGTCATGTTCCGTGGAAGTGCTTAACTGACGGATCTGCGGATAACGGTAAGCCGCCTGCACCATCAGAGCCAGATCAGCTGCGGTGGAGGTGTTGTTCTTGTTCAGTCCGGTTGAATCATAAAATACGGTATTACGCATGCCGAGCGCGCGTGCTTTACGGTTCATCGCGGCAATGAATGCGCCTTTACCACCCGGATAGGTACGGGCCAGCGAATGTGCGGCACGGTTTTCCGATGACATCAGTGCCAGCCACATCGTGTCATAACGGGACAAGGTGGTGCCAATCTCCAGACGGGAGCTGGATCTCTTCACCCGGTCAACATCGGCATTGGTGATGGTGATCGGTTGCTCCATGGATAATTTGGCATCCAGCACGACCATCGCGGTCATCAGTTTGGTAATCGATGCGATAGGCGTACGACGCGCCGCATTTTTGCCATACACCATGCGGCCGGTATTGGCATTCATGATCAGTGCGGCATTGGAGTCCAGAAACGGACTGCCGCTGGTCATCGGAATAGTATTCACCCGGGCTGGCGGCGTATTCGCAGCCAGACTGGATTTGACCGGCGCATGTGCACGGGAAGAGATACTCGCTGGCTGATGGCTGGCATTTTTGGCTAACTGACGCGATTTGACCTTTTTCTGCGTCCGGCTGTATTTATTCAGTCGCTGTGTGGAGTTCAGCGCAAGTTTGGTGGCTGGTTTGGCCGTTTTTGTTGCGGACAGCGGTTTAACCTTACCGGCTTTGGCGACTGAAACTGGTTTTTTGGTCGTCTTTTTAACCGTTTTCTTCACGGTCTTTTTAACCGCGGCCACTTTTTTAACCACCGGCTTAGCCACAGGCTTCACCGCCGGTTTGACTACCGGTTTACTTTTTACTACCACGACCGGTTCGTCCGGGACATACGGCTTGGGTACTGTCGCGGCGAAACTTTGCGAAGAAAAACAGACTAATCCAAATAAGAAAGCTACTACCTTGTTCATCGCTATGTCCTGAAACAGTCAAACTATGTCAGCCGGAAATGTCAGCCAGAAATCGGGAGCGGGATTATAGCGCTAAACCTGCTGATTCCGGCCACCTGAAATAAAAGAAAATTGTTACCGATTCTCGTCATCTTTCACCACGCGGGAAAGCTGCAGTGTTTTATTTAATACGCCATCTGTGACATCCAGTTGAAAGTCACCCGATAGCTGGAAAATCTGCCATTTCCCCGGTTCGTAACCTTTCAGGCCCATAAAATCTTTTGCCTGAGTAGCACTCTGAAACGCGATCGCTCCCGGATAGAGACCAAACAGACATGGCCCGAGTTTTACTACTGTTTTGCCCCGTGTCAGTGCGACAGCATCATCCGGCGAACTGATGGTATAAACCGGATGCATGGGGGATTGCCGTATCATGGGTACACTATTTCGCTGAATATCTACCCAGGCTGCGACGACAGCAAAAATGATCAATGACAGCGGGAGCAGAAAACGTTTCATTGAGCGGATCCATCCTGGCGATTAACAGAGCGGATGATCATACGCTCTTCCTGAAGGTTAGATTAGGTGAAAAAAAATGGAGGAGCCAGTACAGCCCCTCCATATTCATCATTCTCTTGCGCAAAGTGTGCAAAACACAGCACTTTACGCGGAAAAACCGCGCCGGTTAAAACACATTCAGCGCATGCAGCATGACCGTGAGGATCAGCAGCGGCGTAATAAAACGCAGCAGCACAAACAGGATCCGGCTCAGATGCTGATTCTGCAGTTGCTGATGATTGCTTAATGCCTGCTGTAAGGCCGGATAGCCCCAGACCCAACCGACAAACACGGCAATCGTGATCCCGCCAAGTGGCAGCAGAATATTGGAGCTCAGGTAATCGAACAGATCAAACATGTTCATACCAAACAGTTTGAATTCCGCCATCGTGCTGTTGGTCAGTGCACAGGTTGAACCGAGTAAGGCAACCAGCACCAAGGTGATCAGGGTGGCGGTTTTACGCCGCACACCAAAACGTTCATTGATCACCGCGACCGGCACTTCCAGCAAAGAGAGCATGGCGCCGATAGCGGCCACCGAGGTCAGCACAAAGAACAGCACCATCAGCAGGTGGCCGAACGGCATCTGCGCGAATACCGCCGGAATGGTGATAAACACCAGGGGCGGACCGGCTTCCGGCTGAAAGCCAAACGTGAATACGGCCGGGAAAATAGCAATACCGGCCAGCATGGACACAAACAGATCGGCGCACATGACGCGGAAGGCGGTCACCGGAACATTCTGATCGTCGCGGAAGTAACTGCCGTAGGTCATCATGGTGCCCATACCCACGGAAAGTTTGAAGAACGCCAGCCCCATGGCGGCCAGCAATACCGACCCGTTCAGCTTGCTGAAATCAGGCTGGAACAGAAACTTCAGCGCTTCGCCGGCTTTATCCAGTGTCAGGCTGAAGCCGCACAAAATCAGCAACAGGATGAACAGCAGCGGCATCAGGCGTTTAGTAACGGCTTCAATACCTTTCGCCACCCCCAGCAGCAGGATCCCGCTGATAAACAGCAATACACCCCATTGCCACACCAGTGATTGCACGGGATCGCTGATCAGCGCCCCGAAAGCGGCGCCGGTGACTTTCGGATCACTGGAGAGGATCTCGCCACTGATGGCTTTCGGCACATAGGCAAACACCCAGGCGACAACCTCAGAGTAGAAGGCCATGATCAGGAAGGCGGCTACGACACCAAACGCGCCAATCAGCCACCATGGCTGACCCCGGGGAGCCAGACGCTGCAGTGTAGTGATCGGATTTGATTTGGCACTGCGTCCCATGGTGATTTCGGCAATCATCACCGGTAAACCGACCAGCAGTGTTGCCAGCAGATAAATCAGCAGAAAACCGGCACCGCCATTGGCGCCAGTCATATACGGAAATTTCCATATATTGCCAAGGCCAACGGCCGATCCCAGCGTCGCGGCCAGCACGCCGAAACCGGAGGTAAATCCATCGCGTTTGGTCATTTATTACCTTAAATTGGTTTGCTTCTGTAAAAAGTTAATTTTCCCATATTTTATATGGGATACACAGCGGGATTTACGCGAGGGGAGGATTATCTTTGGTGATCAGCAGGTAGTGAGGGATTCAATCCACTCCGGATGCTGCGGTAACAGCTCCTTCCGGGATTTAGGCCACTGCTTGAGACGATATTCCGCCTTCAGTGCCTGACTGCGGTCGCCGATCGCTGTGTGCCAGTGCAGGGAAAGCGGGGTACGCCCGCGCAGATTGCGGGCGCCGGTGCCGGCCTGATGCTGGGCTAGCCGGCGTTGCACATCCGTGGTGATCCCGGTGTAGAGGCGGTTATCCTTATCGCGGATCAGATACAGCGACCAGATAGTTAACAAAGCTGGCTGTGCTGACATTGTTCCAGCTTACCCTGTAATTCATCTGCCGGGATAAAACCCTGAATACGCAAGTGCGGGCTGGGTTTGCTCTGTTTATCGAAGAACAGCACATTCGGCAGTCCCAGTACCTGCAACTCCTGCATTAAGGCACGGTGTTCCGCGTTATTGGCGGAGACATCGGCCCGCAGCAGCTGATAGTCACTCAGGCTGTGCTGCACCTGCGGATCGCTGAACGTCTTATCATCCAGTTCCCGGCAAGCCGTACACCAGTCAGCATACAGATCCAGCATCACCGGTTTACCCTGCGCTCTGGCGGCAGCTAACTGTTGTTGTAATTCCTCGCTGTTGTTAACCGCTGTAAATGGCAACGCATCGGCGGGTTGCCACTCATACTGTGTAGCCGCGAAAATGCCGCCGGAGAGCAGCAACAGTAATGTCACGGTTTTCAGTCCGGGAGCTTTTGTCACCGGCCACAGACGCCAGATCAGCCACAATACAACGGCCAGTGCAAAACAGGACCAAAGCAGCGTAGCTATATGGGCAGGGAGCAACCGTTCCAGCAGGAACAGCGGCATCGCGAGCAGTAATACGGCAAACAGTTGTTTGATGAAGACCATCCAGGCACCGGCTCTGGGCAACACTTTGCCGCCGAAGATCCCCATCAGCAGTAACGGCAAACCCATCCCCAGACTCAGCAGGAACAGGGTCAGTGCACCATACAGCGGGTTCCCGCTTTGAGCGATAAACAGCAGCACACCGGAAAGCGGGGCGCTGGTGCAGGGAGAACCAATCAGACCGGACAACGCGCCCAGCATCGCGACACCGCGCAGTGAGTGCAGCGACTGCTGATTCGCCAACCCCTGCAGCTTGTCCTGCAGGGCGCGCGGCAACTGAATGCCATTGCCGAACATCAGGCTCAGTGCCAGCAGCAGGTAGAACAGACTGAAAATCCCGAGCAGCCACGGATTTTGCAGCCAGCCCTGAATACCGGCACCGGCAGACGCAATGAAGACACCAATCACTGTATAGGTCAGCGCCATACCCAGTACATAGACGAACGACAGCGTAAAACCGCGCTGCCAGTTCAGGGTATTGCCATGCTGACTGAGCATGGCGCTCAGCACCGGATACATCGGATAAACACAGGGGGTCAGTGATAAACCGACACCCATGGCAAAAAAGCTCAGTAAAGCCAGCAGACCCGGCTGCAGTAATGCGGTGGTATCCGCGCTGTCCGGTGCGACCGGCACGGCAGGTTCAGATTGCGTCAGCGCTGGCCGGAAGGCTTGCAGTGCGATGGTTGTCTGTTGTGGCGGATAACATAAACCTGTTGTGCAGCCCTGATAATAAAGGGTGACTTTTGCGCCGGCAGCGATCGCCGGAAACGACAGCGTGGTACTGACAGTCTGAGGGTAGATTTCGGTCTTTCCCAGAAACTCGTCTTCATGCAGAACACCTGCCGGCAGTGAGAGCGGTGCGGATTCGGCTCCCGCCACATCTACACGAATTTTTTCCCGGTACAGGTAATAACCTTCCGCTGGCTGCAGAATGATTTGCAGCTGATTGTCCGTTTGCTGTGTCGTCACGACAAACGCCTGATCTGCCGGTAAGAATTGCGGTTTCGCAGCCGGGATCAATTGCTGCAACAAGGCCTCATCCGCTTTCAGCGGCAGCATAAACAGCAGAAAAAAACAGCTGCAAATGAGGTACAGATAGCGTGTCATGGTGTGGTTTGTTCCTGAAGCCATTGCAGATAGGCCGGACTTCCGTTTAATACGGGCATGGCCAGTATTTCCGGCACCTCATAGGGGTGTAGTGTCTGTATCCGTTGCTGCAGAACGCCAAACAGAGTGCGGCGGCTTTTAATGACCAGCTGCACTTCCTGGCTTTCTTCCATCTTGCCTTGCCAGCAATAAAGCGATGTCACCTGAGGAATGAGATTAACGCAGGCTGCCAGTTTTTCATTCAGCAACGTCTGCGCCAGTGCCCGGGCACAGGTATCATCAGGGCAGGTGCATAATACGACGATAGCATCACTCATGGGCGCTCACCGGCTAATGGATCTTCTTACTCTAATTATGCAGTCTGTCGCAAAATTCGACCACTAAAGATCATCACTATGATCGATGAAACCTTGAATCAGCGGCTCTGCATCCCCATCTGGTGATTTATACGTCAGTTTGTCGGCGTAACTTTATTTGGCCTGAGAGGTGCCTGTGGCAAAAATTGCATTTGGTTTTTTCCTGCTGTTCTTTCTGGAGCTGTGGGTCATCATTAAAGTGGGGTCGGTCATCGGCGCCTTTATGGTGATCCTGCTGATGATCCTGGCGGCGGGTTATGGGGTTTCACTGGTTCGTTCCCAGGGGTTGCGGACCATGATGACGATGCAGCAGCAACTGGCACAGGGCATTGCTCCTGCGGCAACGATGCTGGAAGGCGTTGCGCTGCTGTTCGCCGGTATACTGTTTATGTTCCCCGGTTTTCTGACCGATATTGTCGCGTTATTCCTGCTGCAACCGTTTGTCCGTCACTGGCTGGCCCGCAAGCTCACCAGCAGCCCGCGCTGGCAGGTTTATGGTGTGCATACCACGGTGGAAAGCGAAGCGCAGCATGTCGAGCCGGACAGCGAAGAGGTTTTCAACGAGAAAATCAAACCGGCACCACGTCAGGGAACGACCATCGATGGCGAGTACGAACGTAAAGATAAAGATGACAATACACATCAGTAAGACGTGTACTTAACCAAATTTTTTCTGCTGCGCCCTTGAAGCGCAGGAATATGCCCCCAGATCGGGGATTGTATTTGAATTCAGTTTCGGCCGCAGAAGGCCGTATTCATAGAAACAACACTCAGTAGGAGAGTTATCAATGAAAATTCGCCCATTGCATGATCGCGTGATCATCAAACGTACCGAAGTTGAAGCTAAGTCTGCAGGCGGCATCGTGCTGACTGGTTCTGCTGCTCAGAAATCCACTCGTGGTGAAGTTCTGGCAGTCGGCACGGGTCGAATCCTGGATAACGGCGAAGTGAAAGCGCTGGCTGTCAAAGTAGGCGATAAAGTGATTTTCAACGAAGGTTACGGCGTGAAAACCGAGAAGCTGGATGGTCAGGAAGTTTTGATCCTGTCTGAAACTGACATCCTGGCAATTGTTGAAGAATAATTTTTATCACCCCCCAATTTGAGCTAGAGGAATTTTAAAAATGGCAGCTAAAGACGTTAAATTTGGTAGCGACGCCCGTATCAAAATGCTGGAAGGTGTCAACGTTCTGGCGAACGCGGTAAAGGTAACACTGGGCCCGAAAGGCCGTAACGTAGTGCTGGATAAATCATTCGGCGCACCAACCATCACCAAAGACGGTGTTTCTGTAGCGAAAGAAATTGAACTGGAAGACAAATTCCAGAACATGGGCGCTCAGATGGTGAAAGAAGTGGCTTCCCAGGCGAATGACGCGGCGGGTGACGGTACTACTACTGCGACTGTACTGGCTCAGTCAATCATCACCGAAGGTCTGAAAGCCGTTGCTGCTGGCATGAACCCGATGGATCTGAAACGTGGTATCGACAAAGCGGTTCTTGCTGCAGTTGAAGAACTGAAAACCCTGTCTGTGCCATGTGCTGACACCAAAGCAATTGCTCAGGTAGGTACTATCTCTGCAAACTCTGATGAAAACGTGGGCAAACTGATCGCAGAAGCGATGGATAAAGTAGGCCGTGACGGTGTTATCACTGTTGAAGATGGTCAGGGTCTGCAAGACGAGCTGGCTGTCGTTGAAGGTATGCAGTTCGATCGCGGTTACCTGTCTCCGTACTTCATCAACAAACAAGACACTGCTTCTGTAGAACTGGACGATCCGTTCATTCTGCTGGTAGACAAGAAAGTGTCTAACATCCGCGAAATGCTGTCAGTGCTGGAAGGCGTTGCGAAAGCAGGCAAACCACTGGTTATCATCGCAGAAGACGTAGAAGGCGAAGCGCTGGCTACTCTGGTTGTTAACACCATGCGTGGCATCGTGAAAGTGGCTGCTGTTAAAGCACCTGGTTTCGGCGATCGTCGTAAAGCCATGCTGCAGGATATCGCGATTCTGACTGCCGGTACTGTTATCTCTGAAGAGATCGGTATGGAGCTGGAAAAAGCGACTCTGGAAGAATTGGGCCGTGCCAAACGCATCGTGATCACTAAAGAAAACACCACCATTATTGACGGTGTAGGTGAAGCAGCAACTATCGAAGCGCGTATTGCTCAGATCCGTCAGCAGATCGAAGAGTCTTCTTCTGACTATGACAAAGAAAAACTGCAGGAACGTGTCGCTAAACTGGCTGGCGGTGTTGCAGTTATCAAAGTCGGTGCAACCACCGAAGTTGAAATGAAAGAGAAAAAAGCCCGCGTTGAAGATGCCCTGCACGCAACCCGTGCTGCGGTAGAAGAGGGTGTGGTTGCTGGTGGTGGTGTGGCGCTGGTTCGTGCTGCAGCTAAACTGGCTGACCTGAAAGGTGACAACGAAGATCAGACCGTTGGTATCCGTGTTGCCCTGCGCGCTATGGAATCACCACTGCGTCAGATCGTCGACAACGCCGGTGAAGAGCCATCAGTGGTTGCAAACCGTGTTCGTGAAGGTGAAGGTAACTTCGGTTACAACGCCGCGACCGAAGTTTACGGTGACATGCTGGAAATGGGTATTCTGGATCCAACCAAAGTAACCCGTCTGGCACTGCAATTCGCTGCTTCTGTAGCTGGCCTGATGATCACCACCGAATGTATGATCACTGACGCACCGAAGAAAGATGCACCAGCTATGCCAGATATGGGCGGCATGGGTGGCATGGGCGGCATGATGTAATTCATCGCAACTCATTGTAATACCAAGAAGGCCGGAGCAATCCGGCCTTTTTTATGGCTGGAAATTAGTTTTCAGGAGATCAGTTATGTCACTGCTTTATAGTTTTGCGCCCATTGCTGACGAAAATGCCCGGATTTTGATTTTGGGCAGTATGCCGGGGCAGGCCTCTTTGGATGCAGGGCAATATTACGCGCATAAACGGAATTTGTTCTGGCCGATCATGGCCGAGCTGCTGCAGTTTGATGTTTCAGCCAGTTATGAAGAAAAAACGGCGGCGTTACGTGCGGCGGGAATTGCGCTCTGGGATGTGCTGCAATCCTGTAAACGTGAGGGGAGTCTGGATGCCAACATTGAGCATGCCACCCTGACGGTAAACAATTTTGCGGAATTTTTCCGCCAGCACAGACAGATCCGTCATGTGTTTTTTAACGGTGAAAAAGCAGCTTCCTGTTTTCACCGGTATGTTGCGAAGACCGATTATCCAGCCGATCTGATCTGCCAGCGTCTGCCTTCCACCAGTCCGGCCAACGCCTCCCAGTCGCTTGCCTTCAAGTTGCAGGCATGGCAGCGGATCATGGATGTGAAATAACAAAGCTCTCTCTGCAGGCTGTTCATTAATCCATCTGCTATCTTTGTATAGATCTATTCCTGCCTTTTCTGTGTTGTATTCAGTGTTTTCTGAAGCTGAAAACAGGGGATGAGTAACATATTCTTTGTCTATCAGGCTGGTAGCAATGCGGAAGGAATTCGCGGCAAGTGTATCGCTCCGCCCCTGGTGGCTGCGCATACTCACGATAACCGGACTGGGTTTGGTTGCTTGTCTGAATGCGACGGTTGCACCTCAGCAGCCGGGGATTATTACGTCCTTATGGTATGTGAACGCACTGACTATCGTCACATTACTCTATCATCAGCCCTGCTTCCGCGCGTTGCTACTGGCCGGCTATATGGTCGGTCTGAGTGCCGGTTACTGGCTGAATCATGTTTCCGGAACTGCACATCTGACTTTAATGCTGGCCAATCTGGCTGAGGTTTTATTGGCTGTCTATCTGCTGGAACGCAGTCAGTCAGCCAGATGTTTTTATTTCAATATCGATGCCGCGCTGAAACTGGGGATTTTCGGCATCCTGCTGCCGCCGCTTGCCGGGGCTCTGCTGGCGGCAAGCGGATTTGCGCTGAGCACTCCATGGCACTGGTCTGAAACCGGCATAACCTGGTATATCAATTCGGTGATCTGCAGTACATCGGCTATGCCGCTGCTGTTACTGATAAAACACCGTCGCTGGAACAGAGATCAGCCTTGGTTGTTAGCACTCAATCTGCTGTTGCTGCTTGGCTACACCGCCCTGGTCCTGAAATATTTTCCTTTCCCGTTTGCTTATCTGGGGTTGGGATTAGCACTGATTGCCATCCGTAACGGTGTATTTGGTGCCGCGCTGGCAGGTTTTCTGGTCTCTTTCTGCATTGCCGTCTTTATCCGGATGGCATGGTTTTCCTGGCCGCAATACGATCAACATCTGCTTATGCTGTTTGTGTACCTGCCGATTTTAATCACCCTGATCCCACCGCTGTTACTGGCGATCTTTGTTGATACGCTGCATACCCGCGAGCAGCAACTGCTGGCCCGTGAGTCTATGTTCCGGGAAGCGATGGAGGCCTCGGCTGTTGGTATGGCGCTGGTGTCGACGGACGGACAATTGCTGAAAGTGAATCCGGCACTGTGTCATATGCTGGATTACAGCGAGACAGAACTGGCTGATTTATCATGGTCACAACTGATCCATCCTGATGATTTGGGGATGGAACAGCGTTATCAGCAACGCCTGCTGAATAATCAGCAGAGTTCATATCGTCTGGAGGTGCGTTACCGGCGCAAGAACGGCCAGATGATCTGGGTGTTACTGGTGGTTTCAATGGTGCGCGATGATCGTGGATTACCGCATTATTTCGTGTTGCAGGCAGAGGATATTGACAGGCGTCGTCGTAGTGAGGAGCGGGAGAGGGAATTATTCAATCGCTATCTGCTGGCGGCAGAGGCCGGACAGGTCGGTGTCTGGGAATGGCGTCCGGCTGAGCAGCAGATGAACTGGGATGAACGCATGTTCGATCTGTATGCGCTGGATCGACACCATATCGTACCGTCTTTCAGCGTCTGGAAAAGTTGTATCTATCCGGATGATCTGCCCCGCATCCTGAAAGAAATCTCAGCGGCTCTGAATGAAACAAATGTGCTGGATAGCGAATTCAGAGTGAAACACTATGATGACAGCATTCACTATTTACGCATTCATGCCATGGTGGAACGGGATGCCGTCGGCGGTGTGTGGCGCATGGTCGGTACCAACTGGGATATCACCGAGCTGCGGGTGCTGATGAATGATTTATCCCGTGAGCGGGAATTGTTACGTACCACGCTTCTGTCCATCGGGGAAGCCGTGGTCATGACGGATCAGAACGTCAGGATCATCTTTATGAATCCGGCAGCAGAACACATGCTGGATTGTTCTAACCGCAAGGCGAGTCACCGGTCAGTCGACAGGATAATGCATCTGGTGGATGCCGATGGCCAGCCACTGGAAAATCCTTTGCATACTGCTTTACGGCAACGGCGGTTAATTCATCTGAGCAATGATGCTTATCTGAAAAAAGCGGATGGCTCAATGACCGCCATCCAGGATTCTGCGGCACCCATTCTGCGTAATAACGATGAATTGTTAGGTGGCGTATTGATTTTTTCCGATGTTACGGAAATGCGTGCCTTACAAAAACAGCTGGGTTATCAGGCCAGTCATGATCCTTTAACCGGCTTAATTAACCGCTCCGCATTTGAAACAATCCTGCAGGATGTGGTGAAAGAGTCGGTGATGACTGCGGGTCAGAGTGTCCTGGTTTATCTCGATCTGGATTATTTCAAGCGGGTTAATGATACGGCCGGACATGCTGCCGGTGATGAGTTGCTGAGGCAGCTGGCCGGAGTCATGAGTTCCCGGATGAGGGCGTCTGATATTGTCGCCCGTCTGGGCGGGGATGAATTCGGACTGATTCTGCGTAACTGCTCGGTAGAATATGCCGAGTCATTTATGAATGGCTTGATCAGCGAAATATGCAAATTTGAATTTCGCTGGAATGAGCAGATTTTTCATGTTGGCGCGAGTGCCGGACTGGCGCCGGTAAACGGTCAGTTTTCCGCATTCAGTGCTTTGCTGGCCAGTGCCGATCAAGCCTGTTATGCCGCCAAACGGGCCGGCCGCGGACAGGTGAAAATAGTCGGCACCTCTTTTTGATGATGATTTCGCCGATTATTGCGCTGTGCTGTTATAATCGCCCCTCTTTTTCGTTCCGTTAGTATGCCTCCCGCACATGAATCACCGTCATAAACTAGAACTGCTCGCCCCGGCGAAAAATCTCGAATTTGGTATCGAAGCGATTAACCATGGCGCCGATGCCGTTTACATCGGTGGCCCGACCTTCGGCGCCCGGGCGGCGGCGGGGAACAGTATCGCTGATATTGAAAAGCTGGCTGCCTATGCCCATCGTTACGATGCCAAAGTGCTGGTGGCGTTTAATACCATTCTGCGGGATGACGAACTGGACGGTGCACAACGTCTGACGCATCAGCTCTATGAAGCGGGCGTGGATGCCTTGATCGTGCAGGATCTGGGGCTGCTGCGCCTCGATTTGCCACCGATCGCCTTGCATGCCAGTACCCAGCTGGATAACCGTACACCGGAAAAGGTTCGTTTTCTGCAGGATGTCGGTTTCTCGCGGGTTGTACTGGCGCGTGAACTCTCGCTGGAGCAGAGCCGGGCGATTGCACAGCAGACCTCGGTCGAGTTGGAATTCTTTATCCACGGTGCGCTGTGTGTCAGCTACAGTGGCCAGTGCTATATCAGCCATGCCGTTACCGGACGCAGTGCTAACCGCGGCGAGTGCGCGCAGTTGTGCCGGGTGCCCTGTACGCTGGAAACCCGTGAGGGAGCTGCATTAGCCAAAGATCAGCATCTGTTGTCGCTGAAAGACATGAACCAGACAGCCAATCTGCAGGCACTGGCGGAAGCGGGAGTCAGTTCATTCAAAATTGAAGGCCGCCTGAAGGATCTCTCCTACGTTAAAAACGTGACCGCCTGGTACCGGCAGAAACTGGACGCCATTATGGACGGGCAGCCGCAATGGCAGCGTGCGTCTGCGGGACGTAGCCGTTATACCTTTACCCCCAAACCCGAGAAAAGTTTTAACCGGGGCGGCACGGATTACTTTCTGCATGGCCGTCAGATGCCGATCACCTCGTTCCTGACGCCAAAATTTGCCGGTGAGCCGGTAGGGAAAGTCAGCCGGCTGGGTGATAAATGGCTCGAAGTGCAGGGTGCAGAAGCCTTTCATAACGGTGATGGCTTAAGCTATTTCAATCAGAAGAACGAACTGGTCGGCTTGCGGGTCAACCGGGCCGAAGGTAGCCGGCTGTTTCCGGCCGAACCGGTGCGCGGTCTGGCAGCAGGCACCTTGTTGTATCGCAATCATGATCAGGAATTTGAAAAACTGCTGGAGAAAAAATCTGCAGAACGTCATCTCAGTGTGACGCTGCAGCTGAGCGAAACCGACCAGGGATTTGCCCTGCAGATCACCGATGAGCAAGGTATCAGTGCGCAGGCTACCTTAGCGCTGGCGAAAGAAGCGGCCAGCAATCCGGAGCGTGCACAGACCTCATTGCGGGAGCAACTGGCCAAGCTGGGGAACACCATGTTTGTGGCGGATAACGTTGAGCTCCGGTTGTCGCAGCCCTGGTTTATTCCGGTCAGCAGCCTGAATGCCCTGCGCCGCGAGGCGGTGGAGCAGCTGGAGCTGGCGCGGATGGCGGCCTATCAGCGTCCGCAGCCTAATCTGCAACGTTCACCGCTGGCGGTATTCCCGCAGCAGAAACTCAGTTATCTGGGGAACGTGTATAACCAGCAGGCGGCCGCGTTTTATCAGCAGCATGGTGTCAGTGATATTGCCCCTGCCTATGAAATGAACCAGCAGCCGGATGAAGTGTCGCTGATGATCACGAAGCATTGTCTGCGCTACAGTTTTGATCAGTGCCCGAAAGAACGGGAACCGGGGTTCAAACCGGATCATCTGGTCCTGAAAATGGGTAAAGAGGCGTTCCGGCTGAAATTTGACTGTAAACGCTGCGAAATGCATGTGCTGGGTAAACTGAAACAGCCCAAAGGGCAGAAATAACAAAGGGAACATCATGTCAATCTGGGTGGATGCGGACGCCTGTCCGAATGCAGTTAAAACCATTCTGTTCCGTGCCGCAGAACGCACGGCTATGCCACTGATTCTGGTTGCAAATCAGTCAATCAGTGTACCGGCCAGCCGGCATATCCGGACACTGCGTGTCGAATCGGGTTTCGATGTGGCGGACAATGAAATTGTCAAACGGGTGGAGCCCGGTGATCTGGTGATCACCAGTGATATTCCGCTGGCCGCTGATGTCATCGAAAAAGGCGGTTTTGCATTAACCTCACGTGGCGAAGAATTTACCCGGGAAAACATCCGTGGCCGGTTAAATATCCGTGATTTTATGGATACCATGCGTGCCAGCGGTATCCAGAGTGGCGGCCCGGCACCGTTCAGTGAAACAGAAAAACGGGCCTTTGCGAATGCCCTGGATCGATATCTGGCTAGGGCAAAAAAATAAAGAGGCGATGAGCCTCTTTATTAAGTTAACGTCCGTTCGATACGCGGGTTATTCGTCACTACTGAACCAGCCGGAGGCTTTCTTCTCTTTGGCTTTGCCTTCGCTGGTCATCATTGATTTTGTGCCTTCAGATACATTCCGGGTTGCATCGGCTCTGGATTGGATACTGTCCGTTTCTGCATCTTGCTGTTTCAACTCCCGATCAATGTAGTCATCAGCGCGTTTTGATTTGGCCTTCAATGCAGCCAACTCGGCTTTCTGACGCTCAATTTCCAGATCCCGGAGTTGATCTTCGTAGCTCTGCTCCCGTTTTTTATCCGTCAGTGCCGCTTCCGCTTTGGCCTTTTCTCTGGCGGCACTTCGGGCCGCTGTCGCCGCGCGAGCCCGGGCTTCTTTGCGCTCCTGTGCCTCATATTCTTTACGAATACGCTCTTCTTCGGCTTTCATTTCAGCTATCGCTTTGCGTTCCGCGGCTTTTTCATCGGCAATGCGCTGCTGTTGCACCTGATCTATGGTTGCCAGTTGTTCCTGCAACGATTGAGCATTAGCCGCTGGTAGCAACATCACGAAACCAATTGCGATTAGTGTTTTTTTCATCAACGCCCCCTTGCTCACGACTTGACCGGACAAGTTGCATTGGGCTGCAGGCGGGTTTCTGCGCCATCTGAAGAGACCACTAACGCAACGCCGGGGGTAAACTCACAGGTCTTGCCAACCTGAGCTGAATTGTACGTCTGTCCATCTTCCACATAGGTAATAGAGACGCCATCAACCAGAACTTTATCTTTGACTAATGAGCCGCCAACTGCGCCCACACCCGCACCGGCGACTGCGCCCACGGCAGTACCAGAGCCGGAGTGGTTCGTGGTCTTGTTGCCGAGAACTCCGCCGGCAATGGCACCGAGTACACCCCCAATCATTTGTGCATTCTGTTTGCCTTCCGTGTTATCCACTTCAATTCTGGCGGGCAGGACGGCGAGGATTTTGACCGTTTTTGCGGCCTGGCGGCTGTTCACCTGGCCTGCGGTGTAAACGTTGGCCTGATATTGTTCACCCGACGTTGAACAACCGGTGATCATGGCGGAAATGGTTAAAGCGATAACAGACAAAGTAATTTTTTTCATGTTTTTATCCACGTGTGTTTAATTGTTTAATTAAAAGCCGGTGGATTTTAAAAGAACAGGGGAGAATTGTCAGAGATGAATACTGACAACTGATTGATCTTACAGGATTATTTTAACGGAACTGACGGTTCCATTGATTCACTCAGCAGGAATCTGTTTCTTTTCTCTGTATTTTTCAAGCCAGCTGAACAGGAACGGATTCAGCATGATCGAGAAAATAGCGCCCGCCAGCACCAAATCACGGGCTTCGTTTGGTAAGAGTTTCAGATAAATGGCCAGTCCGGTCAGAATAAAGGCAAATTCGCCGATCTGTGCCAGGCTGGCCGATATGGTCAGGGCAACGGAGTTGGAATAACCAAACAGGCGGACCAGCCCGTACGCGGCCAGAGATTTGCCGGCAATAATAATCAGCACCGTCAGCAATACCGCCAGCGGTGCCCGCAGCAGAATTGCGGGATCGAACAGCATGCCGACCGAGACAAAAAACAGTACCGCAAATGCATCCCGAAGCGGCAGGGTATCATGTGCTGCCTTATGACTCAGTTCAGAACCACTTAACACCACGCCGGCAAAAAAAGCACCCAGTGCAAACGAAACGCCAAAGAGTTTCACCGCACCAAACGCAATGCCCAAGGCAATCACCAGTACCGCCAGCGTAAATAATTCACCCGAACCCGTGCTGGCAGTGTGTTTCAGTACTAATGGGATCAGGCGGCGCCCAATCACAAACATCAATACGATAAATGCAAACACTTTGCCAAGCGTGACGCCCAGTTGTTGCCATAAATTGAATGCAGGATCAGCATCGCCGGAATGCGCCAACACCGGTAATAACACCAGTGCCAGTACCATCACCAGATCTTCGACAATCAGCCAGCCAATCGCGATCTGACCTTCCCGTTTCATCAATAACCCTTTGCTTTCCAGCGCCCGCAGCAGCACAACAGTGCTGGCCGTGGATAAACTCAGACCAAACACCAGTCCGGTGGTCCATGACCAGCCAAACAGTTTTCCGGCCAGAGCGCCAAGCAAGGTAGCCAGGACAATTTGTAAAATCGCACCGGGGATCGCGATGAATTTGACAGAAAGAAGGTCTTTTACTGAAAAATGCAGTCCGACACCAAACATCAGTAGAATGACACCTAACTCCGCCAGTTCTGCTGCCAATGCCTGATCAGCGACAAAACCGGGAGTAAATGGCCCGATCAACACACCCGCCAGCAGATATCCCACCATATTGGACAGACGTAACCGGTGAGCAATCATGCCAAAAATGAAAGCCATGGTCAGCGCGCCGACTAAGGTGGTGATGAGAGGCAGGGAATGGGGCATCAGTTCAGGATCTCCGGTTAATGGGCGAGAGACAGACGACGGATCGCCAGCCAGGGAATAGCACTTCCGATCAGGATCATGGCTGCAATCAATACAATTTTAGCATCGGGCATCAGAGAGACCATTTGCATACCGATGGCACCCAGAATAAACGACGAAAATGTCAGTAGCGAAGACGCGGCACCAATATCACTGTGCACCTGTTCCAGCACCATGTGATTACACAGCGGACGGCTTATCCCCATAAAAAACGATGCCGCAAACATGGATACAGCAAAACTGATGCTGGTCGGGTGCCAGAGCAGCATCAGCGTGCCGGCAAGAAACATTCCGGCCAGTGACCAGTTCAGGATCTGCATTGATGAAAAATGTGTGCTCAGCCGGGCACAACAGAATGAGCCGGCCATTAAAGCGAGCGCGTTAAAACCAAATAACAAGCCAAACTGCTGCGCGGACAATTGAAAATCAAGCATATAAATGCTGCCGGAGGCGGCTAGAAATGAGTAAAAGAACAGCGGTGTAATGGCAAAAACCAATGTCAGTGAGCGATACGTGCGGTTTTTAAATAACACCATATAGCGGCGTAAAACAGCCGTGAGACCACCCTGCGTCCGGTGAATAGCAGGTTCTTTTAACGTTAAAGTGCCAATAAGTGAAGCCAGTGCCAGGATCACATGCGTGATAAAGATGATCCGCCAGGAAAGATGCTCGATAACCCAGCTGCCCAGCATCGGCGCCAGCATCGGTACTAAGGGCACGATCACGCCGATGTAAGCCATGATTTTTTTCTGTTGCTGCCCGGTATAGAGATCTTTCGACAGGGTCAGGCATAACGAAGAGGCGGCTGCCGCGCCACACCCTTGCAGAAAACGGGCGACGACCAGCTGACCAATCGATTGCGCCATCGCACAGAACAGACTGCCGGCGATAAAAATCAATAATCCGGCAAACAATACCGGACGTCGTCCGAAACGATCAGCCAGTGGCCCGTAAACTAATAAGAACAGGCTGAAAGTAATAAAAAAGATCACCAGTGAAAAATTGGCCTGTGCCAGTGACAGTTGCCACATATGTTGCAGCATCGGTAATGCCGGCAAATACATATCAGTCGCGAGTGCCGGGAAACCTGCCAGCAGAATAATCAGGACAAACGGAGGCATTACAGAACCTTTTTCTGAAAATAGGGGAAGAAAAAACGATAACAAAAAAGTAACAGTTTGCACTGGTCAAAGCCAGTATCAGATGGGGCTATTCATGAAATCGGTTACAAATGAAGGATACGCCTGCCGGAGCAGGCGTAAGAAGAGAATGATCAGAACGCTTCGCTGACGATTTCTTTGGTAAAGGATTTTTCGCAGTAATGACATTTCAGACGGACTTCACCCTGTGTTGAGCGCACACCGAAGCGACTGCGTACCGGTTCACGGTGACTGATGCAGTTTGAGTTCGGGCAGGCAAAAACGCCAACAATCTCTCCCGGCAATTCCAGCTGATGTTTGGTGACGACTTTGAAGTCTTCAATAATATTCACGGTTGCCTGCGGCGCAAACAAGGCTAACTGGTTCGCCTGATCCGCCGTCAGCTGCGTGTTTTCCACTTTGATCAGATCTTTTGATCCCAGCGCTGCTGATGGCAGATTTAAACCAACCGTAATACGCTGACGGGTGTCCAGCAAATGGAACAATTTCAGGATCTTGATCCCCTGACCAGCAGGAATGTGGTCAATCACCGAACCATTACAGATCGCTTCGACTTGCAGCTGTTTTTTCTCTGACATGATCGGCTCCTTATACTTCTTCATTCAAAACTAATGCCAGTAACGCCTGACGTGCATACACCCCGTTACCGGCCTGCTGGAAATAGTAAGCATGATTTGTGTCATCCACATCGGTATGGATCTCATCCACACGTGGCAGCGGGTGCAGGATCTTCATATTCGGCTTGGCAGTTTTCAGTTCATCGGCTAACAGCACAAACTTAGCGGCAATATGACGGTATTCCGACTCTTCAAAGCGCTCTTTCTGGACACGGGTCATATACAGAATATCCAGTTCCGGCATTACTTCTTCAATCGTGTCATGGAAGCTGAATTCAATACCTTTCTCGGTCAGTTCTTCACAGATGTAATCCGGCATCGCCAGCGCTTCCGGAGAGATAAAGTAGAAGCGGGCACCGAACAGACTTAACGCCTGTGCCAGCGAGTGTACCGTGCGGCCATACTTCAGATCACCAACGAAGGCCAGTTTCAGGCCATCCAGGGTGCCCTGAGTTTCATAGATACTGAACAGATCCAGCAAGGTCTGTGTCGGATGCTGGTTGGAGCCATCGCCGGCATTGATTACCGGTACTGAAGAGAACTCGGCAGATAACCGTGCTGCACCTTCCTGCGGATGACGGATCACAAATGCATCCGTGTAAGAGGTGATCACGCGAACAGAATCGGCCAGCGTTTCCCCTTTTTTCGCCAGTGACGTGTTACCGGCATCAGCAAAACCAATCACTGAACCACCCAGACGGTGTACCGCGGTTTCAAATGACAGGCGGGTGCGGGTTGACGCTTCAAAGAAGCAGCTGGCAATCACCTTATGTTGCAGCAGGTCATGCCGCGGCGACTGCTTCAGCTGGCTGGCTGTCTGAACAACCAGTTCCAGATCAGTCCGGCTCAAATCGGCGATCGACAGGATATTTTTTTTATACAGGGGGTTGGCCATGGCGATAGTGTCCTCAGACAGGATAGGAGCAGGCGATTGAGCGCTGCTCTGGGTGTAAAGGCACAGAAAAAAGCCCCTGCAAACGGGGCTTTTGGCATGAAATCAGAAGAATGGAAAAAACATTGCCAGCAATTTGATGTGGCAACGTGCAAAAAGTCAGATCAATGTCCTGATGCATGATGAAGCGTCCATTCTGTCAGTGCGCGCTGATTATAGTTGATGGGGTGGGGTGTGTTAAGCGACCAGACACAAAGATCTGCGGTTAAAAAAGGCCATCAGACGCTTTTTTTGCTGAAATCAGAAGTAATTAGCTAAAAAAGCAGCAAACGCACCGGCCAGCATAAAAATCGCTTTACCTTTCAGAGGCAATTCGTATAATCGCCAGCGTAAATTGCAGGGGCGTAGTTCCAATTGGTAGAACAGCGGTCTCCAAAACCGATGGTTGGGGGTTCGAATCCCTCCGCCCCTGCCAACTAAAACCAGCGAAAGCTGGTTTTTTAGTTTCTGCCTTCCGGAAACATTTCCTCTTACCGTACCTTCCGTAACACCCGTCCCGACAGACTGGTATCAAATTTCCAGACGTTATCAAAAATCTTCATTAATGCCGGTTTACCGTGCCGCGATAAGCTAACCGCATTAAAACGATTGCCGTTACGTTTGATCTGTTGTGCTTGTTGTTCTGTTTCTACGCTTAAACGCTGGGCGATAAAGTCAGAGAGTACCACCGCATCGGCATTGCTGAAGCGTGCCTGTTGCATATAGTGCATCACCTGCTGCATACAGGGTTCCAGATCGGTGCCCCCTTTGAATGAACAACCGAGAAAGTTCAGGGCTTCCTGCAAGCCTTCCGGGCCGGTCAGTTCATAGGTCACCACATCCGTGGAAAACAGCATGATCACACAGGCCCGGTTTTCCGAAAGGGCAATTTGCAGCAATGCAAAACAGAAGCCTTTGGCACAGTCTTCCGGATAGCCACTCATCGAACCGGAAGTATCAATACAGACAATAAACGGCCCTTTGGTGTCCTGTGTTTCACCGAAAGTGCGTTGTTCACTCATCACCGTTTCGAGACTGCGGCTTTGTCCCATAAACTGATAATTCAGTAACCGCCGTTCTGCCAGTTGTTTGTAGAACACGGTTTCCAGTTCCGGTTCAGTCAGTAAAACAGTCTCAGAACTGATCAACCGGTTCAGCTCGTTACTCTGATGTATACCGACCAGATCGTCCGGCACCTGTTCATGCTGTACAGTCTGCCATTCCGCTGTTTCCACCCGATTGATCTGTTCTTCTGCACTGCTGTCCTGCGTTGCGGCCCGGCCCAGAGCATCGGCAATTTTTTTCAGTTCGGGGTTATGCGTCAGGAAACTGGCATAGTGCCGGAATAACGAGCTGTTGCCCTGTAAAAGATGGGTCGCCGTGAGATCCCACAGTTTACCGGGGTGTTGCGGTGCCAGTGTTTCATCCAGCTCGCCGGCAACCTGCATGCGCAGTTCCAGTTGCTGCAGCATCCGCTCGCGCTCTTGTTCGGCAAAAATGATCTCGAGCGATAAGACCTGTGATACCAGATGTTCCCGCCATTTCTGTATAAACAGCTGTTTACGGTTATGTGCATTGGCCTGACTGAGGGTCAGTAATAAATTCTGCGCATCGGTATGGAAATCAGAGTGTTGTAGCTGAACCAACAAGTCCGCACTTTGTTGCGTAAATTGTTCGGCACTTAAACCTTGTGCATCCAGATAGAGAATATATTCCTGCTGCAAATCGTCCGGCACCGGGATGTTTTTCAGCTGTGCCGGAATAGACTGACTCCATTGTTGTACATGCTCTTGTACGTTTTTGAAAAACAACGGATGCTCATGCATAAATTGTGAAACCTGTGGCGAAGACATGACCGTCGATACCAGATCCTGCACCATCTGGGTTTCGTTTATTGACAGCAGCAGCGACAGTGTTTGTAAATCGACCATAGGTTAGTGTCCGGCTAACTGAACCAGTGATTCAAGGCTATGCAAGTTTGCTTCCAGCTGTTGCTGCAGGTTTTTAATTTCACTGTCCAGACGCAGAAAACTGTCTTCGATTGCGGTCAGTGACTCCTGCGCCAGAAACAGATGCGGGCATTCCACGGTGAATAACAGATATTGTTTTTTCACATCATCGCGGATCTTGCGCCATTCATTCTGCATACTGTCCAGCTGTTCCTGCCAGGTTTTCTGCTGCCAGTCAGGTAAACCCTGTTTGCCGGAAATGGTCAGTGCAATTGGCCGGTTGGCGCTGTCCCGGGCAATCAGGATGGCATGTCCGTCCGTACCCTGAATATCCGCATCGAAACGCAGCGGGATTGTATTTTGATCTTCCTGCAGACGTACCGGTACGGGTTCCTGTTTGTGCAGCCAGAGCATTAACTCTTTACGACGCAATGTCGCAAACCTGATTTCACGCTCCGGATGCTTCGGATCAAGATAGGCGGTTTGCAGAAAAATCAGCCGGTAATTTTCCGCAACCGGGCTCAGTCCTGCCGCTTTAAAATCAAGATGCCATCCTTTGCCGCGCGGACGTATCAGTTTCTGTGCCGGGGAGAGACGGCAACCGAGGATCTTGGTTTGTTCCCGCTGATATTGCTGCAACTCAGTTTGCAAACGCTTGAGTGAGAAATGTAAATTTTCCTGTCCGAATGCCAGTTTACAGGCGAAATCATGCAGCATGGACTCAATCTGTTGCCGGGCATACAGGTCATGCCACAGGCAATCTTTCAGTAATAACAGATCCAGGCTGTTGATTTTCTGCCGGCCATTAAAGAATGCACTGGCCTGCAACAAGCGTAAGGCTTTTTTCCAGCGGCGATCAGAGACATACATCGAATCCAGTTGCTCGCTGTTTTGCTGACTCAGGCGGAAGATCTGATCGCGCAATGCGTACAGCTGTTCAAAAATTGCATCCGGAAGCGTGACCTGAATCAGTGCCCGTTGCCATTCGGTATATTCATCATCACTGATTTTAATATCGGTATTGACCGGATCGTATTGCGGATCCTGACGGCTTATCAGCATCGCGCGGAAATTCTGTTTATCCTGAATGCGATCCATCCAGATACGCACCAGCATGCGGTCATACAACGCTTCCAGGCCGCTGTCTTTCTGCGGTAATTCATTCGATGCGGTCACCAGCAGTCGCATCGGAACAGCGACTTCGCGTTCGCCATTACGGAAACGGTGTTCATTAATCACGGTCAGTAAGGTATTCAAAATCGCCGGACCAGCTTTCCAGATCTCATCCAGAAATACCACTTCCGCATCCGGCAGATAACCGTCAGTCAGACGCAAATAGCGGCCATCATCTTTCAGTGCCTGGATCGATAACGGACCAAATACCTCTTCCGGCGTCGAAAAGCGGGTCATCAGATATTCAAATGCCCGGCTGTCGCGGAATGCATGGATCAGCCGGCGGGCAATCAGACTTTTGGCAATACCCGGCGGACCAAGCATAAATACGCTTTCACCTGACAGGGCGGCCAGCAAACAAAGCCGGATCACGTCTTTTCGTTCAAATAAGCCCTGGGACAGTGCATCAATCAACCGTCCTATCCGTTCCTGAAGCTGTTTATTGTTCTGCATTCAACCGTTCTCCGTCGCTGTAACCACTGCTGTGCGACACTCATTAGCTATAATGTCGTAACAATTATTTTACAGGCTTGTTTTATATCATTGATCCATGAAATTGGTGTATCTGGCCTGACAGAAGCTGTTTTTTCTCTGGCGACTCTGGTATGAATGCATCCAGAAAACAGAGAGAGGCCCTCGTGTCAAAATCGATTTTGCGTCATATGCACATAACTGACTGGCAGTTGCGCTGTCCGGAGGTGTTGCCGCATGCGCCTTCGGCGCTCAGAAGCAAAGCCGGGCCCGTCTGCTGGGTGGTCGGTGACCTGCCGGGCTGGATCGGTGATCTTTGTCTGGTTCTGCATCTGGCCGATTATCAGCATGTGCTTCAGCCGGCTGATTTACCGGTATCATTAGATGAAGGTGACTGGATCCTGTGGAGCGGCGAGAGCGTTACGCCGGAGAATTATCCGCATGTGCACCAGCTTTCATTAAGCTCATCAGCTTCAGCGAAGCAACAACTATGGCATCAGATCTGTCAGTATGAAAATTGAATTTATTGTTCCGGATAAAACCCATCTGCAAGCGCTTTACGATATTGAATGCCGGGCTCATCAATATCCATGGAGCCATCATTTATTATCATCAAACTTTGGTAACCGTTATTTCAATGGTGCCATCCTGCATCAGCAGCAGATTATCGGCTTTTATATCGCAGATTTATTGCTGGATGAAAGTACGCTGCTGAATATCTGTATTGATCCTGCATGGCAAGGACACGGATTTGGCCAGCAATTATTAGAACATTACCTGCAGCAGACAGCGGCACGTGGCTGTATGCAATGGTGGCTGGAAGTCAGAGCCTCTAACCTCACGGCACAAAATTTATATCAGAAAATGGGTTACCATGAAGTGGGCCTGCGGAAAAATTATTATCAGAACGGGAATGTCAGCGAAGATGCGTTTGTGATGCAGCGCTTTCAGGATTGATGACACAGGATGTTCCGGTAATGCAGAAAGTGCGGTGTTTCGTCATGACATTATTGCTGGTGGTTGCTGTTTCAGCAGACGCCGCATCGGTCTACAAATATGTCGATGAAAGAGGGGTTGTCAGTTATACCGATCAATATGCCCGTGCTCAGCCCTTTAATCCGGTCGAAATTGAGATCTGGGAGCCGGAGCAGGATGCGGTCACACTGCGCTACACCAAAATGGGCAACCTCTATCTGTATAACAGCCTTTATGGACCGGTGACGGTGACCTTAAAAATGAACCGGCAGGATAACGTCATCGCGCACCGGAATTTGTCCCAGCCGATCGTGGTTGCGCCCAGAACCGAAATCTTTGTCGATCAGGTTAACTACCTGGGGCAGGGTAAACTCGAGTTTAGTTACCATTTTTCAGTGGGGACGCCTTCCGATATCCAGAAAGATCACTCGATCTTGCGTTCGCCGTTTGCCGGTAGTTTTCGGATCTCACAGGCATTTAATGGGAGTTACAGCCATAACCTGCCGGGAAACCGCTATGCGCTGGATATCGCGATGCCGGTGGGAACACCGGTACTGGCGGCGAAGTCCGGCACCGTACTGGATATGAGAGACAGCTTTAACAGTCACAGCACCAATCCGCAAGACAGGGCAAAAACCAATTACGTTCGTTTATTGCATCCGGACGGCACTATGACGCTGTATGCGCATTTGAAAACCGGCAGCGGCATGGTGAAACCCGGGCAATTCGTTAAGGCCGGACAATTACTGGCATTGTCAGGCAATACGGGATTCAGCACCGGACCGCATTTGCATTTTGCCGTGCAACGTAACAATGGTACGCGATTAGTCTCAATTCCTTTTGATTTACAGGGAATTGTGCCACAAAAGGGCAAATGGCTGGCTGGGCAGTCGGCATATATCCGATAATCCCGATGATTAATCTATCGGTATAACCGATATCAATAATCAGAAGTTGCGATTTCAAGAGGAAAAACGCGGTGTTCATGCCAAATAATTATATTTAATCTTATTTTGTGCGTTTTTTTTCATGAGCAGAGCGGGTAGAGTATCTTCCCCATTTATTTCCGGGATTGTGCGTGAGCTCTCAGTGCTTGGCCGGTAGACTGAGTCCGCAACTCCCGGAAATAGAACTGAAGATGCAGGTACGTTTTTGTGTTGAAACGTCTACACTATTGCCTGCGAATACATGAACCGGTCGCTGTGGGCAATAATGCAGCGTCATTTTTCACTATCAGGGAAAAATCATGCAGATTGGAATACCGAGAGAAAGCCTTGCCGGTGAGACACGGGTCGCAGCTACCCCGAACACCGTCGAGCAACTAAAAAAACTCGGCTTCGACGTGATTGTCGAGTCTGGCGCTGGCGCTTTGGCCAGCTTTGACGATGCCGCGTACGTAGCCGCCGGCGCCAGCGTCGCAACGGCTGCCGATATTTGGCAGGCTGATATTATTTACAAGGTGAATGCCCCGTCCGATGTTGAAATCGGCTTGATTAAAGAAGGCGCCACCTTAGTCAGTTTCCTGTGGCCAGCGCAAAACCCTGAGCTGGTGGCGAAACTGTCGACCAAAAAAATCAATGTGCTGGCGATGGACATGGTGCCGCGTATCTCGCGTGCGCAGTCACTCGATGCCCTGTCTTCGATGGCCAACATCGGTGGCTATCGTGCGGTGATTGAAGCGGCACATTCGTTTGGTCGTTTCTTCACCGGTCAAATTACGGCGGCCGGTAAAGTGCCACCGGCAAAAGTGCTGGTGATTGGTGCCGGTGTGGCCGGTCTGGCGGCGATTGGTTCCGCTCGCTCACTGGGCGCGATTGTGCGTGCCTTCGATACTCGTTTAGAGGTGGCTGAACAAATCGAATCCATGGGTGGCGAGTTCCTGAAACTCGACTTCGGTGGCGAAGACGGCTCGTCGTCTGACGGTTACGCCAAAGTCATGTCCGATGAATTCATCAAAGCGGAAATGGCACTGTTTGCAGAACAGGCCAAAGACGTGGACATCATCATCACCACGGCGCTCATTCCGGGTAAACCAGCACCAAAACTGATTACCAAAGAGATGGTTGATTCGATGAAACCGGGCTCGGTGATTGTCGATTTGGCGGCTGCTACCGGCGGTAACTGTGAATACACAGTACCGGGTACGTTGTCAGTGACTGACTCTGGTGTGAAAGTGATTGGTTACACCGACCTGCCAGGTCGCCTGCCAACGCAGTCTTCTCAGCTGTATGCCACTAACCTGGTGAACCTGGCCAAGTTGTGGTGCAAAGAGAAAGACGGCAACATCAATCTGGATTTCAACGACGTGGTATTGCGTAACATGACCGTCGTGCATCAGGGTGAAGTGACCTTCCCGCCACCGGCGATTAGTGTTTCTGCGGCACCGAAACAGGAAGCAGCGAAACCAGCAGCGGCGAAAGCGGAAGCGAAGAAACCGTGCAAGTCGAAGAAATGGCTGGGTGTGGTCGGCCTGGGGTTGTTTGGTCTGTTAGGCCATGTTGCACCACCGGAATTCCTGTCGCATTTCACCGTGTTCGTGCTGGCCTGTGTGGTTGGTTACTACGTGGTGTGGAACGTAAGCCACTCACTGCATACGCCACTGATGTCGGTCACCAATGCAATTTCCGGCATCATCGTCGTCGGTGCGTTACTGCAGATTGGCAGTGATTCCACACTGGTGAAAGTATTGGCGTTTGTCGCGGTACTGATTGCCACCATTAACATCGTCGGTGGTTTCACCGTGACTCAGCGTATGCTGAAGATGTTCCGTAAGGGTTAAGGGGAGCTGACATGTCTCAAGGTTTAGTTACTGCGTCATACATTGTTGCCGCAGTTCTGTTTATTGCCAGTCTCGCCGGTTTATCCAAACAGGAAACGGCGAAATACGGTAACTGGTTTGGTATCACCGGGATGGCAATCGCACTGGTTGCGACCATTGCCAGCCCGAGTGTACACGGGGTGATTTTCATCCTGGTTGCCATGGTGATTGGTGGTGCGATTGGTGCGCGTTTAGCACTGAAAGTCGAAATGACGCAAATGCCGGAACTGGTTGCTGTGTTGCACAGCTTCGTGGGTCTGGCTGCGGTCGTGGTCGGTTATAACAGCTTCATTGAACTGTTACCTTCGGATGCGGTTCAACAACTGGTGCTGCCACTGAATGGCTCGCCGGAAGAAATCATGGCTGCCGCACAAGCTGCTATCAGCCAATTGGCGGAACAAACCGTCAACGGCCATGGCCACCTGACCGGCGCGATGCTGAACATCCACCTGACGGAAATCTTCCTGGGCGTGTTCATCGGTGCGGTGACCTTCACCGGCTCTATCGTGGCGTTCGGTAAACTGCGTGGCACTATCAGCTCCAAACCGCTGAATATTCCACACAAGCACAAACTGAACCTGCTGGCGGCCGTGGTTTCCTTCGCGCTGATGCTGTACTTCATCAACGTCGGTGGGTCGACCTTCGCTATCATCGTTATGACCCTGATTGCGCTGGCCTTCGGCTGGCATCTGGTGGCCTCTATCGGTGGTGCCGATATGCCGGTCGTGGTGTCGATGCTGAACTCTTACTCTGGTTGGGCAGCGGCAGCGGCGGGCTTCATGCTCTCCAACGACCTGCTGATTGTCACCGGTGCGCTGGTGGGCTCGTCAGGTGCGATCCTGTCTTACATCATGTGTAAGGCAATGAACCGCTCGTTCATCTCCGTTATCGCCGGTGGTTTCGGTACTGACGGTACCGTGTCCTCTTCTGCATCAGAAGAAGTGGGCGAATACCGTGAAATGTCACCGGAAGATGTGGCTGACCTGCTGAAAAACTCCAGCTCCGTCATCATCACCCCGGGCTACGGCATGGCGGTGGCACAGGCACAATACCCGGTGGCGGATATTACCCAGAAACTGCGGGATAAAGGCATCAACGTGCGTTTCGGTATCCATCCGGTTGCTGGTCGTCTGCCTGGTCACATGAACGTCCTGCTGGCGGAAGCGAAAGTGCCTTACGATATCGTGCTGGAAATGGACGAAATCAACGAAGACTTCGCCGATACCGATACCGTACTGGTGATCGGTGCCAACGACACCGTGAACCCGGCGGCGATGGAAGATCCGGGCAGCCCGATTGCCGGCATGCCGGTACTGGAAGTGTGGAAAGCGCAGAACGTGGTGGTATTCAAACGTTCAATGAACACCGGTTACGCCGGTGTGCAGAACCCGCTGTTCTTCAAAGAGAACTCGCACATGTGCTTCGGCGATGCCAAAGCCACTGTGGAAGCGATCCTGAAAGCACTGTAATCCAGGCTTCTCAGTAAATAAAAAGGGAGACTTCGGTCTCCCTTTTTGTTCTGGTCAGATATCGGTTCACTGCAGTCAGATAATCAAAATATAAGCTGCAATAAGCGGCTGCCAAAATAAGCGACAGCGAGTAACACATTGCCAGTCAACGTCATAATGACCAGACGCTGTCCCCGCCATCCCCGCTGATAATGTCCCCACAGCAAGGTAGCATAAAGACACCAGGCGACGACCGATAATCCGACTTTATCCAGATTGTTCGGTGCCAGTATGTTATCGATGAATAAAAAACCACTACTGATCGACAGTGTCAGCAAAACGCCGCCAATTTGTAACAACCGGACCAGCTGTTTTTCGATACTCAGTAAGGGCGGGACATTCTGTAAACGCAGCTTGCGGCGGTGTTTAAGCTGATAATTCAGATAAACCTGTAACAGCGCAAACAGACTGGCAATACTCATCATGGCATAGGAAAGCAGGGCCAGCGCAATATGAATAACTAATCCCGGACGATCGCCCAGACTGGTCAGATAGTAATAAGGCGTAAATAAACTGCTGAATAATAATACTACAGTGAACGCATAAGCGAATGGCAGCAGGATCCAGCTGTTTTGCTGCCGGCTAATAGCGGTGAGTAATCCGTTAATCAGCAGTGCGACCAATGAGGCAACATTGAGCACACTTAAATTCTGTACGGTCTGAGCCTGAATGATCGCCATGCCGAGTACAGCCAGGTGCAGTATCATTGCCAGCCAGGCAGCGGTCAGCACACGGTCAGGGGTGTGAGTCTGGGCGCTGAAAAATTGCCGCATCACCAGTCCGGTTGCCAGCAGATAAAACCCAATGCCCAGTAATGCCACAATCAGCATAATTCATCAGAACCATCAAAAATGAGTTAAAGAGCAGTATAGCTTCCTCTTTATTCTGCAGCCATACGCAAATGTTAAATGAGAATTATTGACAAAATTTAATCGATTTCACCGACAAGTCATGTTCCGTGAATCCCTTTCTTTAGTATCTGCAGTGACTTGGCTATAATCGGCAACAATTTGGCCATAATCTGCGGAGCCAGTCATGTTTGAAACTTTAACCGAGCGTCTATCCGCCACGTTGCGCAACATCAGTGGCCGTGGACGTCTGACCGACGACAACATCAAAGATACCCTGCGCGAAGTGCGTATGGCTCTGCTGGAAGCCGATGTCGCGCTGCCTGTTGTCAAAGAATTCGTTAACCGCGTCAAAGAGCGCGCCGTAGGGCAGGAAGTCAATAAGAGCCTCAGTCCTGGCCAAGCCTTCATCAAAATTGTACATGGTGAGCTGATCTCCGTGATGGGGGAGGCTAACCAGGATCTGAATTTAGCCACCCAGCCTCCGGCGATTTTATTAATGGCGGGTTTGCAAGGGGCGGGTAAAACCACTTCTGTTGCGAAGCTGGCCAAATTCCTGACGGAACGTCAGAAGAAAAAGGTGATGGTTGTTTCTGCCGACGTCTATCGTCCGGCAGCGATCAAACAGCTGGAAACTTTGGCCAATGATATTGGGGTCGAGTTTTTCCCGAGTTCTACCAGCCAGACGCCGGCTGAAATTGCCGCCGCCGCGCTGGATAGTGCCCGTAAGCGCTATTTTGATGTTCTGATTGTCGATACCGCCGGTCGTCTGCACGTCGACAGCGAGATGATGGAAGAGATCCAGCAATTACACAAACAGCTGAATCCTATCGAAACGCTGTTTGTCGTGGACGCCATGACCGGTCAGGATGCCGCGAATACCGCAAAAGCGTTCAGCGAAGCATTACCGCTGACCGGGGTTATCCTGACGAAAGCGGATGGTGATGCGCGTGGTGGTGCGGCGTTGTCCGTACGTCATATCACGGGAAAACCGATCAAGTTTATCGGTATGGGTGAAAAAACCGACGCACTGGAACCATTCTATCCGGACCGTATTGCCTCCCGTATTCTGGGTATGGGCGATGTGCTCTCTCTGATCGAGGAGATGGAGCGCAACGTCGATAAAGAAAAAGCCACCAAACTGGCGCAAAAAGTCCAGAAAGGGAAAGGCTTTGATCTGGAAGACTTCCGTGAGCAGCTGGTTCAGATGCGTAACATGGGCGGCATGATGGGGATGCTCGACAAATTGCCCGGCGTTTCCGGCTTACCGGATAATGTCAAAGGCCAGCTGGATGACAAACTCACGGTGCGGATGGAAGCAATCATCAACTCAATGACTAAAGGCGAACGCCGTAATCCCGATATTATCAAAGGATCACGTAAACGCCGTATTGCCATGGGGTCAGGTGTTGAAATTCAGGATGTGAACCGTCTGCTGAAGCAATTTGACCAAATGCAGAAAATGATGAAGAAAGTTGCCGGTAAAGGTGGCTTACGAAAAATGATGGGAAATATGAAAAATATGTTGCCGCCGGGTGGTTTCGGCCGCGGCGGTTTCTGATCTCAGCGAGCGGCACATCGGTGCCGCTTTGTTTTTCACCGGATCCAACAAGGTTTTAAAGTATGCAGCCTATCTCGCCTTTCCCGCTGAAACCCTTCAATACGTTTGGCCTGAATGCCAATGCCCGGATGGGGTTGATCCTCAGCAATGAAACCGCACTGGACTCATTGCGTCAGAGCCCGTGGTGGTCTGACAGCCTGCCGCGTCTGTTGATTGGGGAAGGCAGTAATATCCTTTTCACCACAGACTTTGATGGTCTGGTGATTGTGAATCGTCTGAAGGGGATTTCGGTACAGGAAACGGATGATGCCTGGTTGCTGCATGTTGCAGCGGGTGAAAACTGGCATCAACTGATCGCGTGGACACTACAAAACCAGATGCCGGGTATGGAAAATCTGGCATTGATCCCCGGTACCGTTGGTGCTGCGCCGGTGCAAAACATCGGTGCGTATGGCGTCGAATTCTGCCAATTCTGTGATTACGTTGATACCTGGCATTTTGCCGACGGTCACAGGGAGCGATACAGTGCAGAACAGTGCCGGTTTGGTTACCGGGATAGTCTGTTCAAGCATGAGTTGCATGATCAGGTCATTATTACCGCTGTCGGTTTCCGGATCCCTAAACAGTGGCAACCTGTTGTGGAATACGGACCGCTGAAAGCGCTGGGGTCCACCGCCTCTGCGGATCAAATCTTCCATACCATCTGCGAATTACGGCAGAGTAAGTTGCCCGATCCGGCGATGTTGGGTAATGCCGGTAGCTTTTTTAAGAATCCGGTGGTGAGTTCAGCACTGGCCATGGAGCTTAAACATCATTATCCCGCCATGCCTTGTTTTACTGCCGGAAACGAGCAGAACAAACTTGCCGCTGGCTGGCTTATCGATCAGGCCGGGCTTAAAGGATTCAGTCTTGGAGCTGCGGGTGTGCATCGTGATCAGGCGCTGGTCCTGGTCAACTTAGGCAATGCCACAGCGAACGAGATCCTGTCACTGGCTAAACATGTTGCCAGTACCGTGCGTCAGAAGTTTGCGGTGCAACTGGAGCCTGAAGTCAGATTTATTGGTTTATCCGGTGAAATAAACAGTTTGCAGGCGATCCAATGAAGCAACTGAACTCACGGCAGCAGGCGCTGCTCAGTATGCTCGCTGATGGTGGTTTCCATTCCGGTGAACAGATCGGTACTGCTCTGGGCATCAGCCGGGCAGCCATAAGTCAGCAAATAAAAAGTCTGCGCCAGCTGGGACTGGAGATATTCAGCATTACCGGCAAGGGTTATCGGCTGAATACGCCGCTGCAGCCACTGAATGCAGATATTATCCGGTCTCACCTTCAAGGCGCCCCAGTGCATACCTGTGCCGTTATTGGTTCGACTAATCAATACATGATGGCTCAGCTGGAACGCTGGCAGAAAGGGGAATGTCTGCTGGCAGAAATGCAGACGGCCGGTCGCGGTCGTCGGGGACGTCAGTGGCATTCGCCATTTGGCAGTCAATTTATCATGAGTATGTACTGGCGACTGGATGATGGTCCGAGTGCCGCCATGGGATTGAGTCTTGCAATTGGAGTTGCGGTCGTCAGGGCGCTGGAAGCGCAGGGATATCAGGGGCTTAGCCTGAAATGGCCTAATGATATCTATATGGCACGCCGGAAACTGGCGGGCATCCTGGTAGAAATGTCCGCCGCCGTAGGCGGTCTCTGCCATCTGGTGATTGGTGTCGGTATCAATCTGAACTTACCGGATGATGTCATCGCCCGTTTGGATCAACCCTGTGCGCATCTGGCTGAACAGACCGCAGCTATTGATCGGAATAAACTGAGTGCTGCCATTATCCACGCATTGCGGGAAACGTTAGCGCTTTTTGAACAGCAGGGATTAAGTGCCTTTTTAACGGAATGGAACCGGCTGGATATGTTTATGCAGCAGCCCGTAAAGGTTCTGCTGGGTGACCAGATAATACATGGTACTTACTGTGGTATAGACGGGCAGGGGAACATGCTGCTGCAGGATGGTAACGGTATTCGTAAATTTGTCGGCGGCGAGATATCACTGCGCGCCGACAGCTGAATTTATTTTCTTAACCTGACTTGCTCAATTGCATGCTGACCGCCTTTGGTCAGGATCAGATTAGCCCGCTCACGGGTCGGCAAGATATTGGCAATCAGATTCGGATAATTGATTTCGTCCCAGATCCGGCTGGCAGTGGCAGCCGCATCATCCTCATCGAAATGGGAATAGTGGTGGAAATAACTCGACGGATCGGAGAATGCGCTCTTACGGAAACGGAGGAAGCGTTGGATGTACCACTCTTTCAGTAAGTTTTTGTCCGCATCCACATAAATAGAAAAATCAACAAAATCAGACACAAAGACGCGGTGCGGATCATGTGGGTAATCCATGCCGCTCTGTAACACATTCAGGCCTTCAATGATCAGAATATCCGGTTGTTCCAGAACTTTGACCTGATCCGGAATGATGTCATAGATATGGTGCGAATAAATCGGTGCTTCAACACGTTGCTTTCCGGCTTTAATATCGGCAACAAAATTGACTAGCCGGCGCATGTCGTACGATTGCGGAAAGCCTTTTTTCTTCATCAACCCGCGCTCTTCCAATACCCGGTTGGGATAAAGAAAGCCATCCGTGGTGATCAGTTCCACTTTCGGATGCTCGGGCCAGTGTTCCAGTAATGCCTGCAGAATACGTGCTGTCGTGCTTTTTCCTACCGCAACACTGCCCGCGATGCTAATCACATACGGCACCCGTTCGCTTCTGGTTCCCAGAAACTGTTCAATGACTTTGCTGCGGTGTTGACGTGCTTTCACATAGAGATTCAGCAAGCGGGATAGGGGCAGATAGATGTCACGGACTTCGTCGAGTGACAATTCATCGTGAATACCACGCAGGTCAATCAGATCCTGCTCGGTTAATGAAAGTGGGACTGAATCACGCAGATGAGCCCACTGTTCCCTGTGAAAATGTAAATAAGGCGAGAGATGTTGTGGATCTGCAGTCATTCTTGAAGTCCTTTCAGCAAGAGGGCCGACATTACACCAAGCACCTATTATTCGACAACCGAAAGTGCATCTGAGGGTTCAAAAAGCAAAAAACAGAACAATTTCATGAAAACGGAGTAGAAAACTCATGAAAACACATCGCAGAGTAGTTGCTCCACCGGCACGCTTGCACTAGAATTCGCAACGCTCTTTGCAGGTAGCCATGATTTGTCATGCACTGATGGAGGGATTCCCGAGCGGCCAAAGGGATCAGACTGTAAATCTGACGGCTCTGCCTTCGAAGGTTCGAATCCTTCTCCCTCCACCATCCTGTGCACTGGCATTGTAGTTATGCGGGCATCGTATAATGGCTATTACCTCAGCCTTCCAAGCTGATGATGCGGGTTCGATTCCCGCTGCCAGCTCCAATTTAATCTATTGTTGATACTCGTCGGACGGTGTGTACCGTGGTGAGTTTCTTACCATATAACAGTGTTAGCTTAGAGGGACGAGCATGTCTAAAGAAAAATTTGAACGTACAAAACCCCACGTTAACGTTGGTACCATCGGCCACGTTGACCACGGTAAAACCACGCTGACTGCAGCAATCACCAACGT
>RRZU012098674.1_pt1 | contig 37908 bp, 31 predicted proteins | sample 2165561 | NCBI WGS metagenome assembly RRZU01 (sample SAMN10456909, study PRJNA506462) | wastewater metagenome | isolation source: wastewater sludge | place: USA: Moscow, Idaho | reverse complement strand
CGGGGCGTCGGCTACTACGTCCAGCTCAGCGCGGACGGGCTGATGACCGGCGGTGGGTTCAACGCCGCGGGCCCGGACCAGACCCAGCGGATGCGCGCCGCCATCGACGACGACCTCGTCGGCGGGCAGCTCCAGCGGATCTGTGACGCACTGGTAGAGGCGGGTTTCGTCATCGACGGGGAGCAGCTCAAGACCAAACCGCGAGGGGTCTCGGACGACCACCCCAGGCTTGCGCTGATGCGGCACAAGTCGATGATTGTCCTACGGCGATATGGAATTCCTTCGTGGCTCGACACCCCCGCGGTCGTCGACCACGTCCGGCAGGACTGGCGGACGATCCGGCCGCTGGTCGAGTGGCTCAGCACCCACGTCGGCCCGACGACGGTGGACCGAGGGCCAAGACCCGGGCGCGGGTAGCACCGGGGGGAGCCATCCGACGACGAAGACCCGACCTCGGCCAGCCGCCCCCGCACGCCGCTCCGGATTGGTTAGCCTGCTGAGGTGAGCGAACAGCCCCCCGTCGAGCGCGCGGCCCTGGTCGGCGCGACCCTCGACGCGTGGCAGCGCGAGCTCACCGGCCTCGGCGGGCCGAACACCTTGCTGTGGTACCGCGACGGCGACCTCGCCCTCGACCTCACCCGGGCCCACCCCGGGGGAGTGGCGCGCTTCCTCGCCGGCAGCCGGACCCGGCTCAGCGACCTCTTCCGGGAGCCCAGTGCGTACCAGGAGGCCTCGACCAAGGCAGCCGAGATCCGCCAGCACGCCCAGCGGCTGCTCGACGAGCGCGGCCTGACCACCGCCTACCTCGCCGTTGGCCTGGCCACCTGGCGGCCCCCGGCGGGGCAGCGCCAGGCGGTCGCGCCGGTGCTGCTGCGCCAGGTCGCGCTCAACCCGGTCGGGCACCCCGCGGCCGACGCCGCGGCGGCCGCTGCGGCGGCCGCTACGGCGAGCGCCAGCGGCGAGCTCCACGACGCCGCCACCGCCGCCACTCCCCTGACCGCCGCCACCGCCCGGACCGCCGTCACAGCCCTGACCGAGGCCGGCGACGACGGCGACCTCGCCCTCGACCTCGGCGCCCACGTCGAGGTCAACCCGGTCCTCATCAGCTACCTCCGCGAGGGACGCCGCATCAGCGTCGACGCCGCCGCGCTCGAAGCCCTGGCCCATGGCGAGGACGGCATCACCCCCGGCCCGGTCTTCGCGCGGCTGCGTGAGCTCTGCGCCGACATCCCCGGCTTCGAGGTGCTCGAGCGCCAGGTCGTCAGCACCTTCCCGGTTGCGAAGATGGCCCACGTCGCCGACCTCGGCGCGACCCGGGACGCCCTCGCCCGCAGCGAGATCGTCGCCCTCCTCGCCGGGGTGGAGTCGGCCCGCCCACGCGGCACCGACCGCATCCCGGCCTGGCAGGACAACCCCGACCCCCGCTCCGAGCTGCTCGTCCTCGACGCCGACTCCACCCAGCGCGCCGCCATCGACGCCGCCCGCGCCGACGCCGACGTCGTCATCACGACCCCGCCAGGCACCGGCGCGACCCAGACCGTCGCGAACGCCCTCGCCACGCTCGCCGCCCAGGGCCGGCGGGTGCTGCTCGTCGCCGAGGACGCCCGCGAGCTCGAGTCCGTCGTCGACCGGCTGAGGACCGTCGGCCTGGACGACCTCATCCTCACCGTCCCCGACGGCGGCCGCGACCGGCTCCGCGTCGTCCGCGAGCTCGCGCTCACCCTCGAACGGCGCCGCCACGACCGCGCCGACGCCCACCGCCAGCCCGGCGCCCACCACAGCGCCCAGCTCGCCAGCCTCGCCGAGACCAGCGCCCGACTGGCCGAGCACGCCCGCACCATGCACGCCGTGCGCGAGCCGTGGGGGGTCACGGCATACGAGGTGGAGAACCGGGTGGCGGCCGCGGCCCGCGCGCAGGACCCGCCGAGCTCCCGGGTCCGCCTCACCAGCGACACCGTCGCCGCGACGCGGTGGGCCGACGTCGAGCGGGTCAGTGCCGAGATCGTCGCTGCCGCCGAGTCGGGTGGGTGGGCGACCGGCCGCCCAGACCCGTGGTATGGCGCCCGCGTCACCTCACTGGAGGACGCCGACCGGGCCCGCGGCATCGTCGAACGCCTCGCCGGGACCCTCCTTGACGACATCGGCGCCCGGGTGCGCCCCGTCCTCGAGGACGCCGGCCTGCCGATCGCCCCCGCCGCCGACCCAGCCGCCCAGAGCGCCTCCCTCGCCACGCAAGAGGCCGCCACCGACGAGACCTCGGACCCCGGCGAGACCGTCGGCCACTGGGTCCGCGCGGTCGAGACGCTCGACGGGGTGCACCGCACCCTGGAGATCTTCCGCCCCGAGGTCTTCGCCACCGACCTACGCGAGCACATCCTCGCCGCCGACGACGGCTCCGACCTCGGCTGGGCCGCCCGCTCGAGGGTGCGCCGCGAGACGCGCACCCTGCTGCGCCCCGGCCCGGTCCCCGACGAGATCGCCGACAACCTCCGCGACGCCGCGACCCAGCGCGACGCGTGGAAACGGCTCGTCGGCCCCGGCTCGCGGCCGCGGACGACGCCGCACGTCCCTCAGGCCCAGGAGGCCCTCGCCGAGCTGGTCCCCGACCTCACCTGGCTCGGCGAGCGGCTCGCGACCACCCCGGCCGGCGGCGCCCTGCTCGAGACGCCCCTCCCGGAGCTGCGTGAGCGCGCCGGCCAGCTCACCGCCGCGACCGACCGGCTCGGCGCTCTCCCCGAGCTCGTCGGCACTCTCGACCACGTCGCGGCCGCCGGCTTCGGCGAGCTCACGGCCGACCTCGCGGCACGCGGCGTCCCCAGCGACCGGATCCCCGCCGAGGTCGAGCACGTCTGGTGGTCCTCGCTCGCGGCGCATCTGGTCGCCACCGACCGGGCCTACGCCGCTCACGACGGTCCTGAGCTGCACGAGAGTCTCACGGCATACCGCATCCTCGACCGGGCCCACCTCGGCGCAGGACCGATGCGCGTCCGGGCCGCCGTCGCCGAGCACGCCATGCGTGCGGACCGCGCCGTCATCGACGCCCTGACCCGCGCCGTCGCCGCCCCCCCGCCGGTACGCACCCTGGTCGAGCAGGCCGGCGCGGGTCTGCTCGCCATCGCCCCGGTCTGGGCGATGAGCCCGTATGCCGTCCCCGCGGTGCTGCCCCCGGGCGTCCGCTTCGACACCCTCGTCGTCCTCGACGCGCAGGCGACGAGGGCCGCTCGGGTGGCCGGGGCGCTGGCCCGATCGGAGCGGCTCGTCGCGGTCGGTGACCCGCTCGGCCCACCCCCCACGTCCTTCGTTGTCGGCTCGATCCCGGACTCGGCGGCGGGCGAGACGTCCACCTCGCTGCTCGCCGCGCTGGCGGCCCTGCCGCACCGCAGCCTCGGCGTGGTCCACGGCCACCGCAACCCGGGCCTGCTCGACGTGCTCGCCACCCTCGGGTACGCCGGTCGGGTCGTCGCCCACCCGAGCCCCGACCCGACGCCACCCCTGCGGCTGGAGCAGCTGCACACCACCTCGGACGTCGTCCCCGAGGCTGACGAGCCGATCGAGAGCAGCCCGGCCGAGGTGGCGGCCGTCGTCGCCCTCGTCCGCGGCCATCTCACGACGCGCCCGGAGGAGTCCCTCGCCGTCATCGCGGTCACCGACGTCCACGCGCGCCGCATCGCTGCCGGGCTCGGTGCGGCCGGGCTCAGCGCGGGGCTTGCCGGCCGTCGGGCGGTGGAGGTTGCCGCCGCGTCGGACTGTGGCTCCGTCGCGGCCGACCGGGTCATCCTCGCCGTCGGCTACGCCAAGACCCGCCACGGCCGGGTCCTCTACCGGTTCTCCACCCTCGCAGGGCCCGATGGCGCCACCCTGCTCGTCGCCGCGCTCGGCCGGGCGCGCCGCGAGGTCACCGTCGTCTCCTCCCTCGCCCCCGACGAGCTGGAGGACTCGCGGCTCACCTTGCCGGGTCCGCGCCTGCTCAAGGACCTCCTCCGGTATGCCGCCCAGGGCCCTGCGACGCCGGCCAGTGGCCCGACGGCCGACGCTGACCCAGTCGCCGGTGCCGAGGGTGGGACGGGCCGGCCTGGTGGGGCCGGTGTGGCTGTCGGTCCGGGTGCGGTGCTCGGTGAGCTCGCCGACCGGCTCCGCAAGCACGGACTCAGCGTCGAGGACGGACCGGCTGGTGTCGACCTCGTCGTCCGCGACCCCGATGCCCCCGGTTCGCCACGGGCGGCGGTGCTTGGTGACGGGCCGGCATACGCGGCGCAGCGCTGCGTGCGCGACCGCGACCGACTGCGGCCCGAGGCACTGACCCGGCTGGGCTGGCGGGTGGTGCAGGTGTGGAACACCGACATCTTCCGCGACCCGGCCCGTGATGTCGTCCGGGTGCTCACCGCCATGCGCGGCGAGGCGGACCACCGGGCGACCGGGCTGGAGTCGGGACCGGACGTGGGGCCTTACTCCGGGCTGAACCCGGGGTCTGACCAGGGCGGCGCTGCCCAAACCCCCCGGCCCGGCACCACTGGCCACGCCGACCCGGACGCCCCAGGGGGATACGACACCGAGGCGGGCGGCGGCTGGCTCCGGCGCCGGCGGCGGCGGGCGGACCGTCCCGCGACCGCCGATGGCGTTACGGAGCACCCCGGGTCGACCTACGACGACACCGACCTCGGCTGGGGCGACCTCCCGACCAGCGGTCGGGACGCCTGGCTCAAGGAGCAGCGGCCACCGCACTGGGAGTAGCCAACACTCCGGCGGTGCAAGCACACCGCGCGCCAACCACCTGCAGAGACGCATCGAGGGGGTGGGAGCCGAAGCTCCCACCCCCTCGACGAGGTGCGTGGTCAGGTGCCGTGCGCTGCCGTCACCAGACCCGGAGGTACAGCGTGGATCAGCGGCGGTTGAGGGCGTCGCGGATCTCGGTGAGCAAGGTGACCTCCTCCGAGGGGGCCGCGGGGGCCTCCTCGCCGGCGGCACGCCGAGCGGCGATCGCGTTCAGCGGGACGACGACCATGAAGTACACGGCCGCGGCCACGATGACGAACGAGATGAGCACCGTCAGGAAAGCGCCGAGGTGGATCCCGCCGGGCACCCAGCCGGAGAAGTTCGGCGTGGAGAACACCTTGCCGATCAAGTCCATGATGACCGTCACGAAGGCCTCGATGACCTTCCCGAACGCACCGCCGATGACCACGGCAATCGCCAGGTCGACGACGTTGCCGCGCATCAAGAAGTCCTTGAAACCCTTGAGCATGTCGTATTTCCTCTTCCTAGGAGTGTCGGCTGCCGCAGGCGATGACCTGGGTTGGTTGGTGGCGTCCTCGCCCCGGCGATAGCCAAGTGTCGTCACCCCCCGCTGGTCGCAGTGGGTGTGGATCGACGCGTCTGCTCGTGCCGGCCACCTGAGCCGCCCCCGCAGACACGCGACCATCAGGGTAGCGCAGGTCACTAGCGGTCGCCTCCCATGAGCGTTCCGTCGCGGGTCGCAACAGTTCAGCCCGGCCGGCTCGCCCTGCCCAAACCCGGCTCACCCCTGCCCAAACCCGGCTCACCCCCACCCCGCCCGGACACCCACTGCTTGGGACGGGCCGCCCTGCCGGTCAGCCGGGTCGGGCCCGCACCACGACGACGAGCGGCAGGTCCAGGTCGGCCCGCGCCCGGGCGAGAGCGACCGCTTCCGCGGGCCGCAGCGCCAGGAGCACCGACCCGGCGGCCCCGTCCGGGCCCAGGTCGTCCCCACTGGCCACGACGGGGTCGGCGACGACGAGCGCCGCGTCGGCCAGGGTCGCCCCGGTCGCCGGTGCGAGGAGGTCCACCCGGTCTCCGGCGCGGAGCACCCCAAGGGTGGCCCGGTCCACGCCCGCAACGGCGGTGACCACCCGGTCGGCGCCGCCAGGGGGCCCGGTACCGCTCTTCAGCAGGCGCGTCGGCGTCAGCGCCTCCCCGGCGCCGACCGACGTCGTCAGTGCTCGCCCGAGCGCCTGACCAGGCTCGGTGAGCCGGCCCGGCGGGGCGACCTGCGCCGGCCACCTGGCCACAGCGACATCACCCTCAACGACGAGCGCACCACCGACGAGGTCGCGGGCGGCGACGAGGACCGGCACCGTCTCATCGACCTGCGGCGGCGCGAAGGCGGTCACCACGAGGGCGCAGGCCGCCGCCGCGAGCAGAGCGCTGAGCACGCGTCGGGCCTGACGTCGGCGCCAGAGCCGCTCGCGTCGGCCGGGCACCCGGCGTGCGCCCACCCGTCGCAACCGGCGCCCCTGTGCAGGGCGCGATGCGGACGTGCGACCACGGGCTGGCATGACGGCAGGCTATGAACCGAGTGAGGTCAGCGGCGAGCGTCCGGCGCGAGGTTGTGGATCGTGGGACGAGCACGAGCGCGCCTGTGGATGGCGTGCCTAGAGACGGGCGCAGCCGACGACGGGAGCCCGCAAGAGGGCTATGCGCTGATGCCGCAGATCACGGTGCGGCAGGGGCCGCGGACCCCGCCGAGGCGGCCGCGCCACTGCTCGCGGACGAGCCGCTGCTGGACGACCCGCCGCTGGACGAGCCGTTGCTGGACGAGCCCGAGGACGACCCGCCGTCCGAGGAGGTGGACGAGGCTGCAGATGCGGCCACCGACGAGCTGCTCGAGCCCTTGCCGGTGCTGCTCGACCGCGAGTCGGTGCGGTAGAAGCCGGACCCCTTGAAGGTCACCCCGACCGAGCCGTACACCTTGCGCACCGGGCCGCCGCACTCGGGGCAGATCGAGAGGGGCTCGTCGTGGAAGCCGTGGGCGGCATCGAACCGGTGGTCGCAGGCGGTGCACGCGTACGCGTACGTGGGCACGGCGGGTCCTCCTCAAACAACGTGCGGTATGGCGCCCGGCGCTCCGGGCCAACCGACCTATCGTACCCTTGCCGCCGGAACCTCCCCGGCGCTCAGGTCCAGCCCGCCAGCCGCCCCCGCTCGCTCACCGCGGCCAGCCTGGCCTCGACCGCGCGGCGCTGCGAGGCCGGGGTGACGACGAGCAGCGAGTCCCCGGTCCGGATGCGGGAGAACCGGGTCGGGACCTGCCGCTCGCCGTCCCGGACGAGCAGGGCCACGACGCTGCCCTTGGGGAGGCGCAGCTCGACGATCTCCAGTCCGGCGAGCCGGGAGCCCTTGGCAACGCTGACCTGGAGCACCTCGGCGCCGACCTCCTCCAGCGCCACGGCTTCGAGGACGACCTGCCGCGCATACATGGTGTCGGTGACCTTGAGCAGGCGGGCGGCGGCGGGCAGGGTCGGGGCCTGGACGAGGGTGAGGACGAGGACGAGGACCAGCACCAGGTCGAACATCCAGTACCAGGCTCCGCTGCCGAGGGTGACCGGGACGGTCGCCAGGACGATCGGGACCGCGCCGCGCAGCCCGGCCCAGGAGAGGAAGGCCTGGTGCCGCCAGGGCAGGCGGAACGGCCCGACCGAGACGATCACCGACAACGGCCGGGCCACGAGGAGCAGCACGGCACCGACGACCAGCGCCGGGATGACCTGCTGCCCCAACCGGGCCGGGGACGCGAGCAGGCCGATGAGGACGAAGAGCCCGATCTGCGCGAGCGAGCCGACGCTCGTCGCGAAGCCGAGAACGGCCGCACGGTTCGGCAGCCCGCTGTTGCCGAGGACCACGGCGCAGGCATAGGTCGCGAGGAAGCCGCTGGCCCCGATCGAGGCGGCGGCGGCATACGCGAGGACGCAGACGGTGAGCACACCGATGGCGAAGAGCGCGCCCGAGGTGGCCGCCCACTCGACCAGCCGCGCACCGACCCAGCCCACCGCGAGCCCGACCAGGCCGCCCAGGACGGGCGCGACGACGACCAGCGCGAGCAGCTGCCACCAGGGCTCGCTCGGCTCGGGCGAGGCGATCTGGTGGGAGATCGTCACGACCAGGATGACGACCGGGGCGTCGTTGAAGCCCGACTCGGCCTCGAGGATCCCGCGCAGGGACGGTTTGAGCGGGACCGAGCGGAGCACCGAGAAGACCGCCGCGGCGTCGGTGGAGGCGAGGACCGCGCCGACGAGCAGGGCGGTCGGCCAGTCCCAGCGCAGGAGGACCCGGCCGGCCACCGCGACGATGGCCACCGAGACGACCACCCCGACCGTGGACAGCGACAGGGCGGCGCCGACGCCCGGACGCATCGAGTGCCACGAGGTGGTCAGACCGCCCTCGGCGAGGATGAGGATGAGGGCGGCATACCCGAGCACCTGGGTGAGCCCGGCGTCACTGAACCGGACCCCCAGACCCCCGTCGCCGACCGCCAGCCCGAGCAGCAGGAAGAGAACGAGCGAGGGCAGCCCGGACCGGGAGGACAGCCGCATCGCGGCGACGGCAGCGAGGACGACCACCGCGCTGAGCAGCAGGACCCGCGCGAGGTCGTCCACCGTGAAGCCGGAAGCCCACACGCGCGTTCACCTCCGCAGGTCTCGGTCGTGCCACCGCCCCGCTGTCACCGTCGTGGCATAGTCTCGCAGTCGTGCAGCGCAGGAAGATCCTCACGCGGGTGGCGCTCCTCGTCGGGGTGCTGCTGGTCGTCGCCCTCGTGTCCGTCGCCGTCGTCGGGACCAGTCTGGCCCGGCGCCCCTTCCCCCAGGTCAGCGGCGAGATCCGGCTCGCCGGCCTCACCGCCGCCGTGGAGGTCCGCAGCGACGCCCGCGGGATCCCGCACATCTACGCGGACAACCCGCTCGACCTCTTCCGCGCCCAGGGATATGTCAGCGCCCAGGACCGCTTCTTCGAGATGGACCTGCGCCGCCATATCACCAGTGGCCGGCTCGCCGAGCTGGTCGGCTCGGCCGGCCTGGAGACCGACAAGGTCACCCGCACCCTGGGCTGGCGCCGGGTCGCGGAGAAGGAGCTCGCCCTCATCGCGCCGGCGACGCGCTCCTATCTCGATGCGTATGCCGAGGGCGTCAACGACTACCTCCACGAACGTGGCGATGCGTCCTCGATGGGCCTGGCGTACTCGGTCCTGGGGATGAAGAACCCCGGGTACAAGCCGGAGGACTGGTCGGCGGTCGACTCCCTCGCGTGGCTCAAGGCGATGGCCTGGGACCTGCGCGGCGACTACAACAACGAGCTCTCGCGGGCCCAGCTCGCCGCGTCGGTCCACCCCAACCAGCTCGCCTTCCTCTTCCCGCCCTATCCCTACGACACGCACCTGCCGATCCTCTCCTCGAAGGACTGGGTGCCGACCGCGGGCTCGCAGAAGCCCACCTTGTCGGTCGTGCCACCCGCGCTTCAGGACACCTCCCTGGCCCAGGTATGGCGCGCTGCCGCCACCGCCCTTGACGCCGTCCCGCCGACCATCGGGCGCGGCGATGGGATCGGGTCGAACTCGTGGGTCGTCGGCCCGACCCGCTCGAGCACCGGCCACGCCATGCTCGCCAACGACCCCCACCTCGGCATCGGGCTCCCGGGCATCTGGATGCAGTTCGGGCTGCACTGCCGCACCGTCTCGTCGACCTGCCCGTTCGACGTCGAGGGCTTCGGTTTCTCCGGCTTCCCCGGGGTGGTCATCGGCCACAACGCCGAGATCGCCTGGGCCTTCACCAACCTCGGGCCCGATGTCACCGACTTCTATCTCGAGAAGATCACCGGGGCGACATACGAGCGGGACTACCAGCAGCAGCCCGTGGTCACCCGGCAGGAGACCCTCAAGGTCGCCGGGGGAGCCGACGTCGCTCTGACCGTGCGTGAGACCGTCCACGGTCCGGTGATCTCCGATGTCATCGACTCCGTCGCGGCGATGGGACAGCACCCCGTCGTCGCCGGTAAGGCCGAGCGCGCCGAGTACGCCGTCTCGCTCGCCTGGACCGGGCTGGTCCCCAGCGCCACCGCCGACGCGATCTTCGCCCTCGACGCGGCGACGACCTTCGCCGAGTTCCGCGAGGCGGCCCGGCTCTTCGCCGTCCCCTCGCAGAACCTCCTGTATGCCGACACCGCCGGCCACATCGGGTACCAGAGCCCCGGGCTCATCCCGATCCGGTCCGCTGCGACGCCGGGCGCGCCCGCGGGGTACTGGCCCGCGCCGGGCTGGGACAGCCAGTACGACTGGCGCGGCTGGGTGCCCTTCGAGGACCTGCCGACCTCGTACGACCCCCCCGAGGGCTATCTCGTCGCGGCGAACCAGGCCGTCACGGCGAGCAGCCGCCCGTTCCTCACCACCGAGTGGGACTACGGCTACCGCGCCCAGCGGATCCGCGACCTGCTCACGGCCTCCCCGACGGTGACCCCGCAACAGATGGCCTCGATCCAGCTCGACACCGTCAACGGCTTTGCGGCGACCATGACAGCGGCGCTGCTCGCGGTCGACCTCTCCGACGACACCTTCACCCGGGCCGCCCAGGACCTGCTCAAGGGCTGGGACTACACCCAGCCCGCCGACACCTCCCGCTCGTCCGCGGCGGCGGCGTACTTCAACGCCGTGTGGGCGCGGGTCCTCACCACGACCTTCTCCGACGAGGCGAACCTCCAGCCCGACGGCGGTGCCCGCTGGATGGCCGCAGTGACCGCCTTGCTCAAGGACCCGTCGAACCCCTGGTGGGACGACAAGTCGACCCCGGGCGTGGTCGAGAACGAGCAGGGCATCCTGCGCACCGCCCTGGTCGACGCACGGCTCGACCTGACCAAGACCCTCGGCAAGGACCCGACGACCTGGCGGTGGGGGCGGCTGCACACGCTGACCCTGCAGAACTCGGTCCTCGGCGGCGAGGCGGTGCCCGGGCCGATCCGGTCGCTGTTCACCCGAGGGCCCTACCAGATGCCCGGCGGCTCGGCGATCGTCAACGCCCTCGGGTGGGACGCCTCCACCGGCTACACGGTCAACTGGGGCCCGTCGATGCGGATGGTCGTCGACCTCGGCAACCTCGACGCCTCGACCTGGGTCAACCAGACCGGTCAGAGCGGCCATCCGTTCACCCCGCACTACGACGACCAGATCGACGCCTGGGTCAACGGGCAGACCTTCCCGTGGCCGTCGAGCCGGACTGCCGTCGAGGCGGCGACCGTCGACGTCCTCACGCTGCTGCCGTCGGGGTCCTAGCCTGCGCGAGGCCGCCTGGGTCAGGCCCGCGGCTCCGGCCGCTGGAGCCACCGCATTCCAGACGCGGTGAGCACGCCGTGCACCCTGCGGTCACGGTCGTCGTGGGGGACGACCCGGTCGTCATACTCCTCGTCGAAGAGGACCGTGACGACCGGCGTGCTGGCCGGCAGGGTCGCGATGGCGGTGTCGTAGTACCCACCGCCCTGGCCCAGCCGCATCCCGGTCCGGTCCACGGTCATCCCGGGGGACAGCACGAGGTCGGCGGCGGCGAAGGCCGCGCCACCGAGCCGCTCGTCCGGCAGACCGACATGGCGCCAGTCGAGCTGGTGGTGGCCCAAGGTGACCGGGACGATGACGTCATATCCGGCGTCGGTCAAGGCGGTGAGCATCGCCTCGGTCGGCGGTTCCCACCAGAACGACTCGTATGCCGTCACCCGCCCCCCGTCCGGGACGATCTCGCGGGCCAGGGCCAGAGCGTGGTCGGCGAGCCGCCGGGCCACCTCCGGACGGTCCCGCTCGGCCAGCTCGGAGCGGCGGCGGTCGCGCAACGCAACCCGCAGGGTCCGCTTCTGGGCGGTGAGGTCGCCGGGCACCCGACCATCGTAGGGTTGGGGCCATGCGCGAGGTGGGTTTGCAGCATGCGCTCGAGGCCATGGAGTCCCGTGGGCTCGGCGAGGTCGCCCGCAAGGTGTTCGAGCACTACTACCGGCAGGTGGAGTCCGGCGCGCAGGGCCTGGTCCCGGAGTCGACCATCGACCCTCTCATCGACCTGCCTGACCTCGGTGACCAGAGGTTCGACGAGCTGACCCGGCGTGCGGCGCTGGCCCAGGTGGCGGTGGTCAAGCTCAACGGCGGTCTCGGAACGAGCATGGGGATGACCGGCCCGAAGACCGCCCTTGCTGTCCGGGGTGAGCTGACCTTTCTCGACGTCATTGCCGCCCAGGTCCTTGCTCAGCGTGCCCGCTATGACGTCGACCTGCCGCTGCTGCTGATGGACTCGTTCCGGACTCGGGAGGTCAGCCTCGGGATCCTCGACCGCTACCCCTCCCTGCCGGTGCGCGGGCTGCCGCTCGACTTCCTCCAGAACGCCGAGCCGAAGCTCCGCGCCGACGACCTCATGCCGGTGAGCTGGCCCGACGACCCCGAGCTGGAGTGGTGCCCGCCGGGGCACGGTGACGTCTACGTCTCGCTACGGGAGACCGGCCTCATCGCCGCGCTGCGGGCCCGGGGCATCCGCTGGGCGTTCATCTCCAATGCCGACAACCTCGGGGCGACCTGCGACCCGGACCTGGCGGCCTGGGTGATGACCAACGAGGTGCCCTATCTCGCCGAGGTCTGCGAGCGCACCCCCAACGACCGCAAGGGCGGGCACCTCGCGGTCCGCAAGTCGGACGGGCGTCTGGTGCTGCGCGACAGCGCGATGACCCCGCCGGAGGACGACGTCCACTTCCAGGACGTCACCCGGCATACCACCTTCCACGCCAACAGCCTCTGGGTCGACCTCGACGTCCTGGACCGCCTCCTCGACGAGCGGGACGGGGTGCTCGGCCTGCCGGTCATCGTCAACCGCAAGACGGTCGACCCGTCGCGGAAGGACTCGACCAAGGTCATCCAGATCGAGACCGCGATGGGCGCCGCGATCGAGACGATCGACGGCGCTCGGGCGGTGCGGGTGCCGCGCGAGCGCTTCCGACCGGTCAAGACGACCAACGAGCTGCTGATGATCCGCTCCGACCTGTTCACCCTCTCGGACGACTCGACGATCGTCGCGGCCCGGGCCGCCGCGGACCCGCGTGTCGACCTCGACCCGGCCTACTTCGCGCTCGTCCCCGCCTTCGAGAAGCGCTTCCCGGCCGGACCACCGTCGCTGCTCGGGGCCACCTCGTTCACCGTGCGCGGCCCGGTCACCTTCGGTGCCGAGGTCACCGTCGTCGGTGACGTGCACGTCGAGAGCGCGGACGAGCTCGTCATCGCGGCCGGGACGACCCTCACGGGCGACGCCACGGGCGACGTCGCAGGCGAGGGCTGAGGGCGTGCGCACCGTCGAGGAGCACCTCGCCGCGGTCCTCGCCGCAGTGCGCCCTGCCGAGGTCCTCAGCCTCCCAGTGACGGCGGCGCTGGGCCTGGTCACCGCGCAGGACGTCAGCGCGCGGGTCGACCTGCCGGGGTTCGACAACTCGGCCATGGATGGGTATGCCGTCCGTGCGGCCGATGTCGCCGGCGCCTCCGCCGGCGAGCCGGTCCAGCCCGCCATCGTCGCTGAGGTCGCCGCTGGGGCGGTCGCCGCGGTGGAGGTCGCACGCGGCCAGACGGTCCGGATTATGACCGGCGCGATGATGCCCGCCGGAGCCGACGCCGTCGTCATGGTCGAGGACACCAGCGAGCCGGAGCCGGGGGTGGTCGAGGTCCGCGCGAGCGTCCCGGTCGGCCGGTCGGTGCGGGCCCGCGGCGAGGATGTCGTCGCCGACACGGTCGTTCTGCCCGCCGGGTCCGTCCTCACCGCGCAGCGGATCGGGCTGCTCGCCGCGACCGGGCACGCCGAGGTGCTCGTCCACCGGCGCCCCGTCGTCGCGGTCCTGTCGACCGGGTCCGAGCTGGTCCCACCCGGACGTCCGCTCGAGCCGGGCCACATCCACGACTCGAACAGCTATCTGCTCGCCGCGGCGCTGGCCGGCTGTGGCGTGGAGGTGCGCCGGCACGACCCGGTCGCGGACTCCGGACCGGACCTGCGCGCGGCCCTTGCCGAGCTGTCGACCAGCGTCGACGCCGTGGTCACCTCCGGTGGAGTGAGCATGGGGGTCTATGACGTCGTCAAGGAAGCCTTCGGGGTCACCGGCGCGGCCGGGCACGGCTCCGGCGACGTGGGGACGATCGACTTCGTCCAGGTCGCCATGCAGCCGGGCAAGCCGCAGGGCCTGGGCCGGCTCGGCGCCCGCGGCATCCCGCTGTTCGCCCTCCCCGGCAACCCGGTCTCGGCATACGTCTCGTTCGAGGTCTTCGTCCGACCCGCGCTGGAGGCGATGACCGGGCGGACCCCCACCCGACGTGGGCTACGCGGCACCGTCTCGGCGACGCTGCGTTCCCCGCGGGGGCGTCGCCAGATCGCCCGGGCCGTCGCGCGGCATACCGCTGCCGGATGGGTGGCCGACCCGGTGTGGGGGCAGGCCTCGCACTTCGTCGCCGACCTGGCCCGCGCCAACTCCTTCGTCGTCGTCCCGGAGGAGGTCGTCGAGCTGCACCCCGGGGACGAGGTGGAGATCTGGCTCCTCGCCGGCGCCGACTGGGTCGGAGCGGGCGACGCAGCCCTCGCGGCCGACCCGGTCGAGGGCGAGGGGAGCCGGCGATGACCCAGCCGCGGCTGACCCACGTCCGAGGCGATGGCACCGCCCACATGGTCGACATCTCTGCCAAGGCGGTCACGGCCCGGGAGGCCAGCGCGGCCGGGCGGGTCCTGCTCAGCGGGGCAGCGGTCGCTGCCCTGCGCGACGGCACCGTGCCCAAGGGTGACGCCCTCGCGGTCGCCCGGATCGCCGGGCTGCAGGCGGTCAAGCGCACCCCCGAGCTCGTCCCGCTGGCCCACCCGGTCTCCGTGCACGCCGCCGCGGTCGACCTCACCGTCGAAGACGACGGGGTCACCATCACGGCCACGGTCCGTACCGCGGACCGCACCGGCATCGAGATGGAGGCGCTCACCGCCGTTGCCGTTGCAGCGCTCGCGCTGGTCGACATGGTCAAGGCGGTCGACAAGCACGCGCGGATCACCGATGTCCGGGTCGTCGCGAAGTCCGGCGGGCGCAGCGGGGACTGGGCGGAGGAGCAGCCGTGAGCCTCGGCCGCGCGGTCGTCATCACCTGCTCGACCCGGGCCGCGTCGGGGGTCTACCCAGACCGGGCCGGCCCGCTCATCGTCGAGGCACTTCAGGCCTGGGGCTTCGCCGCCGAGCCCCCTGTCGTCGTCCCGGACGGACCCCCGGTGGGGGAGGCGCTGCGCACCGCCATCGCCTCTGGCGCTGCGGTCGTCGTCACCACCGGCGGCACCGGCCTCAGCCCCACCGACGCCACTCCGGAGCAGACCGCGCCGCTGCTCGACCGGCTCGTCCCCGGGATCGCCGAGGCGATCCGGGCCGCCGGAGACCGGGCCGGGGTGCCGACGGCGATCCTCTCCCGCGGGCTGGCCGGGCTGGCCGGACACACCCTCGTCGTCAACCTCCCCGGGTCGCCCGGAGGCGTCAGGGACGCGCTCGCCATCCTCGCCGAGGTGGTCCCGCACGCCGTCGACCAGGTCGCCGGGGGAGACCACCGCCGATGACCACCGGGACGCGGTGGCCGGTCGAACTTCGGGTCGAGGACGGCCTCGAACCGCAGATCGTCCTGCGCCCGTTGACCCGCCGGGACCGGCGGGCCTGGGTCGAGCTGCGCAGCCATAACGCCTTCTGGCTGCGGCCCTGGGACGCCACCCGCCCGGACGGGTCCGCGCCCCGGGTGCGCTTCCAGGAGTTCGTCCGCACCCTCAACGCGGATGCGCGCGCCGGGCGGTCCCGTCCGTTCGCCATCGAGGTCGACGGTCGGCTCGTCGGGTCGCTGACCTTGTCCTCGATCATCTACGGCGCGCTTCGTTCGGCGTCGGTCGGCTACTGGCTCGCCCATGCGGCCACGGGCCGGGGGACGATGACGCGGTCGATCGCCCGCCTCCTCGACTACGCCTTCGAGGACCTCGGGCTGCACCGCGTCGAGATCTGCGTCCGGCCGGAGAACACCGCGAGCCTGGCCGTCGTCGCCCGGCTCGGCCTTCGCGCGGAGGGGCGCCGCGAGCGCTTCCTCCATATCGACGGCCAGTGGCGCGACCACCTCGCCTTCGCGGTGACCGCGGAGGAGCGTGGCAGCACCCGTATGGCGGACCGAGTTCTCCGGGCGCCCCGCGACCACGGCCAGCAGACCTCGACATCCGCTGAGGTCTGACGCCGGCTCGCCAGACGGCCCGCGGGTGGCTCGCGGGCGGCTCGAAACACCCGTCACATCAGCCCCAGGAGCGACACACCGCGAAGGTCCACAGGATCGGCCCGCGGACGGCATACCGTACGTCCCGTGCAGCCTGGGAGTCTTGTGTTCGTCGCCGTCCTCGCGATCTGGGCTGCCTACCTCCTTCAGCACTGGGTGCGCCGGCGCGAGTATCTCGCCACGGCCCGCTCGGTCGACCGGTACTCGGAGGCGATGCGCGTGCTCGAACGACGGACCCCGGTGCTCACCAATGACGCAGCGCCGCGCCAGCACCCTGCCCTCCTCAGCCGCCCTCAGGTCACCGTCGTCCCGGCCTCGGCCGAGCCCGCGGTGCGGACCCCTGGTGACCCGGTGGTGACCTCGGCCCAGACGCAGACCCCCGCGGTGGGGCTGAGCCGTGGCGTCGCCCGGGCCGTCAAGGTGGCCCGGATGCGGCCCCGCAGCGTCCCCGCGCCGGTCCGTGGTCTTGCCTTCCTCGTGGCCCTCGTCGGGCTTCCGGTGCTGCTCGTCCTCTCGGTGCTCGGTCGGACGCCGTGGTCGGCCGTGCTGCTCGACGTCGTCGCCCTCGGCCTGGTCGTCGTCTGGCTCCGCCGCGCCGCGGTGGCTCGCCGGAAGGCCCGCCGCGGCGGTGCCGCTGCGCGCTCCGCGGCCCGGCCCGCCGCCCGGCCCGCAGCGATGCCCGCGGCCCGGCCCGTACAGAAGCAGGCCGCCAACCGTCCTCGAGCCGGTTCCCCGGCTCGCTCGGCCCGGCCGTCAAACCCGTCCCGGTCCTCACGCACGTCCCGGCCGGCGCGTCAGGCTCCGGCGGCGTCCCAGGCTCCGGCGGCGCCCGAGGCGCGCCCGGCCCAGGGCGCCCCGCTCGGCTCGACCACGGAGCAGGTCGCCGCTGCCGAGCCAGACCCGGCCCGTCGCCAGGCCCTTATCGACGAGGCCACCCAGCCGATCCCAGTCGCTGACCTTCCCCAGGAGACGCCCGCCGCGGGCACCTGGAGCCCGGTATACGTTCCGCCGCCCACCTACACGCTCAAGGACATGGCCCACCGGCCCCCGCCGGCCCCGATCGAGGAGCCGGTCGAGCAGATCGAGGTCGAGCCCGAGGTGCAGCGGCTCGCCGACGCGGTGCGCCGCGCCGTCAACGGCTGACGCTCTCCGGCTCCGCTGGCGGCTCGTCCGCCGCCGCGCCCGACGGCCGGTCCGGCATACCTGGGTCTGACGCGAGGGCGACGACAGGTGGGCCCGATGGGTCGTCGGCGAGGAGGTACTTGCCGACGGCGTTCGCCACCGCGATGGTCGGCACCGCGAAAAGCGCCCCGACCACGCCCGCGACGACGACCCCGAGGCCGATGCCGAGCACGACCCCGAGCGGGTGGATCGCCACCGCCCGGCCGAGGAGGAACGGCTGGAGGATATGCGCCTCGAGCTGTTGGACGGCCAGGACCACGCCGAGCATGACGAGGGCCATGACCGGCCCGTGGGCGACCAGGGCGAGCAGCACCGCGACCGCACCGCTCACCAAGGCGCCGACGATCGGGACGAACGAGCCGAGGAAGACCAGGACGAAGATCGCTCCGGCGAAGGGCACCCGTAGGACCGCCGCGCCGAGACCGATGCCGACCGCGTCGACGAAAGCAACCAGGACGGTGGCCCGGACGAACGAGGTGAGCTGCTCCCACGCGATCGTCGCGGCGCCGTCGACCTTGGCCCGGGCGGAGCGGGGGAAGAGCCCGACCAGCCAGCTGGCGATACGCCGGCCGTCATACAGGAAGAAGATCAGCGAGAAGAGCGCGAGGAAGGTGCCGGCGACGAAGTGGGTCGCGGTGAGGCCGGCCTTCGCGGCCGTCGAGCCGAGGTTGCCGCCGGCCGAGATCGTGGACTTCAGCTGCTCGAAGTAGGTCGTGAACTGGCTGTCAGTGATGTGGAAGGTGCTGCGGACCCACTCGCGGACCTGGTCCAGGCCGGTGACGACCTTGGCGGTGAGCTCGCCCATGCCGCCGCTGACCTGCGACCCGACGAGGGTGAGCAGGGTCCCGACGACGATGATGAGGCCGACGACGCACAGGGCCGCGGCCGCGACCTTCGGCATTCGGGCCCGGAGCCAGGTGTTGGCCGGCGCGAGCAGCGCCGCGAGGAGGGTGGCCACGGCGACCGGGACGGCGATCTCGGAGAACTCTCGCAGCACCACCGTCAGCACGTACCCCGCGACACCGATGACGTGGAGTCGCCAGGACCACTCGGCCGCGGCGCGCAACCGCCAGGGGACGGCACTGCCCGGGTGGGCGTCGGGCTGGCTCGTGCGGTCGGGCACGGTCGTCATGGGCTCTCCTTTGTGGTCGCTCCAACGGTATGGCGTGCCAGGCCCGCTGTCGTCCCGGCGCTCGGGGGTGTGGCGCGTGTCAGGGGCGCTGGCGGGCTGCGGGGGTGCGGCGGGGGTGCGTCGCCGGTTGGGAGCCGGAGCTGCCTGGATGCTACAGTTTCGGTCGTTCTTGGGGCTGTGGCGCAGTTGGTAGCGCGTCTCGTTCGCAATGAGAAGGCCCGGGGTTCGAATCCCCGCAGCTCCACCCAAGATGCCCCGCCTGACCTGCAGAAACACCGCAGGAACCGCGGGGCCTCGTCACGTCACGGGAACCGACCACAGTAGGCGCAGCCGCTTGTTGTATCCCGGCTGGTGCCGTACGTAGGGGGACACGTGGCGCCACTGGACGCGCACATGTCGGACCCAGCGGGCCTCGTCGTCGAAGCCGAGCATCACCGACACCATCGCCAAGGTGAGCATCTCAGCGGCGCTGACCTTGGGTTTCAGCCTGACCGGAAGTCGCCACGGAGCCAACTCGGGGCGAGCCTTCAGCGATCGTCGGTGCTGACGGAGATTGCGGTGGCGAGGTGTCCAGATCGGTGTCCACGGGGGCCTCCAGGCTCGAGTCAGTTCGCAGCATCGAGTCTGGGCACTCTCGCCCTTCACGGCACACGCGCCACACCAGTAACTTTGGAATCAATCACTCGTCCAAGGGATCGCGGGGTTTCATCCAGTCCAGGGGAGGGGAGTGAGGGGCGAAATGGAGCCATGAAAGCGACCCCAAGACAAATATGATCAGCAAATGCCCGGAGTAGAGCAAGAAGGCGAGGGCGATGAAGACATCTCCACCCGCAGTGACAATCGTCACCACAATGTATATCAACGCGACGACTGCAACGAACCAACCACCCGCCGACCAGCATTGATCTGAGCGGAACCGCCCGCGCCGGGCCATCATCTGCACCACAGAGAAGCACGCAATGACACACAGAGCGAGCAGGAGGAGGCCAGACCCGACCACAAACTCCGACCACGTGGAGGCCGCGGGCCTCTTCGGGAACACAGAGAGCACCAGCCAGCTTGAGAGCCAGGCAGGCAGGACCGTCACGAGGGCGATGACGCTGGCGTGGCGGCCCAGGGTGTTTCCCTCTGGAAGCGCAGATCCCTCAGGTGCGAATGGCATTGTGCAGTTGGTCACCTTCCCGGAGACAACCGGGGGACGAAACCCCGCCAGCAAGCACGGCCAGAATACCGACCTGGCCTGTATGACTTGTAGGGCCTCCTGGTGCCAGGTTCCGTCGTCCACGAGGTCAACCCCCGGTGGCCCCGCCGCATGGAGTTCCTTCGCTTCGGCCTGGGTCGGGCATCAGCCCTTCGTGCGGACGTGACGAGGAGCGTGACCCACCCGTGGAGGCGGTACCGCCTGTAGTACCATCGGTGTAGGCTTTCCGTTGCCAAGATCCTCGCCGCAATGCGAGCCAATCCAGCAACGTTCGGTCATCGACAAGAAGGAGGCCAACCGATGACAGTGACAGTGCCTGAGATCACCCATTACACCTACCGGGTCACCTGGTCGGCCGAGGACGCTAAGTTCGTCGGCACCTGCCTGGAGTTCCCTTCCCTGTCCTGGCTCGCGACCACCCAGGACGAGGCCCTCCACGGCATCGGCGACATGGTGCGGGAGGTCGTCAAGGACCTTCACGAGGGTGGCGAGCCCATCCCCGGGCCACTGTCGTCTCGTGCCTACTCCGGCAAGTTCAACCTGCGGGTCGGCGAACGCTTGCACCGCAAGCTGGCCCTCGAAGCTGCTGAGGAGCACCTGAGCCTCAACCAGTACGTCGTACGACGACTCGGCGACGCCTCTTGATCGGCGCGTGCGGAGGCTCCACCAGGGGGAATCAGGAGAGACCCTGACCTGCCGGCTAGATCCAGCTGGGGAACCACATCCGCAGCTGCCAGTCGCTCTGCGGGATCACCTGGGCGGTCCAGATCGGGTAGAAGAAGCCGGCGATGAGGATCGTCGCAACGACATACCCGCCGATGACGTACCACGGCCACCGCGGTCGCCAGCCGCGCGCGCCGCGCCGACCCAGCAGCAGACCCATCCCGTAGACGATCGACAGGACGGTGAAGACCTCGAAGGCGACGGCGTAGAAGGAGTAGATCGTCCGGTCGGTGAGGAGGAACCACGGCAGGTAGCCACCGGCGTACCCGGCGACCAGAGCCCCGGCCCGCCAGTCCCGCGCCAGGAGCCACATGTAGACCAGGACCGGCACCATGAGCGCACCGGCCCACCAGATCGTGGGGGTGCCGAGCGAGGTGATGGCGCGCGAGCAGACCTCGACCTCGCAGCCCCACTCGCCGCGTTTGGGTCCCTCGTAGAAGAAGGACGTCGGCCGACCCTGAATGAGCCACACCCAGGGCGTGGTCTGGTAGTCGTGCGGGCTGTTGATGCTCCGGCTGACCTGGTACATCTCCACCTGGTAGTGCCACCACGAGCGCAGCGAGCCGGGCACCCACGTCCACGGGCCGTCGGCCGGGTTGTCGGACGCCCAGTAGCGGTCGTAGCCCTGGGTCGAGCGGAACCACCCGGTCCAGCTGACGAGGTAGGTCAGCGCCGCCGTGCCCACCATCGCGACGAAGGCGTACATCCCGTCCTTGACGACGCCACCCCAGATGTATGCCGGGAAGCCCGCCGCGCGCCGCGCCGACATGTCCCACAGGACGCTGAGCACCCCGAAGGCGACGAGGAACATCGCGCCGGACCACTTCGTGCCCATACACAGCCCGAGCGAGATCCCGGCGACCCAGCGCCACGGTCGCAGCCCGAGCCACGGGCCGCTCGGGCCGAAGTGCGCGACCACCTCCCCGACCGGGACGGCCCCGACCTTGCGGGCGAGAACCGCGCGGGAGGCGTCCCGGTCGATGAGCACCGCGGCGAAGGAGGTCAGGCCGAAGAACATGACGAACAGGTCGAGCAGCCCGGTCCGCGAGTGGACGAGGTGGTGACCTTCGAAGGCCAGCAGTATGGCGGCCAGCGTGCCGAGCACCGAGGAGCGGAACAGCCGCCGGGCGACCCGACCGATGATGAGGATCGACAGGGTGCCGAAGGTTGCCACGGCGAGACGCCAGCCGAGCGAGCTGGTCACCCCGAGCAGCTGCTCGCCCCAGCCGATGAGCCATTTGCCGACCGGCGGGTGGACGACGAGGTCACCCACGGTGGCGTAGACATTCTGGTTGGTGCCGGTGAAGTTCTGGTCGACCGACTTCGCGGCGTCGAGAACCGGGTCGTTGCGCAGCTCGACGCCCCACTGGACCAGCGACCAGCCCTGCTTGACGTAGTAGGTCTCGTCGAAGACGAGCTGGTGCGGGTTCGAGAGGTTCCAGAACCGCAGCACTCCGCCGACGACCATGGCGACCAGGGGGCCGAGCCAGCCGAGCAGGCGGTGCCCAGCGGGCTCCCCGAGGAGCCGGCGGCGCAGCTGCTCCTCCCGGGTCACGCCGGACATCGTACGTTGCTCGGCTTGGCCAGTCCGGGAGGCCGACCGGTCGGCCGAGCAGGCGAGGCCGGCGACGACCGTGACACGTTGAGGTTGTCCTTATCGTGAGGGGCTGTAGGCGCGGTGGCAGGATGGGCCGGTGACCCCCGCAGCATCGACGACGCCGCCGCCCTCGGGCCGGGTCGACCTCACCCGCTATGCCTGGCTCGCCATCGCGGCAGCCCTGGCGACGATAACCCTCAAGACGGGTGCGTGGCTGCTCACCGGCTCGGTGGGTCTGCTCTCCGATGCCGCCGAGTCGATCGTCAACCTCGTCGCCGCCATCGTCGCGCTCATCGCGTTGCGGATCGCCGCCCTACCACCCGACGACAACCACCAGTTCGGGCACGCGAAGGCGGAGTACTTCTCGGCCGCGGTCGAGGGCGTCATGATCTTCGTCGCGGCGGTGGTCATCATCGTCACCTCGGTGCAGCGCTTCATCGACCCGCAGCCGCTGGAGAACGTCGGCGTCGGTCTGGCCGTCTCCGTCGTGGCCTCCGTGCTCAACGGGGTCGTGTCGTTCATCCTCATCCGGGCCGGGCGAGCGCACCGCTCGATCACCCTGACCGCCGACGGGCGGCACCTGCTCACCGACGTGTGGACCTCGGTGGGCGTCGTCCTCGGCGTGCTGGCCGTGGCGCTGACCGGCTGGCTGCGCCTCGACCCGCTCATCGCCATGGCCGTCGGCGTCAATATCGTCGTCACCGGCACCAAGCTGCTCATGGAGTCGATCGGGGGGCTCATGGACAAGGTCCTCGACCCCGAGGATGTCGCCGCCGTGGAAGAGGTCCTCGCGACCTACCGCAGCGACGAGGTCCAGTTCCACGAGGTCCGTACCCGGATGGCCGGTCACGTCCGTTTCGTCGCGATGCATGTCCTCGTCCCGGGGTCGTGGAGCGTGCAGCAGGGGCACGACCTGCTCGAGGACGTCGAGGACGCACTCACGGCACGGCTCGAGCACCTGCGCGTCGACACGCACCTGGAGCCGATCGAGGACCCGCGGGCCTACGAGAATTCCGCAGCGGCTCCCGCGCCGCCGACGACACCCACAAGCTGAGGTTCCCCCTCGAAGGGTCGTGCGTCTGGACGCGCCACGGTTGTTCGGATCTGTCACCCCGAGAACGGTGGCAGATCCGAACAACTGTGGCGAGGACTCGACCGGAGCCGGTCAGACCACCGTGGTCGTCACGGCGTCGACATTCTCCGGGAAGTGGCAGGCCACCTGGTGCCCCGGAGTCAGGTCGACCAGCGGCGGAACGTCGGTGCGGCATACCTCCTGGGCCTTCCAGCACCGCGTCGAGAACCGGCAGCCGGGCGGGGGGTTGACCGGCGAGGGGACGTCCCCGGTGAGCCGGATCTGGTCGCGGTCGGTGCGCCGCTTGGTGTCCGGGATCGGCACCGCCGACAGCAACGCGATCGTGTACGGGTGCATCGGCCGTTCGTAGAGGGCGTCGCGGTCGGTGAGCTCGACGACCTTGCCGAGGTACATCACCGCGACCCGGTCCGAGACGTGCCGCACCACGGACAGGTCGTGGGCGATCATCACATAGGTGAGGCCGAGCTCGGACTGCAGGTCCTCGAGGAGGTTGATGACCTGGGCCTGGATCGACACGTCCAGCGCCGAGACCGGCTCGTCCGCGACGATGAGCTTGGGCTTGAGCGCCAGCGCCCGGGCGATGCCGATGCGCTGCCGCTGACCGCCGCTGAACTCGTGCGGGTAGCGGTTGTAGTGCTCCGGGGACAGGCCGACCAGCTCGAGGGTGTCCTGGACGGCCCGTTTGACACCGTTCGGGGTCGCGATCTTCTGCAGCCGGTATGGCGTGCCGACGATCGTCCCCACGGTGTGCCGAGGGTTGAGCGACCCATACGGGTCCTGGAAGATCATCTGGACGTCGCGGCGCAGCGGCCGCAGCTTGCCCGCCGACAGGTGGGTGATATCCCGCCCGTCGAGGAGCACCTGGCCGCCGGTCGGCTCGATGAGCCGGGTGATCATCCGCCCGGTCGTCGTCTTCCCGCAGCCGGACTCACCGACGAGGGAGAGCGTCTCGCCCCGCCGGACCGAGAAGGTCACGTCGTCGACGGCCTGGACCGCGCCGACCTGGCGCTGGAGCAGGCCCTTGCGGATCGGGAAGTGCTTGGTCAGGTCGCGGACGACGAGCAGGTCGGAGCCGGTGTCGGGCGTCGTCGAGGTACTCACAGCATCGCCTTGATCTCGGTCTCCCACACCTGAGCCCGGTCCGCGGGCGGCAGGTGGCAGGCGAGGTAGTGCCCGGAGGTGTCCAGCGCGAACGGCGGCCGGACGGTCCGGCAGGCCGAGCCGACGGTGGCGGCATACGGGCACCGGGGGTGGAAGGGGCAGCCGGGCGGGACCTGGATGAGGCTGGGTGGCTGGCCCGGGATCGGCCGGAGTCGCTCCGCGCGGACCCGGTCCATCCGCGGCATCGACGCCAGCAGGCCCCAGGTGTACGGGTGCTGCGGGGCCTCGAAGACCTCCGTCGCACTGGCGTACTCGACGCCCCGGCCGGCATACATGACGAGGATGTCGTCGGCGAGCTCTGCGACGACCCCGAGGTCGTGGGTGATGATGATGACCGCCGCGTTGAAGTCCCGCTGCAGGTCGCGGATGAGGTCGAGGATCTGCGCCTGGACCGTGACATCGAGGGCCGTGGTCGGCTCGTCGGCGATGAGCAGGTCCGGGTCGCAGGACAGCGCCATGGCGATCATCGCCCGCTGTCGCATGCCTCCGGAGAACTGGTGCGGGTAGTCGTCGACCCGCTGCGCGGCCTGCGGTATGCCGACCCGGGCGAGCATGTCGATGGCGTGCTCGCGGGCCGCCTTCGTCGAGACCTTGTTGTGGATCCGGTAGGCCTCGATGATCTGGTGCCCGACGGTGTAGAAGGGGTGCATCGCCGAGAGCGGGTCCTGGAAGATCATCGCCATCTTCTTGCCCCGCAAGGCCCGGACGTGCTCCGAGGAGGCCCCGACGAGCTCCTCCCCGTCGAGCCGGATCGAGCCGCCGATCGTCGCGGAGCCCTTGGCGTGCAGGCCCATGATCGACAGGCTCGTGACGGACTTGCCGGAGCCGGACTCCCCGACGATGCCAAGGGTCTTGCCTCGGGCGAGGTCGAAGGAGAGCCCGTCGACCGAGCGGACCAGGCCGTCGTCGGTGGGGAAGTGCACCTGGAGGTCCCGGACGCTGAGGTAGGCGTCGGCTGGCGCGGGGCCGAGCCCGCCGAGGACCGGGGAGGCGACCGCGCTCATGAGGCACGCACCCGCGGGTCGACGACGGCATACATGAGGTCGACGACGAGGTTGGACAAGACGATGAAGAAGGCCGCGACGAGGGTGACCCCGAGGATCCGGGGGAGGTCCTGGTTGCCGATCGCATCGACGGTGTACTTGCCGAGACCGTTGAGCGAGAAGGTCTTCTCGGTGAGGACGGCCCCGCCGAGGAGCAGCCCGACGTCGAGGCCGAAGATCGTGAGGATCGGGGTCAGGGCGCCGCGCAAGCCGTGCTTGAGAGTGACGACCCGTTCGGGTAGGCCCTTGGCCCGGGCGGTGCGGATGTAGTCCTCGCTCATCGTCTCGAGCATCCCGGCGCGGGTGAGCCGCGCGTACTGGGCGGAGAACAGGAAGGCGAGCGTGATCCACGGCAGGAGCAGGTTATAGGCCCAGTTCGCGGGGTTCTCGGTGATCGGGGTGTAGGAGCCGCCGGACGCGAAGATATGCCAGCGGTAGGAGAAGAAGGCCAGGCACATGAGGCCGGTGAAGAAGATCGGGAGCGAGACGCCGCCGAGGGCGATCGACATGGCCGCCCGGTCGAAGAGCGAGCCGCGGCGCAGTGCGGAGATGATGCCGACGCTGACCCCGCCGATCAGCCAGAGGATCGAGGCGCCCGCGGCGAGGGAGAAGGTCACCGGAGCGCGGTCGAGCAGGTCGGGCCAGACGGCGGTCTTGGTCTGGAAGGAGTACCCGAAGCAGGGTGCGGGGCAGGTCTCGACGCTGGTCCCCATGTCATAGGTCGAGCCGGTGAAGATCGCGCTGAACCATGACCAGTACTGCTGCCAGATCGGGTCGTAGAAGCCCAACCGCTCGGCGGCCAGTCGGACCGTCTCGGCGTTGGCGGTGCGCCCGACGTAACGCGTGGCGAGCGTCTCGGGAGTCGCCCCGGCCCAGCGGGGGAAGAGGTAGAAGATCGCGAAGACGATCATGCTGACAATGACGAGCAGCACGACCGCGGCGATGAGGCGGCGGATGATGTAGGTCACCACGTTGGATGCGACGGGTGGCCGGTCCGGTGTGGACCGGCCACCCGTCACTCACCTACCTTCCGGTGTCAGGAGGGCTCGATGTGGGCGTCCACGAGGGACGCCGGGTCACATCTTGCCCAAGGCGGTGTAGTCGTACATGCCGTAGGCCTGGTTCACGAAGACGTTCGTGAGCTTGGACCCACGCAGGAGCAGCGACTTGGCGTGCAGCCCCGGGAAGATCACGGCCTCTTCCATGACCTTCTTGTCGATGGCGCCGTAGAGCGCCTCGCGCTTGGCGTTGTCGGTCTCCACCGCCGCCTCGTCGAGCATCGTGTCGACCTCGGGGATCCGGACGGAGGAGTTCGAGCTGCCACCGGTCTCCCGGATGACCCGGCTGTCGACGATCTGGGAGAGGAAGCCGTAGCCGTCGTTCCAGTCCGCGCCCCAACCGTTCGCGGCCATCCCGATGTTGTTCTTCACGACGAACGGCGGGTTGCCGGCGTAGGTCGAGAAGTAGTCCTTCTTCGGGTAGCCCTTGAGGGTGAGCTTGATGCCGACCTTGGCCAGCTCGGCCTGGAAGGCCTCGGCGAGCGCCTTCTCCTTCGGCCGCTCGGTGCGGAAGGCCATAGTGGTCTCGAAGCCGTTGGGCTGGCCGCACGCGGCGAGGTGCTCCTTGGCCTTGGCGAGGTCCGCCTTGTTGCCGGCGCGCGGGTAGAAGTCGTCCTTGAGCGCGCCGGGGATGAGGGCCGGCATGAGGGCCGTGGCGATCGAGCCACCGGCGAACTGGCCGCCGTAGGCGGTCTGGTATGCCGTCCGGTCCATCGCGTACATGATGGCGATCCGGCAGTCCTTGTTGTCCAGCGGCTTCACCGTCGGGTTGATCGAGGTGTACCACAGCCGGGCCAGCGTCGGGTTGTCCGCGCGGGCCTTGAGGGTGGGGTCCGAGAGCACCTTGCTCTGGCTGGCCGGGGTGATGCCGGTGCCGGTGACGTGGATGTCGAGCTCACCGGCGATGATCCGGTTGTCGATGTCCTCCTGGTTGACATTCATCGTGTACTCGTATCCGTCCGGCAGGGCCTTGCGCTGCGGGTCGGTCTTGGGGTCCCAGTTCGGGTTGCGGACGAGGGTGAACTTCTTGCCCGCCTCGTAGGAGCCGAACATGTAGGGGCCCGACGAGATCGGGTGCTCCTTGTACTTGGCGCCGGTGTCCTTGGCCGCGGGGACCGGGTAGGACTGCGACGTCGTCATGAGGTAGTCGAAGCTGGAGAAGCTGTTCTTCAGGTGGAAGACGATCGTCTTGTCGTCCGGGGTCTGGATCGCCGAGTCGGTGTTGACGTCCTTGGACTTGTAGGCGCCCTTGTAGTCGGCCGGCCAGGCGAGCAGGTCGTCGAAGTACGTCGGGCTGTCCGGGAAGATGTCCTTGTCCAGGGTCCGGGTGATGGCGTACTTGATGTCCTTGCTCGTGATCGGCGTGCCGTCCTCGAACTTCACGCCGTCCTTCAGGGTGTAGGTCCACGTCTTGGCGTTGTCGGTCGCCTTGCCAAGCTCGGTCGCGAGGTCGCCGGAGAGCTTGTTGGAGCCGTCACCGGGGGCGATATTGAACATCACCAGGCCACGACCGTAGAGGCGCATGAGGTCCCAGGTGTACCCGTAGTAGCTGTCGCCGGGGTCGGTCGAGTCGGGCTCGCCCTCGTCGGCCATCGTGATGATCCCGCCGGTCTTGGTGGACGGGTTGAAGATCTGACCGTTCGCGGCGTCGAAGGCGGCGGTGGTGGAGCCACCTGTCGAGCCTGACCCGCTGCTGGTGCTCCCGGTGCCAGGGCTCGTGCCCCCCGAGGAGCAGGCGGCCAGCCCGAGCGCGGAGACCGCGACGAGCGTGACCATTCCTCTGAGTCGAGTTCGTGTCATGGTGTGGTGCTCACCCTTCTTGTAGACGGGGCTGAACCCGGCGCGTCAACGCGCTCGGGGGTCGAGGGCGTCCCGCAGGCCGTCACCGAAGAGGTTGAAGGCGAGGACGGTGATGAAGATGGCCATGCCGGGCCAGAACATGAACATCGGCAAGGTGTAGTAGCTGACGGCGTCGGAGAGCATGCCACCCCATGAGGCGGTCGGCGGCTGGATGCCGACCCCGAGGAAGGACAGGGCGGCCTCGAAGAGGATGTTCGTGGGGATGAGCAGCGTCGAGTAGACGAGGATCGGGGCGACGAGGTTGGGCAGCATCTCTTTGACGAGGATGTGCGGGGTCCGGGCACCCAGGCTCACGCTCGCGTCGACGAACTCGCGCTCGCGCAGCGACAGAGTCTGCCCGCGGACGATCCGGCCGATGTACGGCCAGTTGAAGAAGCCGATGATGAAGATGAGCATGACCAGGCGCAGCGGGTCACCCTTGAGGCCGAAGGCCTCGTCCGGGATGACCCCAGCCAGCGCGATGGCGAAGATGAGCAGCGGGAATGCCAGGAAGACGTCCATGAGGCGCGAGATCAACGCGTCGACCCACCCACCGGCATACCCGGCGATGACGCCCATCGTCGAGCCGATGGCCACCGACAGCAGCGTCGCGAGAAAGGCGATGAGCAGCGAGATCCGCGAGCCGTAGACGATCCGGCTGAAGATGTCGCGACCGCTCTGCGGCTCGACACCCATGAGGTGGTCCCACGACATGCCGCCCCACGGTCCGATGGGGGCCAGCGTGCCGCCGGCCTCGTCGATGAGCTCGCGGTGCGGGTCGTTCGGTGGGGTACCGAACCAGTCGACGATGAGCGGGGCGAAGACCGCGACGATGATGAGGAAGACGACCACTCCGGCACCGACCATCGCGACGCGGTCCCGCTTGAGCCGGCGCCAGGCGATCTGGCCGAGCGATCGGCCCTGGATGGCGGTGTAGGTCGGCGCCTCGGCCTCAGCGACGGCAACCGGTAGCGCACCGGAGTCCGGGAGACCGGGGTCCGACATCAGGGCGCCTCCTTTGGGTGCTGCAGCCATCGTGCCGTCAGGGTCGCGGGCGGGGCCGCGCGACGTCGTGCGTGCCAGGGGCCATCATGTCCGACCACTCGGCGATCGCCTACCCGTCAGCGGTCCGCGTTGCGGAATCGTGACCGGCCTGGAGCGCCATTGCCGCAAACCGTAGCGTCCAGCGGGCCTAGATGACGCACTCCTTCCGGGGGTGGCTCCCGGGCGCCGCAGGTCGTCCCGTTAGTCGGGCTTCGACTCAACGGCCCGCGGCCGTGGTCGGCGGCTGGGGCAGTCGGCCCACGTCGCTCAGAGCCAGCCGACGTGACCGCGAAGCAGCGAGTACCCAACGAAGGCGACAACGTCGAGCAGGGTATGGGCAACGACCAGGGGCATGACCCGTCCCCAGCGCCGGTATGCCGCCCCGCAGACCAGGCCCCCGAGCGCAGCGCGGGCGAGGCCGCCGGAGCCCCGGGAGGGGAGGGACGGCCGGCGGCGCAGTGCCCCGGCGGCCTAGGTGGCCGGCATACCCCAACCGACCTGCCCCAGCCGCGCGTAGAGGTAGCCGACGACGACGACCTCCTCGAGAACTGCGTTCCCGACGGCCGACAGGACGAGGACCGGGACGGTCCACCAGGCGGCCGCGAGGTTCGCGGCGGCGATCGTCGTGTTGATCCCCAGCCCGCGGGCGAGCAGGTAGAAGCCCAGCCCGGGTAGGCCGACCAGCGCGGCGAGGAGGGCGCCGCGCCACAGGTCGCGCCCCGGGTCACGTCGGTCGAATCCCAGCCGGTATGCCGCCCCGCCCACCAGATCGCCGAGCGTCGCTCGAGCGGCCCCGCCGTCGACTGGTGCGGTGTCGACGCCGCTTCCGGTGCCGGTGGCCCAGGCGGGCCGGACCTGCCCGAGGAGGTAGATGGCCAGGCCCGCCGGGACCACGGCCAGGCCGATCCCGGTGAGCTGGTAGGCCAGGTCGAGCCAGGGTCGGTCCGGGGTGACCGAGTTGTTCATGGTCGTCGTCTGCGCGTTGAGCGCCACGGCCCGGGTGAGCTTGTCGACGATGGCCAGCAGCGACCAGAGCGCCGAGGCGCCGAGCGAGACCCCGAGGACGGCGCCGATCTCGCGCCATACCGCTGCCCGCTCGCGCGCGGGAAGGCGAGTCGGCCGGCCCTCCCCGCCCGACGCGACGACCCCGTCGGATGCGCCGTCGGGGAGGCGCGCCGCGGGCTGGTCGGACATGGCGCGAAGGGTACCCGCGGCGGCTGGGATGATGGGCCGGTGACCAGCCCCGGCGTCCTCGTCCTTGCGGGGACCCCGATCGGCGAGCTGCGCGACGCGCCACCGCGGCTGGCCGCCGAGCTCGAGGGCGCCGATGTCGTCGCCGCCGAGGACACCCGGCGGCTGCGCCGGCTCGTCACGGGCCTCGGCATCCGGCTGCGCGGTGAGGTGGTCAGCTACCACGAGCACAACGAGGCGACCCGGACCGCCGACCTCGTGCAGCGGCTCCGCGGTGGTGCCCGTGTCGTCCTGGTCACCGATGCCGGGATGCCCTCAGTGAGCGACCCGGGGTTCCGGCTGGTCAGTGAGGCGGCGGCGGCCGGGGTACGGGTCACGGCAGTGCCCGGTCCGAGCGCGGTCCTCACCGCGCTCGCCGTGTCGGGGCTGCCGGTGGACCGGTTCTGCTTCGAGGGCTTCCCGCCGCGCAAGGCCGGCGAACGGGGTCGGATGCTCTCCGCTCTCGCCACCGAGGCCCGGACGATGGTCTTCTTCGAGGCCCCGCATCGGCTCGGTGCGACCTTGTCCGCGATGGCCCTCGCCTTCGGTGACACCCGTGCCGCGGCGGTATGCCGAGAGCTGACCAAGACCTATGAGGAGGTCCGACGCGGGCCGCTTCGTGAGCTGGTCGCCTGGGCCGAGGCCGGTGAGGTTCTCGGTGAGATCACCGTGGTCGTCGCTGGTGCCGACCCGGCGACGTCGGCCGTCTCGGCGGACCGGGCGCTGGCCATGGTCCGGGAGCGCGTCGCCGAGGGAGCGCGCACCAAGGACGCCTGCCGCGAGGTCGCGGCCCTGACCGGGGGGTCCGCCCGAGCGCTCTATGACGCGGCGGTTCGGGATCACAACCTGTGATCCAATAGTCAGGCCGGAAACCGCATTCCTTCATCGGGGGCTCTTCCAACCATGTCGCTTCGCCGTGCCGCCCTGGCCGCCGTCCCACTCTGCCTGGCCCTGGTCGCCGGGTGCTCGTCGTCCTCGACTCCTTCGGCCTCAGGTGCCGATGCAGCCGGGGCGACGACGAGCACGGCCTCGCTGCCCACCGTGAAGGAGATCTACGCGCAGGCCAGGACGTCGGCGCTGGCGGCCACGAGCATGCGAATTGTCGGGAGCATCACCCAGGGCGGCTCGAAGGTCAGCATCGACATCTCCGGTGCGGTCGACGGGTCGAACCAGCAGATGGTTGCCGAGATGCCGGAGATGGGCAAAGTGACCATGCTGGTGGTCGCGGGCAAGAGCTACCTCCAGCTGAGCCCCGAGCTGGTCAAGACGCTGGGCCAGGAGGCGGTCCTGAAGCCGTACCTCGGTAAGTGGATCGCGTTGCCGGAGGCCCAGGCGAAGTCGATGGGCTCGACCACGACGAAGTCGATCCTCGACGAGATGTTCGCGGACAAGGACATGACGGCCCTCGACCAGGTGACCACCCAGGTCGCCAAGGAGACCGTCGACGGCACGCCGGCCTACGTTCTCTCGGACGCCACCGGCAAGAGCCAGGCCAAGGTGTACGTCACCGCTGACGGCAAGGCCCGCCTGCTCAAGATCGTCTCGACCGGTTCCAATGCGGGCACCATGACGGTCTCGGACTGGGACGCGGTCGCGGCATACCCCACCCCGTCGGGCAACGACCTCGCGGCCATTCCCGGGATGTAGTCCCGGCTCGGCCCGTTCGCCGCTCGGCCCGGTCCTCGCTGCGGTCTGGGGGAGCGGGTCCGGACACGTGGGTGTGGCCAGGCAGGCTGGCTGTGCGGGCGTGGCTGTGCAGGGCGGGCGTGGCTGTGCGGGCGTGGCTGTGCGGGCGTGGCCAGGCAGGCTGGTTGTGCGGGGCTGACTGTGCGTGCGCGGCGGTACGGGCGTGGCGGTGCGGGGCTGACTGTGCGTGCGCGGCGGTACGGGCGTGGCGGTGCGGGGCGGGCGTGCGTTGGTGCGTGACTGTGCGGGGCTGGCGGTGCGGGCGTGGCCGTGCGGGGCTGGCTGGGCGCCTCGCTGGCCGCACGTGCCCGGTTGCCCATCGCGGAGGGAGCGAGATGGTCCCTAAAAGCGGCACCGGGGAGTGGTCTTCGGTGCCCTATGCCGTGCTCCACATTTCGACGCAGTAGCCCTCTGCTCCGTATCTAGGGGCAGCAGCCCTTTGCTTCACGATGCGGAGCACGGCATAGGGCGCCGAAGACACCCCCCTAGCGGCCTACGAGGGCACGCCCGGAAGGTGCGAGACGGTGTGGTCCCGCGGGGTGAAGTACGGCGCCGGCGAGGGCACGCCCGGAAGGTGCGAGACGGTGTGGTCCCGCAGGGGGTCGAGTACGGCGCCGGCGAAGGCACGCCCGGAACGGCCCACCAGGGCACGCCCGGAGGGGCCTACGAACAATGACCGACCCGCGAGAACCCGGGCGCCAGCCCCCGGTGGCCGGAGGCCGTCGCCACGGCTGGGTGGGGAACGTCCGTCATCAATTCGCTTGCCCGGAACACCTAGGATCTAGCCCTATGAGTACCGTCCTGTCCGCCGTCGCCTGGCCGTACGCCAACGGCCCGCGGCACCTCGGCCATGTGGCCGGGTTCGCCGTGCCCTCCGACGTCTTCAGCCGGTACATGCGGATGGCCGGCCACGACGTGCTCATGGTCTCCGGCTCCGACGAGCACGGCACGCCGATCCTCGTCCTGGCCGACAAGCAGGGCGTCAGCGCCCGCGAGCTGGTCGACGTCAACCACCGGATCATCGCCGCCGAGCTCGCCGATCTCGGTTGTTCATACGACCTCTACACCCGGACGACGACCCCGAACCACTACGCCGTCGCCCAGGAGCTCTTCGCCAGGGACCACGCCAACGGGTACATGATCGAGCAGACCACCCGGGGCGCCATCAGCCCGTCGACGGGCCGTACCCTGCCGGACCGCTATATCGAAGGCACCTGCCCGATCTGTGGGTATGGCGAGGCCCGTGGCGACCAGTGCGACAACTGCGGCAACCAGCTCGACCCCACCGAGCTCATCGACCCGCGGAGCAAGATCGACGGCGAGGTGCCGGCGTTCATCGAGACGCAGCACTTCTTCCTCGACCTGCCCGCGCTGGCCGAGGCGATCGGGGAGTGGCTCGACGGCCGAGAGGCCTCCGGCCTGTGGCGCCCGAATGTCATCAAGTTCAGCCGCAATATCCTCGACGAGGTCAAGCCCCGCGCGATGACCCGCGACATCGACTGGGGCATCCCGGTGCCGCTCGATGGCTGGCGGGACAACCCGGCCAAGCGGCTCTACGTGTGGTTCGACGCGGTCATCGGCTACCTTTCGGCGGCGATCGAGTGGGCTCGACGCTCCGGCGACCCGCAGGCCTGGCGCCGGTGGTGGAACGACCCGGACGCCCTCTCGTACTACTTCCAGGGCAAGGACAACATCACCTTCCACGCCCAGATCTGGCCGGCAGAGCTCCTCGCGTATGCCGGACGCGGCGCCCGCGGCGGCACTCCTGGTCCGTACGGCGTGCTCAACCTGCCGACCGAGGTCGTCGCCAGTGAGTACCTCACCATGGAGGGCAAGCAGTTCAGCTCCTCACGCGGTCACGTCATCTACGTCCGCGACGTCCTGCAGCGCTACGGACCGGACCCGCTGCGCTACTTCATCTGCGCCGCAGGCCCGGAGAACCAGGACGCCAACTTCACCTGGGCCGAGTTCGTCCAGCGGAACAACTCCGAGCTCGTCGCGGGCTGGGGCAACCTCGTCAACCGGACCGCGTCGATGATCCACAAGCGGTTCGGCGCCATCCCGACCCCCGGGCCGCTCGAGCCGGTCGACGAAGAGCTGCTCGCGACGGTCCGAGCCGGCTTCGACTCGGTGGGTCAGGCCCTGGCGCAGCAGCGCTTCAGGGGCGGGATCGGTGAGGTCATGCGCATCGTCGGCGAGGCGAACGCCTATGTCTCCAAGACCGAGCCGTTCAAGCTCAAGGCCGACTCCGAGCAGGAGCGTCTCGGCACGGTGCTGCACACCCTCGCCCAGGCCGTCAGCGACCTCAACCTGCTCATGTCGCCCTTCCTCCCACACAGCGCCAACCGGGTCCACGCGGTGCTCGGCGGGACCGGCGAGCTCATCCCGATGCCGCAGCTGAGCGACGTGGAAGATCTCGACGGCGGACCGGCATACCCGGTCATCACAGGGGACTACAGCGGCGGCCCGCGCTGGGAGTCCACGCCAGTGGTTCCGGGTACCCCGATCGGCCCGCCGACCCCGGTCTTCACCAAGCTCGACCCGTCGGTCGTCGACGAGGAGCTGGCCCGGATGAGCGGCGAGGGCTGACCCGGTGACCAGCTCCGGCGGGGGACGACCGACAGCGGCCGGACCCGACCCGCTGCCGCTGCCCGTCGTCGACAACCACCTTCACCTCGACCACGCCCGCGAGGGCGAGGACCTGCCCGATATCGCCGCCACGCTCGCCGCGGCGGCGCGGGTCAACGTGACGAGGGTGGTCCAGATCGGCTGCGATCTGCCCGGGGCCCGGATGACCGTCGCCGCGGTCGAGGCGCACCCGACGATGGTCGGGGGAGTTGCGCTGCACCCCAACGAGGTGCCCCGGCTCGCCGCCTCCGGTGAGCTCGATGCGGCGTATGCCGAGATCGCCTCGCTCGCCAAACACCCCCGGGTGCGGACCATTGGGGAGACCGGGCTGGACTACTACCGGACCGACGAGTCCGGACGCCCCGTGCAGCAGGACGGCTTCCGGTGGCATCTGGCCCTGGCTCGCCGGGTGGGCAAGCCGGTCCAGGTGCACGACCGTGAGGCCCACGCCGACGTGCTGCGCATCCTCGCCGAGGAGCCCGCACCGCCGGCGGTGGTGCTGCACTGCTTCTCCGGGGATGTCGAGATGGCCCGAGAGGCGGTCGCGCGGGGCTACTATCTCTCCTTCGCCGGGCCGGTCACCTTCAAGAACGCCCGAGGGCTGCGCGACGCCCTGGCCGTGACCCCGCTCGAGCAGCTGCTCGTCGAGACCGACGCGCCATACCTCGCCCCCAGCCCACACCGGGGGGCGACCAACGCGCCCGCCCTGGTCCCCTACACCGTGCGGGTGATGGCGGACGTCCTCGCCGTGGACGTCCCGACGCTGTGCCGGGCGCTCGATGCGAACGCGGAGCGGCTCTACGGCCCCTGGTGACCGGGCGGGACCGGTGTGACAGGTGTGATGAATGAGGCATTTCCTGTGGGATTCCTCACCTCCGGAGAGGTCACCTGGAGGCCCCCTGAGCGTTATCGAAACTTGACCTTTCTTCGACCGTTCGGGACAGTAGAACGGTTGGCCGGGTCGTAGGTCCGCCTTTCGTGAGCGTCCACGAGCCCCCTGCGGCTCGCTGGCGGGATGCGTTGAGGCGCTCCGATCCTCGGGATGAACGATCATTGGAGAACTGTGCTCTCAGCCCCACTTCGTCGTGTTGCCCAGGCAGCCGTCGCAGCAACCGTCCTCGCCGGAGCCTTCGGTGTCACCGCCTTCGACAAGGCCGTGACCCTGTCCGTCGATGGCCAAGCCACGCAGGTCCACGCATTCGCCAGCACGGTCGCAGACCTGCTGTCGCGCCAGGGCATCACGGTCGGGGCGCACGACGTCGTCGTGCCGGCCACGGACCAGCCGCTCGATGACGGCCAGAGCGTCGTCGTCCGCTATGGGCGCGCGCTCACCGTCACGCTCGACGGGAAAACCACCACGTACTACACGACCGCCACGACGGTCGACGCCGCTCTCGCCGAGCTGAACATCCGCGCCGAGGGCGCCCAGCTGTCCGTCTCCCGGTCCGCGCCGCTCGGGCGCCAGGGCCTGGACCTGACGATCAGCAACCCCAAGCAGGTCACCCTTGATGTCGCCGGGGTGAAGAAGGTCGTGTCGACCAACGACCTCACCGTCACCGACCTCCTCACCGCAAACGCGGTGACCCTCGGGACGCTCGATACCGTGGTCCCCGCCGCGAACACCCCGCTGACCACGGGGATGGCGATCGTCGTCACCCGGGTGAGCCAGAAGACCGAGACGGTGACCGAGTCGATCGGCTACGCGGTGAGCAAGGTCAACGACTCCTCGATGTACCAGGGTCAGTCCAAGACCGTCACGCCGGGCAAGGCCGGGTCGAAAAAGGTCACCTACACCTCGACCTTCGTCAATGGCACCCTCAAGACCAAGGTCGCGGTCTCCACCACGGTCGTCTCCGCTCCCGTCGCCGAGGTCCGCAAGGTCGGGACCAAGGCGGTCCCGCGACCGTCGGCCGGCTCGGTCAACAGCGCCGGCCTCAACCTCGCCAATGCGGCCATGTGGGACCGGATCGCCAAGTGCGAGTCCGGCGGCAACTGGCATATCAACACCGGGAACGGCTACTACGGCGGCCTCCAGTTCCTCACCTCGACCTGGCTGTCGAACGGCGGCGGCCAGTTCGCCCCGCGGGCCGACCTCGCCAGCCGCGAGCAGCAGATCACCGTGGCGAACCGCCTCTATGCCCGGGCAGGCCTGGGTCCCTGGGGCTGCCGCTGGGCGGCCTGACGCCCGCCAGCCCTACCCCGTGGGGGCCCCGCACCGTGGTGCGGGGCCCCCACGGCGTTCCACCGGTCATGGCTAGGGTGGGTCCGTGACCTCCTCGCCCGATGGCAGCCGGCTGCTCGGCGCCTCCGACGTGCGAGGACTGGCGACCCGGCTCGGGGTGCGGCCGACCAAGCAGCGCGGCCAGAACTTTGTCGTCGACGCCAACACGGTCCGCCGGATCGCCCGGCGCTCGGGGGTCGGGCCGGGGGATGTCGTCCTCGAGGTGGGCCCCGGCCTCGGGTCGCTCACCCTTGCCCTGCTCGAGGCCGGCGCCGAGGTCACCGCGGTCGAGGTCGACCCGCTCCTGGCCGGCGCGCTCGCCGACACGGTTGCGGCATACGCTCCGGCTGACCACGCGAGACTGCGGGTCGTCGAGGCGGACGCGCTGACCGTGACCGACCTGCCCGGCCCGGCCCCGACCCACCTCGTCGCGAACCTCCCCTACAACGTCTCGGTCCCCGTCGTTCTGCGCGCCCTCGAGGACTTCCCGAGCGTCCAGCGCGTCCTCGTGCTGGTCCAGCTCGAGGTCGCAGAACGGCTCGCGGCCACCCCTGGGGGCAAGGTCTACGGCGTCCCCAGCGTCAAGGCCCGGTGGTATGCCGACGTCGTCCAGGCCGGCACGGTCCCTCGGTCGGTCTTCTGGCCGGTCCCCAATGTCGACTCCGGCCTGGTCGAGCTGGTCCGCCGGGAGCCGCCCGCTGCACCGACGCTGCGCCGGGCCGTCTTCGCCTGCATCGACGCGGCCTTCGCCCAGCGCCGCAAGACCCTCCGCGCAGCCCTGGCCGGCTGGGCCGGGTCGCCGGCCGAGGCCGAGCGCCTCCTCGTCGCCGCCGGGGTCGACCCCGGTGCTCGCGGTGAGCAGCTCGACGTCGCCGACTTCGCCCGGGTCGCCGCCGCCCGGGAGAACGCGCGGGTGGCCTCGTGATCCGGTCGCTGCGCACGGTCCGCCCCGCCGCCAAGGCCCCGGTCACCGCCCGGGCCTGCGCCAAGGTCAACCTCGACCTGCGCGTCGGCGCCGTCCGT
>RRZU012316695.1_pt1 | contig 38046 bp, 43 predicted proteins | sample 2165561 | NCBI WGS metagenome assembly RRZU01 (sample SAMN10456909, study PRJNA506462) | wastewater metagenome | isolation source: wastewater sludge | place: USA: Moscow, Idaho | reverse complement strand
GTCCCGCCACGGTCGCGGATCATCCGGCGATCTGGACGATCCTTGAACCCGTCTATCGCGCGGGGGAAACCTATTGCATCCCGCGCGACATTTCCCGTGATGCGGCGCTGGCGGACTGGTTCGCCGCGCCCTTCACCGCCTTCGTGGCCGAACTTGACGGGCGGGTGCTGGGCACCAGCCATGTCGGCCGCAACCGCCCCGGGCCTGCGTCCCATGTCGCCAATGCCAGCTTCGCCACCCATCCGGATGCGCGCGGCAAGGGCATCGCGCGGGCGCTGGTGACCCATGCCAAGGACTGGGCGCGGGATCAGGGCTTTCGCGCGATGCAGTTCAATTTCGTCGTCTCGACCAATGCCGACGCGGTGCATTCCTGGCAAAAGGCCGGGTTCGACATCGTCGGCCGCCTGCCGGGGGCCTTTCTGCACCCGACACAGGGCTATGTCGATGCGCTGGTGATGTTTCACGATCTGACCAAAGGGGAATAGCCATGGTGCTGGCCTATGAGACCGTCTCGGAAAACCGCAGCTTCGGCGGCGTGCAGGGCGTCTATCGCCACGCGTCGCAGGCCACCGGCACGCCGATGACCTTTGCCGTCTACCTGCCGCCGGATGCGGCGCATCGCAAGGTGCCGGTGCTGTGGTATCTGTCGGGCCTGACCTGCACGCATGAAAATGCCATGGTCAAGGCCGGCGCGCAGGAATGGGCGTCCGAGGCCGGCATCGCGTTGATCTTTCCCGACACCTCGCCGCGGGGCGAAGGGGTCGCCGACGACCCGGCCTATGATCTGGGGCAGGGCGCGGGCTTCTATGTCGATGCGACGCAGGCGCCCTGGGCGCCGCATTTCAAGATGTGGCACTATGTCACCCATGAACTGCCCGAGCTGGTCTTTGGCAATTTCGCGCTGGACCGCGAGGCGCAGGGCATCACCGGCCATTCCATGGGCGGCCATGGCGCGCTGACCATCGCGATGACCTTCCCGCAGCGCTACAAGTCGGTCTCGGCCTTCGCGCCGATTGCCAATCCCAGCGATTCGGACTGGGGCCGCAAGCAGCTGACCGCCTATCTGGGCGAGGATCGCGCCGCGTGGGCCGGCCATGACGCCACGCTGCTGATGCGCGACCGTGGCTATCCCGGCGAAATCCTGATCGATCAGGGCACCAGCGATCAGTTCCTGGACCTGCTCAAGCCCGAAATGCTGGCGCAGGCCATGGCCGAACGGCGTCAGCCCGGCGTGTTCCGCATGCAGCAGGGCTATGACCACAGCTATTTCTTTGTGCAGACCTTCATGGGCGATCACATCCACTGGCACGCCGAACGGCTGGGCTAAGCCTGTCCCGCCCGCTTGGGCGGGGCAATAATCCCATACCTATTGCCGAGTTATCCTAAGACTTTAGTCCCAAGGCCCGGCCGGCCGCGTTGACGCATCCGTGACCGGGTCCGAACCTTCCAGCAGGGATGGCGGCGTTTCAGCGCCGCGCATATCCACGGGTGGGAGGAAGATCATGAAGAGTTTGCTGAAAGGTGTCGGGATTGCCCTGCTGTTTTCGGGCGGATCGGCGCTGGCCAATGACAGTGTCATGGCCGAGATCGCCAAGCCGCAGCAATGGGCGATCCAGACCGGCGATTACGCCAATTCGCGTTACTCGACGCTGGACAAGATCACCAAGGACAACGTCAAGGATCTGCGCGTCGCCTGGACCTTCTCGACCGGGGTTCTGCGCGGACATGAGGGCTCGCCCCTGGTGATCGGCGACATCATGTATGTGCATACGCCGTTCCCGAACAACGTCTTTGCGCTGGATCTGAACAACAACGGCAAGATCCTGTGGACCTACAAGCCGCAGCAGGACCCGAACGTGATCGCGGTCATGTGCTGCGACACCGTGAACCGCGGTCTGGCCTATGCCGATGGCATGATCCTGCTGCATCAGGCCGACACCACGCTGGTGGCGCTGGACGCCAAGACCGGCAAGGTGAACTGGTCGATCAAGACCGGCGACCCGGCGATCGGCGAAACGAACACCGCCACCGTGCTGCCGGTCAAGGACAAGGTCATCGTCGGCGTCTCGGGCGGCGAATATGGCGTGCGCGGCCGGCTGACGGCCTATAGCCTGAAAGACGGCAAGGAAATCTGGAAGGCCTATTCGACCGGTCCCGACGCGGAAATGCTGGTCGATCCCGAAAAGACCACCTCGCTGGGCAAACCCATCGGCAAGGACAGCTCGCTGAAAAGCTGGGAGGGCGACCAGTGGAAGATCGGCGGCGGCACCACCTGGGGCTGGTATTCCTATGACCCGGAACTGAACCTGGTCTATTACGGGACCGGCAACCCCTCGACCTGGAACCCGTCGCAGCGTCCGGGCGACAACAAGTGGTCGATGACGATCATGGCCCGCGATGCCGATACCGGCATGGCGAAATGGTTCTATCAGATGACGCCCCATGACGAATGGGACTATGACGGCATCAACGAGATGATCCTGACGAACCAGAAGATCGACGGGAAAGAGCGCAAGCTTCTGACCCATTTCGACCGCAACGGCCTTGGCTATACGCTGGACCGCGAGAACGGCGAACTGCTGGTGGCCAAGAAGTTCGACCCGGCGGTGAACTGGACCACCGGCGTCGACATGGACCCGAAATCGGAAACCTATGGCCGTCCCGCCGTGGTTGCCCAGTATTCGACCCAGCAGAACGGCGAGGACACCAACTCGACCGGCATCTGCCCGGCGGCGCTGGGGTCCAAGGACCAGCAGCCGGCGGCCTTCTCGCCCAAGACCGGGCTGTTCTATGTGCCCACCAACCACGTCTGCATGGATTATGAGCCGTTCCGCGTCGCCTATACCGCCGGCCAGCCCTATGTGGGCGCCACGCTGGCGATGTATCCCGCGCCGAACAGCCATGGCGGCATGGGCAACTTCATCGCCTGGGACAATATCAAGGGCGAAATCAAGTGGTCGCTGCCCGAACAGTTCTCGGTCTGGTCGGGGGCGCTGGCAACGGCGGGCGGCGTGGTCTTTTATGGCACGCTTGAGGGCTATCTGAAGGCCGTCGATGCCGAAACCGGCAAGGAGCTTTACAAGTTCAAGACGCCCTCGGGGATCATCGGCAACGTCATGACCTATGAGCATGGCGGCAAGCAGTATATCGGCATCCTGTCGGGTGTCGGCGGCTGGGCCGGCATCGGTCTGGCGGCTGGCCTGACCAACCCGAACGACGGTCTGGGCGCCGTGGGCGGCTATGCCGCGCTCAGCGACTATACCGAACTGGGCGGTCAGCTGACGATCTTTGAACTGCCGGGCTAAGGTTTCGCGACACGCGACGGACTAAGACTTTGGTCCCTGAAACCAAGTTTGCACGATACACGAGCCACCCCGAGGTTATGCTCGGGGTGGCTTTTCGCTGACGGGATGTGAACGGTTCAAGGAGGAAACCCCACATGAAGTATTCAGGTCCGCTTGCCCTGCTGGCGTTCGGGCTGGTCATGGCCAGCCCGGTGCTGGCGCAGAACAGCGGCGACACGACACAGAACCCGGCAGCCGATGCGACAAGCCCTCCACCGCCGGGGACCGCCGACAATGTGCCGCCGCCGACAGAGGCCACGCCGGGCGCGAACGTCACCGCCGCGGGCAACCACATCCTGCCCAACGGCATGGACACCACCGCCGTCAAGTTCGAGAACGGCCGCTGGTATAACGCCGAGGGCATCCCGACCTTCAAGATCGACGATGGCGTGGTCGATTATGCCGTATTCTCGGGCTATCGCCGCTATTCCGCGGAATGCCATGTCTGCCACGGGCCGGACGGCGAGGGCTCGACCTATGCGCCGGCGCTGAAGGATTCGGTGCTGCGGCTGAACTATTACGATTTCCAGCAGATCGTCGCCTCGGGCAAGCAAGAGGTGAACGCCGCCTCGAACAAGGTGATGCCGGCCTTCGGCACCAACAAGAACGTCTGGTGCTATATCGACGATATCTATGTCTATCTGCTGGTGCGCGGCACGGATTCCATCGGTCGCGGCCGGCCGGCGAAGAAGGCGCCGAAAACCCCCGAATTTGCCGCGCAGGAAGATTCCTGCATGAACGGATGAGGGGGGCGGCCGCCCTTGTGCTGGGCCTTGTCTGCGCGGCGGGTCCGGGGCTGGCGCAGGTCGCCGACCTGCGGTCGCATGACGCGCTGCGGGTCTGCGCCGACCCGGCGGCGGCGCCGATGTCGATGCAGGACGGCTCGGGCTTTGAAAACCGCATCGCCGAGCTGATCGGGCAAAAGCTGGGCCTGCCGGTCGCCTATACATGGTTCCCGCAAGGCGCGGGCTTCATCCGCAAGACGCTGCGCGCGGGGCTGTGCGACGTGGTCATCGGTTATGCGCAGGGCGACGAGATGGTTCAGAACACGAACCATTACTATACCTCGGCCTATGGCATCGTGACCCGCCGCGACAGCCCGCTGGCCAAGGTGGACACGCTTGAGGACCCGGCGCTGAAAGGCCATCCGATCGGGGTCGTGGCGGGCACGCCGCCGGCCACGAACCTTGCGCGGGCAGGGCTGGCCAAGGACATGCGCGGCTGGGACCTGTTCGTGGATCGCCGGGTGGAAAACCCGGTGGGCGACATGCTGGCGCAGGTGAAATCGGGCGAACTGGCGGCGGCGGTGATCTGGGGGCCGCTGGCCGGTCCGCTGGTCAAGGCCGACCCGGATCTGCAATTCACCCCGCTGCTGAAGGAAACCACCGGGCCGCGCATGTTCTTTCGCATCACCATGGGCGTGCGTCCCGGCGAACAGGAATGGAAGCGGCAGTTGAACAGCCTGATCCGCCGCAATCAGGGCGAAATCGACGCCATCCTGCGCGATGCCGGCGTGCCCCTGCTGGACGATTACGGCAAGGCGGTGAAGGAGGCCGGGGGATGATGCGGCTGCGGCTGGCGGCGCTGGCAGTCATGCAGGCGGCCATGCTGGCAGGGGCCGCCACCGCCCAGCCCGTCCCCGAGCCTGACGGCTTTCGCGGTGAGCCCTATCGCGCGCCGGTCCCGGCGACGCTGGCGGGCGCCACGGTCATCGACACGCCCCGCGCCATGGCGCTGCACGGTCAGGGCGTGCCGTTCCTGGACACGCTGCCGCGCCGCAAGAAGCCGCCGAACCTGCCCGCCGGCACGATCTGGGTAGATGAGGTCCACCAGACCATCATCGGTGCGACATGGCTTTACGACACCGGCTATCAGGACCTGTCCGACGCGGAAAAGGCGCGGCTGGCCGATGGTCTGGCGCAGGCCACCCATGGCGACAAGGCAGCGCCGGTGGTGATCTTTTGCAAATCCGACTGCTGGATGAGCTGGAACGCCGCCAAGCGCGCCGTCGCGCTGGGTTACAGCGCCGTGAACTGGTATCCCGAGGGCGTCGATGGCTGGGCCGCCGCCGGCGGCAAGCTGGTCAAGGCCGACCCGCCATGATGGTGACGCGCCCCGGCAAGGGGCGCGCGCGCCTTATTCGGCCTTGCCGAACTTCTCGGCCAGGGCGTCCAGCCCGGCCTTGTAGATGCCGCCGACGGCAGCATTCGCGGCCTCGTCATCCTGTCCGGCCGGGGGTTCGTTATTCGGATAGCCGCGGTAATAGCCGCCCTTCCAGGTGACCAGCGCCTTGCCGCCCTCGTCCTTGACGCACAGCGTCGAGGCGTAGTTGGTCACCGGCAGCACCGAGACCTCGACCTTCTCGATCCGATAGCTGTAGCAGCGCTTGTCGGGCTGCCACTTGGACAGGATCTCGGTGATGGTGGGGTCGCCGGAACTGGCCTTCAGATGCAGCACGCGCACGGATTTTTCCGGCTGATCGACCGAGCCGTCGCCGGTGATCTCGGTCGAGGCGACGGCGGGATGCCAGCTCATGTCCTGGAACTTGCCGATTGCGGCCCAGACCTCGTCCGGGGTGGCGTTCAGCTTTTGCGTCAGCTCCAGCTTAAGCCGCGGCGGTCCATGCGCGAATGCCCCCGTCGTCAGGGCCAGTGTTGCGGCCAGTGCTGCGGTCAGTATCCGGTGCATCCTTGGTCTCTCCTCCTTTGAGGTTGCAGGCGCGTTCCGCCGCACGACCATGCGCCGATGATGCGGGCCACGTCCATCCGACCAACGTAGCAGGTGATTTTCCCCGGATGAAACCGGGACTTTTGTAGGGTTGGCGCATGCGGATTTAGCGGACATGATACCGGACGAGGGGGGATGCGATGATCCGCACCGCAATGATATTTCTGGCAGGTTTCAGCGCCTTCGCCGAAACCGCCGCCGCGCAGTCCGCCAAGGCGCCGCCGCAGGTGGTGCGCGCCGCCGTCCTGCGCGTCGATCCGCCGGTGCTGCCGCCGATCTCGCGGCTGGATGCGCGGCCGGCGGATCTGGGCTTTGCCGGGGCGCGGCTGGCCATTCAGGACAACGACACCACCGGCCGCTTCATGGGCCAGGATTTCGAGGCGGTCGAGGTCGCCGCCACCCCGGACACCGCCGCGGCCGAGCTGGAAAAGCTGCTGATGCAGGACATTCCCTTCATCGTCGTGCTGGCGGACGGGCCGCAGACGCTGGCCCTGGCCGATCAGGCCGGTGACGAGGCGATGATCCTGAACGCGCAGGCGCGCGACGACAATCTGCGCGGCGTCGATTGCCGGGCGAACACGGTCCATGTCGCGCCCAGCTATGCCATGCTGACCGATGCGCTGGCGCAATTCCTGATGTGGAAGCGTTGGCCGGACTGGTTCCTGATCGCCGGCAGCCATCCGCAGGATGTCGCGCTGGCCGACGCCTATCGCCGCGCGGCGGTGAAGTTCGGCGCCAATATCGTCGAGGAACGCACCTATGAGGATACCGGCGGCGGCCGGCGCACCGATACCGGCCATGTGCTGGTGCAGGCGCAGATGCCGGTCTTTACCCAGCGCGCCAAGGCCCATGACATCGTGATCGCCGCCGATGAGGCCGGGGTTTTCGCGCTGTGGCTGCCCTATCAGACTTGGGACCCGCGCCCGGTCGCGGGTTCGGCCGGGCTGGTGCCGCGAAGCTGGCATCCTGCGCTTGAGGCATGGGGGGCCACGCAGTTCCAGAACCGGTTCGAGGCACTGGCCATCCGCCCCATGCGCGAGGAGGACTACCAGACATGGCTGGCGCTGCGCATGATCGGCGAGGCCGCGACCCGCACGCAAAGCGCCGACCCGGCGAAGCTGCGCGACTTCATGCTGTCCCCGGCCTTCGAGGTCGCGGGCTTCAAGGGGCAAAAGCTGACCTTGCGCGACTGGGACCACCAGTTGCGCCAGCCGATCCTGCTGACCACGGGTTCGGTCACGGCCTCGGTCAGTCCGCAGGACCAGTATCTGCATCAAAGCTCGGCCCTTGATACGCTGGGCATCGACCGCCCTGAAACCGAATGTAAATTCTGAGGTTCCGATGTTTCATCACGCCGCAACGACCGGCCTTGCCCTGCTGCTGCTTGCCTCGCCCGCGCTGGCCAACCGCGTCTATGTCAGCAACGAACGCGGCAATGACGTGACCGTTCTGGACAGCGACACGCTGGAGGTGATCGGCACCTATCCGGTCGGCGCCCGCCCGCGCGGCATCACCATCAGCCCGGACGGCAAGGAACTGTATGTCTGCGCCTCGGACGACGATCTGGTGCGCGTCTTCGACCCGGCGACGATGAAAGAGCTGCACACGCTGCCGTCGGGGCCGGACCCGGAACTGTTCGTGCTGCACCCATCCGGCAACCCGCTTTACATCGCGAACGAGGACGACAACCTTGTCACCGTGGTCGATACGAAAACCCACAAGGTGCTGGCCGAAATCCCGGTGGGGGTCGAACCCGAGGGCATGGGCATCAGCCCCGATGGCAAGGTGGTCATCAACACCTCGGAAACCACCAACATGGCGCATTTCATCAACTCGGACACCTATGAAATCTTTGCCAATGTGCTGGTGGATTCGCGCCCGCGCTTTGCCCAGTTCAACGATCAGGGCACCCGGCTTTACGTCAGTTCGGAAATCGGCGGCTCGGTCAGCGTGATCGACCCGGCGACGCAGACGATCCTGAAAAAGATCACCTTCCAGATCCCCGGCGTCCTGCCCGAGGCGATCCAGCCCGTCGGCGTGCGCGTGACCAGGGACGGCAGCCGCGTCTTTGTCGCGCTGGGACCGGCGAACCGCGTGGCGGTGATCGACGGCGCCACGGATGAGGTGCTGGACTATCTGCTGGTCGGCCAGCGCGTCTGGCAGATGGCCTTCACCCCGGACGAAAAATACCTGTTCACCACCAACGGCAACTCGAACGACGTTTCGGTGATCGATGTCGCCGCGATGAAGGTGGTGAAATCCGTGCCCGTGGGCCAGCAGCCCTGGGGCGTGGTGGTGGCGCCGAATTGACCCTGAAAGGAACCGACATGACCCGTTTGCTGACCGTCTCGACGATTGCGCTTGGCCTGGCCTTTCCCGCCTTTGCCGATGACGACGACAAGGCCAAGGCCAAGGCCGAGGCTGGCGTCCACGAGGCCGGGGCAAAGTTCGACTATGGCTTTTCGGGGATGCTGGCGCGCGACAACCGGACCCAGCTTGCGGCGCTGACGCTGGCCTCGGGCAAGCCGGTCGCCGCGGCCGAATACAAGCTGAAATCCGGCGGCTATTACCGCATCGACATCAATTCCGACGGCAGTCAGGAACTGGCGCTGTCGGGGGGCGATTTCTTCCGCGCCGTCTGGGTGGACGAGGTCATCATCAACGATATCGAGCTGCGCCCCATGGGCATGCACAGCATCGAGTTCGACGATGCCGGCACCGCCTCGGTCAGCTTCGTGGCCATCGTGCCGGGGCGCTATACGCTGTCGGTCCCCGGCAGCTCCGGCGAGACGCAGCGCGCGGTGTTCAACATCCAGTAAGCATCGTGGAATCCGCGCTGGAAATTGACCATGTCAGCCACAGTTTCGGTGGCTTTCAGGCCCTGTCCGAGGTGTCGCTGGTCGTGCCCCGGGGCGGGTTCACAGCACTTCTGGGGGTGAACGGCGCTGGCAAGACGACGCTGTTTTCGCTGATCACGCGGCTTTACGACAATACCTCGGGGCGGATCAGCGTCGGCGGCCATGACCTGCGCCGCGCGCCGGGGGCGGCGCTGGCGCGGCTGGGGGTGGTGTTTCAAAGCCGGTCGCTGGATGGCGACCTGACCGTGGCGCAGAACCTGACCTATCACGCGGCGCTGCACGGCATCCCGCGGCGGCAGGCGCTGGTCCGCGCCGCCGAGGTTCTGGCGCAGGTCGGGCTGTCGGACCGGCTGCACAGCAAGGTCGCGGCGCTGTCGGGCGGCCAGACCCGCCGGGCCGAGATCGCCCGCGCCTTGATCCACCGCCCCGAAATCCTGCTGCTGGACGAGCCGACCGTGGGTCTTGACGTGAAATCCCGGGCCGAGGTGGTGGCGCTGACCCGCGCGCTGACCGCGCAGGGGGTCTCGGCGCTGTGGGCCACGCATATCCTGGACGAGATCCGCCCCACGGATGGCCTTGTCATCCTGCACAAGGGCCGCGTGCTGGCGGATGGCAATGCCGGTGAAATCGGGCAGGGCGACCTGACGCGGCGCTTTCTGGACCTGACAGGGGGCGACGCATGAGTCGCGAACTGACCCCCCGCATGTGGCTGACCGCCTTTCTGGGCATCACCCGGCGTGAGGCGCTGCGCTTCGTCAACCAGCGCGGCCGTTTTCTGGCGGCGCTGGTGCGGCCGCTGGTCTGGCTTTTCATCTTTGCCGCCGGGTTCCGCTCGGTCCTGGGGCTGTCGATCACGCCGCCCTATCAGACCTATGTCCTGTACGAGGTCTATGTCACACCCGGCCTTTGCGCGATGATCCAGTTGTTCAACGGCATGCAATCCTCGCTGTCCATGGTCTATGACCGCGAGACGGGGGCCATGCGCACGCTGCTGGTCAGCCCGTTCCCGCGCTGGTTCCTGCTGGGGTCGAAGCTGGTGGCGGGGGTGGTCGTGTCGATCATCCAGGTCTATGTGTTTCTGGCGATCGCGTGGCTTTGGGGGATCGAACCGCCGCTTTGGGGCTATCTGACGGTGCTGCCGGCGCTGGTCCTGTCGGGGCTGATGCTGGGGGCGATGGGGTTGTTCCTGTCCTCGGCCATCCGCCAGCTTGAGAACTTCGCGGGGGTGATGAATTTCGTCATCTTTCCGATGTTCTTCGCCTCGACCGCGCTTTACCCGCTGTGGCGCATGGCGGAAAGCTCGACCCTTCTGCATGACATCTGCGCGGTCAATCCCTTCACCCATGCGGTGGAATTGATCCGCTTTGCCCTTTACGGGCAGATCAATCTCATGTCCCTTGGGGTGGTGACGGGCTGCCTTGCCGGGTTTTTCGCCGGGGCGGTCTTCATGTATGATCCGTCCAAGGGCCTGTGGGCCCGGCGAAAGGGGGGGGTATGAGGTATCTTGCCGTGGCGTTCTGCCTGCTGGCCGGCGCGGCCCAAGCCGAGACCGGCACCGATCCCGACTGGCCCTGTGTCCAGCGCAAGCAGCCGCATCTGTCGCTGGGCCAGATGTGGAACGGTCCCGCCCCGGACGAGGCCACCCGCGCGCTGGCCGCCAGCCCGCAGGTCGCCGCGCTGGCCGACCGGCTTGAACAGCGCCGGCTGGCGCTTCCCGTGGCCGAGGCCGAGATCGCCGAATACGCGAAAACCGCCGACAACCAGCATCTGACCGCGCTGATGCAGGCGATTTTCGACCGCGTCGATCCGCGTCGCACGGCGCTGATCGCCGGCATCGGCCGCTATGGCCGCAAGCAGGTCGATCTGGCCGCCAAGATCGAGGGCGACCGCCGCCGCATGGCCGAGATGCAGGCCGCGGCAAAGCCCGATTTCGACGCCATCGACAAGCAGGAAGAACAGCTCGACTGGGACACGCGCATCTTTCAGGACCGCCAGCAGGCGCTGAGCTATGTCTGCGAAACGCCGGTGATCCTTGAGCAGCGCGTCTTCGCGCTGGCACGCGCCATCGCGGCGGGGCTGAAGTGACCGGGGTCTTTGCGATCATCCTTGCCGGCGGGCTTTCGACCCGCATGGGCGGCGGCAACAAGGCGCTGCGGATGCTGGGTGCCGATACGCTGTTGACCCATGTCGTCCGCCGCCTGCGGCCGCAATGCGACCGGCTGGCGATCAACGCCAATGGCGACCCCGAGCAGTTTCAGGATTACGCCCTGCCGGTCGTTCCCGACAGTTTCGCCGGGTTCGCCGGGCCTTTGGCCGGGGTGCTGGCGGGGATGGAATGGGCAGCCTCGGGCGGGGGCGACAGCGTCGTCAGCGTCAGCGTCGATACGCCCTTCGTCCCGCAGGACCTGATGCACCGGCTGCGTGAGGCGCGGGGCCGCTCGGGCGTGGCGGTCGCTGCCAGTCCCGATGCCAGCGGCCAGTTGCGCGACCATCCGACCTGCGCGCTGTGGCCGGTGGCGCTGGCGCCCGAGGTGCGGGCGGCGCTGGAATCCGGCCTGCATCGCATCGGCCAGTTCGCCGCCGCCTATGATCCGGGCCGCGCGGTCTTTGACAGCCAGCCGCTGGACCCGTTCCTGAACGTGAACACGCCCGAGGATCTGCGCCGCGCCGCCCGGCTGGTCTAGACCCCGTAGCGGCGCCAGACCCGGGCGACGGCCAGCGCGACCAGCCGCGCAAAGACCACCGTCAGCACCGACAGCACCAGCAGCGCGGCAAAGACCAGATCGGTCTTCATCCGGCCGTTGGCGTGGATCATCAGCGCGCCAAGGCCGCGCGCGCCGCCGACCCATTCGCCGATGACCGCGCCGATGGGCGCATAGACCGCCGCCAGCCGCAGCCCGGTCGCCAGCGACGGCAGCGCCGCCGGGATGCGCAGGTGCCACATGATCCGCGCCCGCGATGCGCCCATGACCTGCGCAAGGTCCAGCGCCGCCTGCGGCGTGCGCGTCAGCCCGTCCAGAAAGGCGGCGGTGACCGGGAAAAAGACGATCAGCACCGTCATTGCGATCTTGGGTGCGATGCCGAAGCCCAGCCACAGGGTCAGGATCGGCGCCAGTGCAAAGACCGGGATGGTCTGGCTGAAGGTCAGGATCGGGCGCAGGATGCCGGTCAGCCGGGCCGAGAACCCCATGGCGACCGCCAGTGCCGCGCCAAGCCCCGCGCCCAGGGTGAAGCCCAGCATCACCTCAAGAAGCGTGAAGCCGGCATTGCGGGCGATCTCGGCACGGTTGAGCCACAGCGCATCGGCGACGGCCGCGGGCGAGGGCAGCAGGAAGGGCGGGATGCCGCCCAGCAAGATCAGCCCCTGCCACAGCAAAAGGACGGTGGCGATCAGCGCAAGCGCGGTTTTCATGCCATCATTCCCCGCATCAGGTCGGCCTGCAAAGCCAGCACCTCGGGCGCGTCATAGGGGCGGGCGGCGCCTTCGGGACGCGGCGGCGGGGCGGGCCATTCGGTCAGTCCCTCCTCGCGCAAAAGCAGGATGCGGTCGCCAAGACGCGCGGCCTCGGCCGGGTCGTGGGTGACCAGCAGCACGGTGCGGTCGGCCAGCAGGCGGGCCGAAAGGTCCTGCATCTGCGCCCTTGTGCGCGCGTCGAGGGCCGAGAAGGGTTCGTCCAGCAGCACCAGCGGCCGGTCCTCGAACAGCGTGCGGGCAAGTGCGGCGCGCTGGCGCGGACCGCCGGACAGGCTGTCGGGGCGGTGATGGGCGCGGTCGGCCAGCCCCACGGCCGCGATCAGCCCGGCGGCGCGGGTGGCGGGGGGCTCTGCCCCCCGCTCTGCCAGCCCCTCGACGGGGCGGCCAGAGCGCCCCCCGGGATATTTGGACATGAAAGAATGGGGCAGGGTGCCGCGCAGACGCGCGCCAAGCGTGACATTGTCGGTCACGTCGAGCCATGGGATCAGGCCCGGGTCCTGCGCCATCAGCGCCACGGGCTGGCGGCGGGTGATGTGGCCTTCGAAGCGCACGCCGGTTTCAAGCCCCGCGATCAGGCGCAGCATGGTGGATTTGCCGACGCCCGAGGGGCCCAGAAGGCAGGTCCAGCCGCGGCTGTCGAGCACGAGATCGACCGGCGCGAAAAGCGGCGCCTCGCCGACCCATGCGCGGCCTTGCAGGCGGGCGGCCATGGTCATGCCTGTCCAAGGCCCCAGAAGCCGACCTCGAGCCGGGTGGCGGTGGCAAAGCGGTCGGTCAGCGCCGCCCAGCGGGGGCTTGCTTCCGCATCCGGGCCAAGGCGCTTGAGGATGGCGCTGTCCATGAGGTCCCCCGCAGCGATGCATGCTGCCTGATAGCCGGGTCCGGCATAGCTGTCGATCCAGTCGCGATAGGGGGTGTCGGGCGCGGCCTCACGCGCAAGGCGCGCGCCGATTTCGCCATATCCCAGCACGCAGGGCATCAGTGCCGCCAGAAGGTCGAGAAAATCGCCCGACAGCCCCGCGTCAAGCACATAGCGCGTATAGGCAAGGTTGGCCGTCGCCTCGGGCGTCGATCGCATGGCGGCAAGGTCGATGCCGGCGTCAGCGCAGGTCTGGACGTGCAGCGACATTTCATGGTCCAGAAGCGTGTGGACCGTGGCCGAGCAGGCCCGCATTTCGTCCAGATCGCCGGCCTTGACCACGGCAAGCGCCCAGGCGCGGGCGAAGTGGATCAGGAACAGATAATCCTGAACCAGATAGTTCAGATAGGCGGCGCGGGGCAGGCTGCCGTCGCCCATGCCCTGAACAAAGGCGTGGCGGGTATAGGCGTCCCAGTCCGGTGCCGCCTGCCGCCATTCTGCGAAGGCGCGGCCATAGTTCATTGCGCACCCAGATCGATGGCCAGGTCCGAGACCGGCAGCGCGGTCTGGACCAGCCCCGCATCCTTGAGAAATGCCTCGAACCGGGCATAGCGGCCCTGATCCAGCGCCGCCGGGCTTTGCGAGAACCGGGGCAGGGTGTCCTTCCACGCCGCGGCGTTCAGCTCGTCCTTGAGGTCGGGGGCGGTGGCCGAGAACAGCTCCCACGCCTCGTCCGGGTGGTTGGCCATGTATTGCGCGCCGCGTTCGACCGCGTGCAGGAAGCGCCGGCTGGCGTCGGCGTTCATCGTTGTCGGATTGGCGACGAAGATCAGCTCGTCATAGGTCGGCACGCCCTGTTCCTCGACGAAGAAGCAGCGCCCGGTGGCGCCAGCGAGTCGCATCTGGGTCAGTTCGAAATTGCGATAGGCGCCGATGGTGGCATCGACCTGACCCGCGATCAGCGCCGGCGACAGCGACCAGTTCACGTTGACCATCTCGACATCGGCCAGCGTCAGGCCGGCGGTTTTCAGCATGGCCGAGACCAGCGCATCCTCGACCCCCGACACCGAATAGCCGATCTTCTTGCCCTTGAGGTCGGCGATCTGCTGCACGGGACCGTCGGCGCGCACCATCAGGCAGTTCAGCGGCGTCGCGATCAGCGTGCCGATGCGCTTCAGCGGCAGGCCCTCGTGCACTTGCAGGTGCAGTTGCGGCTGATAGGTGATCGCCAGATCGGCCTGACCGGCGGCGACCAGCTTTGGCGGGTCGGCGGGGTCGGCGGGGGCGACGATTTCGACCTGAAGCCCCTCGTCCTTGAAGAAGCCCTTTTCCTGCGCGACGATGATCGGGGCGTGGTCGGGGTTCACGAACCAGTCAAGGATCAGCGTCAGCTTGTCGGCGGCCAGCGCCGGTTGCGCCAGCAGCGCGAAGGCGGCGGCAAGGGTAAAGTGCTTCATCGGTCGTCTCCCAAAGCCAGAAGGGTGATTTCGCCGGGCCAGCGCCGGGCCAGTGCCGCCGCCGCACGCCATGCCCTGAGGCCCGAGCGGCAGGTCAGCACCACCCGCTGGCCGGGGCGCGGCAGCGGGCCGACATCGCCGTAATCGGGGCGGCGCAGCGCGTCGGGGGTGATCTTGCGCGGCGCCTCGGCTTCCGGGCGCAGGTCGACCACCAGATCGTCGGGGCCGATATCTTCGCGCGCGATATAGCAGGGGCCGGCCTGTTCCGGCGCATTGTCAAAGCGGAACTGCGTCAGCCGCCCGCCGTCATAGCGGGTGAAGCGGCCCAGAGGCGAGGGGACAAGACCCAGCACGATTTCCAGCGTCATCTGCGCCTGAAGGCAGCCCAGCATGCCGACGACCGGGCCAAGCACGCCGGCGCTGGCGCAGGTCTGGCCGCTGTCGGGCGGGTCGGGAAACAGCGCCCGCAGGCTGGGCGCACCGCCGCAGAAGCCGCCGACATAGCCCGAGACCCCCAGCACCGAGGCCGAGATCAGCGGCTTTCCCGCCGCCATGCAGGCATCCGACAGCGTATAGCTGACCGCATAGCTGTCGGCGCAGTCCAGCACCACGTCGGCGCGGCCGACCAGTTTCGGCGCGTTGGCGGGGGTCAGGCGGTCGGGCAGGGCCAGCAGCTCGATCCAGGGGTTCAGGCGGGCGATGGCGCGGGCGGCGGCGCGGACCTTGTAGCGGCCGATATCCTTCATGCGATAGGCGGGCTGGCGGTGCAGGTTCGATTCCTCGACCCGGTCGGGGTCGATCAGGGTAATGGCGCCGATGCCGGCCCCGGCCAGATATTGCAGCACCGGCACGCCAAGGCCGCCAGCGCCGACGACCAGCACATGCGCGGCCTCGATCCGGTCCTGACCGTCGCGGCCGACCTGCGGCAGCACCATCTGGCGGGTATAGCGGTTCATGCCGTCACCTGAAGCCATTCGCGGATGCGGGCCTCGGGGTCAGGGTTCAGCGTGATGTCGGTCACCGCCGAGGCGATGTCGGCCCCCGCCGCAAAGGCCGCCAGCGCGCGTTCGGGCGTGACGCCGCCGATGGCGACAAGGGGCGTCGCGCCGACAAGGCGGCGCCATTCGCCGACCCGTTCCAACCCCTGCTGGTCCCATTTCATCTTTTTCAGGATCGTCGGCCAGACCGGACCAAGGGCGATGTAATCGGGGGCCAGCGCCAATGCGCGGTCAAGCTCGGCATGGTCATGGGTCGAAACGCCCAGCCGCAGCCCTGCGCGGCGGATCGCGGGCAGGTCGGCGCTGTCCAGATCCTCTTGCCCCAGATGGATGAAATCGCAGCCCAGATCGATGGCGGCCTGCCAGTGGTCGTTGACGACCAGCGTCGCGCCGTGCTGGCGGCAAAGGTCGCGCGCCTGCGCCAGTTCCTGCATCAGCACCGGCTGCGGCAGGTCCTTGGCGCGGATCTGCACCAGCCGGACGCCCAAAGGCAGCGCGCGGGCAAGCCATGCGGCGCTGTCGAAGATCGGGTAGAAACGCGGCAGCTTCGTCATCCCAGCACCGCCATGCCGAAAACCGGGGTCGAGGGCGCAGCCATGTCCCGGGCCTCGATCGGGGTGGCGGCGTGGGCCAGCCGTCCGGCCTCGATCGCCAGCGCCATGGCGCGGGCCATGGCGACCGGGTCTCCGGCCTTTGCCACGGCGGTGTTCAGCAGCACCGCGTCATAGCCCAGCTCCATCGCCTGCGCGGCGTGGCTGGGAAGGCCGATCCCGGCATCGACGACCAGCGCCACATCTGGGAAATGCGCGCGCAGGCTGCGCAGGCCATAGACGTTGTTCAGCCCCCGGCCCGAGCCGATGGGCGCACCCCAGGGCATCAGCACCTGACAGCCCGCGTCCAGCAGCCGCCCGCAGACCGACAGATCCTCGGTGCAATAAGGAAAGACCTGAAAACCATCGTCGGTCAGCACCCGCGCCGCCTCGATCAGCGCCACGACATCGGGGCAAAGCGTGTCGTCGTCGCGGATGATTTCCAGCTTGATCCATGGCGTGTCGAAGAGTTCGCGCGCCATCCGGGCGGTCGTCACCGCCTCGCGCACGGAATGGCAGCCGGCGGTGTTGGGCAGGACGGGGATATTCAGTCCTTTGATAAGGTTGTGAAAATCCTGCCCGGCGCCACCTTCGCGGCGCAGCGATACCGTGGCGATGCCGGCGGCCGAGGCGGCAAAGGCCTCGGCCATCACCGCGGGCGAGGGGTAAAGCGCCGTGCCCAGCATCAGCGCGCTGTCGACCTGCGTTCCGTAGAAAACCGGCATCTCAGCCCCCCTGCATCGGCGCGACGACTTCCAGCGCGTCGCCATCTTTCAGCGTGGTGGCCGCCCGCGCCGGGGCGGGCAGAAAGCCGCCGTTCAGCGCGGTCGCGACGCGGGCCTCGGCCAGCCCGATCTGCGCCAGCACATCGCTGACGGTGGGGCCGGGCAGGTCGCGCAGGACGCCGTTAAGGGTGATCTTCATCCATGAACTCCGGTCTTTGGCCTGTCGTCAGATAATCGGCGGCCATCCGCGCCACGGCGGGGGCCAGCAGATAGCCGTGGCGATAAAGGCCGTTTGCATAAAGCGTGTCGCCGCGCCGGCGCAGGCGCGGCAGGTTGTCGGGAAATGCCGGGCGCGCGTCCGAGCCAAGCTCAAGGATCTCGGCCTCGGCAAAGGCGGGATGCAGGGTATAGGCGGCGTTCAGCATCTCTACCGCCGAACGTGCGGTGACGCGGTATTTGCCGCCGGTTTCCAGCATTGTGGCGCCGATCATGTAGATACCGTCACCACGGGAAACAATATATAGGGGGATGCGCGGATGCAGCAGGCGCACGGTGCGGGTCAGCGTCACCTCGGGGCAGCGCAGCACCAGCATTTCGCCGCGCACGCCGCGCAGGTCGGAAAGCTGATCGCGGGCGGCCAGTCCGCGGGCGTCGATGGTCAGCCCCGAGGGCACCCCCTCGGGTTCGATGGCCACGCCCTGTTCGGCAAGCCGGTCGCGCAGGGTCAGCAGCGCCGCGCGCGGGTTCAGATGCGCCTCGGTCGCATAGAACAGCCCGCGCGCGAAGCGGCCCTGCAATTCGGGCTCCAGCGCCGCGATGCCTTCGGCGTCCAGCGGCGCATGGCACTGGGTCAGCCGGGCAAAGCGGTCCAGATCGGCGCGATCGCGCGAGGGCGCCAGCACCAGAGTGCCGCGCCGCACGACCTCGGCCCCCTGCGCCTGCCACCAGTCGGCGGCGTCCAGACCAAGACGCAAGACCACCGGCTCGGCGCTTTCCGCCTCGCAATAGGGGGCGAGCATGCCGCCGGCACGCCAGCTACAGGCATGGGCGCCGGGCTTGCCCGCCGGATCGATGATGCGCGGCCGGATGCCGCGCGCCAGCAATTCGGTTGCAATCGCCAGCCCCATGACGCCAGCACCAAGAATTGTATATTCGGTCATTTCTGATACCACATGTTGTGGAAGTGATGCACCGGACCATGGCCGGTGCCGATTGAAAGATCGTCGGCCGAGGCGATGGCGCCTTGCAGCCAGCCATGCGCCCGCCTCACCGCGTCGGGGACGGTCAGGCCCTGCGCCAGCCCGGCGGCGATGGCCGATGACAGCGAACAGCCGGTGCCATGGGTATTGCGCGTCGCCTGCCGCGGCGCGGTCAGGGTCAGCGGGTCCGGCCCGATCAGCAGGTCGGTGCAGACCTCGCCCGCCGCATGACCGCCCTTCATCAGCACGGCTGCGGCGCCAAGCGCGCGCAAGGCGGCGCCCTGTTCAGCCATCTCGGCAGTCGTGCGGGCCGGGGCGCGGTTCAAAAGCCGCGCCGCCTCGGGCAGGTTGGGGGGCAGGACGCTGGCCAGCGGCAGCAACTGGTCGCAAAGCGCCGCAACCGCCTGATCGGCCAGCAGCGCATCGCCGGATTTCGCCACCATCACCGGGTCCAGCACCACCGGGACCGGGTTGGCGTCCAGCGCAAGGCGCAGATGGCGGGCGACGGTTGTGATCACATCGGCGCCGCCGACCATGCCGATCTTGACCGCGCGCACGTCCAGATCACCGAAAACCGCATCGATCTGGGCGGCGACCATGGTGGGGCTGGCCATTTCGACGGCGGTGACGGCGCGGGTATTCTGCGCCGTGATCGCTGTGATCACAGAGGCGCCATAAACCCCCAGCGCCGAAAACGTCTTCAGATCGGCCTGAATACCGGCCCCGCCGCCGCTGTCCGAGCCGGCAATGGTCAGGGCGATGGGGATGGACATGGCCGGCCTTTCACGTCGGGCGGGTCCATGGCTTTCGGGGCGGGGACGGGTGGCGGCCTGAACGGGACTTCGGCTGGCCGCGACACTCTACCCTTCCCTACGCCGGTATGACCCGGATCAGGTTCGATGGGTCGGTGCCTTGCACCTCTCAGCCCCGTAAGGGACACCCCAAGTGTATGAGTTATCTGGCCAGATTAGGGCGCGGCGCCCGCGCCCGCAAGAGGGTCACCGATAATAGCTGCGAAACCAGTCCACATATTCGGCGACGCCCTCGGGCACCTGCGTCTGCGGCGCATAGCCGGTCAGGGCGCGCAAAAGCGTGGTGTCGGCCCAGGTTGCGGGCACGTCGCCGGGCTGCATGGGCAGCATCTGCTTGACGGCCTGCCTGCCGGTGGCGGCCTCGATGGCGGCGATGAAATCCAGCAATTCGACCGGCGCGCCATTGCCGATATTGACCACGCGGAAGGGTGCGACGGGCGAGAGGCTGTCCTCGGGGCCCACGGGCGTGTCGCCGGGCGGGGCATCCATCAGCAGGCGGATGGCGCGCACGAGGTCGGTCACATAGGTGAAGTCGCGGCGCATGTCGCCGTGGTTGAAGACCTTGATCGGCTGGCCGGCCATGATGGCGCTGGTAAACAGCCAGGGCGCCATGTCGGGCCGCCCCCACGGTCCATAGACGGTGAAGAACCGGAACATCGTCACCGGCAGCCCGAACAGATGCGCATAGCTGTGCGCCATCGATTCGGTCGATTTCTTGGTCGCGGCATAGAAGGACATCTGGGCGTCGGCCTTGTCCGTCTCGCGATAGGGCATTTCGGTATTGGCGCCGTAGGCCGAGCTGGTCGAGGCCAGCAGCATATGCCGGGGCGGGTGGGCGCGCGCGGCCTCAAGCAGCTCGAACGTGCCGATCAGGTTCGATTCCAGATAGGCGCGGGGGTTCTCGATCGAGTAGCGCACGCCCGCCTGTGCGGCCAGATGCACGACGATATCGGGCTTGTGGGTCGCGAAAAGACCGGCCAGCACGCCCGGTTCCTCGACCCGCGCGCGCACGGTGGTAAAGCCGGGATGGGCGCGCAGGCGGGCCTCGCGCGCCTCTTTCAGGGCGGTGTCGTAATAGGCGTCATGGGCGTCCAGCCCGATGACCTCGGCGCCCTCGGCCAGCAGCAGCGCGCACAGGTGATAGCCGATGAAGCCGGCCGATCCGGTGACAAGGACGCGCATCAGTCCACCCCGAACAGGTCGCGGGTGAAGATCTTGTCGGCCACATCATCCAGTTCCGGCGTGTGGCGGTTGGTGATGATCAGGTCGGCCTGCCGCTTGAAATCCTGAAGGTCGCGCACGACCGGGCTGTGGAAGAAATGGTCCTGGGCCAGGGCGGGTTCGTAGACGATGCAGGGGATGCCCTTGGCCTTGATCCGCTTCATGATGCCCTGGATCGAGCTGTCGCGGAAATTGTCCGAGCCGGCCTTCATCACCAGCCGGTAGACGCCGACCAGCTTGGGCTGTCGGGCGATGATCTGGTCGGCGATGAAATCCTTGCGGGTGCGGTTCGATTCGACCACCGCCGCGATCAGTTGCTGGGGCACCTCGTTGTAGTTGGCCAGCAATTGCTTGGTGTCCTTGGGCAGGCAATAGCCGCCATAGCCGAAGCTGGGATTGTTGTAATGTTCGCCGATCCGCGGATCGAGGCTGACGCCGTCGATGATTTCGCGCGTGTTCAGGCCGCGCGCCACCGCATAGCTGTCCAGTTCGTTGAAATAGGCGACGCGCAAGGCAAGGTAGGTGTTGGAGAACAGCTTGATCGCCTCGGCCTCGACCGGGCCGGTGAACAGCACCGGCATGTCCTTGCGGATCGCGCCTTCGGCCAGCAGTTCGGCCAGCCGCCTTGCCGCCGGGCTGTGATCGCCCACAACGATGCGCGAGGGATAAAGGTTGTCGTAAAGCGCGCGCCCCTCGCGCAGGAACTCGGGCGAGAAGATGATGCCGTCATAGCCGGTTTCCGCCCGCATCCGTTCGACGAAGCCGACGGGCACGGTGGATTTCACCACGATGGTCGCCCCGGGCGCGTATTGGCGGGCCTGACGGATCACGGTTTCCACGCTGGAGGTATCGAAATGGTTCGTGCGCGCGTCGTAATTCGTCGGCGTGGCGATAATGACGAACTCGGCCCCGGTCAGCGCCTCGGCGGCGTCGGTGGTGGCGCGCAGGTCCAGCGGCTGTTCGGTCAGCCATTTCGTGATCTCGGCATCCTCGATGGGCGAGCGGCGGTCGTTCACCTGCGCAACCCGCGTGGCGTTCACGTCCAGCGCCACGACCCGGTTGTGCTGGGCCAGAAGCACCGCAACGGACATGCCGACATAGCCAAGCCCTGCAACAGCAATCGTCATGTGATACCTGCTTTCTGTCACTTTGCGCCCGGCTTAGCATGGCTTGCCCGGCGGCAGAAGCGAAGAGCGACGTTACCGCCAGCCGCTTTCCGCCTGCGGGATGGCGGCGTCCCGCACCTGCCTGAGCAGCGCGATCAGCCCCGCGACCTGATGCGTGGCCGTCGCCAGGCCCTTGGCGGCGCTGGCCAGATGCGCCTCGCCCACGGTGCCGGCGGGGTTCAGGTCGGCCGAGATCCAGCCATAGCTGACCGGGCCGGTCGGCGGAATCGCCGCCGCCTCGGCGGTCGAGCGGAAATCCTGCGCCGCGCCCATGTCCACGCAATCGGGCTGAAACGCCAGCATCAGCGAGGTTTCGACATCGCCGCCATGGATGCCGAAGCTGGTTTCCTGCCGGGAATACATGCCCTGGGGCAGGCCAAAGCCCATCCACTGGCATTTCACTGCCAGCATTCCCGCCTGCACCCGAAGTTCGCGCGACAGGATCGAGACAAGGTCAAGATTGCCGCCATGGCTGTTGACGATGACGATTTTCCGCAACCCGGCGCGGGCGACCGACAGGCCGATCTGCGTCCATGCCGCCAGCGCGGTCGGGGCGTCCAGCGTCAGCGTGCCCGCTGCCCACAGATGTTCGGTCGATTTGCCGACCGCCTGCACCGGCAGGATGCGGATATCCAGATCCTCGGGGCAGTCGCGGCGCAGCGTGGCCAGCATCCCCTCGGCGATCATGGTGTCGGTGCCGACCGGCAGATGCGGGCCGTGCTGTTCCACCGCCGCCGTCGGCAGGATGGCGATGGTCCGCATCGGGTCGATCCCGCCATATTCCGGGGCGCGATACTGGGTCCAGTCAAGGCGGCGGGTCATGGCGGGTCCTTTCATGGGATCGGGGCTTACGGGGCGGAGCTTGCGGGGGCGGGGTTTACGGGATCGGGGGTCACTGGACCGGCGGTCACAGGGGCGCCAGCAGCTTGTCCATCTTGCGCCCGACATGATCCAGATGCCGGGCGCGGCTTTCGGGGGTCGAGCTGTCCATCAGGTAATGCGCGGCAAAGACGCTGCGCCGCTGTGGCGCGCACAGATAGCCGACGCCGCGCAGAAGCGTGCGCTTGCCCGGTGCGCCGACCAGCGAGGTCAGCCAGAAGCTGGCGCCGCAGGTGGTGAAGACGCCCAGCCGCGTGATGTGCTGCAAGCCGGGGCGGATGGTCTTGTTCTGGGCATCGGGCATCAGGAAGGCCACATCGGGCAGCATCACCCGGTCCAGCCAGCCTTTCAGCATCGCGGGCAGCCCGTACCACCATGTCGGATAGACGAAGATCAGCGTGTCGCACCAGCGCAGCGCCTCGACATCGGGGGCGACGGGCAGGGTGTTTCGCGCCGGGTCCAGATAGCCCAGCCATTCATCGCGGGTCAGGACGGGCTGAAAGCCCTGCGCGTAAAGGTCGTGCAGCCGCAGCCCCGCCCCGGCGGCGCGCAGGCGGTCGCAGACCAGATCGCGGATCGCCGCGTTGAAGCTGCCCGGATCGGGATGGCAATAGATGACCAGCGCCCGCATCAGCGCCGCATTCCGGCATAGTCATAGGGGCAGGCATAGTCCCAGTCGGGCACGTCCCAGGCGATCATCTTGCCGGGGTTCAGCAACCCCTTGGGGTCGGCCTGCCGCTTGAAGGCCAGTTGCCGGTCGTCGACGGTCTGGCGGCCGCCCTCCTCAAGCGTATAGCGGTGGGGGTTGAAGATCATGCAGCCCATATCCTCGTGGATGCGGATGATCTCATCCAGCCGCGCCTCGGAGGTGAAGTGCACCAGCGTCAGGCCGGCAGCGGTCATCACGCCGTTTTCGCGCAGGAATTCAAGGTGCTGGATCAGCTCGTCGCCGAAGCGGTCGCGGATCGCCAGCACCTTGTCCAGCAGATCGGGCCCGGCATAGCGCACTTGCAGATAGGTGATCGCGGGGTCCACCTTCAGCGCGCGCAGGGTGGTGTGGTTCCAGCCGTATTCATAGGCCGGCCCGGGGTCGCGTGCCCAGTCGCTGGCATCGCTGCGATAGATCAGCCGGGCCTGCGGTTCATGGGCAAGGAACGACAGAAAGCCATCCATCGATTGCGGCGCGACCATCAGCGCGATGGCGCTGTCCTGATCGGTGACATGTCCGCGGAAACGCTGGAAATAGCGCGCGGCGGTCGGCGCCTCGCAGACCGAGGCCAGCTTCAGCAGGATCCCGTCCTGCAATGCCAGCGCATGGGCCAGCCGGGCGGCGCGGGCGAAGTCGGGCAGGGTCACGAAGACATGCACCCAGTCATAGGCGGGGGCCAGCGGCATCTCGATTTCGGTGACGACGCCATTGGTGCCATAGGCGTGGCTGACGCGTGCCAGATCCTCGCCGGTGAAGTCAAGGATGCGGGGCTGCGCCTCCATCGTGGCGACGCGGATGCGCAGGATATTGCCGTAATCGCGCAAAAGCCCCCAGCGGACCGAGCCGACGCCGCCCGAGCCGCCGCAGATGAAGCCGCCGATGGTCGCGGTCCCGGCGGTCGAGGGCATCATCCGCAGTTCCTGCCCGGAATGGTCGCGGGTGATGCGGTCCAGATCGCGGATCACCACGCCGGGCTGGGTGGTGACGCGGCCGGGGCCGATCTCCAGCACCTCGGCCATGTTCTGCATATGCAGGATGCAGCCGCCGGCCAAAGGCATCGCCTGCCCGTAATTCCCGGTGCCCGAGCCGCGCACCGTCACCGGCACGTCATGGGCGTGGCACACCGCCAGAACGCGGATCACCTCGTCCTGATTGCGGGGCATGACGGCGAAATCGGCGCTGAGATGATCCAGCCGGTCCTTGAGCACCGGCGAATACCAGAAGAAATCCCGGCTTTTCGCCCGCACGGCGGCGGGGTTGTCGTCGATATCCAGATCGGCAAGCGCGGCTTTGGCGGCGGCAATATCCATGGGTCACCTCATCAGGTGGTCAAGTTCGGAATAATCGGGCAGCGTCCGGTCGATCTGACGCCCCCCGCGCAGCACGATGCGGTCGGATTGCGGGCGGGCGAACAGTTCCGACCAATGCCGTGCGCGACAGATCACCAGATCGGCCGGGGCGCCGGGCGACAGGCTGGGCGCGTCAAAACCGCAGGCCCGCGCCGGATTGGTCAGGAAGGCGCCGGGCCAGTCGTTGCCGGAATGGTCCAGATGCGCGATCCGCGTCGCCTCGCGCATGACCTCAAGCATGTCGAGATCGCCGTAGGCATAGAACGGATCGCGGGTATTGTCCGAGGCGAAGCTGACATTGATCCCGCGCGCCGCCATTTCATGCACCAAGGTGACGCCGCGCCAGCGGGGCGTGCGGCCGGCATGGCGGTCCTGAAGGTAAAGGTTGCACATCGGCAGGCTGACGACATTGATCCCTGCGCGCGCCACAAGGTCCAGCGTATGCAGCCATTCCGCATCCGGCTGCACCGCAAGCGAGCAGCAATGCCCGACCGTTACCGGCGCGTCGAAGCCGGTTTCCAGCACGGTCTCGGCGATGGCGCGCAGGGTGGCGCTGCCGGGGTCGCCGGTCTCGTCGCTGTGGAAGTCGGCGTGCAGCCCCCTTTGCGCGGCATGGGCGAAGAACGCCCGCAGCCGGTCCTTCAGGCGCGGGTCGGGAAAGGTCACGCAGCCAAGCACGCCGCGGCTTTCGGCGACAAGATCGGCAAGCGCCGCAAATTCGCCGCCGCCGCTGTCGGGGTCGATCTGGTCGATCAGCGTCAGGCAGGCGGCCTGAAGTTCGATCCGGCCGACCCATTCGTCGCGCAGGCGGGTAAATTCGGGAAAGCTGATCGCGGCCTGCGGGCCAAGGCTGTCCAGATGCGTGCGGATGGCGCGGGTGCCATGCGCCCAGGCGCAGCGCAGGGCGAAATCCATGCGCGCGCAGATATCGGGGCCGGACCAGTTGGCGATGCGGTCGGCCTCGACCGTGGCCAGCGCGCCGTCGAAACTGCCGTCGGGATTGGCGGCGCGCGGCCAGATATGGCCCTTGTCCAGATGCGTGTGCATGTCGACGAAGGCGGGAAAGACCATGGCGCCGCCCATGTCCACCTGCGGCAGATCGGCCGAGGGCGGGGCGATGCGTCCGCCCCGCAGCGTCAGCGACAGGCTTTGCAGGTCGCCCGCCGCGCCGGTCAGGCAGGCGGGGGCGGTCAGATTGGTCAGGGTCAGGTCGCCGCTGGGCAGAACGCGAAAATCCAAGCCGTCAACTCTCTCGTTTCAGGGCGCTTTCGTGCCAGTGCCGCAGTGCCAGATGCGAGACCAGCGACAGCACGGCGAAAATCAGCACGCCCAGCCCGGCGATCAGCGCCAGCGCCGCGAACATGCGCGGAATGTTCAGGCGATAGCCCGCCTCAAGGATGCGAAAGGCAAGGCCAGTGCCGACCCCGGCCGTGCCCGCGACATATTCCGCCACCACCGCGCCGATCAGCGACAGCCCGCCCGCGATCCGCAAGCCGCCCAGGAAATAGGGCAGGGCCGAGGGCAGTTGCAGATGGATCAGCCTTTGCCAGCGGCTAGCACCATAGATGCGGTAAAGATCGGCAAGGTTGCGATCGACCGAGCGCAGCCCCAGCGAGGTGTTCGACAGGATCGGGAAAAACGCCACGATCCACGCGCAAAGCAGCAGGCCGACGGTGCGGTTCTCGATATAGATGAAGATCAGGGGCGCGATGGCCACCACCGGCGTCACCTGAAGGATGACGGCAAAGGGATAGAACGACATCTCGGCCCAGCGGCTCAGGCTGAAAAGGACGGCAAGGCCGACGCCGCCGATCACCGCGACGCCAAGCGCCATCATGGCGATCTTCAGCGTGACCCATGTCGCGGGGCCAAGGATCGCCCAGTCCTTGACCAGCGTCTGCGCGACAAGGCCGGGGCCGGGCAGGATGTAATGCGGGATCTGGTTTAGGACCACGATGCGGTCCCAGATCACCAGCGCCGCCACCACGGTCAGCACCGGCATCAGCCAGCGGCCGATGCGCTCGGCGCGGGCGCGGCGCAGGCGGGCAGTTTCTTCGGCATCCAGAATTTGTGTCATGCGTCACCCGTGGCGCGGGAAAGCGAGGCCGAGACCGCGCGGCAAAGCGCGGCATATTCGGCCGAGGTGCGGAAATCCTCGTCCCGTCTTGGGGCGGTGACGGTCAGTTCCTCGGCCACGCGGCCGGGGCGGGGGGCCATGACCACGATGCGGTCCGACAGATAGACGCTTTCAAAGACGGAATGGGTGACAAAGATCACCGTGCAGCCCAGCCGGCCGCGCAGCGCCAAGAGATCGTCGTTCATGCGGTTGCGGGTGATTTCGTCCAGCGCGGCGAAGGGTTCGTCCATCAGGATCAGCCGCGGCTGCGTCACCAGCGCCCGCGCGATCGAGACGCGCATCTTCATGCCACCCGACAATTCGCGCGGATAGGCGTCGGCAAAGCGGTCAAGGCCGACCATCTCAAGCGCGGCGGCGATGCGGGGACGGGCGTCGGGCAGGCCTTCGCCCTTCAGGCGCAGGGGCAGCCAGACGTTCCGCTCGACCGTGGCCCAGGGCATCAGGGTGGGTTCCTGGAAGACGACGCCCAGATCGCCCGTGTCATGCGCGCCCTGCCAGCGGACCTTGCCGGTCGTGGGTTGCATCAGCCCGGCGATCAGCCGCAGCGCCGTCGATTTCCCGCAGCCCGATGGCCCCAGAAGCGAGACGAACTCACCCGCGGTCACGGACAGGTTCATGTCGGACAGCGCGGTGACGCCGCCGGCAAAGACCTTGCCGACGCCGTCCATCCGCAGCAATGCGGATTGGTCGCTCACGCCTATTTCTTCAGGTCCATGCCGACACCCTTGCCGACGAATTGCAGCGTATAGGCCGATGAATAGTCAAGATCGGGCGAGATCGCCCCGGCCTTGGCCATGGCGGAAAAGAACGTGTCGATGCGGTCCTTTGTCATCACGCCGATGCCCTTTTCCAGCGCATCGCCGGAATCGACGATGCCGTAAGCCATGAGCTGCTTGCGGGCAAAGGCCAGTTGTTCGTCGGTGATTTCGGGGTTGTCGGCCTTGATCCGGGCGTCGGCCTTGCTGGAGTCGCCATAAAGGTAGTTGTACCAGCCCTTGGCCGAGCCATCGACAAAGCACTGCACGACCTCGGGGCGGCTGGCGAGGGTGTCGGCCATGGTCTCGATCAGGGTGGAATAGGTGCTGTAGCCGGCATCGGCCAGCAACAGTTCGTCCGGTTTCCAGCCGGCTTCCTTTTCGACCATCAGCGGCTCGGACGAGACATAGCCCTGAATGGCGCTGTTTTCATCGGCGATGAAGGGCGCCATGTTGAAGGTGTAGACCTCGCGCTGTTCGTCGGTGAAGCCATAGGCGGACTTCATCCACATGTAATACGAGGCGAAGCCTTCATCGCTGACATAGATTTTCAGCTTCTTGAGGTCCTCGAAGGTCTTGCCCTTGCCCGGATGGGTCAGAAAGACCTGCGGTTCCTTCTGGAAGATGGCGGCGACGGCGACGACCGGCACACCCTCGGCGGCGGCGTTGAAGGTCGAAAGCAGGTTCCCGGCCATGTTGAAGTCGACCTTGCCGGCCAGCATCATGGCGCGGTTGTTCACCTGCGGGCCGCCCGGAACGATGGTGACGTCAAGGCCGCAGGCCTTGTAGGATCCGTCCTCGACCGCCTGATAAAAGCCGCCATGCTCGCCCTGGGCGACCCAGTTGGTGCCGAATTTCACCGCCGTCTCGGCCATGGCCGCCGGCGCGAGGCATGTGCAGGCAACGGCCGACACAAGCAGAATGCGTTTCATGGTAACTCCTGTTTGCGCGCTGGAATTCCTGTTTGCTTTCGGGGGTATGGTGCCTTGGGTCAGGCGATTACGCAACGAAAGCTTTTGGCGGATCGGGTGATTTCCGGCCCTCTGCCCGTCTTGACCGCATCCCTGCACAGGATAAGGTCCGCCCCCATGCAGGCGTTGAATCCCCAGACCATCGCGGCGCCCTTTGGCCGCTATTCGCACGGCGTCGCGACCGCCGGGGCGGGGCGGCTGGTGCTGACCTCGGGGCAGTTGGGGTTGCGCGCCGATGGCAGCCTGCCCGAGGGCGCGCTGGAGCAGGCGCGGCAATGCTTTGCCAATTGCGCCGCCATTCTGGCCGAGGCCGGGCTGACGCCCGCCGATGTGCTGCGCGTGAACGCCTTTGTGACCGACAGGACGCATTTTCCCGCCTATATGGCGGCGCGGGACGAATTCCTTGACGGGGTGGCGGTGCTGCCTGCCTCGACCCTGGTGATCGTTTCGGGCTTTACCCGGCCGGAATTCCTGGTCGAGGTAGAGCTGACGGCAATGGAAAGGGCCCGATGAAGAACGTCGTCTTTGACCTTGGCGCGGTGCTGATCGAATGGGATCCGGCGCTGGCTTTCGCCGATATCTTCACCCATCGCGAGGCAGCCGAGGACTGGCTGGCCGACATCGATTTTCCCGGCTGGAACCGGCATCAGGATGCCGGGCGCAGCTTTGCCGCCGGGATCGCCGCCGCCCGCGCCGATCACGGCGACCATGCGCGCCACCTTGAAGGCTATCTGGACGCCTTCCCGCTGACCATCAGCCGCGCCGTGCCCGGAAGCTGGGAAATCGCCGAGGCGCTTTACGCGCGCGCCGTGCCGCTTTACGCGATCACCAACTGGTCGGCCGATACCTGGCCGCACGCGCTGGAGCTGTATCCCCGGCTTGAGGCGATCTTCAACGATATCGTGGTATCCGGGCAGGTCAGGCAGGCCAAACCCGCCCATGCCATCTATCGCCTGCTGCTGGACCGCAACGGGCTTCTGGCCCGGGACTGCGTCTTCATCGACGACAGCCTGGCCAATGTGCAGGGCGCCCGCGCCGTCGGCATGGACGCCATCCATTTCACCGACGCCGCGGCGCTGGGCCGGGAACTGGCGGCGCGGGGGGTGCTTTAGGGCAGAGATCGCCGGTGCGGCGGGGCCAAGACCCTGAACCATGGCGGAATCGGAGGAGACAAGGCGCTGGAACTGAAGAGGCACGTTGGCGGGACGGAGCAAGAAGCCCACCGGCACCGCGAAAAGAGTCCGGAGTGTAAAGCTGCGACGAAAGATGCCTCACGGTCTTTCTACTCGTCTCAGGCATCTGGGGCCGCCGCCATGCAAGCTCGAGTCAATATGGGTGAGTTCCCAAAACTCCCCAGAATCCTTGTCGACATAGATGCTCGACCAACCGTCTTCTGAGGTAGATATCAATCTAAGCCTTCCCCGTAGTCTCTCGTCAATTTCTCTCTCTACCTCATCCGCGACGAGTTTTCCGGATTGGAGAATCCATTGACCTGTCAAAACCTCCAGGGATTTTTCGATCACGGCGCAGGCCTGTTAATAACGTCAGAAGGTCGCCATTTATTGGATGAGCATGGCGTTGGCCTGAAACGCGAAAGTTGCGACGAGGATGGTGGGAATCCGAACATCGGAACTGGTCTCGCAGGCACAAGCTATGAGCGAGACATTACATCGCTGATTGAAGGGCTGCCAACCCAAACCTTTGGTCGTGTCGAACAATCATCCGGTTGACCCGCAGGCGGTCGCCGGGATCGTTCGGTCTTGGGTGCTGCGGCGACAGGCCGGTATTTCGCATTGGAACCCCGCTTGATGATCAGACAGGCGGCGCGGTTGTGCCGACAGGATCGTACATGGGACGTGTGGAGCTGTTCGAAACCGGCAGGGCGATATCTGCCCGCATCCGAAATGTGACGAAGTCATGTCCCAAAGCATGGCTGATCGCCGTTACGGACAGCTATAGCGGGAACTGACCGGGAAAAACGCTTCCGGGTCCAGAAAACTCCCCCTCACCCCCCCGGATTCACGCCCGAGTCACGGGCCGATCACACCGCCTGTGGCAGAATCAACTTGCGACGCGGCGAAAGGGATAGCCGCCAGGCCCCTCCCCAAGCCTTCGCGTCGGATTTCAGGTTCACGAGGTGCGACGATGGTCACGAGTTTCCATAAGCCGACCAGCAGGGACAAGCAGGGCAGCCGGCACGTCGGCGACGGCCTTTCCGGCATCCCCGAACCGATCCGCATTACGCGCGCAGAACTGGCGGCGCTGGATGCGGCCTTCTGGGCGCGTCCCGCCCGCGGCCGTGTCGTGAATGCGGATCTGGTGCGCCCGTCCCCGGCGGCGGTGACAGGCATTTTCAATATCTATTTCAGCAACCGACGAGGCATGATGCATCCGCCATCGCCGGGCTGAAGGGGCAGATATTTCTTCATCCCCTTCGCGGATCAGGGTCCCGGGTCTGGCGGTCCTCCCATCCCCGTCCCCTCGCAGCCCGCCCGCTCCGGCGCCCACGATCCGTCAAGCCATGCCGCCGCGCCCCGTCAGGCCGGCGGCATGCGCATTATCCGACCAGCTTTGCCGCGTGGCGCAGCGCCAGCAGATAGCCGTGGGTGCCAAAGCCCGCCATGACCGCATCCGCGCGCAGGCTGACATAGGAATGGTGGCGGAAGGCCTCGCGCTTGTGCACGTTCGAGATGTGGACCTCGATCACCGGCCCGTCAAAGGTGTTCAGCGCATCCAGAATCGCCACCGAGGTATGGGTGAAGGCGGCCGGGTTGATGACGATGGCCTGCGCGTTCAGGCGTGCCTCGTGGATCTTGTCGATGATCGCGCCTTCGTGGTTCGACTGAAAAAAGACGATGTCGACGCCCAGCTCGGCCCCCAGGGCGCGGCAGTCGGCCTCGATATCGGCAAGCGTGGTGCTGCCATAGATTTCGGGCTGGCGCTGGCCCAGCAGGTTCAGGTTCGGACCGTTCAGGACATAGACCGTGGGCATCGCATTCTCCGCAGACATTCGGCGAAAGACTAGGCGAGCGCGCCGGCCTGCGCCAGAACGATATGGGATGCGGGCGGTCTTTGGGCGGCCGACAAGGATGTGATGACGGTTCAACTGGAATCCGCGGGCGAATCTGGCGCAAGATGCGGCGGATGGTGCTGGACGCACCGAAGCTTTGCCGCCGGGTCGAACGGACCGCGCCGGGTTTGCCGCGACATGGCGGAGGGGCCGGTGCAGGAATGATGGACCCGGCAGCCCTCGCCGCGGGAAACCTGATGCGCCTTGCTCTTGCCCTGATCGCCGTCCTGATTGCGGGCGCACCCGCGGCGGCCGAGAATCGCGCGGTGATCATCGGCAATTCCGACTATCGCCACGCGCCGGACCTGGCGGGGGCCGACCTGCGCCCGGCGGTGCAGGCGCTGCGTGCCGCCGGCTACCGGACCGGCGACGGCACCGACCTTGAATCCGACGATCTGCGCGCGCTGTTTGCGGCGCTGGCCGCCGTCGATCCGCAGCCGGGGACGCGCATCGTTCTCTTGAACGGTCGCTTCCTGCACGATTCCGGCGAGACCTGGTTCATGGGCTGCGAGGCGCAGGAGCCCGACGCCCTTGGCGCCGGGATGCAGGGCGTGCCGCTGTCGCTGATCATGCGGCTGATCGCCCATGCCCGGCCCGGCGCGGTGCTGATCCTTGGCACCGACGGGCAGAAGATGCCGCATCAGCCGGGGCTGGAAAACGGCATCGGGCCGCTGCTGCCGCCGCAGAACCTTGCCGTGCTGACCGGCCCGCCCGAGGCGACCGCGCGCGGCGTGGCCGAACTTCTGCGCGGCAGTTCGGTGGCGCGGGCGGCGGCGCTTGATCCGGCGCTGCGGCTGGTGCCAGGCAGCGCGGCCGAGATGGTGCCGGTGCCGCGAAACGTGCAGGCCATGCCGGGCGACGCGATGCGTGCCGACCGCAATGGCTGGGCCGCGGCGGCGGCGGCAAATACGCCCGCCGCTTATCGGGATTACCTGAAACGCTTTCCCCGCGGTCTCTATTCCGCTGCCGCGCATGAGCGGCTTGGCGATGACGGGCCGGCTGCACAGGCGGGCGCGCGACCCGAACAACCGCTGCCGCCCGGCGCCGAGACCGAACAGGACATGGCGCTGGACAGCGCCACGCGCGGCCGGATCCAGCGCGCGCTGTCACGGCTTGGCCATGACGCCGGGACGCCCGACGGGGTCTTCGGCCAGCGCACGCGCGCGGCGCTGATGGCCTGGCAAAAGGCGAACAACCTGCCCGTGACGGGCTACCTGACGCCGGCGCAGCGGCGGCTGATCGGCCAGCAGATTGCGCATCTCGACGGCGACAACGGCGCCCGCGACCGCGCCTATTGGCAGGAAAACGGCGCGCGCGGCAATCCGCAGGGGCTGCGCGCCTATCTGCGCCGCTATCCCGACGGCCTTCACGCCGCGACGGCGCGCCGGATGCTGGACGACGCGACCGGCAGCGTTCCGCCCGACATGCCGCAAGGGGACGATGCGACATGGCGCTGGGCCCGTCAGCAAGGCTCGGTCGCCGCCTATGAAACCTATCTTGAACGCTATCCGCGCGGCAAGTTCGCGGACGAGGCGCGCGAACACCTGCAAACCATGCGCGCCACCACCGAGGTCGCCCGCCAGGAAGAGGCCGGCCTGCAACTCGACACCGCCACCCGCCGCCTGATCGAGGACCGCCTGCGCATCGCCGCCATGCGCCCCGGCCGCGTCGACGGCGAATTCACCCCCGAGACCCGCGCCGCCTTGCGCCGCTATCAGGGCGCACGCAACCTGCGCGTCACCGGTTTCGTCACGCAGGAAACCGTCAGCAGCCTGCTGGCCGACGTCCTGCGTCCCTGAAGCCGCCCAACCACAGGCGCCCCTTTCATTCTTTCATGCCAAAATATCCACGGGGCTGTCCATCGAGTCCGCCATCGGTCCGAGGACCGATGGACAGGGGGGCAGTCAGCCCCCGGTCCGGCGCCCGACGCATGGGACCGCTCAGCCCCGGACTCACCGGCACAAACGTCGCCGCAAAATGAAAAACGCCCGCAAATGCGGGCGTTCCCAGATCATCCGACCTTGCGGTTTCTCAGCCCTGACGAGCCTTGAAGCGCGGGTTGGTCTTGTTGATGATGTAGATGCGGCCCTTACGGCGCACAACCTGGCAATCGCGGTGGCGGCTCTTTAGCGAGGGGAGCGAATTGCGAACCTTCATCGGTCTTCTCCTATCGCGGCGCACGCTAGTCGCGCCTTGGAAACGAAATGCCCCCGGTTAAGCCCCGGGGGCGTGAATAATGGTGGGCGGTACTGGGATCGAACCAGTGGCCACTACGATGTCAACGTAGTGCTCTACCGCTGAGCTAACCGCCCCCTTGCCTGGTGATTCTGCCGGCAAATGCCGACATATCCCCGTGGTCGGCGTGTCTATAGCCACCTCGTCAGGGGGTTTCAAGCCCTCATTCGACTTGGCCGCGACTAGTGATGGTTTATAACTCGATTTGGCCTAAGATGTATGCCATGTCGCAGAACCTCATGTCAGGGTGGGGCGGGATGATCCAGGACGACCCGACATTCGATCTGATCCGGCCGCCGGTCTGGCGGGGCGGGGTCATCTTTGCCTCGCCGCATTCGGGATGCGACTATCCGGCGTGGTTTCTGGCCGAATCGCGGCTGGATCCGCTGCTTTTACGCTCGTCCGAGGATGCGTTCATGGACCGGCTGATCGCGTCTGCCCCCGATCACGGGGCGGCGCTGCTGACCTCGCGCGTGCCGCGCTGCGTGGTCGACCTGAACCGCGGCCCCGACGAGATCGACCCGCTGGTGGTCGCGGGCGCGGCCCCGGCGGCGCTCAGCCCGCGAATCATGGCCGGGCTGGGGGTGATTCCCCGCGTCGTGTCGCAGGGCAGGGCGATCCGCGACCGCCCCATCGCCCGCGCCGAGGCCGACCGGCGCATCACCCGCTTCTGGCGGCCCTATCACCGCGCGCTGGCCGCGCTGATCGACGAGGCGGTGGCGCGATTCGGCGGCGCCGTGCTGATCGACATGCATTCCATGCCCCGCGACGCGCTGGCGCATCTGCCGCGCCCGCGTCCCGATCTGGTGCTGGGCGACCGCAACGGCACCTCGGCCTCGCCGCGCATCGCCATGGGCGTGGCCGAGGCGGTGACGGCCGAGGGCTTTCGCCTGCGCCGCAATTCGCCGTTCTCCGGCGCCTATATCGCCGCGGCCTATGGCCGGCCGCGCGAAAACGTCCATGTCGTGCAGCTTGAACTGGACCGCTCGCTTTACATGGACGAAGGCCGGGTGCGGCCGCGATCCGATTTCGACCAGTTCGCGGCGCGGTTCGCGCAGGTCGTGGCGCGGCTGTCGCAACTGCGCCCCGATCTGGGCGAACGGACGATTGCCGCGGAATGAGTTGACGAAAGGAACCTGAATGCCTCCTGAGATTTCGGACCTGATCGGCCGGAACATTGCGCTGATCGTCCTGGCCGTGCTGATCTTTTTCACCATCAGCCGCGCTGTCCGCATCGTGCCGCAATCGGAAAAATTCGTGGTCGAGCGTTTCGGCCGCCTGCATGCGGTGCTGGGGCCGGGGATCAACTTCATCGTGCCCTTCCTTGACCGGGTGGCGCACAGGATTTCCGTGCTTGAGCGGCAGTTGCCGACCTCGCGCCAGGATGCGATCACGGCCGACAACGTGCTGGTGCAGGTCGAAACCTCGGTTTTCTATCGCATCATCGAACCGGAAAAGACCGTCTATCGCATCCGCGACGTGGATGCGGCGATCACCACCACCGTCGCCGGCATCGTGCGTTCGGAAATCGGCACGATGGAGCTGGATCAGGTGCAGTCCAACCGCTCGCAACTGATCGAGCGCATCCGCGATTCGCTCTCCAATATCGTCGACGACTGGGGGATCGAGGTGACGCGGGCCGAAATCCTTGACGTCAATCTGGACGAGGCCACGCGCGCCGCGATGTTGCAGCAACTGAACGCCGAGCGCGCCCGCCGCGCGCAGGTGACCGAGGCCGAGGGCCGCAGGCGCGCGGTCGAACTGGCGGCGGACGGCGATCTTTACGCCGCCGAACAGCGGGCCAAGGCCAAGCGTGTGCTGGCCGATGCCGAAGCCTATGCCACCAATGCCATCGCCGTCGCCATCCGCGACGGCGGCATCGAGGCGGCGCAATATCAGGTCGCCATGCGTCAGGTCGATGTGCTGACCGATGTCGGCAAGGGGCAGGGCAAGCAGACGATCGTGCTGCCCGCCTCGGCCATCGAGGTCTTTGGCGACGCGTTCAGGATGTTCAGGGGCGCGAAATCGGAATGAACGGCTGGCTGTGGATCGTGGTCGCACTGGTGCTGGCGGCGCTGGAACTGGCGCTGCCGGGCTGGTTCTTTCTGGGCGCCGCCATCGCGGTCCTGCTGATGGGGCTGGCGGTGCTGCTGGGCCTGTGGTCGGGCGGCCTGCCGATGGCGCTGGTCGTGACCGCGCTCATGTCGGGTCTGGCATGGCTGGTCCTGCGCCGCGTCTTTGGCACCAACCGGGGCGAGGTGCGGATCTGGGACCGCGACATCAACGACAACTAGGCTTCATCGGCGCCAAGCTGGTCCTGACCCATGACGGGCGGCTGCTGACCTGCCTGCGCGACGATTACGACTGGATCCCGTTTCCGGCGCATTGGGACCTGCCCGGCGGCGGCGCCGAGCCGGGCGAGACGCCGGTGGACTGCGCCTTGCGCGAACTGGCCGAGGAATTCGGGCTGCGCCTTGCTGCGGGGCGCCTGACCGGCCACGCCTTTCCGGGCTGGAACGATCCGGCGCGGCTGTCATGGCTGTTCACGGGCGCGATCACCGCCGACGAAATCGCCGCCATCCGTTTCGGCGACGAGGGGCAGGAATGGCGGATGATGCCGGTGGCCGACTTTATCGGCCACCCGCGCGCGGTGCCGCATTTCCGCGACCGCGTGCGGGCGGTGCTGCGGGCTTAGCGGCCGGCCAGTTCGGCCTGGATCGCCAGCGCGGCGGCGCGGGGATCGGCGGCTTTCCAGATCGGGCGGCCGACGACGATGTGATCGGCGCCGTTGACGATGGCGGTGGCCGGGGTCTCGATGCGCTTCTGGTCGCCCGCGTCGCTGCCCGAGGGGCGCACGCCCGGCGTCACGATCAGGCGACCCGCGGCCTCGGGCAGGGCGCGGATCAGCGCCGCCTCGCGCGGGCTGGCGATGACGCCGTCGGCGCCGGCCTCAAAGGCGCGGGCGGCGCGGGCGGTGACGATCTCGGTCACGTCGCCCGGCACGATCAGCCCGGCATCCAGATCGGCGCGGTCAAGCGAGGTCAGGATGGTCACCGCCAGGATTTTCAACCCCGATCCGGCGGCGCCCTGTTTCGCGGCGCGCACCACATGCGGGTCGCCGTGGACGGTCAGGAAATCCAGATCATATTGCGCGATGCCGCGGACGGCGGCCTCGACCGTGGCGCCGATGTCGAAGAACTTCATGTCCAGAAAGATGCGCTTGCCGTGTTCCTGCTTCAGCTCATTGGCCAAGGCCAGCCCGCCGCCGGTCAGCATGCCGAGGCCGATCTTGTAGAAGCTGGCCGCGTCGCCGATCTTTTCGGCCAGGTCGAGGCCCGCCAGCGCGTTCGGCACATCCAGCGCCACGATCAGACGATCATCCATTTTCCACCTCTGGACCTGCGTGAAATCGCGCGCTTATATGCAGGAACCGGGTCTCTTGAAAGCCCGTTTCTTCCTGCCCATCTGATACGCCGGACCCGAACCGGGCCGTGCCGAAATACGGGCGGACCGACGCGGGGGCTGAGGAAAGGAATTTCAATGAATATGGAAAAGTTTACCGAACGGTCTCGTGGCTTCGTGCAGGCGGCGCAGACCATCGCGATCCGCGAGGAAAACCAGCGCGTGATGCCCGAGCATCTGCTGAAGGCGCTGATGGATGACGAACAGGGCTTCGCCAGCAACCTGATTTCGCGTGCGGGGGGCGACCCGGCCGCCGTGCGTCAGGCCGCCGATCAGGCGGTGGCCAAGCAGCCCAAGGTCTCGGGCGGGCAGGGGCAGGTCTATGTCGACCCCAGCCTTGTGCGCGTTCTGGACGAGGCCGAGAAGCTGGCCAAGAAAGCCGGGGACAGCTTCGTTCCCGCCGAACGCCTGCTGACCGCGCTGGCGGTGGTCAACACCAACGCGCGTGACGCGCTGACCGCCGGTCACGTCACCGCGCAGGCGCTGAACAATGCCATCAACGAGATCCGCAAGGGCCGCACCGCCGACAGCGCCAGCGCCGAGGACAGCTATGAAGCCTTGCAGAAATACGCCCGCAACCTGACCGAGGCGGCTGCCGACGGCAAGATCGACCCGATCATCGGCCGGGACGAGGAAATCCGCCGCGCCATGCAGGTCCTGTCGCGCCGCACCAAGAACAACCCCGTCCTGATCGGCGAACCCGGCGTCGGCAAGACCGCCATCGCCGAGGGCCTTGCCCTGCGCATCGTCAATGGCGACGTGCCCGAAAGCCTGCGCAACAAGCAGCTTTGGGCGCTGGACATGGGCGCGCTGATCGCCGGCGCGAAATATCGCGGCGAGTTCGAGGAACGCCTGAAGGCCATCCTGAAGGAAATCGAGGATGCCGCCGGCGACGTCATCCTGTTCATCGACGAGCTGCACGTCCTTGTCGGCGCCGGCAAGACCGACGGCGCCATGGACGCCGCCAACCTGATCAAGCCCGCGCTGGCGCGTGGCGAACTGCATTGCGTGGGCGCGACGACGCTGGACGAATACCGCAAGTATATCG
>RRZU011647986.1_pt1 | contig 38175 bp, 26 predicted proteins | sample 2165561 | NCBI WGS metagenome assembly RRZU01 (sample SAMN10456909, study PRJNA506462) | wastewater metagenome | isolation source: wastewater sludge | place: USA: Moscow, Idaho | reverse complement strand
TTTTTGGTACGCTGGGTAATCGGTTGGCAGTGCCCCCATGTCGCAAGCCCCCTGTACATTGTTCTGTCCACGCAGAGGATTCACGCCGCTGCCCTTCTTGCCAATGTTCCCGGTCACCAGCGCCAGATTGCTCAGACTGGATACATTGTCCGTTCCATTGACATGCTGGGTGATTCCCATGGTGTAATATATGGCAGAGTTGGGGACGGAAGCATAGAGGCGGGCAGCTTCGCGAATGGTATCCGCTGCGATGCCGCAGATTTCCTCCGCATATTCGGGTGTGTACTTTTTGACTGTCTCTTTCAGCTCTTCGAACATCTCCGTGCGCTCTTCGATAAACTTGGCATCATAAAGCCGCTCTTCGATAATCACATTCATCATGCCGTTTATCAGCGCTACATCGGAGCCGCTCTTCTGACGGATGCCGACTGAGGCTAGCTGGTGAAGCTCGATTTTGCGCGGGTCGCAAACGATTAAATTAGCTCCCTGGCGCACTCGCTCCTTAATCATTGAGCCGATTACAGGGTGCGCTTCGGTGGTGTTTGAGCCAATTACCAAAATAGTATCGGCTGATTTTATCGACTCCAAGTCGTTGGTCATAGCGCCGCTGCCGAAGGCCTCACCGAGGCCTGCAACTGTAGCGGAGTGTCAGAGATGGGCGCAATGGTCTACATTATTAGTGCCCATCACCTCCCTGGCGAATCTCTGGAGCAGATAATTATCCTCATTGGTGCAGCGTGCAGAGGCAAAAAAGCCCGTGCGCCCCATATTTCGTTTCAGCCCTTCCGCTACCTTATCGAGAGCTTCCTCCCAAGAGGCAGTGCGGAATTCGCCGTTCTCTTTAATAAGTGGTGCGGTCAGGCGCGCTGGGTCGTTGACAAACTCCCAGGCAAAACGCCCCTTTACACAGGTGCGCCCCTTATTGAGAGATTTCGTGTTTGTGTGGTCGGAGGTGACATTGGCTATCTTGCCAGTTTTTGTATTGACCTGCACAAGCAGCTCACAGCCCACGCCGCAATAAGTGCAGATGGTTTTTGTCGTTGTCAGCTCCCAGGGGCGTCCCTTGCCGAGAGAGGGTTTTTCCGCCAAAGCGCCTACGGGACAGACTGCTACGCACTGACCGCAGAAGGTGCAGTCTGAATTTGTGAGGTCTCTTCCCACGGGCGGTTGTACCGCTGTTTTAATGCCGCGGTTTTGAAAATCTATCGCATGATACTGCGCATGTCTGTCACACACTCTGATGCAGCGTCCGCAGAGGATACATTTATTAAGGTCGCGTACATAAAAAGGGTTGCTGTCGTCAAGTTCGTAATCGCGGCAGGTGTCGCCCTCTTCACAGAAGGGAGATTTTTCAATGCCGAGGTCGTAGGCTATTGACTGTAATTCACACTTGCCGTTGCTGGAACAACTGAAACAATCCAGCGGATGGCGGATGAGCAGCAGTTCGATAACCGCCTTGCGGGCGGCGCGGACCTTTTCGCTCTCTGTATCTATCACCATGCCGTCCATTATTGGCGTCGAGCAGGCTGTTTGCAGCTTGGGATTATTCTCCACCTCTACAAGACAGATGCGGCAGGCTCCCGCTACTTCCAATGCAGGGTGCTCGCAAAGTACGGGAATGTATATACCCGCTGTTCTCGCTGCTTGGAGAATGGTCATTCCCGGCTCAAAAAAGACGTTTTTTCCGTTAATTATTGCGCTGGCCATATTGTCCTCACCTCATTCCTACTTCTTCACTATTGCCTTAAACGGGCAAACTTCGACGCAGGCGCCGCACTTGATGCACTTCTCGGCGTCGATGACATGGGGCTGCTTCACCGTGCCGGAAATCGCGCTGACAGGGCAGGCTCTGGTGCATTTGGTGCAGCCGCGGCACTTTTCCGCGTCAACGGTGATGTTGAGCAGGGCGGTACAGGCTCCGGCGGGGCATCTGTGCTCTTTGATGTGAGCCTCGTACTCATCTCTGAAATAGCGCAAAGTGGTGAGAACCGGGTTCGGTGCCGTCTGTCCCAAACCGCACAAAGAGGCGGTCTTTATTTGATTGCCCAGATAAATTAAGTCGTCGATGTCGCTCTCGCGTCCCTTGCCCTCAGTGATGCGGACTAAAATATCCAACATCTTTTTAGTGCCTTCGCGGCAGGGAATGCACTTACCGCAGGATTCACGCTGGGTAAATTCGAGGAAGAATTTTGCCATGTCAACCATGCAGGTCTCTTCATCCACCACAACCAGTCCGCCTGAACCCATAATCGCGCCGGCGGCGGTGAGAGACTCATAGCTGATGGGCAGGTCTAGGTGTTCCTCTGTCAGACAGCCGCCCGAGGGGCCGCCAATCTGCACAGCCTTAAACTTTTTGCCGCCGATGATGCCGCCGCCGATATCAAAGACCACTTCGCGGATGGTGGTTCCCATGGGGACTTCCACCAGCCCGGTGTTGTTAACCTTGCCGGTGAGCGCGAACACTTTGGTGCCGCGGGACTTATCCACCCCGTAAGCAGCGTACCACTCAGGGCCGTGGAACATTATCTGCGCCACATTAGCCCAAGTCTCGACATTATTTATATTGGAAGGCTTCTGCCAAAGTCCCTTTACCGCGGGGAAGGGCGGACGGGGACGCGGCATCCCGCGCTTTCCCTCGATGGAGTTCATCAGTGCCGTCTCTTCGCCGCAGACAAAGGCTCCCGCACCCTCTTTGACGTGGAGGGTGAAATTAAAGCCGGTGCCCAAAATATCTTTGCCCAAAAGTCCGGCTTCCTCCGCATCGGCGATCGAATGCAGCAGACGCTTAATGGCCAGAGGATACTCGGCGCGGCAATAAATATAGCCCTCATCAGCTCCCATGGCGTAGGCCCCAATCGCCATGCCCTCGATAATCGCATGAGGGTCGCCCTCAAGCAGCGAACGATCCATAAACGCCCCCGGGTCTCCCTCGTCGGCGTTGCAGATGACATATTTCTTGGGGCCGGGGGACTTGGCGCAGAACATCCACTTCATACCTGTGGAAAATCCTCCGCCGCCGCGGCCGCGCAGTCCGGAAGCCTTGATGTCCTCAACGACCTCTTCGGGTGTCTTTTCTGTCAAGACCTTTGCCAAGGCCTGATAGCCGTCGCGGGCGATATATTCATCCAGCGAATCGGGGTTTATATAGCCGCAGTTGCGCAGTGTCAGACGTACCTGCTTACTGTAAAAAGGCAGCTCGTGATAATGGGGTACGGTCTCGGCCGTCATCTTCTCCTTATAAAGAAGCCTCTCCACTATCCTTCCCTTAACCAAATGTTCATTGACAATTTCTACTGCGTCAGCAGCGGAGACTCTGGTATAAAAAGTGCCCTCGGGATAGACGATAACGATAGGGCCGGCTTCGCACATCCCATGGCATCCTGTCTGAACAACTGTAATCTCCTTGCTCAGTCCGGCTGCTGTGATGCCGCTGCGCAGCATATCAAGTACGCTGCCGGCGCCGCTTGATGTACAGCCGGTGCCTCCGCATACCAGCACATGGCTTCTGAATGTTGGCATCTTCGGAATCCTCCCTACTCGGGTTTTCCGATAACCTTGTCTTCGACTATGCGGCCGTTGACCAGGTGTTCGGCGATAATACGCGGCACATCTTCGGGTTTGAGATTGCCGTAAGTTACCCTAGCTTCGCCGGGGCGGACAATATCCATAAGCGGCTCGTTCTGGCACATGCCGATACAGCCGGTGGTCTCAACAGAAACATCTTTCAGCCCGCGTTTGGCGATCTCTTCCATGGCCGCTTCCATTATCTTTCTTCCGCCGGCGGCGATACCGCAGGTGCCAAGTCCGATGACAATGCGGAACTTGCCTTCCTGCCGCGAAGCGGTCTCTGCGATAGCTTTTTCTCTAAGTTTCTTAAGATCTGCGATATTTGTTATTTTTGCCATTATCTGTGCGCCCTCCTATTCGTATCTGGCGATGATATCGGGAACTTTATCTTTTGTGAGTCGTCCGTGCGTTTCATCGTCTATCATAATTACCGGCGCAAGACCGCAGGCACCGATACAGGCGACCGGCTCCAGCGTGAAACGCAAATCGGGTGTGGTTACTTGTTCATGAGTTAGCCCCAGTTCCGACTGTACTCTCTCTAATATACCCAGGCTGCCGCGCACGTGGCAGGCAGTGCCGCGGCACACGCGGATGATGTGGCGCCCGCGCGGTGACAGGTGAAATTGTGCGTAAAATGTCGCAACGCCGTACAGTTCAGCCAAAGAAATTTTTGTTTCTTCAGAAATAACTTCCATCGCCTCGCCGGGCAAATAGCCGAACGCATGCTGCACTCCCTGCAAAATGGGGATCACTCCGCCCTTTCTGCCCTTCCATGGCGAGACTATTTCCCTTGTCACGGATGCGATACTCTCTGAAGCTGATGTGGACATCGATGCTTCCTCCTTTATTTCCGAGAAAGGTTTCTCGGAAAGTGTTCTTCCCGTCTAAGCGGAAGATGAACTGACCATCTGCTTACAAATATAACAACAACCTTCTGCGGTACAAAAACTAACGCACCGCAGTATAAGCAACACTACACCCCTTGTCCTTTGTCGCAAAGGCTGGAAGTCAATATTATATATTTTTTTCTCTGAGAAAGGTCTGTTTTTTCGGCAATAATCCCTGTCCCCCAATGACAGTAAAACATCTATCACCGAAAATAGTATACACTTTTGATAATATGAGGGGAATATATCAGCAATTAATGAAATTTGCAAGCAAAAAAATTTAATGAAGTTAAATTCATTAAGGGGATATGACAATCATTAATAGCTGCCCTAATGAAATGTAATAGTTCATTTTTTTTGCCACTTTGATAAACGGCGGTATTTGCCCATTAGACAAATTGTTTTAATCCACCTATAAGAAAGAAATGGAAAAATAATCGGAAAAGATAATGATCGCGAATAATGACAAACAAAAATGACAGAATGTTTTAAAAAGCGCCAATGTGAAAAGCATTTGCCCAAAAGAGTAACATTATATAAAATTTAAAATATATATTATTTTAAAAGTGCATTGTAGTATTATAAAGAAGGTAAATTTTCTGAAAAATATCTCATGGATTAGGTAATAAAAATTCTTTTAAGCTGTTGCGATTACTGTTAATAGAGGGTTATAATACAACTGGTTTGTGTGTATTTTCGCAAACATTTGTACACTTCGAGTTAAGACATGGCGAGGGGCCTTCCCGGAGTCCTTTTTCATGGGTTTTACGTTGCGGGGCAATTGCCGCAATTTCAATCTTTTCGAGCTGGAGGGCTCGGGAGGAAAAACAAGGAGGGTGCGTTTTATGGTGGAGAAATCGTCGGAAAAGGCGTGGGAGCAGTTAGCAGAGCTCCTCGACAAATACCGCGGCACAAAGGGCAGTGTTATTCCCGTGCTACAGCAGGCACAGGAAATCTTCGGATATCTTCCGAAGGACGTTCTCATCAAAATCAGCAATGAGATTGATGTTCCCATCAGTCAAATTTACGGAGTTGTTACATTCTATGCGCAGTTCCATCTTGAACCGCGCGGAGAGAGTATCGTGCGTTCATGCCAGGGAACAGCCTGCCACGTTCGCGGTGCGAAAGCAGTTCTTACTGCCATCAGAGAAAAACTTGGGCTGAAAGAGGGTCAGGTTACAACCCCCGACCTCAAATTCACGCTTGAGACAGTAGCGTGTATCGGAGCCTGCGGTTTGGCTCCTGTCTTCATGGTTAATGATGACACGCACGGCAGGCTCACTCCCGAGTCAGTCGGCCCTATCCTGGACAAATACGCCTAATTTGGGCGCGAAAGAGAAAGGGAGGAATTTCTAATGGCAATTAAAAGTCTCGAAGATCTCCGTAAGATAAAGGCCGAGTCACAGAAAAATACAGAGGCCAGAAAAAATAACGATACACAGATAATCATTGGCATGGGTACATGCGGAATAGCGGCCGGAGCGCGTGAAGTGATGGCTGCGGTTCTCGAAGAGCTTGCGAAACGCAATCTGCATGACGTAGCCGTTCTCCAGACAGGATGCATAGGCATGTGTCAGAAAGAACCCCTTCTTGACATAGTGCGCCCCGGCGAAGACAGAGTCACATACGGACCGGTCAAGCCGCAGGATGTATCGCGCATAATCGCCGAGCATCTCGTAAACGGAAATGTTGTAGAGGATCTTGTCGTAGCGAAGATCCCCAACAAGAACTAGTCTGGAGGGAGGAATTCTCATGGCTCTCGTAAGAGCGCACGTACTTATCTGCACCGGTACAGGATGCACGTCCTCCGGCGCGAAAAAAGTCCTTGCAAAATTCACCGAAGAACTTAAAGCAAAGGGTCTTGATAAAGAAGTTGCCCTAGTTGAGACAGGCTGCCACGGTTTCTGCGAATGCGGTCCTCTCGTTATCATCTATCCCGAAGGCACTTTCTACACTCGCGTGCAGCCGGAAGATGTTGCCGAAATAGTCGAAACACATCTGCTTAAGGGACGTATCGTCGGCCGACTTCTCTATAAAGAACCCACCACAGCCGAACAGGTCCCGAACTATAACGAAATCGCTTTCTACAAGAAACAGCACCGCCTTGTCCTGAAAAACTGCGGACACATCAACCCCGACTCACTTGAAGAATACATCGGTGCAGACGGCTACGAAGCCTTGGCCAAAGTCCTTCTCGAAATGACACCGGAACAGGTTGTCGAAGAGATGAAAAAGACCGGACTCAGAGGCAGAGGCGGCGGCGGATTCCCGACAGGAATGAAGTGGGGCTTCTGCCAGAAATCGCCGGGACCGAAAAAATACATTATTTGCAACGCCGACGAAGGCGACCCGGGCGCATTCATGGACCGCTCACTGCTTGAAGGCGACCCTCACGCGATACTGGAAGGCATGATCATCGGTGCCTACGCTATCGGAGCGGACGAGGGCTACATCTACTGCCGCGCGGAATATCCGCTGGCAATCAAGCGCCTCAAAAATGCCATCTCCCAGGCTGAAGAAGCCGGACTTCTCGGGAAGAACATTCTTGGAACAGACTTCTCCTGCACACTGCACATCAAAGAAGGCGCGGGAGCTTTTGTCTGCGGTGAAGAGACAGCGCTGATGGCTTCCATCGAAGGCAGCCGCGGTATGCCGCGTCCCCGCCCGCCGTTCCCCGCTGTTAAGGGACTCTGGGGTAAGCCTTCAAATATCAATAACGTCGAAACATTTGCTAATATTCCCTACATCTTCCGCGTAGGTGCAGAAGAATACGCCAAGCTCGGAACAGAAAAATCAAAGGGAACAAAGGTATTCGCTCTGACAGGAAAGATTAACAATACCGGTCTCGCCGAAGTGCCGATGGGCATCACCATGCGCGAGATCATCTTTGACATCGGCGGCGGCATCATCGGAGGCAAGAAGTTTAAGGCCGTGCAGATTGGCGGTCCTTCCGGCGGCTGTATGCCTGAAAAACTTCTCGATACATCCGTTGACTACGACTCGCTGATAGCGGCAGGTGCCATGATGGGTTCAGGCGGACTTGTTGTTATGGACGAAGACACCTGCATGGTGGACGTTGCGAAATTCTTCCTCAACTTCACACAGTCCGAATCCTGCGGCAAATGCACCCCCTGCCGTGAAGGAACCAAGCGTATGCTGGAGATGCTCACGGCGATAACCGAGGGCAAAGGACAGGAAGGCGACATCGAAAAGCTCGAAAAACTTGCCAAATCGATCAAAGCCGGGGCACTTTGTGCTCTTGGTCAGACCGCGCCGAACCCGATTCTTTCAACTCTTCGCTACTTCAGAGATGAATATGAAGCTCACATCAAAGAGAAGAGATGTCCTGCGGGAGCATGCACCGCTCTTATCGGCTACAAGGTCACCGATGGCTGCAAAGGCTGCGGACTCTGCAAAAAACAGTGCCCAGTGGATGCCATTTCCGGAGAGCCCAAGGGAATGCATACAATCGACCCGAACAAATGCATCAAATGCGGCGCCTGTATGACTAAGTGCCCGTTTAAGGCAATCGTTCGCGGATAATCGGGTAGTGGAAGGGGAGAATAAAACATGGAACTCGTTAAAGTTACTATTGACGGCAAAACAGTATCAGTACCTAACGATTACACAATAATCGAAGCCGCCGCGCTGGCCGGGATCCGCATTCCTCAGCTCTGCTACCATCCTGAGCTGAGTAAAGAAGGCGCCTGCCGTGTTTGCGTAGTTGAGATAGAGGGAGCACGCGCCTTTGGTGCCGCCTGCGTTTATCCTGTAGCGGACGGAATGGTTGTTCACACTAACACACCTGCTATCCGTGAAACCCGCAAGGCCGTTGTTGAGCTGCTTCTTGCAAACCACCCGCAGGACTGCCTCTTCTGTCAGAAGAACAACGACTGCGAACTTCAGACAATCGCTGCTGACCTGGGAATTCGTGAAATACCCTACACAGGCGAAAAACGCAATGTCCTCAAAGACAGAAACAATCCCAGCCTTGTTCGCGACGCCAACAAGTGTATTCTTTGCGGCCGCTGCATCAGAGCATGCCATGAGCGTCAGGGACTAGATGTTTACGGCTACATCAACCGCGGATTCAAAACCCTTGTTGAGCCTGCCTTTGGGCTCGGGCTTGATCAAGTAACCTGTACCCTTTGCGGACAGTGCGCCGCAGTTTGCCCCACAGCGGCAATCTGTGAAAAAGACGATACTGAAAAAGTATTCGCCGCACTCGGAGATAAAGAGAAATACACCATTGTCCAGACAGCCCCGTCAGTGCGCGTGGCTCTCGGCGAAGCACTGGGACTTCCCGCCGGCGAAATCGTCACCGGCAAAATGGTCGCCGCTCTCCGCCGTCTTGGATTTGATCAAGTATTTGACACTGACTTCAGCGCTGACCTCACCATCATGGAAGAGGGACATGAGTTCCTCGACCGCGTTGTCAACGGCGGTGTGCTGCCGATGATTACCTCTTGCTCACCAGGCTGGATCAACTTCATCGAAATGAAATACCCCGACCTTTTGCCGCACCTCTCGACGGCAAAATCACCGCAGGGAATGTTCGGAGCTATTGCCAAAACCTACTGGCCGGAAACCCAGGGTATCCCCGTAGAGAAGATTTACAGCGTCTCTGTAATGCCCTGCACCGCTAAGAAGTCCGAATGCGTTCGCCCTCAGCTTCAGAGCAACCCGGGAATTCCCGATGTTGACGCTGTCATCACCACACGCGAACTTGCCAGAATGATCAAAAACGCCGGTCTCGACTTTAAGAACCTTCCGGAAGAAGACTATGACAATCCGCTCGGCGAATCCACCGGAGCGGGAGTTATCTTCGGAGTTACCGGCGGAGTTATGGAAGCCGCTCTGCGTACCGTCTATGCGGTACTCAACGAAGGCAAAGACATTCCCGGAATCATCTTTGCCCCTGTCCGCGGAATGGAAGGCATCAAAGAAGCCACCGTTGATGTGCCTGTCAACGGTCAGACGGTAACTGTCAAACTGGCTGTTGCTCATACACTGAAAAACGCCCGCACTCTCATGGACAAGGTTCGCGCCGGTGAAGCAGACTACCACTTCATCGAAGTCATGGCCTGCCCCGGAGGCTGCATCGGCGGCGGCGGTCAGCCCCAGCCGGTCAATGCGGAAATCCGCGCCGCCCGTACTGCGGCTATCTACCGTGAAGACGAAGGCAAAGTCCTCCGCCAGTCACACAAGAACCCAGATATCATTGCTCTGTATGACAATTGGCTTGGCAAACCGCTCGGAGAAAAATCACACCACCTGCTCCACACCCACTTCAAGGCGCAGCCGAGAGATTTCTAATTAAGGACGAATAGCAGTATACAAAAAGGAGAGCCGTAAGGCTCTCCTTTTTATGTGACGTTAAAAAATCATCCGGCAGCCAGCCGCATAGCGGCAAAATCATCAAACGCCCGCACCAGATACCATAAAAAGGTTAAATTATCCTCTGCAGCCTAAGAGTGAGGGGGTATTGAAGAGAGAAAGAGCCGGGAAGCTGTCCGCGTCGCTATCCCTGGAGGGGCCCAACGCTGCTTTTTCCGGCTCTTTACAAATTTATAGCTATCGCATACACGATGTGTTAAAAAATGTTCCCGATATTAAAGTAATTCTCTCTTTCACTCAGGGTAACATGGGTTCCATAAATCTTACGGCAACGTTCGGCGGTGTTTCGATTCAGATAAACATTACTTTTATGACAGAGGCTTTTGCCCCATACATGTCTTAGCACCTTTTTCCTTTTGGGAAATGCAGCGCTTTGCTATTGAAGGCTTGCTATTTAATCGGCGTTTACTCAGAAGCTCAGAGTGAGACGCCCCTCTTCGCTGAAAGTTATCTCTTGCGGCTCGCCCTCAATCTGCACGTTGGCGAGGGCAGCTTCCGCAGCCATGTTTTCTGAAATGTAGATAGTTTCCAGCTCTTTGGTGTTTTTTAATATTGCCAGTCTTACCTTTGTGAAATCGGGCAGGCAGGCTGTTTTGACTGCTGCCAGCAGTGCCTCTTTGTCTGTCGGCAAAACCATGGGGATTTTCACCGCAGGAGAGGCAGTTGATGTGAGAGCGTTGGGGTAGGTCTGCTCAATGTCGATTTTTTCAAATAGCTCTTTGGTGATAAAGTCCGCCATGCCGATGCCGTTGGCATTGCCGCCGGAGACCTCTGTAAGACGTAGCAGCGCCAAACGTCCAGTGGTGACTTCTCCATGGAAGTGCTCGTTGTTGAAGCGTCCTGTGACGTTGGGGTCATGACCCGTGCCGCTGATGTTTTTGCCGATTTCCTCTACCGCCATAACGTCAACAGTGCGGAAAAAGGGCAGAGCGAGATTTTTATAGGCAAATCGCAGCAATTCCGCCTCTTTAGCGGGGATATCTGCGGCGGCAATAGCGTGAACGCCGTTAATTTTGCTGTGAGGGTTTTCCGTAAGGGCGGCGCCAAAAAGAACTTTTTCTCTGCTCAGCACCAAATTCCCTGCTTCCTCAATGATTTGCGACATGTTTTTGAAGCCGCAGCGGTGATAATTTTGCGCTCCCTCCTGTTTACCCAGACCGATTGCCATCATCTTCATCAGTCCGCTCTCATACTTTCCTTTGAAAGAGGTATGAGGTTTAACGCGGTTGATCAGCACAATGCCGTCAGCCTCATGGGCGTATCGGTCAATGCAAAGGGGAAGTCCGTTTGAGAGAGCCCCGATGTTTACCGTCTCCATCGATGAACGAATGGGAACACCCATACTCTCTTCGGTGATGCCGATGGTTTCCAAGATGTGAAGCTGTCCTGCCGCCGTGGCGCCTCCGTGGCTTCCCATCGCCGGGATGATAAAGGGTGCGGCTCCTTTTTCCTTAAGCATGGCGCATACGGTCTTTGTTACTGCGGCGATACGGTCTATGCCTCTGCTGCCGCCGGTGACGGCGATGGACATACCCGCTCTGATCTCCTGATATTGCGGAAGCTCGCTCACAGCACGGCGCACCTCTGCTTCAATATTACCTACAGAGCCGTTTTCAAACTGTTGGTGAGCCTTAACAACTTTAGGCAGGGGAATACCCTGCAAAAGACGTGAGATTTTTGCTGACGGTTTCATGATAGAATCACTCATCTCTTCACCCCCACATTTCTTGTGACAATCACATCAGTATCGGTTCCCGCAGGATTTCGCAGCAGAATGTCGCCGATGCGCAGCGGAGCTTCCGCCTTTATTTTGCGTATCTCCTCCATGACGTCGAAAATCTTTGTCAACGGCACAGGTTTGGTGACTCTGACGCTGGCTTCGAGAAAATCTCCGTTATGCACTGTGACAGAGGAAGAAAAAGTGCGCAGCGGATTTTCCATCTCCTGCTTTGCCCAGCTTTCGCCTCGCGAACAACGCTGTCCCTCAATCTTCAAAAGCGCACGCGGCTCCTCTGCATAAGAGGCGGTAATATTGCAGCCGTTGGGGCAGACCACGCAGATGAGCTCTTTGGTAATCATCTTACTCGCACCTCCAAAACGCTCGTATCGCTTAAGCAATTATCCTCTATTTTAACCCAAACCATCTCCGCAGGGTGGAGTCGAGGATGTTTTTCGCTCTTGATCACTTTGCCGTCAGCGACAATTTCGATTGTGCTGTCTTTAGAGGGGCTGCAGACTCTGAATGCCAAAGAAATATCTTTTCCCACGGTTATTTTCTGCGGCACGGTATAACGCACGCCGCTCCCAGCAGTCACCTCTATTGACGCTCCTTTTTCCAATCGGTGTCCTGAAAGATAGTCGGCGGCGGCGGCTCCCGCCTTCGCTGCCTCCATAGAGACAAAATCCACTAGGTCATGGACATGAAGCACGTTGCCGCAAGCGAAAATCCCCTCTATTTCCGTCATACAGCTATCGTCTGCGATCGCTCCCTGAGTTATCGGGTCTATTGTCACACAGGCTTCGCGGGAGAGTTCGTTCTCCGGTATCAGCCCCACGGAGAGCAGCAGCGTGTCGCACTCAAAGTACCGTTCTGTCCCAGCTATCGGGCGGCGCTTTTCATCTACTGCGGTGACTGTGACGCCTTCCAGTCTGCCGTTTGGCCCGTGTATCTCCGTCACCGTGGTGCTGAGAAAAAGCGGAATTCCGTAGTCGTCCAGACATTGCCTGATATTGCGCTGCAAGCCGCTGGAATATGGCAGTACCTCAAATACGGCTAGAACCTTTGCACCCTCAAGTGTCATTCTCCGTGCCATAATCAGACCGATATCACCTGAGCCCAAAATGCAGACTTTTTTGCCCGGCATAATGTTTTCCAAATTCACCAAATTTTGCACTGTTCCTGCTGTGTAAACACCGGCAGGCCTGTCTCCGGGAATGGAGAGTGCGCCGCGGGTCCGCTCGCGGCAGCCCATGGCGAGAATAACTGCCCCCGCCTCCACCTCTTTTAGCTCTCCCACGTGGCTGAGACGGAGAATTCTATCCTTAGTCAGGCTGAGAACGATGGTGCTCTCCATAACCGTAATGCCAAGAGTCCGCACCTTTTGAATAAACCTGTCGGCATATTCTGGCCCTGAAAGAGCTTCTTTGAAAGCGTGCAGGCCAAAGCCGTCATGAATACATTGATTGAGAATGCCGCCCAAAACGCGGTCGCGTTCCACCAGTAAAATATCGTCAATTCCCGCCTCTTTGGCGGCAGCTGCGGCAGCCAATCCGGCAGGGCCGCCGCCGATAATCACCAAATCATGTCTTTCACGTTTCATCAGCGGCAGTCCTCCCCGTGCACCTCGCCGCAGAAGAGGCTTGAACCGGCCTCTCTTAAGGTGTAATCCTGCGGACGAAAGCCATATTCATCGCGAAGCATCCGTACTATTCTGGGAGTGCAAAAGCCGCCCTGGCAGCGCCCCATGCCGTTTCTGGCGCGGTATTTGATGCTTACCAGCGATTTTGCTCCCAGGCTGTTTTCAATGGCGTCGCGAATCTCTTTTTTGGTAATCTTTTCACAGCGGCAGATTATCTCGCCATACTCGGGATATTTGGCGATCAGCCGCTGCTGTTCCTCAATAGGCAGCTCGCAAAAATGTTCGGCGTGCCCATCTCTTTCAGCTATAAAGCCGCATTTTTCCTTAAGGGGAATAATGGCGTCCGTAAGGTCTCGCACCATCTCGGCTATTGCCGCGGCGGCGGTCAGTCCCGGGCTTTCGATACCCACAAGGTTGATAAAACCGTGAAGGTCTTTCGCTTCTTCGATAACAAAGTCCGCATTGCCGCCTACCGAAGGCGGAGTGCGCTTGGGTCTGTTGCCGGCGAAGTTGCGGATAAAATCGCTCATCTTAATTTCCGGCAGCAGCTTCTGCCCTTCGCGCCGCAGCTCCTCCAGCACTGAAGATGTGACCTTGTAGCTTTCGGGAGTGTCTTCATCGATGTAGGAGGCACTGGGGCCGATTAAAATATTGCCGTCCACCGTGGGGGTGAGGTGAATGCCGAGACCTGCGTCCTTAGCTCCGGGCACTGGATAGATAAGCGTATTCAAAGTGCCCTCCAAACGCTTGTCGAGCACATAATATTCTCCGCGGCAGGGATAAATCTTGAGGCTCTCACCGTTGTTGGCGGCATTCACCCCTGCCATGGCGCTTATTTTGCCGCTTGAAAGCCCTGCGGAATTAATCAAAACTTTGGCGGTGAAAATATCACCCGATTTTGTTTTAACAATGAAAAAAGGCGCGTCCATGCCCTTTTCGGCAACAATTTCGCTGACCTCGCTGTTGAGAAAATAATCTGTGCCGTTGGCATGAGCGTTTTCCGCTAAAGCTATTGTCAGGGCGTAGGGGGAAATAACGGCGCTGGTTGGACTCCAAAGCGCAGCCACGCCTTCGATACCTGGCTGAATCTTCTTCATTGCGCCGCTGTCCAGCACCTCAAGCCCCGGTACCATATTAGCCTTGCCTTGGCTCAACAGCCGTTCTATTCCCGCGGTTTCTTCTTTGTCCAAAGCCACAGTAAGCTTGCCGAGGCGGCGAATCTTCACCTTCAGCTCGGCGCAAATCTTATCCATCATGGCGTTGCCACGGACGGAGAGCAGCGCGCGCAGAGTTCCCGGTTTGTAGTTGATGCCGGAATGCAGCACGCCGCTGTTGCGGCAGCTCGTTTCCATGCCCACGTCAGGTTCCTTTTCCAGAACGGCGGTCTTTATTTCGAAGCGGGAAAGTTCCCGCGCGATGGCGTTGCCGACAACACCTCCGCCGATGATAACGGCGTCATAAAGATAATTCAAATAATCAGCCTCCGTGCGAGGTCTCTTGCACCTCAATAAAGATTTAATTCAGCATTATAACTCAAGTGTACTATTTGGTGTTATCAATTCTCATCTTGGATAAAAGCAGTTTTACATTTTTTGTCATCTTTTATAAAATTAAAATTTGTTTTATAATGACATTATTGTGCCACATTGCCGGGAGAGGTATTAAAATTTTTTAACCTCTATATAAAATAACGTAAGATGGTAACATTGGGAAGTTATTTATAAGTTATATATTATATTTAAATTTATTAAACAGAGGTGAGCTCCATGAGAGTAGCGGTTTGTCATAGTGAAAAGAACGACTGTTCTTTGATAAAAAAAATGTTTGCCGATTACGCTGCCGCAAATCCGCAATGTCACTTGGAGGTATTAACTTTTTCCTCTGTGGGGGAAATGGCGGATAGTTGTGACAAAAGAGATTCCTTTGACCTCGTTGTTGCGGAGGGGTCGGCGGGTGAGGGCATTACTGAAGAAAGAGCGCATAAACTGCACAGACTGCGCTCTAATGCAGAGTTTGTCTTTATAACTGCCGGTGCCTCATGCAACGACGGACACCTCAATGAAAAGGTCCTTAAATATTTGCCGTACCCCATTAAAGAAGAAGAGTTTTGTCCCGTTATTGAAAGAGCAATTAGGCACGTTTCCTCCATGCAGGAGCAAAAGATTATGCTGAAAACACCAGAGGGCTATAGAAAGTTTGTGACCGCAGAGATAGTTTACACCGAACCCGGTAAACATAACTATCAACTGGTTCATTGTGCGGACGGCAGCTCTGTCTTGGTGCGCGGCACGGCTACGGAGCTGTTTTCTCTGCTCACGGCGGACAGGTTTTTTATTCGCTGCGGGGCGTCGTACAACATAAATTTAAAACATATCGGCGCTGTTTTACAGGGAGCTGTTGTCTTTAAAAACGGTGCGGAGCTAAAAATTCCCTCCGGTGCTTATAACAAGCTTCTCGCCTCTTTTAATAACTGCCAAGAAGAGGATTAGTGCGAATCCTCGTTTTCATCTATCCGGACAATTTTTAAGCCAACAAAGTATGCCGGTCAAAAACAAATAGCCCCCAAGACAGCATTTGCGGCGGGCGGCGTCTTTCTATGTGCATGAAAGATAAAATTAGTATGTGACAGAGGGCGCTAAGTAGATTATAATCGCGGCTGTGGTATCTGTTTAACGTAGGGACGACCTCGGTTTCAGGCAGAGACGTCATTAGTTTTCAAGTATTCCCGCGGCAAATTAAGCTGCGCATATCGTCTACCTAGGGGGTCTATGATTGAGATTTAAGAAGAATTTTGCTGCGGCATCACTTGTAATATGCGCTTTTCTCCTTTCAAGCGGCGCCGCTGATGCCAAAGTCAGCGAATATGCTGAGGGCGAAGTGTTGGTGACCCTTTCCGGCTCTTACAGCATCAACAGATTTAACCTCAACGACAGCGCGTCTCAGACAAAGAGCGTGGAGCAGAGGATGAAAGCCGTTGCCCCCGTCGGTACGGAGATGGTCTCCTCATACAACGAAATCTCCGCCGGCAGCGGGCGCACCATGGCGCACCTAAAGTCGGCCGGCAAAACAACAGACGAGCTGATAAAAAGCATCTCCGCAAAATCAGGTGTGCTGGGAGTTTTCCCCAACTATATGAGATACGCCTCCGCCGTGCCCAATGACTCTCTCTACAAACGAGACGCGGTCTTTCGCTGGGGCTATGACGCCGCCAATGCTACAGCGGCGTGGGACAGCACCACCGGCACAGCTGACGTGGCTGTCGCTGTTGTCGACACCGGTGTAAAATACGACCACCATGACTTGCTGAACAACATAGCCATCGTCAGCGGTTTGACAGGAAGTTACTCCATGTTCAACAACGGCATGGGAGCTTGGTTCACTGATAACGGTGTTAAATACAAGGTCGGTAATGTCAGCAACGGGGAGTATACTCTCACCTATGACGAGATGAAAATCGGCGGTCACAGCGCAAATTACAGCAACAAAAGCTTCTATGGCGACGTCTCCGGTCACGGTTCTCATGTCGCAGGCATTATCGGCGCGGTCGGCAATAACGGTCGCGGCATCGCGGGCATGAACTGGAAAAGTACCATCCTGCCGGTCAATGTCTTTACCCTGAATCAGACTGCAAGGGAAGGCGAAGGGGCCTACGATGCCGATATCGTCAGGGGTTTGCAGTATGTTTTGGCGGTACAAAAGGATTCAAACTACAAAGGCAAGGTCAAAGTCGTCAACATGTCGATTGGCGGCTGGAGCGCCAAAGAAGACAATAAACTCAACAACCCCACTGCCCAGGCGATAAAAAGCCTCGGCGCCGCCGGCGTTTTGGTCTGCATCGCCGCCGGCAACGAGGAGCAGAATATCAACAATCCCGTCGGTGAATATAGTAATAAACTGCCTTTCCCAGCAGCTTACGGAGCTTTGCCTCAGCTTAACAATGTCCTTGTTGTCGGTGCATCTGCCATGCCTGAGAAGGCAGGCAAGTTTGCCCGAGCCGACTACTCAAACTACAGCAACCCCGGCAAAAAAGACAAAAACCGCTATGTGGACATATTTGCCCCTGGAAGCGATATCTTCAGCACTGTTCCCCTCTACAACATGAAGGGCGAGATGAGAATCGCCAGATACAGTAATGGCTCAGCATTGCCCGATGCCTATCAGGTGCTCGTGGACACAGCGGACAACAAATATCCTGGATATCAGTTTATGAGCGGCACCTCCATGGCGACACCGATGGTATCGGGAGCTGCGGCTTTACTGGCGGCTAAATATCCCACAGCCTCCCCGAAAGAACTAAAAGATATGCTCTGCTCCGCTGCTGACCCCTCTATCCTGAAAAAAGGCGTCTCCTCCTTCGGCTTCATGGACGTAGCCGCCGCAGTCAAAAAGGGCGGACAGATAAAGAAGCCTACGCAAAAATCGGGCGTAAGTACTCAAATAATTCGCTCGGCTTTTGCCAAGGGCGCGGCCTTTGATGAAAATAATATGGATTTTGATACATCTGCCGACATCGCCGCTCTTGGGCTGACAGGAACCTTTGAATATGATAGTGAGGCGGGCGCTTACTATCCAAGCGACGACTTGACATATGACATTGCCGAGACTCTCACTGGAGAATTTGACGAATACTATGGCGTGGAAGGTCTGCCGGTATTTTCGTTGTCGAGTAACACCTCCAACCAATTCACAGCCGGCGATATCGTGAAAACCTCCTTTGCCCTTGAAGGTTTCTGGCTGGGGGAGAGCGTGGGAGAGCTTCGCTTGGCAAAGGCAAAAACTGTCTCTGCCGACGCGCGTATGCTGACCTACACCATGGACGAAAACAGCATTGCTGACGGCACCTTCTGCGTGAAGGCAGACGGAGCTGTTCTCAGCACAGATGCGCGGATATCCTCAGACGATGAGGCTATCTATGAAATAGTCATGTTTACCAAAGATAACGGCTCTTTTGACCTTAATCCCGCGGCGGGAAAAATCCTCGACGCCACAGTTCTGTACAACGTGGTTGCTTCGCAGAGTGAGGAAATACCTTCAGCAGACCTCCCTGAAGCGGCAACAAACAGACCTCTGCCCAATGAAATAGGCAACCTTGCCTACGAGCAGAGCTCAGTCTCAGGCGGAGGCGGAGGAGGCGGCTGCAACGGCGGTTTTGCGTTCTTGGCAATGTTTGCGGCAGCACCGCTCTTCTTCCGCCGCAAAAAATAACGGCTAACCAATTCAAACAATCTTGCAAAGCCCGTCCTTAAATGGATGGGCTTTTTACTGTTGTGAACGCGGCGAATCTGATCGGTGGACAAGGTCTGCTTTGTCTTGCGGTGCGTGTTTTCGCTTAAAGAACGGCAGCTCGTATCGTTGTATCGCACTTTATAGAGCGAATCCACGCAGAGGGCAAAATCTTTGCAGCAATATTTACCGGGAAAGTCAGTCTAATTTGCGGGCATCGTCAGATGATGGCAGCTATATGCGATATCAAGCTATGTTAAAAAAACGTCTCTGCCCCTCGGGGCGGGGGCAGAGACAGCAAGGCGGCAACTTAAAGAGATACTTAAGGCAAAAGCAGCTTAACCTATGGCTTGTGTCTGTCAGGATAGGCCAGCTTATCCACCCACATATAGCCGTAGATGATACCGAAGGGCGCGGCGTTTTCGTGCATTGAAGAACCGATATTCAAGTAGCCCTCGTAGGAAGAGGCTGTGACATAAGGGTTGCTGCCAAACGCCGCTTTGGCCTCTGTCATATTGGCATAAGGTACTAAGTCATCGCTGACATGGTGGAACATTTCCATGGGAAACTGGGGTGACCAGTCGTAGAAACTGCTGTTCTGCTTTAGAATGTCGCAGGGCTTGCTTGCCGGGTCATTGAGGCTCTGCAAAAATTCGCTGCTGAGAATTGACCGTGGTCCCTCATAAAGAGGTTTGGCGCTCCTCATAACATTGTTGATATCGCTGTCAGAATGTTCACCGTCCATAACTGTCAGCAGACTTCCCGCCAAAGACTCGTTGGGAGTGTCGCTGCGAACGGTACGCTTAAAGGCGAAATTAGGTATTGCCTTCTCATAGACGGAAGCGTAGCCGTTAAGGACATAGGGCAGAAAATATGGCGAGGGGTAAGCGGCATCGGCGCTGATAATTACAGTTTTCATCGCACCGGCGAGAGAGTAAGGACCGTCTACGGGAGCAGCGCCCTTAATGGAGTTCTTAAACCGAGGGTCATTTTGCAGGGCTTTTGCGGCAGCCATGGAAGCGTAGCCGCCCTCGGAATAGCCGCTGATATAAATGGCACCGTTCCACTCTACATTTTTCTTAAGATAAGGGATGCTTTGAATGTGCTCCAAAGTAGCGGGAATCATATCAACAATGGAATCCGCCAAAGATTCATGGCAATAGGGATGAATGTCACGGTTTATACCCATGCCGACATAGTCCGGCATGATCACAATATATCCGGTGGTGGCGGCTAACATACCCAAATAGACCATTGCCTGCGGGTCTTTATACTCAATAATGTGTTCGAGCATAATTGAGGGTGAATACTTACGCTCCACCTGTGTAGGGTGGGGCATAATCAGTATTGGTACGCGCTTATCTGCCGGCGTCTTACCGTCGATGCGCAAATAGGGGTAGATGACCGCGCCGGACAGAGATACCGCTTTACCGTCGGCTGTTTTGCTGGCATAGGTTAACTTGTGACAGCTCCAAATGTGAGTAAAATGATCTGTCAGCCACTTAAGTAAATCTTTCCAAATGTCATTGACGGGGTCGTTGCCTGGATTGAGAACGGAGCTGTTAAGGGCGGTAATTTGAACCGTTGCCAGCTGAACGTCTGCACTTGTATCAGCGTTCAGTGCCTCTATCTTTTGTGAATCAAGCAGCTTGCCTCTTTCCGGGGAACTATCTCCGCCGCAGCCGCCAGAGGTGAAAAATAACGCTGTAACCAACGTTAATACTAAAAACATCAATGAAGTTCTCTTCCTCATATGTTTGCACTCTCCTAGGAAAGATCAGAAATCAGAATAAAAAACTTTAGATCCTAGACGGAGCATACAAATAAAGATGTTTTTTGTCAATTTAATTATGAAAATATATTCTATTGTTAACAAAGGGAGTTCTTTGCCGCAGTAGATAGGCTGGTAGTTCTGTCACAGCAGTGAGTAATAAATGAAAGGCCCTCACTGTGGGCGGCAAAAACGTTAATCCGCGGTCAAATTCTCTGGATCGGTAACTTGCATGGGCTGAACACGCGAAGCGCCGGTAAAAAGAACAGATTAAGCTGGCGCAGATTGTTGCTGAAATTTTATCTTTGTAAAAATTATTGCAAAATAGTGCTATATAATTTAAACTTTACTGTGTATAAAGATGATCGTTTTCTGATATAAAGAATTAATTATATTATAATAACTATTTTATGCCTATAAAAGATAATGTTTAAGTGTTTTGTCCGCATGTTACTTATAATTATTTTATATTTTAGTGCTTTGTCAAAAAATAGGGTGGCGATATGTCCTATATGATTGTTATTCATTTGGCCGCCCAATACAGAGCTTTTTCCGCACGTCTGTGGGGTTAATCGAACCTAGCCGCCGCAGCCGTTTATTATTGTGATGATTGAGAGGACTGTTAATGAAAAAAACATATCTTCCGCCTGAGGTTGCCAATTATATTGACACTTTTTCCTATGCCAGCGGTACGGCGCTTTTTTCGGTGTTGATGGATGATAGTTTTACTTTGCTTTACGGTAACGATGCATATTATGCCATACACGAATATACAAAGGAGAGCATGTCTGAGTGGATTAACAATAAATGCTCCGGCTATGTGCATCCTGAAGACTTGTCCAAGGTCAAAGAGATTTGCAGCAGCGCTGCGGCAAACGCTGACGGCAAGGTAGTTGTCGAATGGGATATGAGAGTGCGCACCGGTAAGGGTAACGTGCGCCAAGTTCACGTTAGGGGCGTTATCTCTGAATGGGGAGGGCGCTCTGTGATGAACGGCAGTGTTAAAGATATTACTGCTGATAATGAGAGCAGCCGGCTCCAGCAGACAGTCAAATATGTATGTGACCGCCAGGATCAGTTGGATCTTTACCGCACAATTAATAACGGAGGAGTCTTTATCCTTTCGGCAGAGGGCGATTGGGAGCTTCTTTACGCAAACGATAAATACTATGAATTCCACGGCTACACTCCCGAATCGATGAAGCGGATACATGATAACAAGGTGAAGAATTATGTCTATGCGGAAGATCTGCCTGCGGTAGAGAAATCAATCTTAGAGGGCATCGCCAGCGGCCTTAAGCGTTTTGATACAGAGATGAGAGTGGTCTGCGGCGACGGCACTGTAAAGCACATTATGGTGCGTTCCGAATTTGTCAATATAGATGGGATACGCGCCATCTCAGGTATGGTTATTGATATTACCAAACAGAAGGAAGCGGAAGAAAAAGCGCGGATAAATCAGGAAATAGTCCGCATCGCCGTTGAACAGGCGGGAGTAACCTTCTGGATATACGAAATGGCTGAAAAAAGAATCTACCAATCAGAAGAGAACAGAACTTTTTACGGATATGAGCTGGTAACGGAAAATGTTCCCGACTGTTTTTGGGGTGACGGCAGCATCTACCCTGAAGACGAGGCTGAAGTACGCCGTATGTATCAAGAGCTGCTGTCTGGCAGCGACTCAGCTCAATGCGAAGTCCGCTGGAAGGACTCGGCAAACGGGCTCTATCAGTGGCGTAAAATTATTTATACCGCAGTGTACGGCAAACATGGCAAAACAACGAGGGCTGTTGGTACAGGCATAGATATTTCCGAACAAAAGATGCTCGAAGTGCGCTACAACGAAGGGCTTTCTTACCGCGAAGTTGTTAAGGGCAACACCGTTGGCTCTTTTCGCTTTAACCTCACAACGAACCGATGCAGTGACGGCTACAGCAAGGACTGCAATATTTTAGCACTTCAGGATGGCGGTACGGTAGACTCTTTCTTTGCGGCGGCTTATGCCAATATCCCCGGTGAAACACAGCGCAAGCTATATGCCGATTACTATAACCGCAGCGCCTTGATCAATAAATACTACGAAGGAACCTTACAGTGCTCGCATGAGCACCCCTACCTTTTCCAAAACAAGTGTATCTGGCTGATGACATCGGTTACACTGTTTAAAAACCCTGCCTCCGGCGATATAGAGGCTTTTATCTATGCTACTGACATAAATGAGCGCAAATCCAAGGAGGAAATTTTTAACAGTGTTATCAGCTCGGACTATGATTATATCCTGCGTATCGATGCTGAGCGTGATCTCTACCAAATGTATACAAAATCAGACAAACAGGATCAGCTTCCCGCTCAAAGCGGCGATTCGTATATAGCAGAAGTCCGCAGCTGCATCAGACGCTATGTCTGCGAGGAGGACCGCGAAAGGGCCTTACAGAAGCTGGAGCTGTCAAATATCATTACGGAGCTTAAATCCAAAGATCTTTATGACATTACCGTGACAGTAACAGGAACAGACGGCGACGTTCTCCATAACAAGATCCGTTATTCCTACTTGGACAGGGAAATGAATGTGCTGCTGATGACCAGGATAGATGTCACCCACATCTTTAAGGAAGAGCAGCGCAAAAACGAACTCTTGGCTTCGGCTCTGGAAGCGGCGAAGCAGGCCAGCTCTGCTAAGACAGATTTCCTTTCCAGAATGAGCCACGAAATTCGCACACCGATGAACGCCATCATCGGAATGTCTGCTATCGCAGCCAAATCAATCGGCAATAACGACAATGTTTCCGACTGTATCTCAAAAATAGGCATCTCCTCACGTTTTCTGCTTTCGCTGATTAACGATATTCTTGATATGAGCCGCATTGAGAGCGGCAAAGTGCTGCTTAAAAACGAAAAAATATCATTTAATGAGTTTCTTAATGCGATTATCGGGATTATTTACAGTCAGGCAGAGGCTCAGGAAGTGGAATTTGAGAGCATTATCGATGCCAGCGTCGATGACTGCTATATCGGAGACGCGATGAAATTACAGCAGGTAATTATCAATATTCTGGGAAATGCGGTAAAATTTACCCCTCCTAACGGTAAAGTTACCTTCAGCGTCAGACAGAAGCAGAAAAAAGGCAACAGTGTAATTTTGGAATTTGTTATTAGCGACACCGGCTGCGGTATCAGCGACGAATTCCTGCCGAGGCTTTTTGAGCCTTTTTCACAGGAACACTCCTGCACCACTACAATGTACGGCGGCACGGGACTGGGACTTGCCATAAGCAAAAACCTGGTGTCGATGATGGATGGCGATATCAGAGTCAGAAGCATTGTCGGTATCGGCAGTGAATTTGACGTTACCGTAAAACTCGGTGTCAGCGAAGAGGCGCGGCTGCGCAGTGTGAACAAGCAAACAGGACGCTTTGCCGACCTCTTCACCTTGGTCGTCGACGATGACGTCGATGTTTGCCGCAACGCTGCGGAAATACTGCATGAAATGGGAATTAAAGCTGAATGGGTAGACAGCGGCTGCAAAGCAGTGGAGCTTGTTGCGGAGAAATGGCGCAGTAAACAGTTCTACAACATTATTCTCCTTGATTGGAAGATGCCGGAGATGGACGGCATCGAAGCCGCGCGGCGCATCCGCGCTATTGTGGGGCTTGATGTGACGATAATTATTATGACCGCATACAACTGGAGCGCGATAGAGCATGAGGCTAAACTTGCCGGTGTCAATATGCTGATGGATAAACCGCTCTTCCGCAGTTCGCTTATTTCCGCCTTTGAGCATGTGATGGGAGAAAAACAAGAAGATGATCGGTTTGAAACAGTCAAACAGTATGATTTCAGTGGCCGCCGCGTGCTGCTGTGCGAAGACCATCCTCTCAATATTGAAGTGGCGAAAAAACTGTTGGAAACACGCGGTTTTATTGTCGATGTTGCAGAAAACGGCGGTAAGGGTGTGGAAACCTTTACCTTGTCTCAGCCCGGATATTATGATGCGGTGCTTATGGATATCCGTATGCCGGTGATGGACGGTCTGCAAGCGGCGATACTAATTCGCCGCCTTAGCCGCCCTGATGCTAAGACTGTGCCTATCATCGCTATGACAGCCAATGCCTTTGAAGATGACATTGAACGCTCTCAAAGAGCGGGAATGAACGCTCATCTGGCAAAACCAATAGACCCAGACCTTCTCTATCGTACTTTATATGAATACCTCACGGAAAGAGAGTCCCTGCTATTGCCCAAACACACAGAAAACGGGGAGTTCGGCGGCGTCAAAAAGAGTGACTGAGATTTTTGCCCTGCCGCACCTGGCGGTTTGAGTCAGAGGTATGGGCAGGTACCATATATTAAAAATAGTAAAAAAATAAATATTTAAAAATCTAAATATAAAAATCTCCTAGTCGCTGTCTAAAGATCAACGATGTTACATGTTTTTGCAGCGGCTGCGGAATTTGCCGAACGTAGTCCCTGAGTCTTTTCTCAATGCCAAGCGGCAGACGGGACTATTGGTTCGGCTTGGATATGCTTTGGCAGGTAAAAAATAGTAAAAAAAGGGAGCCTAAAGGCTCCCTTAAAGATGCTGATATCAAATATTTCCGAAAAAACTGAATTACTTCAGTTCGACTACTGCTCCGGCTTCTTCGATCTTCTTCTTCATCTCTTCGGCTTCTTCCTTTGCTACGCCTTCTTTGACGGTCTTGGGTGCGCCGTCAACGAGTTCCTTAGCTTCTTTGAGTCCGAGGCCGGTGATTTCGCGGACAACTTTGATTACGCCGATTTTGTTGGCGCCGTGGTCTTTGAGGACTACGTCAAATTCGGTCTTCTCTTCTTCTGCTGCGGGTGCTGCTGCGCCTGCTGCGGGAGCTGCCATCATCATTGCGGGTGCTGCTGCTGAGACGCCGAACTTCTCTTCGAGTTCCTTAACGAGCTCTGCGAGTTCGAGTACTGACATTTCTTCAATTGCCTTGATGAGTTCTTCACGTGTCATATTATTCATCCTCCTAAGGATTGTTGGTTATTTTAGTTTTTATCTGCGCGGCGATTACGCCGCCAGCGGAACAGTGACTATGCTGCGTCTTTTTTGTCTTTGATCTGGTTGAGGCAGGTTACGAGGCCTCTTGCAGGTCCGGAGAGAACAGTGACAAGTCCGCGGAGCGGGCCTGCGATTGTTCCGACAACCTGCGCGAGAAGCTGCTCTTTTGAAGGAAGGTCCGCAAGTGCGAAAACCTGTTCCTTAGAGAGTATTTTGCCGTCAAGGATAGCTCCTTTGACAACAAGCGCTTCATTGCCCTTCTCTTTGGAGAAGTCGCGGATTGCCTTGGCAACTGCTGCCGCGTCTCCGTAGGAAAGAACGTAGCCGTTGGGTCCGAAGTCAAGTTCCGGGGCCTGAACCATACCGCACTCTGCGAGAGCTATACGCATGAGGGTATTTTTGCAAACCTTCATTTCACCGCCGGCCTGACGGATGCTTCTGCGGCAGGCACTGATCTTCTTGACGCTCAGTCCGCGGTATTCTGTGATAAATACTGCGTCACTTTTCTTAAGAAGTTCTGCGAGAGAGTCGATCATTTCACGTTTTGCTTGTGTCGGCATCTTTTAATTTCACCTCCTGTGGCTGAATTATCGGATGCCATATAAAAAATGACCTCCGAGCTCAAGGGAGTCCGGAAGTCATAAAACGTGTCATAATAAAGAAGCACGGTTATTCTTCGCGAGACCTCGGCAGGAAATTAAGCGCAAGCGCACCTGCTGTCTTGAGTCTAAGCTGTAAGATTATACTATGTGAAAATATATTTGTACAGAGCTTTTGCCAAATCAAATGCTGGGGAGTTAAACGTAAATTTCAATGCCCGCTCTTTGTGCCGCGTTTTTCAAATGGTCGATGACAGCAATTTTAGCGGTTACAGGGTCTCCTGAGAGAATACCCTCCGCTACCTGCTTGTGCTCTGCCAGTACGACTAGGGCGCGTTCGGGTGAAGTCATTGTTTTAATGCGCAGCTCCTTCGCCAAGTCATGGAGCTTACTTTGCAAAAAAAATAAAAACTGAATCAAAACAGGATTGTGGCTGGCTGCGGCAATCGCAGCATTGAAGCGGCTGTGTGCCTCGTTTCCCAAAGAATTTGAAGCGACGGCCTCTTCCATCTCATGCAGAGCCTCGTTAATTTCATTCACATCATCTGACGTCTTTCGCAGAGCCGCCAGCCCCGCCGCCTCTGATTCAAGCAAAGCCCTCATCTCATAAAAATAGTTTACTTCGTCCATGGATATCGTTTCAAAGACATCAGAAAACCTGAAGGCCTGACGGCTGCCGGGGTTCTTGACGATAAGCCCGCGCCCCTGCCGTGACTCAAGAATATCGTCATTTTTTAAGCTGGCGATCGCTTCGCGGAGAATCGTTCTGCTGACGCCGTATTTTTCTGCCAGTGCAATTTCGGTGGGGAGTCGGTCTCCGGGCTTAAGCTGACCCGACTGGATTTCGGAAAGAATCATCTTGGATATTTGGGAAGATAACCTCTCTGACTTCAACGAATTATTTGTCAAAAGATTTACCCCCTGTACCTCAGTGCTATTGCCCGCCATAATATATCCTTCTCTCTCGAGCTGAGACATGCTATTTATCCTACCGTTATCTTAAAAGATAAGCAAGCCCTAGTATAAATAGTAAAAAATGGACACATTGTCATGATAAATATTTAAAAATAATAAAACACCTTGACAAAATTTCTAAAATTTGTAGTATTATATTATAAATTATACAATGTAACAATCACATAAATTTCTATCTATAACTACCGCCAAGGGGTGTTGACGTTGCAGATGAAAGAGGCTCTGATGATGCAAGGGGCAAAGACGATCATGGACAACTGCGTATCTCTCAAAGCGGGAGAAGTTGTGCTGATAGTTACCGACATGATGCAGGAAAATATTGCGAAGGTATTGGCAGCAGCGGCGACAGAAAGAGGCGCTGAGGTAATTGTGAGTGTCATGAAGCCGCGTAAAAAAGCGGGAGAAGAACCGCCGAAGCTGATTGCCGAATCAATGAAGCATGCAGATGTGGTTCTGATACCGGTAAGCTATTCCGTTACTCACACCTACGCCGTCAAAGAGGCGGCGCAAAATGGCGCCAGGATTTTGGTGCTGACAGATTTTACAGAAGAGATGTTAATCAGAGGCGGCATCGAAGCTGACTTCAAAGCTATAAAGCCGGTATGCAAGGCTATTGCCGATGCTTTTGCTCAGGGAAGCAAAGTTCACCTCACCACCCCCGGCGGGACGGACTTATGGCTGGATATCACCGGACGCCGCGGCAACGCTCTCTATTGTGTGGTTGAGCCCGGCGAATTTTCCACCATTCCCACTGTGGAGGCAAACGCCTCTCCCGTGGAAGGATCTGCGCACGGCTGTATCGTCGCTGATGCAAGTATCCCTTATCTTGGCATTGGTGTGCTGAATGAACCTGTGGTTGTCGAGGTGGAAAATGGTTTCATCACCTCCATCAGCGGCGGCAAACAGGCGGAAGTACTCAAGAAGGACCTGGAAAGCCACAATGACCGCAACTGCTTTAACATCGCCGAGTTGGGGTTGGGCCTCAATCCCAAGTGCAGACTATGCGGCATTATGCTTGAAGACGAGGGCGTCATCGGTACGGCGCATATAGGTATCGGCACCAGTATAACCCTAGGCGGCACAGTCAAAGCTCCAACCCATTATGACCTGCTGATGTGGAATCCTCGCATCGAAGTAGACGGAAAAGTTATCTTTGAAGGCACAGAGGTGCTGATTTAGCTATCCAGTTTTATTCCTAGCTGGTTTTGTTAAATATATTAAAGAGTTAGTAACGCAAAAAACGCAAATCACTAAGGAGGTATGCAAATGAAAAGGATTACACTTGTTTTATGTGCGGTTTTGTTTGTCCTGTTTTCCGCGTCATTAAGTTTTGCTGCGGCACCGTACCACATCGGCATTGTTACCGGGACTGTTTCGCAGGAAGAGGACACATACCGCGGGGCTGAGTTTATGGTTAAAAAATATGGCGATGTAAACGGTGGAGGAATGCTTAAGCATGTTACCATGCCTGATAATTTCATGCAGGAAATGGAGACGACAATCTCTCAAATCGCCGGTTTGGCAGACGATCCCTTGATGAAGGTTATAGTGGTTGTTCCAGGTATTCCCGGAACAACAGAGGCATTTAGAAGAGTTAAAGAGAAGAGGAAAGACATCATTTGTCTTACCGGCTCACCGCAGGAAGATCCTAATGTAATATCATCAGTGGCAGATTACTGTGTAGCCTCGGATAAAATTACCAGGGGTTATCTTAATATTTATGCTGCAAAAAAACTAGGTGCTAAAACATTTGTCATTATATCTTTCCCTAGGCATATGAGCTACGAATTGCAGGCGCGCAGGCGCGCTATTTTTGAAGAAGCCTGCAAAGATTTAGGATTAAAATATGCTTTTGAGACAGCTCCTGACCCTGTGAGTGATGTTGGTGTTGCAGGAGCGCAGCAGTTTATCCTTGAAAAAGTACCGGCCTGGGTTGGCAAATATGGTAAAAATACTGCATTTTTCTGTACAAACGATGCCCAGACAGAGCCGCTTCTTAAACAAGTCGCTAAGTATGGCGCTATCTTTATAGAACCAGACCTTCCGTCACCTTTAATGGGATACCCAGGAGCCTTTGGCATAGATCTTAAGAAAGAGGCGGGAAATTGGCCTGCTATGATGCAGAAGGTGGAAAAGGCTGTTATCGCAGCTGGCGGCAAGGGCAGAATGGGAACGTGTTCATACTCCCAGCCATGGACGAGCGTATGTGCTTTGGTGGAATACGGCAAACGCATTGTTGACCGCAAAGCGAAGCTTGGCAGCAGTAAGGACTTATTGGAATGTTTCAATAGCTACACACCCGGAGCCAAATGGTTTATTCGCCCATATATTGAGCTTGCCAACGGTGTAAAAAATAAAAAATATATGCTCATATACCAAGATACATACATTTTTGGCCGCGGTTATATGAAGTTGACAGAGGTCAAAGTCCCTGCGAAGTACGAAATGCTGAAAAAGTAGCACTATTGCGACATGCCGGTTCATATGAACCGGCATGTTTTCAATGGGAGGTCGTCGTTTTGCATTCTACATTTAATGAGAAAATAGCTCTCATCAGAGAAAAGATCAGAGAAGAAAAAGCCGATGCTGTTATCATCGGAACGAGAGATCCCCATCAGAGCCCCTCTGTCGCTCCGCACTGGCAGGCTGTGCAGTGGCTGACAGGTTTCAGCGGCAGTTTGGGATTGCTTGTGGTTACAGATAAAAACGCGGCGTTTTGGACCGATGGCCGCTATACATTGCAGGCAAACAGGGAATTATCCGGCACCGACATTCACATATATACATTTTCAGATTGCAGTGCTCCCGACTACGTTCAGTGGATAGCGGAGCAGTTGCCTTACGGAAGTAGAGTGCTAGTGGATTTCTCACTATTATCTTTGCCGGAGTATCGGATTTTGGCGGAGAAGCTGCGGCGAGCAGGTATTTCAGCGGCAGACGCGCCTCAAATTATCGACGAAGTTTGGCCTGGCAGACCGGAGATATCTCATGACCCTCTCTTTGAAATGCCGATAGAGTTTGCGGGACTGTCTAGGGCCGATAAGATTGCCATCATAAGAGAGCGAATAGATAAGAGCGGCGCAGACTGTTATCTATGTTGTCAGCTGGATTCTATTGCATGGCTGACAAATCTTCGCGGCAAAGATAATAAACTTTATCCCATATTCCATGCGTATTTGTTTTTTGACGTGACATCTTTGTACCTGTTTACAGATGTCTCAAAGATTACAGATGCTGTGGCTGCAAAATTAATTGATGATGGCTTTGTAATCAAGGATATCAACGAAGTATATATTGTTTTAAAAGATAGATCCTCCTGTCGAAAAATATATATAGATCCGTTTAAGACCTCTTGCCGTTTGTATGAATCTTTGGCGCCATCAGCAGATTGTATTGAAGGAGTAGATCTTATCACGGCGGTAAAGTCTCAAAAGAACGATGTGGAGCAGGAAAATATTCGTAAGAGCAATATCAAGGAATGCACAGCTATTTGCCGACTTATAAAATATATCAAGGAGAATGTTGGTGAAGGAGCTCTGGATGAGTTTTCGATAAGTGAAAAGGTTGATGAACTTAGGAAGATGGATGCCTGCTATATGCAGGCGGGAAATGTGCCAATAGTTGCTGTAGGGGAGAATGCCGCATTACCTCACTATAAGCCGAACAAAAATATGAGCTCGCCTGTCAAGGGAGAAGGCTTTTTGCTTTTTGACCTCTGCGCACATTATTATACCGGCAGCACTGATATTACCCGCACAATACAGTTGGGGCCTCTTTCCGAGGAGATGCGCAGAGATTACACTCTCACGCTGAAATCTCACATTGCTCTTGCTTCTTTGACCTTTCCTTATGGTGTGACCGGCGTTGTTCTTGACGGTATTGTTAAGTCTTGTCATTGGAGAGAACACATGAACTATGATACAGGCACTGGACATGGAATCGGTTTTTGTCTGGATATTCATGAAGGTCCCTGTAAGTTGGTAATGGAGTACACATCTCTATTTCCCTATGCGTCGCAATGTCCGCTAGATGTTGGTATGCTATTTTCCAACGAGCCGGGAGTATATAAAAAGGGCAGGTATGGCATAAGACTGGAAAACGATATTATTGTGCAAAGAGATTGCGTCAATGAGTTCGGCTTATTTTTAAAGTTTGAAACAGTGACATATTGCCCCTTTGAACGCGGGGCGGTTATTGCGGAAATGCTGACTGATGAGGAAAGAGGCTGGATCAATAAATATCACCAAACTACTTATGAAAAACTTTCACCAAAACTGGATGAGGCTCTCGCGAGAATCGCTTCGGAGAGAGACCGCACCTATCTAGCCGCGGTAAAAAGCTCTAGTGGTTAGACGGGCGGAATTTTGGTGCATTGTCTTATGTCTCGGTACGTTACCTGCGGCGGATAATTTTATTAATTTTAATTTCTACATGACGAGGATAACAAAAGATGGAGGCTTGCGCCTCCATCTTTTGTGTTATTTAGATTGGGTATGATTCGTCTGACAGCTGCTCTTGGACGCCTATGTCAACAAGGTTTTCTTTCATGTACTTGTTGGGAATGAAATCTTTGGCAACTTGGGGGAAGAGCACGTAGCTTAATATGTCTTCCGGCTGTGTTGCCCAGACGCCTATTTCTTTGCGTGCCTGCTCAAGTTCGGGAGCTATTTTTTCTCCGGGACGGCAGGTGATTGGTTCTTCGTCTCCGAGAACCAGTTTCTGGATTTCTTTATCCACCGGCGCAGGCGTTTTGCCATAGTACCCGCGGAAGTACTGCTTGACTTCGTTGGAGACCATCTTCCATCTTTTGCCGGCAATGACGTTCATTGCTGCCTGTGTGCCGACTATCTGGCTTGTAGGTGTTACCAGAGGCGGGTATCCCATCTCTTTGCGGACGCGGGGCACTTCTTCCATGACTTCCTTGAATTTGTCAAGGCAGCCGCCCTCCTTGAGCTGGCTCTGGAGGTTGGAGTACATACCGCCGGGAATCTGGTAGAGAAGGATATTGATGTTGACACCGCTGACTCCCATGATGATATCGCTGTATTTCTTTTTGAGATCTTCGTAGTAGTTTGACACCGGCAGGAGCTTTTCAAGCGATAGCTTGGTGTCGTACTCCCCTCCTGCGAGCGCGGCAACAATAGCTTCTGTCGCCGGCTGGCTTGTTCCCATCGCGAATGGGGAGATGGCACAGTCAACGACGTCCGCTCCCGCCTCTATCGCCGCAAGGTAGCTCATGGCAGCCATGCCGCTGGTGTAGTGGCTGTGTATCTGGACAGGGAGGTTGACTTTCGCCTTGATGGCCTTGACTAGTGATGACGCCGCCACAGGTGAAAGCAGTCCTGCCATGTCTTTGATGCAGATGGAGTCCGCCCCCATCTCCGCCATGTCCTGTGCCTGTTTGGCGAATAGTTCCAGTGTGTGCACCGGCGAGATGGTGTAGGAGATGGTCATTTGCAGCTCTCCGCCCTCTTTTTTTACGGCGTCCGCAGCGATGGACATGTTGCGGAGGTCGTTTAGAGCGTCAAAAACTCTGATGATGTCAATGCCGTCACCAACAGCGCGTTTGACGAATTCACGAACAACTTCGTCGGAATAGTGTCTGTAGCCGACAACGTTCTGTCCGCGCATGAGCATCTGCGTTTTAGTTTTTTTGAGACGTTTTTTTATCTGGCGAAGTCTCTCCCACGGGTCTTCTCCGAGGAAACGCATCGCAGAGTCAAATGTGGCTCCGCCCCACATTTCGATTGAGTGGTAGCCAACTTCGTCCATAGCTTCGCATATCGGGAGCATGTCTTCCGTGCGCAGACGCGTGGCCATTATGGACTGGTGCGCGTCACGGAAGGCTGTCTCCATTATTCCGACTCTGGCCTTGGGCCATGGATTTATGTCGATATGTCTTTTGACTTCCTCAACCTTGATTTCCGGTCTCTTTTCCGGCTTTATTTCCTCAGCTTTTTGGGGCGCCGTATTCTCTGCGCCAGCACAGGAGGTGACTTTGGTAGCAATCACGCGGCCTGCGCTGTCTTTAATTTCTACTTTGACTTCGCCTGTTTCCATTGTTCTGTATTAATCCTCCAATGTCATCTTCGCCATGTGGTTGTAGTAACGCCACTTGGCGCGGATATCTTTTTCTTCTTCTTTGAGAAGCGCGTCCGCCTCTTCGGGTCTGGCGACGGCTAAACTCTTGTATCTTGTTTCGTTGTAGATGTAGTCTTTCAGCGGCAACGATGGCTCTTTGCTGTCGATGATGAGCGGGTTTTTACCCTCTTTGACGAGGTCAGGGTTGTAGCGCATCAGCATCCAGTGGCCGGATTCAACTGCTTTTTTCTGCTGGTCGAGACCTTTGACCATTTCGATACCGTGAGCGATGCAGTGGCTGTAGGCGATTATCAGCGAGGGACCGTTGTAGGCTTCCGCTTCCTGAAATACTTTTACTGTGTGAGCGTCGTTGGCGCCAAGCGCTACTTTGCCCACGTAGACGTTACCGTAGCTCATGGCCATCATGGCAAGGTCTTTTTTGCCCATGCGTTTGCCTGCCGCCGCGAATTTGGCTACCGCACCTCGAGGGGTGGATTTTGACATCTGTCCGCCGGTGTTGGAGTAGACTTCGGTGTCGAGCACGAGGATGTTGATGTTTTTGCCGGAGGCGATGACGTGGTCGAGTCCGCCGTAGCCGATGTCGTAGGCCCAGCCGTCTCCGCCGACGCACCATACGCTCTTTTTGACAAGGCAGTCTGCCACGGAGGAGAGTTCTTCCGCCTGTTCCGTACCGATGTGGTGGTCTAAGATGTGTTTGAGTTCTTCTACTTTGTTCTGGACGTCTCTAATTTCGCCGTCGTTGTTCTGCGGTGCGTCAAGGATGCTTCTTACAACGTCTGAGCCGAGTTCCGGTTCCATTTTCTGGAGGAGTTCAGCTGCGTATTCCGCATGTTTGTCAATGGTGAGCCTGAATCCGAGACCGAATTCAGCCGCATCTTCAAAGAGGGAGTTGCTCCATGCGGGGCCTCGCCCTTCGTCGTTTACCGTCCACGGTGTGGTTGGGAGGTTGCCTCCGTATATAGAGCTGCATCCTGTGGCGTTGGCGATGATGGCTCTTTCTCCGAAGAGCGCGGAGAGGAGTTTGAGGTATGGTGTTTCACCGCAGCCGGCGCAGGCGCCGGAGAATTCAAAGAGCGGACGGAGGAGCTGTACGTCTTTGACTGTGCCGGTGTTGAGTTTGCTTCTGTCGGCTTCGGGAATTTCCAAGAAGAAGTTCCAGTTGTCTCTTTCAGGTTCGCGAACGTCCATTTGTGTGACCATGGTAAGGGGTTTCGCTGTGCTGCCCTCTTTGGCTTTGACGGGGCAGTTGTGCGCGCAGAGTCCGCAGCCGGTGCAGTCTTCGGGAGCTATCTGTATGGTGTATTTTTCACCTTCAAAGGTTTTCCATTTGGCGTCGGCTGATTTGAAGGTTTCAGGCGCTTCTTTGAGAACCTCGGGCGCGTAGACTTTTGCTCTGATGGCGGCGTGCGGGCAGACAAGGGAGCATTTGCCGCACTGGATGCAGAGCGAGGCGTCCCATGAGGGGATTTCTATAGCGATGTTGCGTTTTTCGTACTGGGTGGTGCCGCTGGGGAAGGTGCCGTCTTCGGAGAGAGCCGATACGGGGAGGCTGTCTCCTTCAAGTACCATCATGGGGCCAAGCACGTCTTTGACGAAGTCGGGAGCGTCGTCAGCTACAGGCGGCTTGATGTCAAAGGCGCTGGTCGGGGCGGCAGGGACTGATACTTCATAGAGGTTGGCGAGGGTGGCGTCAACGGCGGCGATGTTTTTGTCCACGATTGCCTGGCCTTTTCTGGCGTAGCTTTTGATGATGGAGTCTTTGATGGCTTTAATGGCGGTTTCTTTTTCAAGGACGCCGCTGATGGCGAAGAAGCAGGTCTGCATGATGGTGTTGGTGCGTCCGCCCATGCCTGTCTCTTTGGCGATTTTTACAGCGTCAATGGTGTAGAATTTGAGTTTTTTGTCAATGATGTGCTTTTGTATTGTCAGAGGCAGCTTGTCCCATACTTCTTCCGCGCCGAAGGGGCTGTTGAGGAGGAAGGTGCCGCCTTGTGCCGCGCCTTTGAGGACATCGAGTTTTTCAAGGAAGCTGTAGACGTGGCAGGCGATGAAGTTGGCTTTGTTGATCATGTAGCTTGCCAGTATGGGGTTGGGACCGAAGCGGAGGTGGCTTACTGTGATGCCTCCGGATTTTTTGGAGTCATAGCTGTAGTAGCCCTGCGCATAGAGGTCTGTTTCGCCGCCGATGATTTTGATGGAGTTTTTGTTGGCGCCGACTGTGCCGTCTGAACCAAGTCCGTAGAAGAGGCAGCGGACGGTTTTGGGGTCTTCTGTGTCAAAGGCGGCGTCGTAGCTGAGGCTGGAGAAGTTGACGTCGTCGTCGATGCCGACGGTAAAGCCGTCTTTAGGCATGGCTTTTTTGAGTTCGTCAAATACTGCCTTGACCATTGCCGGGGTGAAGTCTTTGGAGGAGAGTCCATAGCGTCCGCCGACAACGGTGACGTCTCTGTCGGCCAGTGCTTCGCGCACGTCGGCGCAGAGCGGCTCGCAGATGGCGTTGGGCTCTTTGCAGCGGTCGAGTACGGCTATGCTACATACTGTAGCGGGCAGTGTGCCGAGGAATCTCGCAATGTCAAAGGGTCTGAAGAGGCGGATTACCAGTACGCCTATTTTTTCGCCGTCGGCGATGAGTCTTTCCGCAGCTTCTCTTGCCACTGCAGCTCCCGAACCCATGATGACGATTACGCGTTCCGCATCATCACAGCCGTAGTAGTCAAAGAGGTGGTATTGTCTTCCAACCTGTTTGGCGAATTTGTCCATCGCCTTTTGGGTGATGTCGGGTACTGCTTTATAGTAGCCGCTGCAAGCTTCGCGCGCCTGGAAGTAGACGTCGGGATTCTGCGCTGTACCGCGGATGAAGGGCATGTCGGGGCTGAGCCTGTTGTAACGGTGGCTTCTTACTAGGTCATCGTCAATGAGGGCCTTCATGTCTTCGTAATCTATCTCTTCGACTTTCATTTCTTCATGGCTGGTGCGGAAACCGTCAAAGAAGTGAAGTACGGGTATGCGGCTCTCAAGTGTTGCCATCTGTGCTATCAGCGCCATATCCATTACTTCTTGGACAGTTGAGGAACAGAGCATTGACCAGCCCGTAGAACGAACTGCCATGACGTCTGAGTGGTCTCCGAAGATTGAAAGCGCGTGCGTAGCCAAGCTTCTGGCTGTGACGTGCATTACCGTGCTGGTGAGTTCTCCGGCGATTTTGTACATATTGGGGATCATTAAGAGCAGACCCTGTGAGGCTGTGAATGTCGTTCCAAGAGCCCCTGCCTGCAATGCTCCGTGATATGCTCCGGAAGCTCCCGCTTCGCTCTGCATTTCTTCCACAAGCGGAATTGTTCCCCATATGTTGGGGCGTCCCTCTGAGGTCCACTGGTCAGACCATTCTCCCATAGGGGAGGACGGTGTAATGGGGTAGATGGATATTACTTCGTTCACCGCATGAGCCACATGAGCGGCCGCTTCGTTGCCGTCAAGTGTTACCATTTTGCGTGTCATTCTCTATTACCTCCTCGTGTTGGTTGGGCATGAGCCAATAATGGCGATTTATTTGGTTATCCTGTCATTATCGCACATTTGGGTCTAAATTTCATCAATGTTCCTCAAATTTCAAGCAGTAATGATGCTTATTTTGCAATAAAAACGAGTTTCAGCTCCTTTTTTGCCGAAAACTCGTTTTTAGAGATTGTTGTCATAATGTTGATAAAATTCTATTTATTTTTATCTTAAAGGATAAAAAGACGTTTTACATTGTCTTTTCGGTGCAATTTTTTTCAGCAGGGACTATATTAAAGTATGTAAGCTGATTTGCTATGCTTTAATCGGTTGTGTTACATTCAGCTCGGTCTTGATTGCAGCGCATCTTCACTTCTAGTATTCGGTGGTTCTGAACCTCAACGGCGGTGATATCCCATTGTCCGAATGTGATGGTCTGTCCTTGGCGCGGGAAATTACCGGAAAGCTCAAGCATCATCCCCGCAATGGTGTCTACTTCTTCAAAGGCTTCATCAAATGGATAGTTGAGAGCCTCAGATAGATCTTCAAGGTTCATCTGCCCCTGAACGACATAGGAGCCGTCCGATTCTTTGCGTACATCCGGGGTTTCCGTGTCATATTCATCTTGAATATCACCGACGATTTCCTCGATGAGGTCTTCCAAGGTGATAACTCCCGCAGTGCCGCCATATTCATCAACAACAATGGCGATGTGCTTTTTTGATTTTTTCATAATTTCCAAAGCTTCATCTGTCTTCATTGTCTCGGGAACAAAAAGCGGTTTTCTCATCACTTTTAATATGGAAATATCTCTGTTTGAGTTTACCAACGGCGCCAACAAGTCTTTTGCATAGAGCACTCCGATAACGTCGTCGAGATCTTCTTTATAGACAGGAATACGAGAGTGTCCGCTCTCCACAAATATTTTTACCGCTTCTGCCGCGGTACCCTCGTCGTCAATAGCGTAGACATCAATGCGGGGAGCCATAACTTCTGATACACGAGTGTCTTCAAAAGCGATAACGCCGTGAATCATCTTGCGTTCGCCCTCCTCAAGAGCGCCGTTGGCGCTGCCTTCAGAGACAATGTGGTCTATCTCCTCTCTGGAAATGAGAGAGCTGAATGAGACCAAATCTGTATTGGAAATGTGCCCGATGCCTTTGAGGATAAAGGTCAGAAAGGCGGTAATTGGCGTCATTAAAAAACTGACGAGCTGAAGCAGCGGCAGATTTGTGAGCAATACTCCTTCTTTTTTGGCGATAGCAAAGTTTTTGGGCAGAATTTCACAGAAGACAACAATAAGAAAAGTCATCACGGCAACAGCAAAGACAGGACCGAACTTGCCGAAAACTGTTATAGCTACAGAAGTGGCGACGGCACTTGCCGCGATGTTAACGAGGTTATTTCCGATGAGAGTTACATTAATAGCCTTTGCCGTGTTATCGACAAGCCATAAAAACGCCCTCTTACGGTGCGGATATTCGTCTGATAGTGCAAGTAGTTTCCCTTTGCCTGCTGCCGTGATGGAAGTCTCTGTAGCACTGAAATAGATAGACAGAGAGAGTAAAACGGCAAGCAGGATAATACTGCCAACGATGTCGGAACTCACCAACAATCATCCTCCTTGTATCTTGGTATTTCTCCATTAGAAAAACACCTGACAATAGCATATCACAAAAGACGGAAAAATACAGAGAAATGAGTCAAACGGAGGGGAAAATATTTATGCTAAAGTACCAAACCAAGCGCAAATTTGCATAGTTAAACA